>Ga0180430_10001072_pt1 | contig 27856 bp, 18 predicted proteins | sample SS_ome_9_FD_132999 | JGI IMG/M metagenome (GOLD analysis project Ga0180430, IMG submission 132999) | Hypersaline lake sediment archaeal communities from the Salton Sea, California, USA - SS_1_S_2 metaG | ecosystem: Environmental > Aquatic > Non-marine Saline and Alkaline > Hypersaline >... | reverse complement strand
CGCAGAGCGCACCGCAGTGGCGCAGAATGCCGCCGATCGCATAAAGCGCCTCGGTGGAAACCCCGCCGTAGCGTTCGCCGGCAAACAGGGGACGGCCCTCCTTCCAGATGCTCAGATGGGTGTGCATTCCCGTGCCGTTGTCTTCAAACAAGGGTTTGGGCATGAACGTCACCGTGTGGTTGCGGCGGTAGGCCACGTTCTTCAAAACGTATTTGAACCACATCAATTGATCGGCCATTTGCAGCAGGGGTTTGAAGCGCATGTCGATTTCGGCCTGCCCGGCGGTGGCGACTTCGTGATGCTGGGCCTCGATTTCAATGCCGAGGCTCTCCAGGATCAGCAGCATTTCCGTTCGCAGATCCTGAAATTTGTCCATGGGCGGCACCGGGAAATAGCCTTCCTTGTGGCGCGGTTTGTATCCCAGGTTGGGGCATTCGTTCCGGCCGGAATTCCAGATGCCTTCGACGGAGTCGATTTCATAAAAGGCCCGGTGGCGCGAGGACTCGAAGGTCACGTCGTCGAAGATAAAAAATTCCGGCTCCGGTCCAAAATAAGCGGTGTCGCCGATGCCGCTGCTCTTGAGATAGCGCTCGGCTTTTTGAGCGATAAACCGCGGATCGCGCGTGTAGGGTTCACGGGTGACGGGATCCAGAATATTGCAGATCAAAACCAGAGTCGACTCCTGGTAGAAAGGGTCGATCTTGGCGGTGGCCGCATCCGGCACCACCAGCATGTCGCTGGCGTTGATCGGCTGCCAGCCGCGGATGCTGGAACCGTCAAAGCCGAACCCGTCTTCAAAACAGGACAATGTCAGTTCACTGACGGGGATGGAAAAGTGCTGCCAAAGACCCGGGAAATCCATAAACCGCAGATCCACCACTTTTACGGACTGTTCTTTGACCATTTCCATTACATGTTCAGGTGTCATCATCGGGTTGTCTCCTTATGCTGCGCCGGTCGGCAGGTTGGTTTGAAAGTACATGTTCCATGTAACACACAAAGTGGGAAAAATCACAGTGCTTGTGTGAAACTACATTATTAAGGGTCCAAGGGTCGAGGGTCCAGGGGTTCAAGGGCAAAGCCATTATGAATATTGAATGTTGAATTGGCCCTGCCGTGATCGTTCTTCGTGCACGTACACGTGCACGTGCGCGGTCATTTATAGGGACTGCCATGGCAACCGTAGAACAAGGCCCGAAACCCCGGGCATTCTCTTTTCTGGATTCCGGCGTGCGGGCTGAATGCGCTTTCTCCCATTCAACCAATCCAACCAATGAAACCAATCCAACCAATGAAACCAATCCAACCAATGCAACCAATCCAACCAGTCAACGATTCAACGAATGATCCCGTTTCTCTTTCAACCAGACCGGCCGCTTTTCTGCAGACCGCTAGATCGCATCCGATCCGGTTTCACCGGTGCGGACGCGGATGGCCTGGTCCACGGATAGAACGAAAATTTTTCCGTCGCCGATTTTACCGGTATTGGCGGCTTCACAGATCTTGGCGGCGACTTCTTCGACCCGGGACGTGTCGACCACAATTTCGATTTTTATTTTAGGGATGAAATCCACGACGTATTCGGCGCCGCGGTAAATTTCCTTGTGGCCCTTCTGGCGGCCGTAGCCCTTGACTTCCGAAACGGTCATTCCCTGAATGCCGATGTCCGTCAACGCTTCTTTGACGTCGTCCAGTTTGAATGGTTTGATGATCGCTTCGATTTTTTTCATGTACATTCTCCTTGTATGAAACTTCATTCGATATCCGGCAGACGCGCCAGGATGGCGGCTTGGAGCGCGGCCGCCGATTTTTCATCATCCATTTTCTGCCCGTCGAAATCCCTGACGTAAAAGACGTCGACCACCTGATCGATGCGCGTCGAAATTTTCGCGACCCAGATGTCCAGGCCGGCTTCGAACAGGGCGCTGGTGATGGAAAACAGCACACCCGGGAAATCGTAGGTGAACACCTCCACGATGCTGAAAAAGCTGGAGGAATGATTGTCGACCATAATCCGGTGCGGATTTTTCGAGGCGATGGGTTTGATCCGGGCGGGGGAGGGCATTTTGTTCCGCAGCGCCGCCCCAAGATCCAGTGCGCCGTCCAGCGCCGCCGCCAGATGGCGTCGGGCGGTTTCCCATTTCTCCTTTTCGAATATCACGTCCGGGGGTGGATGTACATCGAATATGTCCAGGGCGATGTTATTGCGCCAGGTGAATATCTGTGCACTCAGAATGTTCAGGTGGTTCAGGGTGAAGGTGCCGGCGATTTTGGCGAACAAGCCCGGCTGGTCCCGGGCGCAGATTTTTACGGTCCGGGTGCCGGTGGCCGTATCGCGGGTGATTTTCCACACAAAGGATCCGGTGCCCAATTGATGATAAAGGTCGATGTCGGTGGTAATGTCGGGAGCGTCGGTGGATATCAGGTAGCGGGGGGAAAGCAGCGGGAGAATCGCCCCAACCCGTTTTTTTTCGGCAGCGGTCGCCGCGGCGTTCAACACCGCCTTTTTCTTGTTTTCGGTATGGCGGACGGCCCGATGGCTGACCAGCTCTCCATGCTGCATGATGTTGGCGACCTTCAAAAACAGATCCCGCAAAAGGGCGGCCGTCCACTCGTTCCAGGCCTTCGGGCCGGTGGAGAGCGAATCGGCGATGGTCAACAGGTAGAGCATATTCAGCCGCTGACGGTTTTTGATGCGCCGGGCGCAGTGAATGGCGGTTTCTTCTTCATGAATATCCCGTCGGGTGGCGGTTTTAATCAGCATCAGATGATTTCTCACCAGAAATGCAATCAGATCAATGTCCTTTTCAGGATAATGAAAGCGCTTTAGCACAGTGCGGGTGATGTCGGCCCCGGTTGCCGCATGGCTTGCAGAGGGAAAGCCTTTGCCGATATCGTGCAGCAGGGCCGCCCACAAAAGCTGTCGGCGCTGCTTCAGGTTTTTCCACAGTCCATTGGCCAGAGGACATGACACCGGGCTGATCGCGGTGCCCAGTTTTTTCAGCGTTTGAACGGTTCGGAGTACGTGCTTGTCAACCGGGTAGATGTGGTATGCATTGTACTGAATGCGATGGACGATTTCACGGAACTCCGGCACGAGACGCTGCAGAAAACCGGTGTTCAGCATTTCTCTGAGCACGTTGAACGTCGGGGCCGGTTCTTTTAATACGGCTTCAAAGGCCTTTACCACGGCGGGGTCGGCAATCAGCGGCGTTTTCATCAGGTGCCCGAATTCCCGAATGATCCGTTTGGCTTCGGGGTGCAGCGGGATTTTGAGGCGGGCGCTTTCCCCGAAGATGTGCATGAGCAGAGCGGGGTGTTTCATTATCGATTCCGCGACATCAAAGCGCAGCGCATCCGCCGCGACGACGATTTCGTCGAAGCGGGTGCGCCGGGCGCGCCTTGCGGTCTTTTTGCCGCGGGGATCATACTGCTGAAGAAACATGAAGTGCTGCTGTTTGATAAAGTCCATCTGGGCATGCAGATGGGCCAGAAAGCGTTCAACGGGTTTGCGCCCTCCTAACGGCCGAAAATCCATGGATCGGGCGACATTGATCTGGCTTTGGAAATACAGCTGATCGCATTTGCGGCCGCAGCGGCGGTGCAGTCGGTTGCGGACATCCCATATAAACACCAGCGCCCGGCGAAAAAGGCGGTATTCATCGTGGGAAAGATGGCCGGCGTATTCAAAGTCTCTGGCCTGCTGCAGTCCGAGTTTGATTTTTCCGATCCACAGCATGGTGTGATAGTCTCTAAGGCCGCCCAGCCCTTCCTTTAAATTGGGTTCAAGCCGGTAGCTGGAATCCCCGAAGCGAAGGTGGCGGCGCGCATTGGTCTCGGCCAGCCACGCCAGAATTTCCCGGCGGCGTTCCCCGAGCAAACGTTTGTGAAATATTTCCATCAACCTTGAAAAAAGCGCCGGATCGCCGCTCACAAACCGGGCGTCCAGAAGGGGGATCACAAGGTCCATGCGCTGCCATGCCATGGTGAGGCACTGTGTCAGGGAGCGGGTCGCGTGGCCCACATCGATGCCGATGTCCCACAGGGGATAAATGATTTCCTGCACGAGGGTTTCGGCCCGGCGCGGAACCGCGGCGTCGAACAACAGCAGAACGTCGACATCGGAATGGACATTCTGCTCCCGCCGGCCGTAGCCGCCCAAGGCGGCGACGGCATAAGGATTGCGGTGGATGTCGAGGACGGCGCGCACCCTGTCTTCGTCGCAGCATTGCCGGAAATACGCATCAAAGAGGCGGCTGTGCCGGCGCATGAATTCATCCGCCGGCATGTGGGTAAACTCCGCCAGCAAGGTGTTGCGCGCCGCTTCCAGCCGGGCCGCCGGATGATGGATGTCATGGTTTGTCATGCCGGTGCATCCAGTGGCGCCACAAATCGGCGATGTGCCGACGGAGGTCGCCAAAACGCGCCACATCGACCAGGGCCGGTTCATGCCGGAGGCTCAAGCGGTGGATCGTGGCGCGGTAAACAAGATACGCATGGCGCATCAGGTGGGCGGCCTGTTCGTCGATGACGCCGCAGGCGGCCAGCGCTTGAATCTGGCGCACGTTATCCGAATACTGAACCAGGTCCGGATGCCGGGCGGCATTGGCCAGCACCAGAAACTGCACCAGGAACTCGATGTCCACCAGACCGCCGGCGGACTGCTTGATGTCGAAGCGTGCCGGGTCGCGGTGTAAAAGTTCCCGGCGCAGCCGCTGCCGCATTCCGGCCACGTCGCGGCGCAGGCTTTCAGTCGGGCGCGGTTGCGTCAGAATGCGGCTGCGGGCGCCTTGAAACCAGTTCATGAGCAGCGGGTCGCCGGTGACGGGCCGCGCCCGCAGCAGGGCCTGGTGCTCCCAGGTCCAGGCATCCTGACGCTGATAGGCTTCAAATGCCCGGAATTGGCTGACCAACAGCCCTGCACTGCCGCTGGGCCGCAGCCGCATGTCGATTGCGTACATTTTTCCTGCGGCGGTGTGGGCGCTCAGGCAATGAACCACCCGCTGACCGAGACGGGCATAGAACTGTGCGGGGCCTATGGGGGCCGTGCCCCTGTCGGCTTCGGATCCGGCGTGAATAAAAACCAGGTCGAGATCGGATCCGTAGCCCAGCTCGATGCCGCCCAGCTTGCCGTAGCCGATGACGGCAAAGCCCTGTTTGCATTCATGCCCGTCGATGGCCGCCGCCGGTGCACCGTGCCGCCGGACCAGGTGGCGCCAGGCCAGGGCCACGGTCTCCCGCACCAGGATTTCCGCCACGGCGGTAAGATGGTCGCTGACCTTCATCAGCGGCAGCGCCCCGGCGATATCGGCGGCGGCCACCCGCAGGGTGTTGACCTGTTTGAATATGGAGAGGGCTTCCAGCTGATATTCAAGATCATCGGCCGGGACGGCCTTCAGACGCTGCCTGATTTCTTTTTCGAGCAGATCCGGGGACGGGGGTTGATACAGTGCGCGCGGATCCAGCAGTTCATCCAGCAGTACCGGATGTTGGGCCAGGAGGGTCACGATCCACGGACTGGCGCTGGAAAGACGTATCAAGTGATCGAGTGCGTTCGGATTTTCCAGCAGCAGGGCAATGTAGCAGGTGCGCCTTTCTATGGTTTCCAGCAGGACTAGGATGCGTTTGAGCGTTTCCTGCGGTTTAGGCATGGACGCGGTTTTTTCCAGCACCAGCGGCATCAGCCGATCGATGCGGTTGCGGCCCTCCCGGCTCAGGGCGCGGGTTCTGGGGCTGTCTTTGAACGCCGCGAGCAGCCGTAACGTTTCGCCGGCCGGACCGGCGGCTTCCGTCCGCCGGTCCGGCGGCGGTTGTCCATGGCTTAAATTATGCCAGAGGCAGGCCAGTTCTTCCGTTGCGCGGTGGACGTCTTCAGGACAGGCAGGGCTCTTTCGTCCGGATGCAAGCAGGCGGCTGAAGCAGCCGTGAACCCGATGCATGTGGTCGTTGAGAACCCGCTCGAATGACGCCCAGTCCCGGAACCCCATGGACCGGAAAAGACGCATTCGATCGATGGGATCCTGCGGCAGAAGGTGCGTCTGCTGGTCATACATGGCCTGCAGGCGGTGCTCCGTCAGGCGCAGAAAAACATAAGCGGCATCCAGGACGTCGCCGGTTCGCCGATCGATGGCCTGGATTTGAACCAGGGTTTTCAGTACGCGCCGGATGCGACGGCGGCGCAGCCCCGGTGTGACGCCGCCGCGGATGAGCTGAAACACCTGGCCGAAAAATTCGATTTCACGGATGCCGCCCCGACCCAGTTTGATGTCGCTTGAAAAGGTCTTTTTCCGCATTTCAATGGAAATGCGGTGTTTCATCTCCCGCAGGGCTTCGAAAACCCCGAAGTCCAGGTAGCGCCGGTAAACGAAGGGCTTTAAGAGTGAGAGCAGCCGCCGGCCGGCTTTACCGTCTCCGGCAACCACGCGGGCCTTTATCCAGGCGTAGCGCTCCCACTCCCGGCCGTGGCGTTGATAATAGGCTTCCATGTTTTCAAATGTCATCACCAGCGGACCGTTTTCGCCGTCCGGGCGCAGGCGCAGGTCGACGCGGAAAACCGGTCCGTTTTCGGTTTTTTCGGAAAGGGCGCGCACCAGGCCGCGTCCCAGCCGCGTGAAAAATTCGAAGTTGGAAATCGGTTGCGGCGCATGGCGCGTCCATCCTTCATCAGGATAGGCGAAAACAAGATCCACATCGGATGAAAAGTTGAGCTCAAAGGCTCCCAGTTTGCCCAGACCGACGACCAGCAGCGGCTGCATCCGGCCGCCGCGGTCCACGGGGGTGCCGTAGGCCTCGCAGTAAACAGCGTAAAGGTCACTCAGAACCGTTGTGATAATGCCGTCGGCCAACAGGGTGAGATCACCTACGGTTTCTTCCAGGCCGGCCAGGCCCGCCAGGTCGCGCCAGGCGATGCGCACCGCCTCCCGCAGTCGAAAAAGGCGCAGGGGTTCACTGATGGCGGCAATGCGGCTTTGGATGCGTCGCGATGCGGGTTCGCCGGCGTCAAGAGCCCGGGGAGGAAGATCGGGCCGGAAAGCCTTTGGCCGGCGGGGGCGGCGCAGGGCGTCGTCTTGCAGGAGTGATTCGAAAAGGAAAGGGTGACGGGTGAGCGTCCGACTGACAAAGGGGCTGTAGGCCCAGACGCGTGCCATGGCCTGCAGGAAGCCGGCATCCGGGGGCAGCATGGCGGCCGTGTCCGTTTGCCAGAAATCGTCCAGGCGGGCGGCGGTTTCACAGGCCAGGGGATCCGGCAGAACGTCTGCAAGACAGCTGTCGAGGACGTCCCGGATAAATTTGGCGGAATAAATTGACAAATCAAAACACTTTCCATATATAAACAGGTTTTGTTGTACAGCTGACAATGAACGACGGGTTTAGATGATGAAATACCATATCAGTGTCTTCTACTGTGTCAACAGCTTTGACGCGTCCATGCTCGACAGGCTGCCTTTCAAGGACAGGGTCGTATTCAAGCCGGTGAAAATGGCCTGTTCCAGCATGGTCAAAGATGTATATCTGCTGCGGGCCTTTGAGGCGGACGCCGACGCGGTGGTGGTGCTGGTCTGCCCGGAAGGGCATTGCCGGTATGTTGAGGGAAACCTGCGCGCCGCCAAAAGAATCGACTGGCTGCGGCGGCTGCTGGATGAAATCGGCATCGGCGGCGTCCGCCTCGTTCTTTGCCACGCATCCAGCGGCAGGGCGAACGCCGCCGGCGCCTGTTTTGAGAGCATGCTGACCATGCTGGAAGCGGAGGGCTTCAGCCCGGCCCGATCCCGGTGGGGCGCCGGCGCGGCGTCGGATCAGCGCCGCAATGGTAAACCGCAGCGGTAGAAAGGGAAAGGAGAACGCGTTCATGATCGTCGGAGAACAGAAGCCGATTTCCGAAATTCGGGAGATCATCGCCCCTTACCGGCGGGTGCTGGTGCTCGGCTGCGGCACCTGCGTTAAAACATGTTTTGCCGGTGGTGAGGATGAAACAGCCGTTATGGCCTCGGCCTTGCGCCTGTCGTTGAAAAAGGACGGTCTCGCGGGCGATATCCGCGAGTGGACCGTGGAGCGGCAGTGCGAAGACGAATTCATTCAGGAGGCGGCCCGGCCGGCCGCCGAATGTGATGCGATCCTGTCCCTGGCGTGCGGGGCCGGCGTACAGATGGTGGCGCGGCGGTTTCCCGACAAACCGGTGCTGCCGGGTGTGAACACCACTTTTATCGGGGTGTTGGAAGAGCGCGGTTTGTTTACCGAGGAGTGCGCCGGCTGCGGACAGTGCAAACTGGCCTTGTTCGGTGCCGTCTGCCCCATCGCCCGCTGTGCCAAAAAACTGTTGAACGGCCCCTGCGGCGGATCGCGCGACGGACGCTGCGAGGTGAATCCGGATACGGCATGCGCCTGGCATCTCATCATTGAACGGCTGACGGCTCTGGGGCAGCTCGACAATCTGCGCGCCTATGTTCCGCCGACCGACTGGCGCACCAGTCTTTCCGGCGGGCCCCGCAAACTCATCAGAGAGGACCACAGAATATGAGGACGCCGTTTGCAAGCAAACTGGCAGCGTTGCTGGCGCAGGGAAACTTTGTTGTCACCGCGGAGTGCGGACCACCGCGGGGAAGCGACGCCGCGGCCGTCATCCAAAAAGGCCGGCTGCTGAAAGATGTAGTCGACGCCGTCAATGTGACTGACAATCAGACGGCCATCGTCCGCATGTCCAGCATCGCCGCCTGCCGCCATTTGCTGGAACTGGGCCTGGAGCCGGTCATGCAGATGGTCACCCGCGACCGCAACCGCATCGCGCTGCAGTCGGACATTCTGGGTGCGTATTCCATGGGCATCCGCAACATTCTGTGCCTCTCCGGCGATCATCAGTCTTTCGGCAGCCAGCCGGATGCGATGAACGTGTTTGACATCGACTCCATGAACCTTGTCCACGCCGTGCGCCGCATGCGTGACAATGGAACGGACATGAGCGGTTTTGCGTTGAAGGATTCTCCGCGGATGTTCATCGGCGCCGCGGCCAATCCCTTTGCCGACCCTTTTGAATACCGGGTGATCCGCCTGGCCAAGAAGATCGATGCCGGTGTGGATTTCATCCAGACCCAGTGCGTGTACAACGTCGAACGGTTCCGGCGCTGGATGCAGATGGCGCGGGATGAGGGCCTTCTGGAGGACGTTCATATTCTGGCCGGCATCACGCCGCTGAAATCCGGTGGCATGGCCCGCTACATGGCCGCCAAGGTGGCCGGAATGGATGTGCCCGAGGGGTTGATCCGCAGAATGGAAGGCGTCGACAAAAAGGCGGCGCCAGCCGAAGGCGTTGCCATCGCCCTGGAAACGATCGCTGAACTGCGGGAGATGGAAGGTTTGAGCGGCATTCACATTATGGCCATTGAATGGGAAGCCATTGTCGGCGACATCGTCCGCGCGGCCGGACTGACACCGCGCCCGACAGCCGCCTTGAACCGGCCGGCGGCGGGGGAATAAATGCCCGAAAAATATCATATACCGATTAAAACCGCCGCACCCCGGTTTCATCCGGTCGGCAAATACGCCGTCATTGAATTTCGGGAGGACTGTGCGGGCAGCTGCCGGGCGTGTGTGAAAAAAACGTGCGTCTACCACATTTTCAAGGACAACGTTCTGCACATGGCCGCCATGCGCGAACCGGAATACCTGTATACCTGCCAGAGCTGCTTCCGATGCATTCAGGAGTGTACCCGGGGCATTTTTTCAAGGGTCATCAACCCGGATTATCGCGAACTGGGGGACCGCTACTGGCGTGCTGAAAACATTCACAGTCTGTGGTATCAGGCGCATACGGGCAAGATACCGGTTTCCGGCGCCGGCTACCGCGGCCCTTTTGCGGGGGAAGGGTTCGACGGCATGTGGACCGACATGTCCGAAATCGTGCGGCCCACCCGGGACGGCATTCACGGACGGGAATACATCAACACGAGCATCGAAATATCACGGCGCATCACCCCCCTTGCGTTCGATGCGGAGCGGCGGCTGGCGGTAAAAACGCCGACCCTGCTGGAAATTCCGCTGCCCATGGTGCTTCGGCTGCCGCCGAATTTCGCCGCGGGGCCGTCCGCCCGTCTGTCGGTGATAAAGGCCGCGGCGGCCTGCGGTACGCTGATGATGCTTGAGGGTCGGGAGTGTTCGTCGTACTTGAAGGATTATGCGGATCAGATCATCCCCTGTCTGACAAAAAAAAGCCTGTCCGGACAGCACGATCTGATCGCCTCCGTCCGCGCGCTGGAAATTCCGTTTGCGCCGGAGCTGGACGAGACCCTGGACGGCATTCGCGCCGTCAATCCGGACGCGGCCGTTATCGTGGGCATGCCGCTCGACGACGAAGCCCCGGATCGGGCGAGCGCCGTGGCCGCGATGGAAGTGGACGCGCTTTATTTTTTCGCGGACGACCACGGCCGCGGCCTCGGCGGGGATTCGGCGGCCTGCCTGAGGGATCTGATACGCGCCGTACACCTGCGGTTGGTCGACGACCGGCGGCGCCAGCACATCAATCTGCTGTTTTCGGGCGGCATCGCCATGGCCGAGCACATGGCCAAAGCCATCATCTGCGGTGCCGACGGGGTGGTGCTGGGCATACCGCTGCTGCTGGCGCTGGAGTGCCGGCTGTGCTTTGACTGCCGCGCAGGCCGTCCCTGTCCTGTTGCCCTGGACGAGACCTTCGACGCCCAGTGGGGCGCTCAGCGCATCATCAACCTGTTGGGCGCGTGGCACAGCCAGCTGATCGAGGTGATGGGCGCCATGGGAATCCGGGACGTACGGCGGCTGCGGGGTGAAATCGGGCGCAGCATGTGGTTTGACGACCTGGAGAAGGAACATTTCAGTCCGGTTTTCGGAGAAAAAAAACGGCCGCAAGCGGCAAACGGGGGTTGACGTGGGCAAGGTGAAGCTTCCGCAGACGGTGGAAACGCCTTCGCGTTTCCGAAACACCATCGGCAAATACACACTGAAGCGAAGTTCCCGGTGCGTATCCTGCGGTTTGTGCGCCGAACTCTGTCCCTACGGGGTGCATCCCCGCTACCAGAACTACACCCGGACCATCCGTCCGCGCGAGCACAAGTGCATCGGCTTCGCCTGTCGGGAAAATGATTTCTACTGTGTGGACCGCTGTCCGCAGCAGGCCCTGACTTTGCGGTTGAATCCGGTTCTCGACACCCTCGGGGATTATCGCTGGACAGCCGAAATGCTGATCGCGCACTGGGAGATGGCCGAAACCGGGGCCCTGCCCCGGGTCGATCTCGAATACAGTCTGGGGCACTCCGGCGGCGGGTTTGACAAAATCCGCTTTCGGCATCCGGATGCCGCGGCGGCGGGGGACGTTCCCGACGCGGACATGGACATGGGGATCACCCTCAACAAACGCGGCGACGGCCGCCGGGACATCCGGCTTTCCCTGCCGTGCTACGGCGGCGGCATGTCGTTCGGCTCCATGGCGCTCCAGGCCCTGGTGGGCCGGGCCAGAGCCGCCAAGCGTCTGAACACCCTGACCTGTACCGGCGAGGGCGGCTATCCGCCTGAATTCATTCCCTACGCCGATGTTGTCATCACCCAGGTGGCGACCGGTCTGTTCGGTGTGCGGGAGGAGACCATCCGTTGCGCCCCGGTGGTGGAATTCAAATACGCCCAGGGTGCCAAACCCGGGCTGGGCGGCCACCTTCTGGGAGACAAGGTCACACCCGATGTGGCGGCCATCCGCGAGACGGTGGTGGGCAGTTCCCTTTTTTCACCGTTTCCCTTCCACAGCGTCTATTCGGTGGAGGATCACAAAAAGCATGTCGACTGGATCAAGACCGTCCATCCGGACTGTTTGGTATCGGTCAAGGTTTCCACACCCACCGACGTTGATATGGTCGCCGTGGGCAGCTACTACGCCGGCGCCCACATTATCCACATCGACGGCAGTTACGGGGGGACCGGTGCCGCTCCGGACATCGCCAAAAAGAACATCGCCATGCCGATCGAGTACGCGATCCCCAAGGTCCATCAGTTTTTAAAGGACGAAGGGGTGCGGGATGAGATCTGCCTGATCGCCAGCGGCGGCATCCGCAATGCCATGGATGTGGCCAAGGCCATCGCCCTGGGCGCCGACGGTGTGGTGATCGGAACGGCTGAACTGGTGGCGCTGGAGTGTGTACGCTGCGGCAACTGTGAGAGCGGCCGGGGATGCGCCCGCGGCATCGCCTCGACGGACCCGGAACTGGGACGGATGATCACCGAGGAATATGCGGAGCAGCGCATCGTCAATCTCTATATGGCCTGGCGCAGGCAGTGGTGCGCGCTGCTGCGGCGCTACGGCCTGAAACGCATCAGCGATCTGTGCGGCCGCTGGGATCTGCTGGTGCATCTGGACTACCTGGATGAAAAAAAGCGCGGCACCTACCCGCCGGCGCCGACCAAAGCGGCCGTGATTTGACAATGAAAATGCCAAACGACAGAAAAGCGCGGCCCTGCGCCGCATGGACGACCCGTCATGTACCCCGGCCGGCGACCGCACGCCATGCCAAGGCCGCCGAGGAAGGGGGATGCGGCGTCACCGGCCTGATGTGCTCGGTGCCGGTGCGCGGCAGACATATCTACGAACCGTCGATACAGATGCACAACCGCGGCAACGGCAAGGGCGGCGGCATCGCCGCCGTGGGGCTGTGTGCCGAAGATCTCGGCGTATCCCGACAAGTGCTGGACAGCCATTACATGCTCCAGGTGGCGCTGCTGGATCCGGCGGCCCGTGCGGAAGTGGAAAAAAGAAACATCACGCCTTTTCTGGATGTGCATCAGTCCGGCAAGATCCCCTGTGTCGACGATTACCGCGACATCGAAGGGCTGGATGTGAAACCACCGGATGTCTGGCGCTATTTCGTCAGGGTCAAACCGGGGGTTTTGGAACGTTTCGCGGCGCAAAACGGGCTGGATAGGTGGGGCGCCGACAAGGTGGAAGACGAGTTCATCTACCGCAACTCCAGCGACCTCAATCAGCGTTTTTACGCCTCTCTCGGGAAGCAGCGCGCCTTTGTGCTGTCCCACGGCCGCAACCTCATGATATTAAAAATCGTCGGCTACGCGGAAAAGGTGGTGGAGTACTATCAGATGGCCGACTTCCGCGCGCACGGCTGGATCGCCCATCAGCGTTATCCCACCAAAGGAAGGGTCTGGCATCCCGGCGGGGCCCATCCCTTCTCCGGGTTGAACGAGGCATTGGTGCACAACGGCGATTTCGCCAATTATCACGCGGTGTGCGAGTACCTGCAGCAATACAACATCGCGCCGCAGTTTCTGACGGACACCGAAGTGGCCATTCTGCTGTTTGACCTGTACAACCGGCTTTTTGCCTATCCGATGGAGTACATTATCGAGGCCCTGGCGCCCACCGGCGAATACGACTTTGAACTGCTCGACCGGGAGCGCCGCCGCATCTACCGGGCCCTGCAGTCCGCTCACATCCACGCGTCGCCCGACGGGCCGTGGTTTTTCATCATCGCCCGCAACGATCCCGCTGAAAAAATATTCCAGTTGATGGGCATTACCGACACTTCCATGCTGCGGCCGCAGGTGTTCGCGCTTCAGCAGGGCGAGGTTCAAATCGGGCTGGTTTGTTCGGAAAAGCAGGCCATCGATGCCACGCTGCAGAGTCTGGCCGCGGAGGACGACCGCTTCTGTCCGGTGGCGGACAAATACTGGAACGCCCGCGGCGGCAGCGCGTCGGACGGTGGTGCTTTCATGTTCACGGTGGGGCACGGCAACACGGCGGCGGACGGCGGGGAGCTCGTGTGCACCAACAAATTCGGGGAGCACATTACCATCAGCGGCGCGCGCCGGCACGTCCGCCCGTCCGCGATGGCGGCGCGCAAGCCGCAAAGCACCAATGCCGCCGGCGTTGGACAATGGATTCAAGCGCGCCTGGAAGACGACCCGGCGGATTTGGCGGCGGCCTGCCGCCGCCGCATGGCCGTTTGGGATTTCAGTGATGTGGCCGTGCTGTGCGATGCCCTGATGGACGGCGCCGGCCGCAGCGCCGCCGTCCTGACAACCGCCGTGGACGTGCTGACCGCTCTCCACGACCAGCGTTATCCCACCGGCGACAAGAAGCGCAGCGGTCTTCTGGCGATGTTTCAGCAGGCGCTGGCGCGGATTTTCCGCAGCGTTCCTTTGCTTGCGCAGCCGGGTGAAAGCCACTGGCGCCGCGTGGACTGGCGCCACCGGCACCACCTGCGGCCGCCTGGCGGGAAAGAAACGGTACTGGTGGTGGATGTGGCCGGTTTTCCCCCTGAAGGAGACGACGGCCATGCCCGCCTGATCTGCCGCGCCTATGAATCCGGCTGGCGGCGGTTTGTGTGTTTCGGGTACAAAGGACAGCGGTTTACGGGCTGCGGGTTGTCCACGGATTCCCGCGGGGTTCGCATCGATGTTTACGACAGCTCGGGCGACTATCTGGCCTCGGGCATCGACGGGCTGGAAATCGTCGTTCACGGCAACGGACAGGATCAGCTCGGGCAGATTATGAAAAGCGGCCGGCTGGTCGTCCACGGCGATGTGGGTCAGACCTTTATGTACGGGGCCAAGGGCGGTACGGTTTATGTGCTCGGCAACGCCGCCGGCCGGCCCCTGATCAATGCGGTCGGCAGTCCCCGGGTGGTCATCAACGGCACCTGCCTGGATTATCTGGCGGAATCCTTTATGGCCGGCGATCCCTTAAAGGGCGGCGGCTTTGTTATCGTCAACGGCCTTGAATTCGATGATGACGGCGGCGCCGTACCGCAGACCACGCCCTATCCTGGATCGAATCTGTTTTCACTCGCCTCCGGCGGCGCCATCTACCTCCGCGATCCGGACAAGATGGTCGTCGCGGCGCAGTTGAACGGCGGGGTGTTTTTTGATCTGGACGAAGCCGATTGGCGTTTGATCCGCCCCTACCTGGAGGAAAACGAGCGTCTGTTCGGCATTTCCATTGAAAAGGATCTGTTGACCGTCAACGGTCGGGTCCGGCCTTTTCATGAAGTTTACCGCAAAGTGAAAGCCGTCAAGCTGGATGTGCTGGCAAACGCTTCGGCAGGGTACGAGGAATGGCAGGCCGACTGGCGGTCGGAGGTGCCCTGACAGCGGCGGTGAAGCCAGAACCAATTTCCGGACCGGCGGTGTCGGCTGCGGTTGCGCCGCGCCGGCAATCACATGGATCCCACCGCCTCCGGGTTTCGCAAAAGCAAGTTTATTAGGTGGCAAACGGCCGCCATGATGCCGATGCAGCATTTAAAGGCAGGGGATTTTTCGGGCTTCAAAGCAGGCTTACAGCGTCTGGCCGCCGCGATGAACGGGGTGCCGGACCGCGTGCCGATATGTGCCCAGATGCACGAATTTGCGATGCGGGAGCTTAGGGCCGACGCCCGCGATTTTTACACGAGTACGCGCTTTCTGCCGGCCGGCTATTTGTCGGTGCTGGCGGCTTACGGCATCGACGTGCCCGGTGTGGAATATGACGTTTACAATATCGAGGCCGAAGCGATCGGGCAGCGCATCGTCTACAGCGACCGCCACATGCCGGATGTGGACCGCAGTGCGCCCCTGATTTGCTCGGCCCGGGATCTTTTCAAAATCCGCACACCCGATTTCAACAGCGATGGCCGTTTGCGAACCGTGGTTGAAATGTACGCTGTTTACCGCGATTTGTTGGGGGAAGAGCCGGTTCTCAACTTCTGCGCCCCGTTCAGTTTGGCAGCCAATATCCGCGGCACCGAGCGTCTGCTGATGGACATCATGCTGCAGCCGGATTTCGCCCGGGAGCTGTTCGACCGCATCACCGACGCACTGCTGATTCCCTGGATCATGCATCTTAAACAGGCGTTCCCGGGGGCGCATTCGATCTGCGGCAGCGATGCCACCGCCTCCATTCCCATCGTCAATGCCGCCATGCTGGCGGACTGGGTCGTCCCCTGGATTGACCGCCTGCGTCGAATCTGCGGCAAGGGCGTTTACGTGCCCAACTGGGTCGGGGAGCGGTATCTGCGTGATCCGGAAATCATGCTTGACCTCAAACGCAAGGTGTGTCCCGCCTTTCTGGAAGGACAGGATCCGGACGTGGCCGCCATCGGTCCGGCGGTGTATCGGCAATATGCGGACCAATGCGGGGTTCCGCTGATGCTGGGCATCGGCGCCGGATTTCTGGCCCTGACCACGCCTGCGGAAATCGAAAAACGCGTGCGTACCTATATTGAAGAGGGCGGGCCGGCCGGCCGCTTTGTACTGTACTTATGCAATGTGGGCGCCACCACCCCGCGGGAGAATATCCGCGCCGCCGTGTCCGCTGCGCGTCGTTACGGATCGTATCAAGTTGGGTGTTGATTTGCAGGAGGAATGTGGTAAAGGATCAGGCAAACCAAAACACCGCGACAAGCGGTGTATCACCGACAGACATGCGCGCGGCGGACGGAACCCATGAGAGCACTCCTGGCACTTGAAGACGGCCGGACATTCGCCTGCCGGTCCTTTACCGGACCGGGCGAGGTCGGCGGCGAGGTCGTTTTCAACACCAGCATGACCGGGTATCAGGAGGTGTTGACCGACCCTTCCTACAGCGGCCAGCTGGTGACCATGACCTATCCGTTGATCGGCAGCTACGGTGTCAATGCCGCGGATGTGGAGTCCGGCCGCATCCATGTGCAGGCCCTTCTGGTCAGGGAATATCAGGGGCATCCCAGCAACTGGCGGTCCACATCCACTCTGGCGGATTACCTGCAGCGTTACCGCGTTTTAGGAATTGAGGCGCTGGACACGCGCGCGTTGACGCGCCACATCCGCAATGCCGGCGCCATGCGGGCGTTTATTTCCACCGATGACACCGATCCGGCCTCCCTTGTCGCACGGGCCAACGCCATTCCGGCCATGGAGGGCCTGGACCTGGTCAGCCGGGTGACCGCCGGGAGGGCCTATCGCTGGGAAGGTGGTGCGCCGGTTGTCATCGCCCATGAAAATGCGGCGCTTGACGAGACCGTGTGGCGTTCAAGAGGGGAACGCAGCGCGGTGGTGGCCTTTGATTTCGGCATCAAGTTCAACATCCTGCGCCAGCTGACCGCCGTCGGCGCCGAGGTGGTCGTGGTGCCGGCATCAACGCCGGCGGCGGCGGTCCGCGCCCTGAATCCGGACGGCATTTTTCTGTCCAACGGCCCGGGCGATCCGGAGCCGGTACAGTATGCGGTTGAAACGATTCGGGCGCTTTTGGGTTTCCGCCCGATTTTCGGCATCTGTCTGGGACACCAGCTGCTGGGGCTGGCGCTGGGCGGCAGAACCTATAAACTCAAGTTCGGCCACCGCGGCGCCAATCAGCCCGTGCGCAACGTGCGGACCGGCAAAGTCGAAATCACGTCCCAGAATCACGGATTTGCGGTGGCTGTTGAAAGCTTGGCGGATCCCCATGTCAAGGTGACCCACATCAATTTGAATGACAACACGCTGGAGGGGTTTTGCCACGACCGGCTTGGTGTTCTCGCGGTTCAGTATCATCCCGAGGCCTCTCCCGGCCCCCACGACGCGGCATACCTTTTTCACGAATTCACCGGCATGATGAAACCCGGGAAATAAGGCCTTAAGCCCCTGTTCGGCCCTTAAAAAAACAAACGATGCCCAAACGCAGCGACATAAAAAAGATTCTGATCATCGGCGCCGGACCGATCATCATCGGCCAGGCCTGTGAGTTCGACTATTCCGGTACCCAGGCCTGCAAGGCGCTCAAGGAGGAGGGCTACGCGGTCATTTTGGTGAACAGCAATCCAGCCACCATCATGACCGATCCCGGGATGGCCGACCGAACGTATGTCGAACCGGTCACGCCGGAAGTGGTTGCCGCCGTTGTTGAAAGGGAGCGGCCCGACGCCCTGCTGCCGACACTGGGCGGTCAAACCGGATTGAACACCGCGGTCGAGGTGGCGCGGGCCGGTGTGTTGAATCGCCTGGGCGTTGAGTTGATCGGCGCCTCCATCGATGCGATTGAAAAGGCGGAAGACCGGGACCGCTTCCGAAAGGCCATGGGCAACATCGGTCTGCGCATTCCCAAAAGCGGTATTGTGACGGATATGCGAAAGGCGCGTAAAACGGCGCGGGATATCGGCTTTCCCGTGATCGTACGTCCCAGCTTCACGCTGGGGGGGACCGGCGGCGGTGTGGCCTACAATGCCGATGATCTGGAGGTGATGGCCAGAGCCGGGCTTGACGCCAGCCTGATTCATCAAATCATGATCGAAGAGTCGATCCTGGGGTGGAAGGAATACGAACTCGAAGTGATGCGCGATCACGCGGACAACGTGGTGATCGTCTGCGCCATCGAAAACATGGACCCCATGGGGATACACACCGGCGACAGCATTACCGTGGCCCCGGCGCAGACGCTGAGCGACAGAGAATATCAGACGATGCGGGATGCCGCCATCGCCATTATGCGCGAAATCGGGGTTGACACCGGCGGCTCGAATGTTCAGTTCGCCGTCAACCCGCTCAACGGGGAAATGGTGGTCATCGAAATGAATCCGCGGGTTTCCCGGAGCTCGGCACTGGCCTCAAAGGCCACCGGCTTCCCCATCGCCAAAATCGCCGCCAAGCTGGCGGTGGGCTTCACGCTGGATGAAATCCCCAACGACATCACCGGTCAGACACTGGCCTCTTTTGAACCGACCCTTGACTACTGCGTTGTGAAAATCCCCCGCTGGACGTTTGAAAAATTCCCGGAAACACCGGATTTCCTGACCACGGCCATGAAATCGGTGGGAGAGACCATGGCCATCGGGCGCACGTTTAAAGAGGCCCTGCAAAAAGGAATCCGCTCCCTGGAGATCGGTCGGTTCGGGCTGGGCGCGGACGGAAAGGACGTTTTCGATTCGGCGGCGGGCGGTTCGCGGCCGGAGGTGATCGAGAAAAAAATCACTGTTCCCAATTCACAACGTCTGTTCTATCTGCGGGAGGCGCTTCGCGCCGGTTTTTCAGTGGCGGCGGTGTCGGAGCAGAGCCGCATCGACCCCTGGTTCATCCACCAGCTGAAACAACTGGCGGACTTCGAAAGCCGGATCGCCCGAATCCTGGGGCCGGCGGTGCGCGAGACCCCGGCGGCCGTTCCGGACGAGGCGGTCCTGGAATGCCTGCAGCAGGCCAAGGCCTTGGGATTTTCCGACATTCAACTGGCCCACTTGACCGGATCGACCGAAGAGCGGATCGTCGGTTTACGGCGGCAGTCCGGCATCAGACCGGCATACAAACTGGTGGACACCTGCGCTGCGGAATTCACGGCGGCGACGCCGTATTATTACTCGACCTATGAAAGCGAAAGTGAGGCACGCCCGTCCGAAAGGCCGAAGGTTGTTATTCTGGGCGGAGGACCCAATCGGATCGGCCAGGGGATCGAATTCGACTACTGCTGTGTGCACGCGTCCTATGCGCTGCGGGAGCAGGGCGTTGAAAGCATCATGGTCAACAGCAATCCGGAAACGGTCAGTACGGACTACGACACATCCGACAAGCTCTATTTTGAACCCCTGACATGCGAGGATGTGCTTCACATCATAGAGTGTGAAAAGCCCTTGGGTGTCATCGTTCAGTTCGGCGGCCAGACGCCCCTGAGCCTCGCGGCCCCCCTCAGCCGGGCCGGCGTTCCGATTCTGGGCACGCAGCCGGAGAGCATTGACCGTGCCGAAGATCGGGAACAGTTCCAGACCATGCTGCGCAAGGTGGGGCTGCAGCAGCCCCCCAACGGCACGGCGACGAGTGTCAATGCGGCATTGAAGGTCGCCGACGCCATCGGTTATCCGGTCATCGTGAGGCCCTCCTATGTTCTCGGCGGAAGGGCCATGAAGATCGTTTACCGCCAGAAAGATCTGGAAAACTTCACCCGCCTGGCCATTTCCGCGTCGCCGGGATATCCCGTGCTGATCGACAAGTTTCTGGAGGATGCGGTGGAAGTCGATGTGGATGCCGTCGCGGATGGGAAAATGGCTGTCATCGGCGGCATCATGGAACACATCGAGGCCGCAGGCGTCCACTCCGGAGACTCGGCCTGTGTGCTGCCGCCGTATACCCTTGCCGCGGATATGACGGCGGAGATCGCGGCCGCCACCAAAGCCATGGCGGCGGAGCTCAATGTCATCGGTCTGATGAATGTTCAATATGCCGTGAAGGCCGGGCGGCTGTTTGTGCTGGAGGTCAATCCGCGGGCTTCGCGGACGGTGCCTTTTGTAAGCAAGGCCACCGGTGTTCCTCTGGCCAACATCGCGGTGAAGCTGATGCTGGGACGATCACTGGCGGATCTCGGCTTGACCGCTGAAACCACCCCGGACTATGTGTCCGTCAAGGAGGCGGTTCTGCCGTTCAACCGCTTCCCGGATGTCGACACGCTGCTGGGGCCGGAAATGAAATCCACCGGGGAAGTCATGGGGGTCGACCGGGAATTCGGTGCGGCGTATGCCAAGGCCCAGCTTGGTGCAGGCCATAGGCTGCCGAATCGGGGAGGCGTTTTCATCAGCGTGCAGGACACCGACAAGGCGGCGGTACTGCCCGTGGCCGCCGAATTCAGCCGCATCGGCTTCGACATCGTGTCCACCAGCGGCACAGCGGCGTTTTTAAGCGCACGCGGCATCGCCAACCGTACCATCCGCAAAGTGTCCATGGGACGTCCGAATGTCGTGGATGCCATCAAAAACGGTGAAATCCAGTTTATCATCAATACCGGCCGCGGCGACACTTCAAAGCGGGACGGCTACAATATCCGGCGTTCTGCGCTGAAATTCAACATTCCGTATGCCACGACCGTCGCCGGTGCGATGGCCATGTGCAAAGGCGTAGCGGCGCTGCGGCACAACCAACTGACGGTGCGGTCCCTTCAGGAGTATCACGGGAAAGGGCCGGGAGCGTGAGCAAAATGCAATCAGAGGCTAGGCATCATAGGCGGCGAAAATGCGCTTTTGCCGATGACCGCCCCCGCGAGGCCTGCGGTATTTTCGGCATTTCCGGCCACCCGGAGGCGGCGCGCATGACCTATTTCGGTTTATACGCCCTGCAGCACCGGGGTCAGGAAAGCGCCGGCATCGCCACGGTTTGGAACCAGGGCATCCTGTCCCACAAGGGCATGGGACTGGTGGCGGACGTGTTCGACAACGCGCACCTGGATCAGCTGCTCGGCGCCAACGCCATCGGCCACGTGCGCTATTCCACCACCGGCAGCTCCATTCTGTCGAATGCGCAGCCCTTTGTGGTGCAGCATCGAAAAAAATCCTATGCCGTCGCCCACAACGGCAATATCGTCAATGCCCACGCCCTGAAAACGGAGCTGGAGGAAACCGGCTCCATTCTTCAAACCACCATGGACACGGAAATTTTTCTGCACCTGTTCGTCAAGAACCTGAAGCTGGGATTCGAACAAGCCCTGATCGAATCCGTGTCCCGCCTCGAGGGCGCCTTTTCGCTGATCATGCTGACCTGCAAAGGGGAAGTCATCGGCATAAAGGATCCCCACGGCTTTCGCCCCCTGTGTTTGGGAAAACTCAACGGCAACTATATATTGGCGTCGGAAACCTGCGCGCTGGATCTGGTTCACGCCGAGTATGTCCGGGAGCTCAACCCCGGCGAAATCGTCATTATCGACGGCCAAAACATTCGTAGTCTGCATGTGCCCCGTCCCGCCCGGCAGGCGTTCTGTATTTTCGAGTTCATCTATTTCGCCCGCCCGGACAGCACCATCTACGGCCAGAATGTCTACATGATGCGCAAAGCCCAGGGCCGCCGTCTCGCCGCGGAATCCGCCGTGCCGGCGGACCTTGTCATGCCCTTTCCGGATTCCGGCACCTATGCGGCGCTCGGATATTCGGAAGCGTCGGGGATACCGTTTGAGATGGGCATGATCCGTAACCATTACGTCGGAAGAACCTTCATTCAACCCACCCAAAACATGCGCGATTTCGCTGTGCGGATCAAACTCAACCCGGTGAAAGAGATTCTGAAAGGCAAGGACATCATCATCATCGAAGACTCCATCATCCGCGGAACCACGGCCAAAACACGCGTCAAGGCCCTGCGGGAAATGGGGGTCAACAAGGTCCACATGCGTGTCAGCGGCCCGCCGCACCGCTTTCCGTGCCATTACGGCATTGATTTTTCCACCCGGGGCGAATTGATCGCCGCCGGCAAGACGGTCGCGGCGCTCGAGCGGCTGCTGGGTCTTGATTCACTGGCCTATCTCAGCCTGGACGGCCTGCTGGCCGCCACCGGGATTTCGTCGCCCGAAAACAATTTCTGCAAAGCCTGCTTTGACGGCCGCTATCCGGTTGCGTTCGACGATGGGCTTTCGAAAGACTGCCTTGAAGCCCTGTGAAACGTTTGCGGCGGTGCTTTTTGCTTGCCTTTTCAGGCCATAAGGGTGATGGTGGGTGCTGGCAAGGGCTTGTAAATCCGTTTGGCGGTGCAGACCGGATGCATTGGAGGGCGTATGATCGAATCAAAGTATTTAAAAGAGAATATCGAAAATATTCAGAAACTAATGACGATTTCTGCTCTGAAACACTTTGAGACGTCCAATCTCGGCAAGATCCTCCGGCTCAGTAAAATCCGACAGTATGATGACGGTGAGCGCGTTATCAAGGAAGGGGACTACGACCCCTGGCTGTATTTTCTGCTGTCGGGAAAGATCCGCGTCGCCAAAGAAGGGGTCACCATCGGTACGATTGACAAGCGCGGTGAAATTTTTGGCGAAATGCGTATTGTCGACGACCAGAGCCGTTCGGCTTCGGTGTTCGCCATCGGTAAAACGGTCTGCCTGGCGGTGGACACATCCGCCAAGGATCGGCTTTCGCCGACCGATGACAAGGACGAGCGGCTCGATTTTCTGCTGCTGCTCTACCGAATTTTCGCCGAATACATGACCGCCCGCCTTCGCTTGACCAACGAGGAGCTCATCAAAGCCAAAAAAGCCCTGGAAAGGGCGGGCGCCGGGGCATGATGCGCCGGACGGTTTCGTTTTCCAAAAACGCGACCAATATTTTTCTGCATGTTCTCACCCGCTGCAATTTGCGTTGCACGCACTGCTACATCAACCCGGCACAGCACGGCGACGGCATGCTCGCCCCGGATACCATCGAACGGTGGCTGGCCGCGCTTTTTCATCCAAAGCGCCCGGCCAATCTGATTCTTCTGGGGGGGGAGCCGACCCTGCATCCGCAGCTGGACCGGGTGGTAGAACTGGTCCGGAACAGGGGTGTGGCCTCCGTCACCATCGACACCAACGGATATCTGTTCAATAACATTCTGCAGAAAGTCGATACCAAGGCGGTCGATTTTTTCAGTTTCAGCCTCGACGGGGCCACGGCGGAACGCAACGACGCCATCCGGGGCCCGGGATCGTTCGCCGCCTGTACGGCCGGGATTCGCGCCGCCGCTGACAAAGGTTTCGGGGTCAGTCTGATCTACACGGTCAGCACCCGCAACATTGATGAACTGGCGTTGATGCCGGCGTTGTTGGAACAGCTTCCGGTTCAGCGCTTCTTCATCCAGGTTATCGGGCTGCGGGGCAGGTCCGCCGCGGCAAAAGGCCCTGGGCCGTCCAGCGCCGCCCTTCAGGTCCGCGAAAAAAAATGGAAAGAAACGGTTTCTTCAACAGCGGCCCGCATCGCCGCCGACGGCATTGCGGTGACCTTTCCCAAGGTCTATTTGGATGACGATGAGCCCTTTGAATGTGCCGCCGTCGCTTCCCACAATTACTTTATTTTTCCCAACGGCAGGGTTTACCGCTGCCCTCTTTGTGAAGACTTTCCACTGCACAGCCTGGCATTCAGAGACGACCGCCTGGTGCCGACGGATCCCATCAATGAGTGGGATCTGGTTCAGCTCGAGATACCGGAGGGATGCGTCATGAACCGTCTCATTCAACCGGGCAACATCCGCTATCGCAGCGACGGCCGCCCGGCGCACCGCATCGCCTGCTGCCTGTTGAAAGAAACGTTTATTCCGTAGGCCGGATGGTCAAGACCGGGCAGCGGGCGATGCGCACCGTTCTTTCGGTGACGGACCCGAAAATGAAGTTCTGGATGCCGGATTCGCCATGGGTGGCGATGACGATCAGATCCGCTTTCTCCTGGTCGGCGATTTTGGCGATCTGGTCGGCCGCCCGGCCTTCGACGATGTGATAGCTGCTTTTGACGTCGGACGGCATCTGGTCCCGCAGCAGTTCGTCCATGCTCTTTTCCGCACTGTCGGCCATGGAATTCATGATGGTCGGCAGATGAACGGCCGATGCCGAGACCATGGGCACGGGAATCAGCACGTGAACGATAACCAGTTCGGCGTCAAAGTGCTGAGCCAGTTCAACGGCGGTTTGCAGTCCCTTTTCCGCCGGGGCGCTGAAATCGGTCGGGCTGATAATTTTTTTGATCGGCAGCATGGAGGCCTCCTTTCACGCATTGGATGAAGGTAAGGGTTCCGATCGACATCAGGGGATCCTATGCTTCAGCATAAACCGTAACGGCGCCATCGGTCAATAGGAAGGTCTTCGTGAAAAGATCAAACCGGCCGTATCTTAAAACGGCCCGACCGCTTTTTTTGCGTTCGGGATTGTTATCCCGCGCCGCTTCTGGTAAAAACTGCGGGCACAGACGCACCGCCGTACGGCGGGCGAACAGGGAGAACGCGTTGTGGGAACCATCACCATCCAGTATCGCTTCCAGTTAAACGCCGATCGCCTGGAAACATTCGACCGCGATCTGTTCCGGCCGTTTCTTCTTTCACCGGGAAAAACCATCGATGAAGGCTGACAATCCGCCGTATTTTTCCAAAACGCTCGAAAAAGGTCTGATCATCCTGGATCTGTTCGACCGCGACCATCCGCACCGCAGCCTTACCGAAATCGCCCGGATTACGGGCATCAATAAAACGTCCACCTACCGGCTGATCAACACCCTGGTGCAATTGGGCTACCTGCGCAAGAGCGGGGCCGGCAAGATGCTGAAGCTGGGTCCCCGGGCCTTTGTATTGGGGCATCATTTTTTCCACGGCTTCGATATCCTGCAGAGCGTCAAACCCATTATCGACAAAACCTTTCTGGATCAGCAGGTGTCCATCGATTCCGCCCTGCTGCACGGCCATACCCTGATATCGCTCTACCGGCGTGAAATGCCCAACCTGATCCACTTCCGCCTGCCGGTGATCATGCGCGAGCTCTACGCACGCGCCATGGGCAAGGCGATTCTGGCCCAGCTGGAACCGACGGAACGGGCGTTCCTTCTCGAACAACTGCAGATTAAACGACTGACCCCCGACACCCCGGCGACCCGCGAAGCGATCCTGAAAGACGTCGACGCCACGCGCAATCGGGGCTACTCGATCAACAATGAGGAGTACGTGGAGGGATTGATCTGCATCGGGGCACCGGTCATGAACTACCGCCGCAAACGTGTTGCCGGCGCCGTCAGCCTCGATTTTCCGGCCGCTGAATACACGCTTGCCGACATTCAGCGCCGTTTCCCGGGCATTCTGACCAAACTGGCCGGCGAGGTGTCCGAAGCGGTGACGACGGCGGACCTGTAAGGGCGGGATTTTAAAAATGCAAACACCAATTATCAGAGGGATCCCCAATGGCCCGGCCGGGGCGTCAATCGCCGGCCGCTTTGTTTCGGCGGGCGACAATTTCGGCTACGGCTGTTTCCAGCGTCGGATAGCGGAATGTGAAGTCGTGGTCCAGCAGCCGCCGCGGCACGGCGCGCTGACTGTTCAGGAGCATTTTGCCGAAGCCGCCCATCAGCCGGCGGATCAGGAATGCGGGCGCCGGCAAAATGGCCGGGCGGTGCAGCGCGGCGGCCAGCGTTCGGGTCAGCTCGCTGTTGCGCACCGGCTCGGGAGCGCAGAAATTGAACACGCCCCGGAAATCCGGCGCGTTCATGACAAAGCGGCAGGCGCGGATGAGATCCGCCATGTGGATCCAGGGAAACCACTGGCGGCCGCTGCCCAGCCGGCCGCCTGCAAATGACTTGAAAACGTTGACCAAAAGATCCCCGGCCCCGCCGTCGGCGTCCAGCACGATGCCGAAGCGGGCGATGACGACCCGTATCTGTTTGGCCTCGGCTTTTAAGGCTTCCGCTTCCCATTCCAGGCTCATTTTTGCCGGGAAATCGGTGCCGGGCGGCATGTCTTCGGTCAACACCGTTTCGCCGCCGTCGCCGTAGTAGCCCACGGCCGAAGCGTTGAGCAGCAGCGTATCGCCGCCGGTCGGGAGAGCGTCGACCACATGGCGCGTGGTATGAATGCGGCTCTGGCGCATTTTTTGTTTGTAGTCCCGGGTCCAGAGGTGAAAAATCGATTTGCCGGCCAGGTTGACGACCAGACGGGCGTCGGGCACCAGCTGCTGCCATTCTCCGGGCCGGCTGCTGTCAGCTGAACGGTAATGGAATCGGGGGTGATCGATGCCTGTCGGCTCTCGTCTCAGTCCGACCGCGGTGACGCTGTGGCCGGCCGTCAGTAGATGTTGTGAAAGCCGGCGCCCCACAAACCCCAGACCGCCGAGAATGAGGATGTTCATCAAAGAACCTCCCGGATGGGTTGACCTGAATCCACGATGCTTGCTATAGTCTTTGACTATACCACATTTCAGAGCGTTTGTCAGAATAAGTTCGGCGATGGGTATGGCGGCGTTTTATCAGTCTGTTGCGCGGCCTTGTTTCCGGGGGACAGGGCTGGATATTTCGAAAACAAAATATCGTTTCAGACCATGTCGTGCCCGGCGGAGCATGATAACCGCTGAAAAGCGGTGTAAGGAGACGACCATTTTATGACCCGGCGAACGGATCCCCTGACGACGCGGGAAATCGAACTTGAGAATCAGGAATGGCGCGAGTCGCTGGACTATGTGTTCGAACAGGGAGGACCCGCGCGTACGTCCGAGCTGCTGGAGCGCCTGCAGGCGCATGCCTTTAAAAAGGGCGTGTCGCTGCCGTACAGCGCCGTCACCCCCTACATCAACACCATCGCTCCCCCGGCGCAGCCCGTTTTCCCCGGCAGCCGGGAAATCGAACGGCGCATCAAGAGTATCATCCGCTGGAACGCCATGGCCATGGTGGTGCGCGCCAACCGGCGCCATGCCGGAATCGGCGGTCATATTTCCACTTACGCCTCCAGCGCCACGTTGTACGAAGTCGGCTTCAATCACTTTTTCCGCGCCAAAAGTCTCCACCACCCCGGGGACATCGTTTATTTCCAGGGGCACGCGGCGCCCGGCATCTATGCCCGTGCCTTTCTGGAAGGCCGTTTGTCCCGCCGGCACCTGGAAAATTTCCGACGGGAGCTGGCGCCCGAGGGAGGGCTGTCCTCTTACCCGCATCCCTTTCTCATGCCCGCCTTCTGGCAGTTTCCCACGGTTTCCATGGGGCTGTCGCCGCTGATGGCCATCTACCAGGCGCGCTTTGTCCGCTATCTGGAGGATCGCGGTGTCAAAGCGGCGGATGACCAGAAGGTGTGGGCCTTTCTGGGAGACGGTGAACTGGATGAGCCCGAGTCGCTGGGCGCCATCACCCTGGCCGCCCGCGAACGCCTCGACAATCTGATATTTGTGATCAACTGCAATCTGCAGCGGCTGGACGGCCCGGTGCGCGGCAACGGCAAGATCATTCAGGAGCTGGAAGCGGCCTTCCGGGGCGCCGGCTGGCATGTGATCAAGGTCATCTGGGGCACCGACTGGGACGCGCTGCTGCGGCAGGACGCAAACGGCCCGCGGGTGAAGTGCATGCCGGAGGTGCCGGACGGTCAGTACCAGTTGTATTCGGTGGCACCGGGTGATGTGAGTCGACGCGATTTATTCGGCCGCGAGCCGGCGCGGGAAAAAATGGTGGCCGAT
>Ga0180430_10001071_pt1 | contig 27866 bp, 21 predicted proteins | sample SS_ome_9_FD_132999 | JGI IMG/M metagenome (GOLD analysis project Ga0180430, IMG submission 132999) | Hypersaline lake sediment archaeal communities from the Salton Sea, California, USA - SS_1_S_2 metaG | ecosystem: Environmental > Aquatic > Non-marine Saline and Alkaline > Hypersaline >... | reverse complement strand
GGCATGTGGAATCGCTGGATGCCGGGCAATGCGCTGATCGCATTCAGCATCGATGGTCAATGAGGGGAGCGACTCCATGAGCGACGAAATCGGCTTCGACGATCTGAAACTCGAGTATGTCTCGATTGCCGAGGCGCGGCGCATGAGCGGCTTGCGCCTGGTGCTCGGCGCCTACGCGGTGCCGGGACCCTGGCGCGAGTCGTGCAAGGGCATCTTCTACGTCAAGGGGCTCGATTACACCCCGGTGCGCACCGCCAACGAGGGCGCATCGGATCTCGCGATCGGCATGGAAGGCACGCAGAGCGAACTCATCGCCTGGACCGCGCAATCGAGTGCGCCGGTGGCGATCTGGAACGACGAGCGGCCGCGCTCGTTGTGGAACGACCAGCTCAACCTGGCCGAACGCCTTGCACCGGAACCGCGCCTGGTGCCGACCGATACCGAGGACCGCATCCGCATGTTCGGCCTCATCAACGAGCTCGCCGGCGAGAACGGCATTGCCTGGTCGCAGCGGCTGCTGATGGCGCACGGCCCGCTGCGCAGCCTGCCGCCGGACGACGAGGGCCGGCCGTTCTGGCAGGCGCTCGCCGACAAGTACGGTTACACACCGGCCGGCGCCGAGGCTGCCTGCCGCCACATCGCCAGCATCTTCGCCACCTTCGACGCGCAGCTCGCCAGCCAGAAGGCACGCGGTCATCGCTACCTGATGGGCGCGGAGCTGACCGCGCTCGACATCTACTTCGCCTGCTTCCTCGGCCTGTTCAAGCCGATGCCACCCGATCTCTGCCCGATGGCGACGGCCTACCGGCCGGCCTACTCGAACGACGACCCGGCGGTCGAAGCCGCCATCACGCCGGCGCTGCTGGCACATCGCGATTTCGTCTACGAGCAGCATCTCGAGCTGCCGATCGTGTTCTGAACCCGGCCTCGTGCGGCTGTCGCGGCCGCCGCACGTTGCCCGGCCTGCCCGTTGCGATCGTCGGTGTCTGCCACTGTTGCCGAAGCAAAAGTGTCAGACACCTCACTGTCACCAAGCGTCCCGACGCCCGCCCCCATGACCACCGACACGCTCTACTTCGACGACGTCCATCCCGGTGATACGTTCGACTTCGGCCCCTGGCACGTCGACCGCGACGACCTGCTCGCGTTCAACCGGCGCTGGGATCCGCTGCCGATCCACACCGACGATGCCGCCGCCCGCGCGCGCGGCCTGCGCGGCCTGACCGCGTCCGGGCAGTACACCCTGTGCGCCAAGCAAGCGATGCTCAACGGCGCCGCCTGGACCGAAGCCATCATCGGCGCGCTCGGCTTCGACGAGCTGCGTTTCCCCCACCCGGTCTACCCGGGCGACGAGCTGCGCCTCGCCATCGCATGCCTGGAAACCCGCCCCTCGCGCAGCAAGCCCGACCGCGGCATCGTCAAGTTCCACTTTCGCGTGTTCAACCAGGACGAGGTGCTCGTGCTGAGTTACCTCGACACCGTGATGTTCGCGCGCCGCCCCGACGACGAAGCCGGCGCGAGCCGCTGACGGCGAACTCAGTCCGCCGCCTCCACTCGCAGGTCGCGCATCGCGAAGAAGGCATCCAGCGTACGCTTGAGCGACCACGCATCGTCGACCCCGGCGAGTTCGCGTATCGAATGCATCGCGAACGTCGGCACGCCGACGTCGACCGTGCGCACGCCGAGCGCAGTCGCGGTGAGCGGGCCGATGGTGCTGCCGCAACCCATGTCGGTACGCGTGACGAAGGCCTGTAACGGCACTTTCGCCCGCGCCGCCGCATGGCGCAGGATCGCCGCGCTCTCGCTGTTGGTGGCGTAGGACTGGTTGGCGTTGATCTTGAGCACGGGGCCCGCGTTGATCAGCGGCCCGTGCTGGCCATCGTGCTTGTCAGCGAAATTGGGATGAATGCCGTGCGCGTTGTCGGTCGAGACCATCATCGACCGGGCGATCAGGCGTGCATAGGCCTCTTCCCCACCAGCCAGGCGTTCGAGCACGCTGGCGAGGAAGTTGCCGCGCGCGCCGGCGTGCGAACCGCTACCGACCTCTTCGTGGTCGTTGCACACGAGTAGCTGGGCGTGCGCGCTCTTCGAATCGAGCAGCGCGGCGAGACCGGTATGACAACTGAGCAGGTTGTCGAGCCGCGCGGCTGCAATGAACGCCTCCTCGAGACCGACCACCGCGGCGCGCTGCGTATCGTAGAGAAAGAGCTCGAAATCGAGCAGGCTCTCGCCGCTACCCGGACTACCGGTTTCCTTCATCGCGCGGCGAACGAGCGCCGCCACGTCGAGCGGCTCGCCGCCGAGCGCGAGAACCGGCGGCAGCATGGTCTGCTTGTTGATGGTGCGCTCGGTATTGGCCTCGCGATCGAGGTGTATCGCGAGGCTCGGGATGGTCGCGACGGGCCGCGCGAAATCGATCAGACGGCTGCGCAGGCCGCCGCCGCGAGCGCGCAGTGTGACCCGGCCGGCGAGCGACAGGTCGCGATCGAACCACGGGTTCAACAACGCGCCACCGTAGACCTCGACGCCGAGCTGAAGATAACCATGGCGGGCCACACCGGCGTTCGGCTTGAGCTTGAGGCAGGGACTGTCGGTATGCGCGCCGACCATGCGCAGGCCGTCCTCGGCGAGCGGGCGACGGCCGAGCCGGAATGCGATCAGGGACGAATCGTTGCGCGTGACGAAGTAGCGCCCACGCGCCTCGGGCTGCCAGGCGGCGGCTTCGTCCAGCGGTTCGAAACCGGCGGCGAGCAGGCGCTCGCGCATCGTGCGCACGGCGTGGAACGGGGTCGGCGAGGCATCGAGGAACGCCAGCAGATCGCGGTTGAAGGTGGCTTTGTTCATACGCGGGATTCTATCGAATCGCGCGCCGGCCAGTCGCCCGGCACGCGCCTCGCGGCTTTACTCCTCAGGCCGGCTCGCATACAACCGGACTCATCGCGCAACGCCGGGGAGACGCCATGACCGATTCCGTTCTGTTCACGCACGAGGCGCGGGTCGCCACCCTGACGCTCAACCAGCCGGCGAAGCTCAACGCCTTCACCGACGACATGCTTGCCGCGCTGGTCGCCTGCCTCGATGAATGCGCCGCACGCGACGACGTCGGCGCCGTCGTGCTCACCGGCGCCGGTCGCGGCTTCTGTTCGGGCGGCGACGTCGGCCAGATGGGCGCCGAGGCCGACAACACGCCGCATCGCACCAAGACCTACATCGACACCGTCATCCAGGCCTTTCCCAAGCGCCTCGCGCGTTTCGACAAGCCGGTCATCGCCGCCGTCAACGGCGTCGCCACCGGCGGTGGCCTCGACCTCGCGCTGGCCTGCGACATCCGCGTGTGCGCGGCGAACGCGCGTTTCGCCGAGACCTATGCGCGCATCGGCCTGCTGCCGGGTGGCGGCGGCGCGTGGTTCCTGCCACAGCTGGTCGGCCGTGCCTGGGCGCTCGAATTGCTGCTCGGCGCGGACTTCATCGATGCCGACACCGCGCTGCGCATCGGCCTGGTCAACCACGTCTACCCGGACGACGAGCTGGCCGGCGCCGCGCAGGCGCTGGCAGCGCGCCTCGCGGCGCTGCCGCCGCTGTCGGTGCGGCTGATCAAACGCGCCGTCGACCACGCATTGTCGGGCGCCGACATGGCGACCTGCCTCGACCTCATTGCATCGAACATCGCGATCGCCAAGGCCGGCCCCGACCACGCCGAGGCGATCGCGGCATTCCGCGAAAAACGCGAGGGCGTGTACCGCGGCTGTTGACGACGCGGCCCGGGGCTGCCGTCAGTGCGCGCGCACGCGGTAACCGGCTCGCGGGTAGTGCACGGCGATGGCGCCGACATCGGGGTCGTCGCGCAGGACCACGATCTCGTTCCGATCGAGGTGCAGGATGCGGCCGGTCGTGATCTCCTGGCCGTAGTCGTCAGCCTGGATGTCGACCGTGTCGCCGACCGCGAAGCCGGCGGCCGCGACCGCCCCGCCACCGACATCGGCCGGCTCGGCGGCGCGCGCCGCGGCGAGCGCCGCGGCAGGTTCCATCGCACTGCACTCGCCTGGCCCGAAGCCCGCGATGCGCGCGGCCCAGGCTGCCAGCGCCGGCCGCGTGGCGATGAGTTCGGCGAGTTCCGGGCTGTTCTGCATGAAACGCACGGGGTGGTAACAGGCGGCGTCGGCGAGCGTGAAATGCTCGCCCACCAGCCAGGGCGAGGCGCCGAGCTGGGCATCGAGGTAATCGAGCGAATGGGCGGCCTGTTCGAGCGCGTGGGGTGCGCCGGCAACGAGCGCCTCGCGCGAGAAGCCAGGCGTCATCTGCTGGCGATCTTCGAGAAAGCCTGGCGGAAGGGCGTCCAGCAGGCGGACCACGACCAGCGGCACGGCCTGCATGAACAGGCGATGGTCGGCCCAGTCCTCGATGACGGCGATGGCGCCGGCGAACGCGTCCGGGATCGTCACCGGCTCGGGGTGCAGCGCCTCGATGCGTCGTGCGATGAGCGCGGTATCGCAGTAGACATCCGCCCCGATCTGCATCACGGGTATGCGCCGGTAACCGCCGGTCAGCGGAGTCAGGTCGGGCTTGGGCGCCATCACCGGCTGCTCGACGGCGCGCCAGTCGACGCGCTTGTAGGCCAGCAGGCGGCGAATCTTCTCCGAGAACGGGGACAGCTCGTAGTGATGCAGGATGATGTCGTTCATGCGCGCTCCGATCGGCGATGGGTGATGAATCCAGGCCCGTCCGGCGAGATCGACGGGCGCGCCGAGCGAACTGCGAGACATGGCACCTTGCCGGCGACACGATCGCTCATCGTGGCGCCCCGCGCAACGCTGCGCGCCGGCGGCGCGGCGGTTGGCGCCGCCGCCTAGTCGTCCCCCTCCGGCAACGCGAACGCGATGACCGCGTCGCCCTGCGGGAAATCGAACAGCGCGTGACCGCCGGCAGCCACGACGACATACTGGCGCCCGTCGGCGCGGTAGGTCACCGGCGGGGCGTTGACGCCGGCCCCGGTCTGAAAATGCCACAGCCGCTCGCCGCTCGCCGCATCGAAGGCACTGAACTCGCCGCTCGATTCACCGGCGAAGACGAGCCCGCCGGCAGTGGCCAGCGCGCCGGAAATCATCGGCAGCGGGCTGCGCGCCTGCCAGGCGATGTGGCCATCGGCCGGATCGATCGCCGAGAGCAGGCCCCAGCGGTCGATGTCGTTGAGAAAGCTGAGCACGTTGACCGCTTCGCCATCCGCATTGCGCTCGAGGGTGTAGCGGGTCGGCTGGTGACCGGCCGGCACGTAGACCAGCCCGGTCTGCGGGCTGTAGGCCGAGGGCGGCCAGTTGGCGCCCCCGGCGGCACCCGGCGCGATCAGCAGGCCCTTGGCCGTGGGGCGATGAAACATGTTGGCGTTCTGCGGCACGAAAGGCTCAGAGCGCCGTAACGGACGGCCGTCGCGCCGGTCGAGCAGGTACAGCCAGCCCGACTTCGAAGCCGCCGCGAGCGCCGGCACCGGGCGGCCGTTCTCGTCCGGGGCGTCGAGCAGCACGGGCGGCGATGCGGCGTCGTAGCCCCAGATATCGTGCGGCACGAGCTGGTGGTACCAGCGCAGCGCGCCGCTGTCGATGTCCAGCGCGACGATCGACGAGGTGTAGAGATTGTCGCCGGGGCGAAGCTGATCGGCGTAGGTCGGCGAGGCATTGCCGGTACCGAAATAGATCAGCCCGAGTTCGGCATCGATCGACGGCGAGGAGTAGATCGAGCCACCGCCGCGACGCCAGGCGTCGCGATGCGCGGGCGCGGCCGCGCGCTCGGCGGCGAGATCGCGCTCGAGCGGGTCCCCGAACGACGTGGTCGCCGCGAACTCGCCCTCCCAGCCACTTGGCGCCGTGGCGTACCAGCGCCACAGCAGGCGGCCGCTGTCGGCATCGTAGGCGGACAGGAAGGCACGCAGGCCGCGGCGCACGCCGGGGCGCCCGAGCACCGAGGCGGATTCCTTCTCGGCATCGCCGAGCACCGCGCTGTAGCCCGTGCCGCTGACGCCGACGAAGACCTTGCCGTCGTGCACGACCGGCGCCATGTTGCCGGCGAAGCGGGTCGCGCGCGCGAAGGCCGCGGGCGCCTCCGGGTCGTAGTCGCGGATCGCTTCGAGGTCGGCCATCTCGCCGCTCATCGGATCGACCATGGGGATATCCCACACCGGCTCACCGCTGGCGGCATCGAGGGCGATGAAGCGCGCGTCGGCGGTCACCATGTAGAGCCGCCCGTAGCCCCACGCGAGGCCACGGTTGTGCGACCCGCAGCAGAGCTTCGCCTCGGCCAGCTCGTGGCGATAGCGCCAGCGCAATGCGCCTGTCGCGGCATCGAGCGCGACGACGTGGTTGTACGGCGTGGTGAGGTACATCACGCCGTCGACGACCAGCGGGTTGGTGGGAAAGGTGCCCACGATCCCCGTCTGGTAGATCCAGGCGGGGCTCAGCCGCGCCACGTTGCCGGTCTCGATCTCGGCCAGCGCGCTGTAGCGCTGGTTGGCCCAGCCGTGGCCATAGGTCAGCCAGTTGTCCGCATCCTCGCCGGCGCCGGCCAGGCGCGCGTCCTCGGCACCGGCCGGCGCGAGACCGGCCGCGGCCAGCAGCCATGCTGCCATCACGTTTCGGAACATCATCATCGCGCCCTCCCCGCGCTCTGCCACGCGCCGCTCGCGGGCGCGGCGCGGGCTGGTCGCAGCGCCGGCAACCTCACCCTGCTCTGCCGCGTGCGCCGCACCGCCTGGTCGAGTGGCGCACTGTAGCGCATCTCGCGCCGGCGCGGTGCGCGCGGGCCTCAAACGCTCAGGCCGAGCTCACCGGCCAACGCCTCGAGACGTTCCTGCGCCCCGAGCCAGGCTGCCTCGTCGGCCTCGAGGGTCTGCCTGAGACGCCCCTGGCGTTGCAGCAGCGCCTGCAGGCGCGCCTTCTCGCTGTCCTCGTACACCGCCGCATCGCCGAGCGCGGTCTCGATCTCGCCCAGCTCCGCTTGCGCGGTCGCAATCGCCCGCTCGAGCCGCTCGACCTCGCGGCGCAGCGGTGTGAGACGCTGGCGACGGGCAGCGGCGTCGCGACGTTCGGCCTTGGCATCGCGCGCCGAGCGTGGCGGGGCGACGCTGGCGGGCTCGCCAGGCGTTGCCTTGGCGCCCGTCGCGCCGCGCACGCGCTCGGCGAGCCAGCGATGATAATCGTCGAGATCCCCCTCGAACGGCGCCACGCGGCCCTGTGCGACGAGCCAGAACTCGTCGACCGAATTGCGCAACAGGTAGCGATCGTGGGAGACCACGACCATGGCACCGTCGAAGGCCTGCAGCGCGACCGTCAGCGCCTGGCGCATGTCGAGATCGAGATGGTTGGTCGGTTCGTCGAGCAGCAGCAGGTTGGGCCGTTGCCAGGCGATGAGCGCGAGCGCCAGGCGCGCTTTCTCGCCGCCGCTCATGGGCCGGATCGGCACCAACGCCGCGTCGCCGTGGAAATCGAAGCCGCCGAGGAAGTTGCGGATCTCCTGCTCGGGCGTCTTCGGACTCAGGCGGCGCACGTGGGTCAGCGCGCTTGCTTCGAGATCGAGCGCTTCGAGCTGCTGCTGGTCATAGTAGCCGACCGCCAGGTGGGTACCCGGCGTACGCGCGCCGGCCAGCGGCTGGAGCTGGCCGGTCATGGCCTTGATCAGCGTCGACTTGCCGGCGCCATTCGCGCCGAGCAGGCCGATGCGCGCGCCGGGATGGATCATCACGCGCACGTCGCGGAGCACGGCGCGCCCGTCGTAGCCGATCGCCGCGTCGTCGAGCACGAGCAGCGGATCGGAGACCTTCTCGCTCTCGCGGATGCGGAAATCGAACGGCGAGTCGACGTGCGCAGCGGCGATCTGCGGCATCCGCGCGAGTTCCTTCAGCCGGCTCTGTGCCTGGCGCGCCTTGGTCGCCTTGGCGCGGAAGCGGCGCACGAACGTTTCGATGGCCGCGACGCGCGCCTGCTGGCGTTCGTGCAGCGCCTGCTGCTGGGCGAGGCGTTCGCCGCGCTGGCGCTCGAACGCGGTGTAGTTGCCGCGGTAGGCATGGATGGCGCCGTGCTCGATGTGCAGGATCTGCTGGACCGTACCGTCGAGGAAGTCGCGGTCGTGGGAGATCAGCAGCAGCGTGCCCGCGTAGCGCCCGAGCCAGCCTTCGAGCCAGTCGGTGGCGTCGAGGTCGAGGTGGTTGCTGGGCTCGTCGAGCAGCAGCAGGTCGCTCGGGCACATCAGCGCGCGGGCCAGGTTGAGACGAATGCGCCAGCCGCCGGAAAAGGCACTGACCGGGCGCGCGAGCTCGGCCTCGGCGAGGCCGAGCCCGTGCAGCAGCTGGCCCGCGCGGTAGTGCGAGTTGTAACCGTCGCGCTGATCGATTTCGGCGTGCGCGGCGACCATCGCGTCGTGGTCGTCGGCGGCCTCGGCGCGGGCCAGCACGTCCTGCCAGTGACGCAGCTCGCGATCGCCGTCGATGACGTAATCGAGCGCGCTGGCCGGGCTGGTCTCGACTTCCTGTGCCATGTGCGCGATACGCAGCCCCCTGGGCAGGCGCAGCTCGCCCTGGTCGACCGCGAGCTCGCCGAGCAGCAGCTTGAACAGGCTCGACTTGCCACAGCCGTTGGCGCCGGTCAGGCCGACGTGCTGCCCGTCGTGCAGGGTGAACGTCGCGTGCTCGAACAGCGCCCGCGCGCCGCGCCTGAGCGCCACGTCCTCGAACGCGATCACGGCTGCGCCCCGCGTGGCGTGGACCGCTCAATCAATGGTGATGATGCCCGCCCGGCCCATGGGCATGGCCATGCGCCTTCTCCTCGGCCGTCGCCTCGCGCACCTCGACGATATCGATCGCGAAACGCAGCGCGCGCCCGGCCAGCGGGTGGTTGGTATCGACGTCAACGACGAACTTGCCGGCCTTCACCACCACCACCTGGCGCGGCCCGTGATCGGTGCCGACCTCGATGACCTGGCCCGGCGCCAGCTTGCCGCGCGTTCTCACGTGCTTGCGCTGCACGCGCTGCACGGCGTCCGCGCGGCGCTCGCCGTAGGCTTCGGCCGGCGCCAGCGTCACCTCGAAACTATCACCGGCGGCACGTCCGCGCAGCGCCGCCTCGAGCCCCGGGATGATGCCGCCGTGGCCATGCAGGTAGCTCAGCGGCTCGCCGTCATGGGAATCCTCCAGCGCGTTGCCGTCCGCATCGTGCAGCCGGTAATGAAAGGTGACCACGTGGTCGTTGGCTATGTTCATGGAGCGATTCTCGGGCGGTTGGCGGGGCGGTGCGCGTCTCACGCGCCGCGATTGTAAATCGATTGACGGCGGTCATGCGCCCCCTCATCGCGCACCCGATTTCGGCGTCGCGAGCAGGGACCCGGCCGGCCACCGCGCCGCCCGCGCAGCCCGGCCGCGCTGCCGGCGCCTCAACCTTCGGCGCGCGCGACCGACACAGGGACACGTACATCGTTTCCCGCAAGCCCGCCCATGCCGCGACTCAACATGAATGGCCAGCTCCTGCTGACCTCGGTGCTGCTCGTCACCCTGCCCGCGGCGGTGCTCACGGCAGTGGTGACCTGGGTCGCGGTCAGCGACGCACACGACGCGCTCGAAGAGCAGGCCCACGCCCGTCTGGTCGCCCTGCGGGCAGCCAAGAAGGCCGAGATCGAACGCTATTTCGCGCAGCTGCGCGGCGAGGCGCTGGCCTTGTCCGGCAATCTCATGGTGATCGACGCGATGCGCGCCTTCGACAGCGCGTTCGCGCTCTACCGAGCGCAACGGCCCACGCTGTCGCTGCCGCAGGCGCGCGCCCGGGTCACGGAACACTATCGCGAAGACTTCCAGCGCGAATACACACGGCGCAACGCGCATGGCACGCTTGCGCTCGATCCGCTGCTGGCGGCGCTCGATGGCGACGCTCTCGCGCTCCAGGCACACTACCTCACTGCCGCGGATCCGCCGTTGCCGCCCACTCGCGAAGCATGGGCGCACACCGAGCAGGTGACCGACTACGATGCCGCACACGCCCGCTATCACCCCTACCTGCGCGACTACCAGCGCCGGCTCGGCTACCGCGACGTGTTCCTCGTCGCCGCGGACAGCGGCGACATCGTCTACTCGGCGTCCAAGGAAATCGATTTTGCGACCTCGCTGCGCGACGGCCCGTTCGCCGACAGCGCACTCGGTGCGGCCTTCCGTGCCGCCAATGCTGCCACGCGCGCAGACGCCGCCGTACTCACCGACTTCGCGCCTTATGCGCCATCCTACGCGGACCCCGCTGCATTCATCGCCAGCCCCGTCTACGATGGCGAGAGCAAGCTCGGTGTCGTCATCCTGCAACTCCCGATCGACGCGCTGGAAGCCATCGTCAGCGCCGATCACCACTGGGCCGACGGCGGACTCGGCCGCTCGGGCGAAGTCTTCCTGGTCGGCGCAGACGGCACCATGCGCAGCATGGCGCGCCCGCTGCTCGAAGACCGCGAGGCCTACCTGGCCGAGATTACCGCGGCGGGGGTGCCGACAGCCGTGGTGGAGGCAATCGCGCGCAAGAACACCACGATCGGTCTGCAGCCGGTCGCGGCACCGCTCGCGACCGCCGCGCTCACCGGCACCGAGGGTGCCGGCGTATTCCGCGATCAGCGTGGCCACGAGGTACTTGCCGCCTACGCGCCGCTCGCGGTCGCGGGGCTCGACTGGGCGATAGTCAGTCAGTTCGACGCCGCCGAAGCGTTCGCGACGATCGGCACGCTGCGCCGCGATATCGTCACCTTCAGCGGCCTGTGCCTGCTCGCCCTGCTGCCCCTGGGGATCCTGCTCGGACGCGCCTTCGCACGATCCATCGTCTCGCCCATCGAGACGACGGTAACCAGCGTCTCGCGCATCGCCGCGGATCTCGAGCAGGGACATGCCGACCTCACGACGCCGCTCAACGGCAGTGGCAATCCCGTCTCGATGCGCCTCACCGAGGCCGTCAACCGCATGCTCCTGATGCTTACGCGCACCTTGCTCGGATTCCGTGGTGCCGCCGAGGAGGTCGCCGCCGCAGCCGACCGCCTGCGCGGCATCACGCAGACCTCGGCCACGGGCATGGGCCGACAACACGCGGTGACCATCGAGCTGAGCGAGGCGATGAGCGAGATGCTCGCCGCCGTCGAGGAAGTGGCGCGCGGCGCCGCCGCGGGAGCGGAAGCGGCGAACGTGGCCGACCATGCCGCGAGCGAAGGCCGCACCGTGGTAGGGCAGACGATCGCGTGTATGGACCAGGTGGAATCGAGCGTGCTCGAGGCATCGACCGTCGTTCAGCAATTGCGCCAGGACAGCCAGAACATCGAGGCGGTGCTCGACGTCATTCGCGGCATCGCCGAACAGACCAACCTGCTCGCGCTCAACGCCGCGATCGAGGCCGCGCGCGCCGGCGAGCAGGGGCGCGGCTTCGCCGTCGTCGCCGACGAAGTGCGCATGCTGGCGACACGCACACAGGAATCGACGCTCGAAGTTCAGAACATCATCGGCGCCCTGCGCACGCGCTCGACCCTGGCCACCGACGTCATGGAGCGTGGCCGCGAACACACCCACGAAGCGGCCCTCAAGACGCGCCAGGCCGGGGAATCACTCGAACGCATCGCCGCGCACGTCTCCGAGATTGACATGATGAACAGCCGCATCGCGGTCGCCGCCGAGCAGCAGAGCGCAACGGCCGCCGAGATCCGCGGCAGCGTCGCCGACATCGCGGGCGTGGTCGAAACCAACGCGCGCGATTTCGAGCAGGTCGAAGCGGCGAGCCGCGAACTCGCCGTGCTCGGCGAGCGCCTGCAGGACGCCCTCGGCGGTCACCGCATCGCCTGAGGAAGCTCTGCACGCGTGGCTGCGCCGTCCCGGCGGCGGCGTTGCCTGGCGCCGGGCACACTCGCGCACTCGCGCAGCGTCTCCCTGGGCGGCGTCAGCGGGCCCGGCGCGGCTCGCGCAAGGGCCGCGCGCGCTGGTTGTAGAGCAGTTTCCGTAGCGCCGCCTTTTCTTCGTCGCTCATGCTCGCGAGATCGAGGCCGAGGTCGCTGCCGACCGCCATACCGCGCTGCACGGCAGGCCGCGCCGAGAGTTCGTCCCACCAGCGTTGGAAATGGACGAAACCACTGACGTCCTGGCCGTGCGCCTCGGCCAGGGCGCACCACGGGTAGGCGATCATGTCGGCGATGGTGTAGTCATCGCCGGCCAGGTAGCGCGATTCGTAGAGGCGCTGGTCGAGCACGCCGTAGAGGCGGTTGACCTCGTCGGTGAAGCGGTTGACGGCATAGGCCTGGTCGCCCTGGCTGTCACCGAGGCGACGGAAGTGCCCGCACTCGCCCGACTTCGGCCCCTGGTTGGCCATCTGCCACATCACCCACTGGGTCACCTCGTACTTCCCGCGCAGATCCTGCGGCCAGAAGCGGCCGGTCTTCTCGGCGATGTACATCATCATCGCGCCGGACTCGAATATCGACAGCGCCGGCCCGCCGTCGGCGGGTGCGTGATCGACCATGGCAGGCATGCGGTTGTTGGGGCAGATATCGAGGAACTCGTCGGTGAACTGGTCGCCCTTGCCGATGTTGCACACTTTGACCTCGTAGGGCAGCTCGCATTCCTCGAGCAGAATCGTGACTTTCTTGCCGTTCGGTGTCGGCCAGTAGTAGAGATCGATCATGGCGGGTCTCCCTGCGCGCGAATGGGCGGACACCGAGCATAGCGGTGATGTCCAATCGCGACCATGGCACACGGGGGCGATTTGCGTAGAATCGGAGGCCGGTTGAAAACCCGTCGAGGAGCGCCATGTTCAAGGTCATCGGCATCATCAAGCGCCCGGCGGGCATGGATTTCGACGCGTTCAGGCAATGGTGGCTGACCGAGCACGCCCCCAAGGTGCAGGCCTGGCCGGGCCTGGTGCGTTACAGCATCAATCTCGCCACCACGCCCGACCAGGCCTTCGACGGCGTCGCCGAAGTCTGGTTCGAGAGCCGCGCCGCGATGGAGTCCGTGTTCGACACGCCGGCCGGCCAGCGCGCGCGGGAAAGCGCGACGGCGAGCGCTTCGAGCATCGCCATCCTGATGACCGAGGAGCACCGTATCGTCGAATGAGCCCTGTTAACCCGTCCCGCGACGGTGCGACAGCAGGAGAAACCAACAAGCCGCAGCCCCATACAGGAGCCAGCATGCTGAATCCCACCCCGCAGACGATCCACCTGCGCGACTACACACCACCGCCCTTTCTCATCGAACAGGTCGATCTCGATGTCGACCTGCGCGACGACCATGCCCAGGTACGTGCCATCCTCGAACTCGCTCGCAACCCCGAGGCAGCCGATGCCAGCGCGCCGCTGGAACTCGACGGCGACGAACTCGAACTCGTCAGCATCGCACTCGACGGCCGACCGCTCGAGGCTGCTGCCTACACGCTCGATGCCGAGCACCTGACCGTGCCCGGGGTGCCGGATCGCTTCCGGCTCGAGACCGTGGTGCGCGTGGAGCCGGACCGTAACACCCAGCTCATGGGCCTGTACCGTTCCAAGGACGGCTATTTCACGCAGTGCGAGGCCGAGGGCTTCCGCCGCATCACGTTCTTCCTCGATCGTCCCGACGTGATGTCACGCTACACCACGACCATCCATGCCGATCGCGAACACCTGCCGCTGTTGCTGTCGAACGGCAACCTCGTGGACAGCGGCGAAGAAGCGGGCGGGCGCCATTACGCGCGCTGGGAGGATCCCTTCCTCAAGCCGTCATATCTGTTCGCCATGGTCGCGGCGAAGCTCGACAAGCTCGAACGCGAGTTCGTGACCGCCTCGGGGCGCACGGTCAAGCTGATGGTATTCGTCGAGCCCGGCAAGCTCGACCAGAGCGAATTCGCGCTGGAATCGCTCGAACACGCGATGCGCTGGGACGAGCAGACCTTCGGCCTCGAGCTCGATCTCGACCAATACATGATCGTCGCCGTCGGCGACTTCAACATGGGCGCGATGGAGAACAAGGGCCTCAACATCTTCAACACGCGCTACGTGCTGGCGCGGCCCGATACCGCCACCGACAACGACTACATGATGCTCGACCGCGTCGTCGCCCACGAGTACTTCCACAACTGGACCGGCAACCGCGTGACCTGCCGCGACTGGTTCCAGCTGAGCCTCAAGGAAGGTCTCACCGTGTTCCGCGACCAGCAGTACGGCGGCGATCGCTACTCGCACGCGGTGCAGCGCATACAGGAAGTGCGCCTGCTGCGCGCCGCGCAGTTCCCCGAGGACGCCGGCCCCATGGCCCACCCGGTGCGCCCGGATTCCTACATCGAGATCAGCAACTTCTATACCGCGACCGTCTACAACAAGGGCGCCGAAGTGGTGCGCATGATCCACACCCTGCTCGGCCCGGAACGCTTCCGCCTGGGCATGGATCTCTACTTCGAGCGCCACGACGGCCAGGCCGTGTGCACCGAGGACTTCGTCGCCGCCATGGCGGACGCCTCGGGCGTGGACCTCGCGCAGTTCAGGCGCTGGTACGAGCAGGCCGGCACGCCGGTCGTCGAGGCGCACGGACATTACGACGAGAAGGCGCGTACGTATACGTTGACGCTCAGCCAGCACTGCCCGCCAACCCCGGGCCAGGCGGACAAGCAGCCGTTTCACATCCCCGTCGCGCTAGGCCTGGTCGGTCCCGACGGCCACGACCTCCCCCTGCGCCTCGATCACGAAGGCACCGGCGGCGAGAGCACGCGCGTGCTCTCGCTGGTCGACGCCGAACAGCGCTTCGTCTTCGCCGACGTCGACACACGGCCGGTGCCGTCCCTGTTGCGCGGCTTCTCCGCCCCGGTGAACCTGCGCTTCGACTACGACGAAGCCGAACTCGCCCACCTGGCCGCGCACGACAACGACCCGTTCAACCGCTGGGAAGCCGGCCAGCGCCTGGCCCTGCGCGTACTGCTCGGCGCCATCGAAGATGTCCGCGCCGGCCGCGAACCCGGGTACAGCGCGGCCTACGTCGAGGCCTGCCGCCGCGTACTGGCCGACGCCGATGCCGACCCGGCCTTCGCCGCCGAGGCGCTGAGCCTGCCCGGTGCCGGCTACATCGCCGAGCAGATGGACGAGGTCGACCCGGAGGCCATCCTCGGCGCGCGCACCGGCCTGCGGCGCCACCTCGCGCAGAGGCTGGAGCGCGACTTCGCCGCGGCCTACATGGCGCACGTGGTCGAAGGCCCGTACAGCCCGGACCCGGACTCGGCCGGCCACCGTGCGTTGCGCAACATGGCGCTGGGCTATCTCATGGAACTCGAAACGCCGGAAATCCGCGCACGCTGTCTCGACCAGCTGCGCACGGCGGACAACATGACCGACGCCATGGCCGCACTCGCCGCGCTGGCGAACTGCGACTGTCCCGAACGCGAGGAAGCGCTCGACTGGTTCTACGCGCGCTGGCGCGACGAACCGCTGGTGGTCGACAAATGGTTCGCCGTGCAGGCGAGTTCGCGCCTGCCGGGCGCGCTCGACGAGGTACGCCAGCTCCTCGAGCATCCTGCCTTCGACCTGCGCAACCCGAACAAGGTGCGCGCCGTGATCGGCGCCTTCTGCCAGGGCAACCACGCACGCTTCCACGCCGCCGACGGCAGCGGCTACGCCTTCGCCGCCGACCACGTGATCGAGCTCGATACCATCAACGCGCAGATCGCGGCGCGCCTCGCGCGCGCTTTCGACCGCTGGAAGAAGTTCGATGCCGAACGCCAACAGCACGCGCGCCAGGCGCTACAGCGCATCAAGGACACGCCAGGCCTGTCCAAGGACACCTACGAAGTCGTCTCGCGGGCCCTGGATTGACGCCGGCACGGCCCCGGGGCGGGTGAGCGTGGCCGGGCCCGCGGGCGCGACGAGCTAACCGCCTTCGGCGGCGATGGCGTCGAGGTAATCGAGGAGATTTCCGATCTGGCTCTCCGAAAGCTCCTCGCCCCACGGCGGCATGAACTCGGAGCGCCCGAGAGCCGCACCGCCCCGGCGCACGATGAGCTCCTTGTACTCGCGGTTCTTGTCCGAGGTAACCAGGTTCGCGGGCGCAGGCGTGTACATTTTTGCTGCTCGTCCCCTGCCGTCGGCTTCGGAGCCATGACACAACGTGCAGTACGTGTTGTAGACCGTTTCACCCTGCGTCACCGATTCCGCCCGCCGACTGGCAGTTTCGACGTAATTCAGCAGATCCGTGATCTGCTCGTCCGTGAGTTCCTCGTCCCAAGGTGGCATGAACTCCGAACGGCCGATCGCGGCTCCGCCACGACGGACGATGAATTCCTTGTACTCGCGGTTCTTGTCTGAAGCGACGAGGTTGGCCGGGGGCGGTGAGTAGAGTTTGGCGGCACGCCCCTTGCCGTCCAACGCCGAGCCGTGGCACAAGGCACAGTACGAGCCGTAGACCGTGGCACCGCGCGCCACCGAGGCGCTGTTCGTCTCCTTGTATGGAACCTCACCCGCGTTCGCGCTGACGGCGAGCCAAAGGAGCGACAGCGCGAGCGGGAGTTGATAACGCATGACTTCACTCCTCTATCGCGATCTTGAGCTTCATCGTCGGATGAATCGCGCACTCGACGTCGACGACGCCGGGCTGCTCGAACTGTACTTCCCGTGACTCACCGTTGGGGAACGTGCCGAGGTCGAACGTCTTCGTATCCGACAGTGAGAAGAGGTTGTGTGAGACGGAGTCATTGTTCTGGAACTTGACAGTGTCGCCAACCTTGACGGTCACTGCGCTGGTAGAAAACTGCTTGTCCTTTTGATCGACGACCACCTCGGCTGCCTCCGCCGCCGACATTGCGCCCACCAGGATCGTTGCAGGGAAAACGGTCTTGAAAAAAACGCCGGGCATGGTTCTCTTGCTCCTGTTCAACTAGTCACTTTTTGGTTCAATCGCGCCCCTGCGCGATACGCTGGTCACTGCCAATGCGGGGATCGCCGCTCGCCGCCCCGGCACTCGCATCACGCGGGGCGTAGCGACGCTGCGCCTCGGCCAATGCCGCGGCATCCACTGCGGCGGGCAACTGCGGATACACGACCTTGGCGGGGCGCCGGTCCGTCAACGCCCCCATGAACGCCACGAGATCGTCGATCTCCTGATCCGACAGGTTCAGCGGCCGCATCTCCGGCGACAAGTTCTCTTTGCTATCGCCACCGCGATTGTAGTGCTCGACGACCTCGCGCAGCGTGTCATAGCGTCCATCGCGCATGTACGGGGCCGAAAGCGCGACGTCGCGTAACGTTGGCGTCTTGAATGCGCCCTTCATCGACGCGAGGGGCAGCACCTCGTGGCGTCCGTTGTCGGCGACTCCGCCAGGTCCGGCGTCCAGGCCGATGTTATGGAACCCGCCATCGGTAAAGGCCCAGCCCGAATGACAGGCAACACAGTTGCCTTTGCCGTTGAACAGCTCGTATCCGCGCCGCGCGCCTGCCGACAATGCCTTCTCGTCGCCCCGGACCCAGTCATCGAACGGCGAAGTCCCGCTCGAGACGATGGTGCGTTCATAGCTCGCGACCGCCTTGGCCACGGTCTCGCTGTTGATGCCCTCGCCCGGGTAGGCATCAGCGAACATCGGCGCGTAACCCGGGATCGAGCGAACTCGCGCCACCATTTCGTCGAGCTTCATGTTCATCTCTCCGGCCGCCTCGATCGGGCCGAGCGCCTGTTCCTCGAGCGTGCGAAAGCGGCCGTCCCACATCAACAACGGTAAGAAAGCACTGTTCAGGATCGTCGGCGTATTGCGCTCACCGGCCTTCATGCCGTGGCCGAGCATGGTCGGCAGTCCATCCGACCAGCCCTGGCCTGGATTGTGGCAACTCGCACATGAAATCCACCCTGAGGCGGACAATCGCGGGTCGAAGAACAAAGTCTGGCCCAACGCCACCCGCTCTGCTGTCACCGCGTTGTGCTCCGGTGCCGATACCTCGGCCGGCGGTAGCATGTCGCGGGGCGGCGCTGCACAGACGACAGCGCTCCAGGCGCTGACGAGAATCGCCAGGAGACTTGGGAGTAGCACGTAATTCATAGACGGTCCCTATCCTTTTGATGGTGCGTTTCAAGTGGTCTTGATGAAAGCCACCGACTCGTCGAGGCTGCCGGCAAGTTCGAGCAGATTGTTCGCCAGTACTTGCCAGCATTCGACAGCGGCGGTGTTCTGCTCGCTGATGCCACTTACGGTCGCCACGTGCGAGCGGATACTCTCGGCTCCCCTGCGCTGCGCCCCGGTGGCCTCCGCGATGCTGTCGATCATCCTGGCGACACTCGCAAAGCGGTTTTCGATCTCCGACATGGACACGCCGGTACGCTCGACGAGAGAGCGCCCGTACTCGACCTGCTCCGTGCCCTGCTCGACGCAGCCAACGGCCTGCCCGATCTCGCGACTGGTTTCGGCGATGATCGTCGAGATCTCCGAGGTCGCCTTGTTCGTGCGGTCTGCGAGCTGACGGACCTCGTCAGCCACCACGGCGAAACCACGTCCGGATTCGCCAGCCCGCGCGGCTTCGATTGCGGCGTTGAGTGCCAACAGGTTGGTTTGCTCGGCAATCTCGTGGATCGCCGTCACCATCGTTCCGATGCGCAAGGAACGTTCGTCCAGTCGCGCCATGCTCAGCGCGGTCGCTTTGACGAGTTCGACGACCTTCGACATCTCGCTGCCCGTATCGAGTGCGACTTGTTTGCCCTGGTCGGCAAGCTTGCTTGCGTTTTCCGCAACGCAACGTGCTTCTCCCGACTGGTCGGCGATGCGCTCCGCGTCTCCGGACAAGCTCTTCACGAGGTCCAGCATCGACGCCGTCGCCTTGCGCTGCACCTCGGCCTTGTCCCTCGCTTCACCGGCGGCGGACGAAAGCTCCTGTGCCGCAGCCGAGAGCGCGAAGGCATTCGATTTGATCTGACTCGTGATGACGCGCAGCTTGTCACTCATGATGCCGAGGGCCGCCATGATGCTGCCGTCGCGGGCCAGGCCGCGGTCGACTTCGACGGAGAAGTCGCCAGCGGCGATGCGCGCAGCCACCGCGACCGCCGTTTCGGGATCACCGCCCACTTGCCGCAGGACACGCCGGGTCATCAACAATGACAGGGCTACGGCGACGAGCGTAGCGATGCTGCCCAGGGCGAAGATCCACTGCAGTCCGGAGGTCACGAGTGCCTGCGCCTCACGCCCCGCGCCCTCAATCTCGCGCCCCATCAGGTGCGTCAACTCCTTGACCTTGTCGAGATACAGCTTGCGCACCCGGCCGGTCTGCACCGCGAGAATTGTCGCAACATGCTCGCGCTCCCCGGCTTCCGCCTGCGCGACCACTTGCTCGAACGAGCTGATGAACACTTTCTGGAGCGTCGACAGGCGCTCGACGATTTCGCGCGAGGCCGGCGAGTAGAGCAGGGGCTCGATGGCCCCGAGCAACCTGTTCGCTTCGCGGCCGTTGGCTTCGATACGGTCCCGCAATGCCGCGATCGCGTCCGGCGAATCAGCGATGAGCAGTTCGAAGGCAGCGATTTCGCTTTCCTTCGCGACGTCGGCCAGTGCCTGCGCCAACGAGTGCTTGCGCCATTCCTGAACCGTGATGCGATTAGTGGTCTGCCCGAGCCCGTTGAGGCGCGCGGCGGACAAGGTCGTGATGAGGATCAGCAAGCTCAACACGGCCGCGAAGGCCGCGCACATGCTCCGTCCAAGTTTCGTCTTGAACAGATTCATTCACATCTCCTCCTTGATTTGCGGGCACGCGAGAGCCGTCCGTCGTCACTCCCTGCGATTCGATGAATGCCGGTTTGGTCGTCCGGCGCCCAGGGGTAGCGTCCCGTGGCGGATGCACTCTAGCGATGCGCCGCGAAACGCAATTCGAACCGATTCAATCGCTGCAATTCGCCGTCGATCGCTCACAAAACCTTCCCTCGAAGAACGACAAGACCACGCACGACGCGCTTCGCCGCATGCCGTGCACACACCGCCCACGGTGAGTGTGGCAGCCAGCCGGTGCATGGCGCGCAGAGCGATGCTGCTTGCACTTCCCGATGCCCGCCCGTTCTCGCTACGGAGCGGCTCGAGAGCACACCTCACGCGCATGGCGAAAGCGCCGCGACGACGGCGGACAACAGTGCTCGGTGCGAGCCGTCGGCCCTATCCCATGGTGCAATCGTCCCGGGGCCCACAGCCGGGAAGCACCTTGCCTCGCGAGTCGCCGTGCTGCTCGAGCAGCAGACGGCGACCGTATCGCCGGCGCCGCGTCCCTTTTCGAAGCACACTGCGGCTGCGCGCCGCCAAGCTGGTCGGGCGCACCTTGGGGACTTTCGCACTCAGTGCCCGCGCCGTCGGCTGCACGCATCGCAGAACGTTTTGCGATGTTCATCTGCCCGCCATGACCGGCACCCCTGGACGACCTGCACCTCGAGTCGGAGCATGCTCGTGCGCCTGGTGGGCGCTTCGTCCACGCAAAAAAAAGCGGGCGCCTCGCGGCGCCCGCTCCTGAGCCGGCGAACCCGTCGCCGTGCTTACTTGTTGGCGCGGCGCTCGTTGGTCTCCTTGATCACCTCGTCGGCGATATTCTTCGGGCACGGCGAATAATGTGAGAACTCCATGGAGAACTGCCCGCGACCCGAAGTCATGGTGCGCAGATCGCCGATGTAGCCGAACATTTCGCCCAGCGGCGCCTCTGCCTTGACGCGCACGCCGAGGGGATTCGACTCCTGCGACTTGATCATGCCGCGACGACGGTTGAGGTCGCCGATGACGTCGCCGACGTTGGCATCGGGCGTGAACACGTCGATCTTCATGATTGGCTCGAGGAGCTGCGGCCCGGCCTTGGGCAGCGACTGGCGGTAGGCCGCCTTCGCCGCGATCTCGTAGGCGATCGCCGAAGAGTCGACGGCGTGGAAGCCACCGTCCATCAGCGTGACCTTCACATCCTGCACCGGGTAGCCGGCCAGTACGCCCTCGGCGGTGCTGACGCTGAAGCCCTTCTCGATCGCCGGCCAGAACTCGCGCGGCACGTTGCCGCCCGTCACCTTGGATTCGAACTCGAAGCCCGCGCCGACTTCGGCCGGCTCGATGACGTAGTCGATCTTCGCGAACTGGCCCGAGCCACCGGTCTGCTTCTTGTGCGTGTAGGAGTCTTCGACACGCTGCGTGATGGTCTCGCGGTAGGCCACCTGCGGCTTGCCCATTTCGACTTCGCAGCCGTGCGTGCGCTTGAGGATATCGACCTTGATATCGAGGTGCAGCTCGCCCATGCCCTTGATGATGGTCTCGCCCGACTCCTGGTCGGTCTCGACGCGGAAGGACGGGTCCTCGGCGATCATCTTGCTGAGCGCGACGCCGAGTTTCTCCGAGCCCGCCTTGTCCTTCGGCGCGATGGCGATCGAAATGACCGGATCGGGGAAGACCATGGGCTCGAGCGTCGCCGGCGATTTCGGATCGCACAGCGTGTGGCCCGTCTGCACGTTCTTCATGCCGAGCACGGCCACGATGTCACCGGCCTGGGCCGAATCGACATCGTTACGTGAATTGGCGTGCATCTCGACGATGCGGCCGATGCGCTCGGTCTTGCCGGTGAACGCGTTGAGCACGGTCATGCCCTTCTCGATGCGTCCGGAATAGATGCGGATGAAGGTAAGTGCGCCGTAGCGGTCGTCCATGATCTTGAAAGCCAGCGCGCGCAGCGGGTAGGCGGTATCGACCTTGGCGAAAGCGCCGGTCTCGTTGCCCTCCGCATCGACTTCCGGCTGCGGCTCGACCTCGGTCGGGTCCGGCAGGTAATCGACTACCGCGTCGAGCACCAACTGCACGCCCTTGTTCTTGAACGAGGAGCCGCAGTAGGTTGGGAAGAAGCTGAGGTTGATGGTGCCCTTGCGGATGCAGCGCTGCAGGGTCTCGACATCCGGCTCTTCACCCTCGAGATACTTCTCCATCACGTCGTCGTCCTGCTCGACGGCGGTCTCGATCAGCGCCTCGCGGTACTTGTCGACCTTCTCGACCATGTCGGCCGGCACGTCCTCGACGCTGTAATTCATCGGATCGCCCGAGTCGTCCCAGATCCAGGCTTTGCGCGTGAGCAAATCGACCACGCCCTTGAACTGGTCCTCGATACCGATCGGCAGCGTCATCACCAGCGGCCGCGCGGCGAGAATGTTCTCGATCTGATCGACCACGCGATAGAAGTCGGCACCGGTGCGGTCGAGCTTGTTGACATAGATGATGCGTGCGACTTCGGAGTCATTGGCATAACGCCAGTTGGTCTCCGACTGCGGCTCGACGCCGCCCGAGCCGCAGAACACGCCGATGCCGCCGTCGAGCACCTTCAACGAGCGGTACACCTCGATCGTGAAGTCGACGTGCCCGGGCGTGTCGATGATATTGAAGCGGTGATCCTTCCAGAAGCAGGTGGTCGCCGCCGACTGGATCGTGATGCCGCGCTCCTGCTCCTGCTCCATGAAGTCAGTAGTGGCCGCACCATCGTGCACCTCACCGATCTTGTGGATCTTGCCGGTGAGCTTGAGGATGCGCTCGGTCGTCGTGGTCTTGCCGGCGTCGACGTGCGCGAAGATTCCGATGTTGCGATACCGCGATAGGTCAGTCATATCTGCTCTCTGGATTACGTGCTGGCAATATCACCCGGGCCCCGGAACACGCGCGGAGCACGCCTCGCCGACCGTGGTGAATGGCCGGGGATTCCCGGCCGGGACAGCCGCCGGCAGGGGGAACCGGCGGGCGACGGCGCGCATGTTAAATGGAGCGCGGCCGGTTGGGAACGGTTTTCACCAATATTTTCGCAGAAAATGCGGCTTTGGACCGCCCGTGACGAGCCTGGCGCCGCCGGGGTGCCCCGCGCGCCCGGCCCCGGGTCACGCCCCGCCCGGCTCGCGGCGCCGCGGGATCACGTTGCGCACCCCCCCCAGCGGGTCCGGATTGTCACCCGCGAAGCGCGGAATCACGTGAATGTGGGCATGCCAGACCGATTGCCCGCCGGCCACCTCGACGTTGACGCCGAGATTGAAACCATCCGGCGCGAGCTCGTCGCGGAGCTGGGCGACGACCTCGCGCGCCAGGGCAAAACAGGCCGCGTATTCCCCGGGCGTGGTATCGAGAATCGTCCGCACGTGCCGGCGCGGCGTCACCAGGGTATGGCCGGGGGCGACCGGGTAGCTGTCACGGAACGCGACCGCGAGCGCGTTGGCGGCCACGATCGGGCGATCGAGCTGACAGAAAATGCACGGTTCGATGCTCACGGAACCCTCCGCCCGGTGACGTTGCTGGTGACATCAGGGTAACGCAGTCCTGGCCCCGGGGTGCTTGCGGCATGCGGCCATGCGCTCCGGCGACACCAGCTCCGGTGCCGCCACGGATTCCCCCATGACCTGGCCCGAGCCTGTCATCTCGCCGTCACGCAAGCGTCATCCGTGCTTCACCCCACTGTTACAGCGTGCGCCTAGAGTCGAATCGAGGCGCGCATGCCCGACATGCACGCTGCCAGAAACAAGAACACTCGCGGCACGGACGCATCAGCGGCGTTCCCTGCCGCTTCCAGCCCGGGAGGCAATCATGACGTTCAACCGATCCCCGCTACACGCCGCCGTGCTTGCGGCACTGCTCGGCACCAGCCTGGCACAGGCCGAGGCCGCGAGCCTGACGCTGTTCCACAACAACGATGGTGAATCGAAGCTGCTCGGCGACGCCAACTTCGGCGGCATCGCGCACTTCGTAACCACCATCAATGACCGTCGTGCGGCCAATGCAGGGCGCGACCTCATCACGCTCTCGTCCGGCGACAACTTCCTCGCCGGCGCCGCATTCAATGCAAGCCTGGCGACCGGCCCGCTGGGCGCGCGCACCTATTTCGATGCCGATGCCCTGCACGCCATCGGCTATGACGCCATCACCCTCGGCAACCACGATTTCGACTTCGGGCCTGCCGTGCTCGGCGACTTCATTTCCTACTACGACAGCATTGGCGGCAGCGCCAGGTTCCTGTCTGCCAACCTCGACTTCTCGGGCGAGGCGTCACTGCAGAGCCTGGTGACGAGTGGCAACATAGCCAAGAGCACGATCGTCACCCGCGGCGGCGAGCAGTACGGCATCATCGGCGCCACGACGACGTCGCTGCCGATTGTCTCGAACCCGGGTGCGGTCACCGCGGGTGACGTCCTCAGCGCGGTGCAGGCCGAGGTGACCAGTCTGCAGAACGCCGGCGTCGACAAGATCATCCTGTCCTCACACCTGCAGGGCATCGGTGCCGAACTCGACCTCGTCTCGCAGCTCCGCGGCGTCGATGTCGTCGTCGCGGGCGGCGGCGACGAGTTGCTCATCAACGTCGACAACGCGCGCAACACCGTTGCGCAACGCTCCGGCCCCTACCCCGCCATCGTGCAGGACGCCGACAACAACAACGTGGCCGTCGTCACGACGGTCGGCGAGTATTTCTACGTCGGAGAGCTGCAGGTCGAGTTCGATGCCAACGGCAACGTCGAGAATGTCGCCGGCGAGCCCGTTGTAGTCGACAAAGCTGCCGTCTCGGCCGACGCAAGCGTGGTCAGCGGCATCATCAACCCGCTGGAGGCTGCGACCGCGGTCGCCAATGCGAACGTCATCGCGACAACCGACGTGTTCCTCGAGCACAACGAGGGCGATCCGAGCGGCCCGCGCGTGATCCGCGATCGCGAAACCAACCTCGGCAACCTCGTCGCCGATGCGTTTGTGTGGGCGGTGGCGCTGGAGGACAGCGGTCTGACGCCCGGCAACGCGCTAATCGGCCTGACCAACGCCGGCGGCATCCGCGACAACCTCGATGACAACCTCGACGGCGACATCACTCAGGGCGAGGCGCAGGCAGTGCTGCCCTTCTCGAACACGATGGCCGTGATCGGCAACGTCGACGTCGCGAAACTCGTCAACTTCCTCGAGAACTCGGTATCGATGCTGCCCGGCAATGGCCGCTTCGCGCAGATCTCGGGCATCTCGTTCGACTACAACCCGAGCCTGGCCCCTGGTTCCCGGGTTCGCGAGGTGCGCCGCGAAGGCGGCGACGTCCTCTACACGGCACTCGACGGCGTCCTGTCCGGCGACATCTTCGACATCGCGACGAACAGCTTTCTCGCTGCGGGTGGCGACGGCTACGACGTCAACGGCACGGATGTCTCGATCCTGTCGACGCTCTACGCCGACGCCCTGATCGGCTACCTCACGCAGGAGCTCGGCGGCATCATCGACGCCTCCGACTACCCCCTGTCCGGGCTCGGCCGCATCAACGCCGTGCCGCTACCTGCCGCCGCCTGGATGTTGCTCGGCGGTTGCGGCATCCTGGGTCTGCGCCGACGCCAGCGCGGCTGATCCGCCGTAACGCCCTTCGGGCGCGCGCGAACGGCCCCGCACGGGGCCGTTCGCCTTTCTGCATTCGGATTTAGCCGGAGCCACATCAATGCATTGCCGCACCCGTCTTCTCGCCGCCTTCCTGCTGCTCGCATGCGCCTCCGCCACCAGTGCTGCCGACGGCGAAGGCCGGTTCATGGTCAAGGGCGGCGGACGCACGAGTTGCGCGGCGTTCATCGCTGCCCACGAGGCACGTGGCAAGGAACTGGTCAGCCTGGCGGGCTGGGTGGACGGCTACCTCACGCACGTCAACGAAGCCACTCCGGAGACGTTTGACAGCGTACCCTGGCAGAGCACCGAGTTGCTCCTCGGTGCCCTGGCCCGCTGGTGCCGCGAACACCCGGCGGAGCGCTTCCACACGGCCGTGTTCCAACTCACGCGCAGTCTCTACCCGCAACGCGTACAGCAGCGGTCACCGCTCGTCGAAGTCCGGGTCGGCGACCAGGCAATGGTGCTCTACCGCGCGACGATCGAAGCTATCCAGGGGCGTCTCAAGTTACGCGGACTCCTGTCGGCACCGCCCACCGGGACCTACGATGCCGCCACGATTGAAGCCGTACGCGCGTTCCAACGTGACAAGAAGCTCCCCATGACGGGTCTGCCTGACCAGGTCACGCTCGGTCACCTGCTGTGACGACGATCGTTGCGACAGGGGCAGGGACAGGTGCGTTGCAGTTGCACTCCTCCTGACGGCAGTCGGCGCAAGGCAACCTGGTAGTGCCGTGTGCGCCGCCCGGGGGAATCCCGGCGCGGCGGACAGGATGCCGTGGAAGCCGAACCACCAGCATCGCGTGCCGTGGTGTCACGTTGCCGCGGCCGGCAGCTCCTGCGCACCGCGCGGCGGCGGCCCGCTACGCGCCAGCGCCCGCGCTTCCTCGTCACTGAACAAGCGCGAACGGACGATGAACCGCACGCCTTCGGGCGCTTCGAGCGAGAAGCCGCTGCCGCGACCGGGGGTGACGTCGAGGGTCAGGTGGGTATGCTGCCACAGCTCGAACTGCGGCCCCGAGATGTAGAACGGGGTGTCGGTGACGGCGCCGAGGAAGACATCGTTGGCGCCGACGCGGAACTCACCGCGCGGATAGCACATCGGCGCACTACCGTCGCAGCAGCCACCGGACTGGTGGAACATCAGCGGCCCATGCCGTGCGCGCAGCTCCTCGATGAGGGCGGCCGCGGCCGCCGTCACGCTGACGCGTGGCGGCGGCGCTGCCGGATGCGCGGTAGCCGTCACGAGCCGGCTCAGAAGAAGCCCAGTGCGTTGGGGCTGTAGCTGACCAGCATGTTCTTCGTCTGCTGGTAGTGCTCGAGCATCATCTTGTGCGTCTCGCGCCCGATGCCGGACTGCTTGTAGCCACCGAACGCGGCGTGCGCCGGGTAGAGGTGGTAGCAGTTGACCCACACGCGCCCGGCCTGGATGCCGCGTCCCATGCGATAGGCGGTGCTGCCGTCACGCGACCACACTGCCGCACCGAGGCCATAGAGGGTGTCGTTGGCCATGGCCAGCGCCTCGGCCTCGTCCTTGAACTTCGCCACCGACAACACCGGACCGAAGATTTCTTCCTGGAAGATGCGCATGCGGTTGTGGCCTTCGAACACGGTCGGCTGCACGTAGAAGCCATCCTCGCAGCCACTCACGGTCGCGCGATCGCCACCGATGCGCACGTTTGCTCCTTCCTCCTTGCCGATCGCGATGTAGGAAAGAATCTTCTCGAGCTGGTCGGAGGACGCCTGCGCGCCGACCATGGTGCCCGGGTCGAGCGGATGGCCCTGCTTGACCCTCGCCACGCGCGCGATGGCCTTCTCGACGAACGCGTCGTAGATCGACTCGTGGACCAGCGCCCGCGACGGGCAGGTGCACACTTCGCCCTGGTTGAGGCAGAACATGGTGAAGCCCTCGAGCGCCTTGTCGAGGAAGTCGTCGTCGGCTGCCATGACATCGGGGAAGAACACGTTGGGCGACTTGCCGCCGAGTTCGAGCGTCACCGGGATGATGTTCTCCGAGGCGTACTGCATGATGAGACGCCCGGTCGTGGTCTCGCCGGTGAACGCGACCTTGTTGATGCGCGGATTGCTCGCCAGCGGCTTGCCGGCCTCGACGCCGAAACCGTTGACCACGTTGAGCACACCGGCCGGCAAGATGTCGCCGATGAGATCGACCAGCACCATGATGCTCATGGGCGTCTGCTCGGCGGGTTTCAACACCACGCAGTTGCCCGCGGCCAGTGCCGGGGCGAGCTTCCAGATCGCCATCAGCAGCGGGAAATTCCACGGGATGATCTGACCGACCACGCCGAGTGGCTCGTGGAAATGGTAGGCGATGGTGGTCTCGTCGATTTCCGACAGCGAGCCTTCCTGTGCGCGGATGCAGGACGCGAAGTAGCGCAGGTGATCGATGGCGAGCGGCACGTCCGCCGCCATCGTCTCGCGAATCGGCTTGCCGTTGTCGACCGTCTCGACCGTCGCCAGCAGCTCGAGATGCTGCTCCATGCGGTCGGCCGCCTTGAGCAG
>Ga0180430_10001069_pt1 | contig 27948 bp, 26 predicted proteins | sample SS_ome_9_FD_132999 | JGI IMG/M metagenome (GOLD analysis project Ga0180430, IMG submission 132999) | Hypersaline lake sediment archaeal communities from the Salton Sea, California, USA - SS_1_S_2 metaG | ecosystem: Environmental > Aquatic > Non-marine Saline and Alkaline > Hypersaline >... | reverse complement strand
TCGGGACCGGTTCGGGGTACCAGACCGCTGTATTGCTTGAACTGGGCGCGCGCGTATACAGCATTGAACGCATCCGCGAGCTCTATCTCAGGGCGCGTGACCAGCTCATTCCAATGGGTTATAAACCAGGATTATACTACGGGGACGGGTACCAGGGGCTACCGGCCTTTGCCCCTTTCGACAGGATCCTTGTTACCGCAGGGGCAAATGAACTTCCCGAAAAATTACTTGACCAACTTGCGGTGGGAGGCAGATTGGTCATCCCGGTTGGTGACCGGTTCGGCCAGAAAATGCTGCTGATTGAAAAAACAGGTGAGAATGAAACCCAAACCTCCGAACACGGATACTTTTCTTTTGTTCCACTCTTACAGGGAAAAACAAGTTAATAAGATGATACAATTAAAAAAAATGGTATTCAACTCATTCCAGGTGAATACCTATATTATTTACGACGAAACCGGGGAATGCATCATTGTCGATCCGGCAAATTATGAACCCACCGAGGACCAGGCACTGTCCGCCTTTATTTCAGAACACAACCTTGTACCCGTGCTGAATATCAATACCCATTGCCATATCGACCACATACTGGGCATCAACCATGTTAAGCAGGCATTCAAGGTTCCTTTCCATGCCCATGAAAGCGAAGAAAAACTGATCAGCAACGCTCCCCTGATGGGGAAGGTATTCGGATTCAACATGGAACACCCTCCTGTAATCGATCACTTCATCGGACATGGGGAAGTGATAGTTTTTGGAAATACAGAACTCAGGGCCCTCCATGTACCTGGACACTCTGCCGGCAGCCTGGCATTCTTTGCTCCGGACGGGGAATTTGTCATCACCGGCGATGCGCTTTTCGCAGGCAGTATTGGCAGGACGGATCTGCCGGGGGGTGATTACGACACCCTGATTGCCAGCATCAGCTCCAACCTCTTCAGCCTGCCGCCGGGAACAACAGTATGGCCCGGCCATGGCGAACCTTCCACTATTGGTAATGAGATTGCAAACAACCCTTTTTTTAAATGATTATACAACATGATTTTTATCCGCAGTTTTCAGATAGTGAATAATTATCTTTGGTTTTCAGTTTTTCATTCCGAAATTCAATACAATGAGAGCAGATAAATTCAGTGTCCGGCATATTGGTCCGCGTGGTAAAGAAGTTACAGAGATGCTGCAAACCATAGGTGCAGGCTCCCTCGATGAACTGGTCAGAAAAACCATTCCCGGATCCATTCTCTCACCGGAAAAATTCCAGTTTGAAGAAGGAATCTCCGAAGCAGCATACCTGCATGAGATCACGGAGATCAGCAAGAAAAACAAAATTTTCAGATCCTTTATCGGACAAGGCTATTACAATACAGAACTTCCTTCTGTGATCCGGAGAAACATGCTGGAAAATCCGAACTGGTATACCTCCTATACGCCTTACCAGGCAGAGATTTCGCAGGGTCGCCTGGAAGCACTGCTGAATTTCCAGACCGTGATCACCGAACTTACCGGAATGGAACTTGCCAATGCATCACTCCTGGATGAGGCATCCGCTGCCTCCGAAGCAATGATCATGATGTACAACTCCCGGTCGAGGGCCGATGTGAAGGCAGGAAAGAACGAATTCTTCATTGACCAGAACATTTTTTCCCAGACCATGGACCTGCTCAGGCTCAAGGCTGTCCCGCTGGGTATTGAAATCGCCACCGGTGATTTCCGTACAACCACCTTTTCAGACCAGACCTTCGGTTGCATGGTACAATACCCGGCAGCCGACGGAAAGCTTTTTGATTTCAGCACATTTGCAAAAACCGCCAGGGAAAAAGGCATATTTGTTGGCGTGGCAGCAGACATCATGTCGCTGGTCCTGCTGACCCCTCCCGGAAACTGGGGAGCTGATGTTGTCTTCGGCTCAACACAGCGGTTGGGAATACCGATGTTCTACGGCGGTCCGCATGCAGCTTTTTTTGCCACAAAAGAAGAATTCAAGCGGCAACTGCCCGGGAGGATCATCGGTGTTTCAGTCGATATTCATGAAAATCCCGCACTGCGGATGGCATTGCAGACACGCGAACAGCATATCAAACGGGAACGGGCCACATCGAACATATGCACTGCACAGGCGCTTCTGGCCAATATGGCAGGAATGTATGCAGTCTACCACGGTCCCGACGGACTCCGTGCCATTGCTGAAGATATTCATACAGGAGCTGTATATCTCGATGAAAAACTCGCGTCTCTCGGGTACAACCAGGAAAATGAATGCTACTTCGACACGCTGAAGGTGAATTTACCTGAAGGAATAACCGCATCTGATATCAGGAAGATTGCAGTAAAGGAGGGAATCAATTTCTTCTACCCCGATGATAAAACAGTCTTGCTCTCCACGGATGAAACAGTGAGAGAAGAAACGCTGAACGACATCCTGGGCATATTTGCCGTCGCCACCAGGAAACCTTTTCAACACACCAGGGTACTGGATAGAATATCCATCATCCCGGAACAACTTCTCAGAACCGATGCGATCCTGGAACAGGAAGTGTTCCATAAATACCGTTCAGAAACAGACCTGATGCGTTACATGCATATGCTGGAGCGAAGGGACATCTCCCTGACCCAGTCCATGATCTCCCTTGGTTCATGTACCATGAAACTGAATGCTGCCACCCAACTGATCCCTGTAAGCTTCAGCGAATTTGCCAACATTCACCCCTTCGTTCCCATGGACCAGGTGGAAGGTTACTACCAGCTGATGAACGAACTGAGTCACGACCTTGAACGAATAACTGGTTTTGAGGCTGTATCGCTGCAGCCCAATTCCGGTGCTACAGGAGAATACACCGGAATGATGGTGATCAGGGCCTTCCACGAAAACCGAGGTGAAGGACACCGGAACATTGTACTCATTCCTGCTTCCGCCCATGGCACCAATCCTGCCAGCGGAGTAATGGCAGGCATGACAGTGAAAGTAGTGCCCTGTGATGACATGGGCAATATTGACACAGATGCATTGCGCGAAATGGCTGTGGCAGAAAAAGACCACCTGTCAGCTATCATGATCACGTATCCCTCCACCCACGGGGTGTTCGAGGAAAACATCATGGAAATCATCGATATCGTTCACGAGAACGGAGGACAGGTATACATGGACGGGGCCAATATGAATGCACAGGTAGGCCTTACAAATCCTGCGATAATAGGTGCAGATGTCTGCCACCTCAACCTTCACAAGACCTTTGCAATCCCCCACGGTGGCGGAGGACCGGGCGTTGGTCCCATCGGCGTGGCCAGGCACCTGGTTGAGTTCCTGCCCACCCACCCGATCATCCAGACAGGTGGCATAAAAGGGATCAATGCTGTTGCCGCCGCTCCCTTTGGAAGTGCCGGAATACTGCCCATTTCCCATGCCTATATCAAAATGCTGGGGAAGGAAGGACTCACCGATTCCACCAGGATAGCCATACTGAATGCCAATTACCTTGCTGCAAAACTGAAGGACCACTACAAAATCCTCTACAAGGGAAAGAATGGTCTCGTGGCACACGAGATGATCATCGACTGCCGTGGATTCAAAACCGACACTGAGATTACTGAAACAGACATCGCCAAAAGACTCATGGACTATGGCTTTCATGCGCCCACGCTCTCCTTCCCTGTTCATGGCACCCTCATGGTGGAGCCTACCGAAAGCGAATCAAAAGCCGAGCTGGACCGGTTTGCCGACGCAATGATAGATATCGCCAATGATATCCGTGCCATCCGGGAAGGAAAACAGGACAAAACTGACAATGCACTGAAAAATGCACCGCATACACAGGCTCATGTTGTGTCGGATGAATGGACACACTCCTACACCAGGCAGCGGGCAGCATTTCCGCTGGAATGGGTGGGCAGGAACAAGTTCTGGCCCTATGTAGGCCGGATCAACGACGGATATGGCGACAGGAATCTTGTGTGTACCTGTGATCCAATCAGTTCCTATCTGGACCAGCCGGAAGGTTAAACCATTAGGCGGATAAAAAGGAAAGTGGTCCGTAAACCCGGAACCTTAACTTGTGCAACAGCGATGCCCTGTACAAGTCATAAATAAGGACCCAGTGATGCCCAAAGGGTCAGGAAAAATCATCCGCGTACCTGTTAATAGCACTTGACCACCGCTATTGAACCAAACATCTGAAAAAATGACCAGGGCAATGAATGCTTTCACTGCCCTGCCATTCGAACGAAAAACAAAACAAGAACCAGGCGTTTAACTTCCCCGTCATGCTATTTCTCCTCCGGCTTTTTCGACCTGAGGAACAGGAAATTATCACACTCGATCTCGGTGTTGTAGTGCTTGTTCCCCTCCTTGTCATCCCAATTGTTGTTCACAATCTTACCCTCAATATACAGGGAGTCGCCCTTCTTCACAAACTCCTTGATTACAGAAGCTTTCTTGTTCCAGACCTTTACCCGGTGCCACTGCGTGGAAGTGACTTCCTCGCCCTCCTTGTCCTTATAGGTCTCGGAGGTGGCAAACGGGAAAGTAGCCAGGATTACATCCCCGTTCTTTTCACTGATCTTTGGCACTTCGCCAACATTACCCACCAGGGTAGCTTTGTTAATACCGTACTTCATAATTGCTTTTTTTTATGATTATGTACAGGTTAATGTGTTGAAGTACCTCCATCTCGCATGCAATGCGAAAAAAAATCAAACCCATCGTTAAATACACAGCACAATAATCCCCAAACCCCCTAGTTCAGCGCAATTTAAAACCATTCTAAAACACGCAAAAACAATTGTTCAGCATTTCACATATCAAACAAATTTCCTTTCTTGCACGTGGTTTTATGCTGCAGGATTGAGACGTGATCATGATAGGAAAAAAACTGATTCAGGTCAGTTTTTTAAGTAGTGTATATCAATTCTGAAAAGAGCAGAACATCTGGATATTTAAATAATTTTGATACAGTTATGAAAAAGAAATTTTTTGGTTCCAAAACATGGGGAAAAATCGTTCCAATGATTTTCTCGGCGGCATTGATAATAGGTGTATCCTCCTGTGATACACACACGATCGAATTTCCTGAAGAGGGCTATGAAAGCTTCAGCGCCTCTATTCAACCTATATTTACTAAAAAATGTGTGCTTTGCCACAGCGGAAACCAGCCACCCAACCTTTCAGAAGGCGCGGCGTATGGTTCCCTGACCAATAATGGATATACAGATACTGATAATCCTGCATCCAGTCTGCTCTATACCAAACTCCAGGAGGGGTCGCATTCCTCATATGCCACAGCGGCAGATGAAGAAATGATTCTCGAATGGATCACGGCCGGTGCACCAAACGATTAACCCAACTAAATCAATCAATCATGAATAAAAGAATTTTATTGATCGTCCCCCTTTTCGCGATAGTATTATGTGCAGCCCCCGTTCTGGCGCAGGATGAGGAAGACAAGCCCATCAGACCACCTTTTGAGACAACACTTCTCATTGATAACCAGACAACGGTGAACCCCTACAAGGGAGCACTGGGCCTGGAAATTCAGCACAGGTTCTCGCAGATCTCTTCGATCAGTGACCTGTTCGGAATTTATGGGTCAGCGAATACCCGGATGGCTCTTTCCTACGGAATTACCGACAAGCTGATGGTCGGCTTCGGTACAACAAGAAGTTATAAACTTCAGGACCTGGAATGGAAATACAGCATCCTCACCCAGACACAATCAGGCAGAATTCCCGTTTCCGTGAGCTATTCAGGGAATGTGGTCGTGGATGCACGCAATGTTGAGTCTTTTGGTGAAGGCTACAAGGCCATCCACCGCATGTCGTATATGAACCAGGCAATCGTATCCAGGAAATTCGGTATGAAGTTTGCCGCGCAACTGGCGCCTACCTTTATCTGGATGAACGCTGTTGAAGAGGGATACAACAACCTCAACTTCTCAGTGAATGCTGGTCTGCGGGCCATGGTGCTCGGGTTCCATTCCATTATCCTGGAATACGAGCAGCCCATTACCCAGCCGGAAGATGCAGATGTGTACCCCAACCTGGCACTGGGTGTGGAGATCGGTACCAGCACCCACTCATTCAGGGTGTTCGCTGCAAACTACAATGCCCTGGTGAAAAACTATAATGTAGTCTACAATGCCAACAATCCGTTTGATATGGACTACCAGTTCGGATTCAATATTTCAATCAAGTTCTGATTAAAGGGCGATGAACCGAACCATAACAGCACTGTTGACCAACGTTTATGCTAAGGTACTCCTGGCGTTGGGCAATGTTGAGAAACAGTCATGGGCGGCTGCATCTGACCAATCAACAGAAAAAATAAACAAGTGAAAATAATCAACATAGTCCTGCTTACTTTCTTTCTTGCTTCTTCGGCTTACATCGCTGCGCAGAACGACTCTGCGAGCCTTTCTGCTGACCTTGAAAAATACCGTGAGGTCAACGATTTTGTCGACGAAAACGAGGCATGCTTCAAGTGCCATGCAGAAACCAAGTATGTTTTGGTGGATGAATTCTTCGGCAGGGAGATAACAGAATCGATGTGCCCAGATAAGATGGTGCTTCGCGATGCATACTATGACATGGTGCACAAGAGCTTTGCCTGCCTTGATTGTCATGCATATGAATATGAGGAATTTCCCCATCCCCTGGAAGCAAGGCTGGAAGAACCCTATCAATGTATCGACTGTCATGGCTACGATGAGAATTATGCCCAGTACCAGTTCGAGAATATTGAAATGGAATACATGGAAAGTGTCCATGCCACCAATGTGGATAATTTCTCCTGCTGGAAATGCCATGATCCGCATACATACCAGCTGACGGTCAGAGATGAAGAATCATCTATGAAAGAAGCCATTGCATACAATAACGACATCTGTCTTTCATGTCATTCTGACTTCAGCCGGTTTGAGCTGCTGACCGACAGGGAAGAGATCAGTATACTTGATACGCATGACTGGCTGCCTCACCAGGCTGCGCATTTCGGCAGTGTGCGGTGTATCGAATGCCATACAGCGTTTTCTGACAGCACACTCGTTGCACATCATGTTCAGCCGGGTGATATGGCTGTTAAGAAATGTGCCGAATGCCACTCGAAAAACTCGATCCTGATGGCATCCCTGTATAAACACGAGGCCAAAGAAAGCCGGAAAAAGTATGGTTTTATTAATGGCGTGATCCTGAATGAAGCATATGTAATAGGAGCCAACCGGAATCCCACGCTGGTGACCCTGACCATCGTGTTATTCCTCCTGACACTTGGCGGAATTTCCATTCACATCATCGCACGTATCATTTTTAAAAAATAGGAAATGGCCAAATTATCATATCATTATCCGTTGATCATCAGGATCTGGCACGGACTGAATGCCCTCCTTATCCTGCTGCTGATTGCTACCGGTATCAGCTTGTATTACGTGGACCCCGACAGAAGACTGATTGAATTCTCCCTTGCTGTGCAATTGCATAATATCTCTGGCATCATATTAAGCTTCAGTTATCTGATCTTCTTCATTGGCAATATTACTACTGGAAACCGGAAGTATTATAAAATGCCACTCAAGGGACTGGGTGAACGGCTTCTGAAACAAAGCCGCTATTACGCCATCGACATGTTCCAGGGCAAAAAGAAACCTTATCCGATTACCGAAGAAAGAAAATTCAATCCCCTGCAAAAACTGTTTTACGTAATCATCATGTACATCGGAGTCCCGCTGGTGATCATTTCAGGCTGGGGACTGCTGTTCCCTGAATCAATTATCAAAGCAATGTTCGGGGTGAGCGGTGTACTGATTACCGTACTTGTGCACGTGGCCATGGGATTTTTCATCTCTTTGTTCCTCGTGATCCATATATATGTGAGCACCATCGGTCATACCCGTTCGGCCAATTTCAAGAGCATTATCAACGGTTACGGGTGGGTCGAAGAAACCGAAGAGACTTCCTGAGAAGAAAAAAATATTTTTTGGTAAGCTTTTTGTACATTAATCTATTAACACATAAATTTCACAGTTATGAAAAAACGATTAAGAAACCTTTCAGCAATGGCATTGGTTGCCATCTTTTTTACAACGTTTTCGGCAATGAACATGCCCCAGGACCAGCCCAAACCATGGCCGGTACCTGACGAATACAAGAACATGGAAAATCCCGTAAAAGGGGATGCAGACGCGTTGAAAATGGGCGCCATGCTTTACAAAAGGCACTGCGCCTCCTGTCACGGAAGAGAAGGACTGGGTGACGGGCCAAAAGCCAGGGGACTGAAAACTTTCTCCGGCGACTTCTCAGGTGATTTCTACCAGAACCAGACCGATGGCGAACACTTCTACAAAACCCTGAAAGGGAGAGATGAAATGCCAGGCTATGAGAACAAAATCCCCGATGAGGATATCTGGGCAATGGTAAGCTATATGCGTACTTTCAAGAAATAGATTTTGCACTCGTTCTGAAGAGGCTGTCCCGCACGGGACAGCCTCTTTTTTTTTGTGCGCCAGGTCCATTATTCTTGCTGTTCGAATTATTTTACTATAATATTTATTTGTATCTACCTGTTTTTCTGGTTATTACATTAGAATTCGCAACTTAACATCCTTAACCGTTCGAAAATTGGAATTTATTTATAGTTTTGCGTACAGAATTTGACAAGTCAGCAAACAATTGGAAGACTGAATTGTCTGAAATATGACTGATACGACATTTTCATGGATGTAAACGGAAGAAATTTCAAAAAATTCCTTGAAAGGCAGCAGGTTTTCGAGTCACAATACGACTCAGAATCGATGAAAAAACAGCATGCCAAAGGAAAACTTACCGCAAGGGAACGAATCGCAATCTTGTTTGATGAAAACACTTTCGAAGAAGTTGATGCCTACGTGTCATCTGCCAAATCGGAAGGTGATTTCGGAAAGATCAAGGGATCCTTCGGCGACGGTGTAATTATCGGGCACGGCCAGGTGCACGGCCGACTGGTGTTTGCCTACGCACAGGATTTCAATATCATGGGAGGATCGCTCGGGTCGATCCATGCCGCCAAAATCATGAAACTCCAGGACATGGCGCTCAAAATGGGGGCCCCGATCATCGGGCTCATCGATTCGGGTGGAGCCCGTATCCAGGAGGGCGTGGCAAGCCTTGCAGGCTATGCCGGCATCTTCTACAGGAACGTCCAGGCCTCCGGTGTGATTCCCCAGATATCCGTGATCCTGGGACCGGCAGCAGGTGGTGCCGTGTATTCACCATCGATTACCGATTATGTTTTCATGACCAATAAAACCAGTTACATGTTCGTAACAGGCCCGAATGTGGTCAAGGAAGTGCTCAATGAAGATGTTACCTTCGATGACCTCGGGGGCGCAGAGGTGCATGCCAAGAAAAGCGGTGTGGCCCAGATGATCTTCGAGGACGAAGAAAATACGTTGATGGGGGTCAGAAGGCTGATCTCCTATCTGCCCTCCAACAACCTGGAAAATTGCCCGGAGACAGAACCTGATGAGGATGAAACCAGGGATGTGGAAGAAAAGCTGCGGGATATCGTCCCCGACGATGCAAACAAACCCTATGATGTGAAGGATGTAATCAACCTTATCGTTGACAAGCGCTCTTTCTATGAGATCAGTGAAAGATTTGCACAAAACCTCGTGGTTGGTTTCGGGAGACTGGATGGAAAAGTGATCGGCATCATCGCCAACCAACCCAAGGTTCTCGCAGGAACACTCGATATCGACAGCTCCACCAAGGGAGCACGCTTCATACGGTTCTGTGATTCCTTCAACATTCCGCTGCTGACGCTGGAAGACGTGCCTGGCTTCCTCCCGGGAATCGACCAGGAACACAGTGGCATCATCAGGCACGGTGCCAAACTGCTTTATGCCTATGCAGATGCCACCGTACCCAGGATTACGGTAATTCTCAGGAAATCATACGGCGGCGCATATTGCGTGATGAACAGTAAAAACCTTGGAGGCGATTTCAACTTCGCATGGCCCACGGCAGAGATCGCCGTGATGGGACCGGAAGGTGCCGTTGCCATTCTGTACAGGAAGGAACTGGCAGCGTCTGACGACCCTGCTAAACTCAAAAAAGAACTTGCCGTGAAATACAGGGATGAGATTGCCAATCCTTATGTCGCAGACGAAAAAGGATTCATCGACGAAGTGATCGATCCTGCCATCACCAGGAAAAAACTTAAATCTGCATTCCTCGCACTCGAGAATAAATACATCACCAATCCTACACGCAAACACGGCAATATACCACTGTAATAGTTTGTTATGAAGATCAAAAGCATACTTATCGCCAACCGGGGTGAAATTGCCATCCGTATTATGCGGACGGCTCGCAGGATGGGAATTCGGACCTATGCGATTAAAACAGCCAAAGAACCCAATGCCTGGTACCTGGATGAAGCCGATGATATTATCGATTTCTCTGAATGCCTCAGTGATACGCCGGAATTCCTCGACATTGAAAGAATTATTCACGCGGTCAGGGAAAACAACATCGATGCCGTGCATCCCGGCTACGGTTTCCTGGCTGAAAATCCCATTTTTGCCCGCAGGTGCGAGGAGGAAAACATCAATTTCATCGGCCCGTCATCCGAGGTTATTTACAACATGGGAAACAAGACTGTGGCCAAGGATATCGCACGTAAAAACAAGGTACCCCTGCTGCGCGGCAGCAAGGGAACACTGTTGAATGCAGACTATGCCAGGCGGTTCGCAAACGCCATCGGGTACCCCGTGATCCTGAAAGCAGCAGCAGGTGGAGGCGGACGTGGAATGCGGGTTGCAGAAAATGAAGAAGAAGTGGAGCGGATGTACAACCTTGCATCCAATGAATCGGCAAAGGCGTTCAATGATCCGGCCATGTTTATTGAAAAATACGTGGCACAACCCAGGCATATCGAATTCCAGATCCTGGCCGACAAACACGGAAACATTGTGCACCTGGGTGAACGGGAATGCTCCATCCAGCGCAAGCACCAGAAATTAATCGAGGAATCCCCTTCCCCGGCACTCGACCCCGAACTGCGGGAAACGATGGGAAATGCTGCTGTTGATATCGCCAAGGGTGTAGGCTATTTCTCCGCCGGAACCGTGGAATTCCTGCTGGATGCCGACAGGAAATTTTACTTTATGGAGATGAACACCAGGATACAGGTGGAACATCCCGTAACGGAAATGGTGACCGGGATCGACCTGATCGAGCAGATGATCAAAGTCGCCCAGGGAGAGAAACTGCCGTTTGCACAGAAGGACATCAGGCTGAAGGGACATGCCATCGAGTTCAGGATCAATGCCGAGGATGTGCAGTCAGGATTCTCGCCAAGCCTGGGTACCATCGAAAAAATTTCCTGGCCGGAGAGTAAAAATGTACGTGTGGATACAGGCGTGCGCGACGGATCCGTAATTACCCCCTACTTCGATTCCATGATCGCCAAGCTGATCGTGTACGGCGAAGACCGGGAAAAAGCATTGCAGGAATCCAGTAACGCCATCCGCAAATTCTGGATCAAGGGAACCAAGACCACCCTTTCCTTCTGCAGGGCGGTCCTGCAGAACAGGAATTTTAGAAAAGGAAACTTCAATACTTCTTTTCTGAGTTCAGAACTCAAAATCCATTATCATTCCGAACCCGAAGAGGAAATGCTCGCCGCATTTTTCGCAGTGTTTGATTTTGCAAGGGACCTCGAAGAAGCAGAAGGAAAAAAACTGAATGTGGAAAAGGGAAAGAACATTACCCCCTGGCTACTTAATAAACGTCTACGATAACAGGAGCGTTATGGCAGAAAAAAACAAGGGAGCGAAAAACACCAGGAAGAGCCGGATGATCGCCCTCAGCACAACCGAAAAGGAATATGTTTTTACCAATCCGCTCGACCGGAAGGTCAAATACATGGGCGAAACCATACAGATCAAACTCTACGAGGATCCCAACGGATTTTCCTACGTGCTCTGGAAAAACAAAAAATACCCGCTGGAGATCATAGAGAAAAACCAGAACAAGTATACGGTCATGCTCAATGGCGTATGGCACTCTTTTACAATAGAAACCCCGTTTTCACTGAAACGGAAAAAATTCCTCGAATCACAGGCAGGTACCAGCTCATCGGTAACCATCGATGCGCCCATGCCCGGCAAAATCGTGGAAGTACTTGTGGAGGAAGGCGCTGATGTGAAAGCCGGAGAACCGATACTGATCCTTGAGGCGATGAAAATGCAGAATGAAATATCCAGTCACGTGGATGGTGTGATCAGGAAAATCGCCATTCGTCAGAACGATTCCGTGATGAAAGACGACCTGCTTATCGAGATCGAAAAACACTGATCAAACTGTTGACTGTAAATTGGCAGAAAAGAAAGTCCCCCGACAAAACCAACCGCCCGGCACCGGCGATTATTCCAGTTCAGCAACACTCAAATCTTCGTAAATCGCTCCAGAAGGTCGCAGAACACTCCTGTAGAATACCACCCTGTTGAGTGTACACATGCCAAAATCCGTGGTACTGAAATGCGCGACTTCATTGCTGAAACTTGCTGGTTCCCGGAGCTGCTTCATCCTTGCAATGGTCAGGTGTGGCCTGAATCCGCCGTCGTCATCCGCAGGGACAATACCATCCAGCAACCGGAGTGTCGCTGCATGCAGGTCATAAAACACTGCATCTTCCCCGATTCCTGCCCACAACACCTTCAAAGCCGACCTGTGACTGAATGTTCCCAGTCCGCGGAGACCGAAAACAGCAGGTGTAAATACACTGTAAGCCGACTGGAATCGTGCGCTTATCGCGCCGACAGCTTCTTCCGGCAGATCACCCATGAAACGCAGTGTAATATGCATCTGGCCGGGGTCAATCCAACGGATCCGCTCACCGGCAAATTTATTTTTAAGGTCCGACAGCGTCTCTGTTAACACCTGCGGCACCTCCACGGGTATGGCGATAAAAGTTCTGTATAATGCTTTACTTTCCATGGAAAATTCTATAAATTGGTGCACCTTAACGCAGAGTTATCAGGTAAAATGCACATCAGCGTGACTTTACTATTTCAGGAATACAAAAACATGTCCCGATATTGCAACGCATCGCAACAGTAAAAATATAAATATAACTGATTAAAGGATAATACTTTACTTTATATATACACCACTAAGAATTAAAACAATGAGAAAGTTTGCAGTAGTACTCTCCGGATGCGGTGTTTTTGATGGCGCAGAAATCCACGAAGCAACACTCAGCATGTATGCAATCGCAAAAAATGGCGCTACATACGAAATATTTGCACCGGACATCGACCAGCACCACGTGATCAACCACATCACCGGCGAGGAGATGCAGGAAAAAAGGAATGTCCTCATCGAATCTGCCAGGATCGCCAGGGGCAACATCCGCCCCCTTTCCGATTTTTCAGCCGGTGATTTCGACGGGTTGTTGTTCCCTGGTGGATTCGGAGCTGCCAAAAACCTGTCCGACTGGGCATTCAAAGGTGCAGAAAGCACAGTACTGCCTGAAGTTGCACGTGCCATCAGGGAGATGGCCGAAACAGGAAAACCCCTGGGTGCATTATGCATCTCACCGGTACTGATCGCCAAAACCCTCGAAGGTGCAGAATTGACGATCGGATCCGACACCGGTACTGCGGCAGCCGTTGAACAGGCCGGTGCAAAACATGTGACAACCACCCACGGTGAAGTCGTGACCGATACACAATACAACCTGTTCACCACGCCTTGCTATATGCTGGATGCATCCATTGAACAAATTGGCGAGGGAGCCGAAAATATTGTCAAAGCAATGCTGGACCACATGAAGTGAGCCGGACCAGGCAACGGGTTCGGGTGTCATCCCTTCTGAATAAGACAACAGCAACAGGTGACTGTAATACTGCCTGTAACCATTGCAGCACATGGGATTGTTTTGTGCTTCAGGAACTTTGCACCGTTTACACTTGTTACATAGAATAAGGCCCGATATTTGTACGTTTGATCCTATGATGAGAAGGAACATTGGCATAGTGTTACTGACAGCCGTGATCGCATGCACCGGACCATTGGGTGCATTCGCCCAGGGAGAACCTGTTCGTGACCCCGCCGCTCCCCTGCCCCCGCTCGTCTATCGCAGCGATACACTGCCGGTAATGCATATCCCTGAACTGAATATTTATGATGTCAACAAATACAATTATTTGAAATCCAGGCGATACAGGCGAATGATCCACAACGTAAGAAAGGCATACCCCTATGCAAGGATCGCCAATGAAAAGCTCAAGGCCCTGGACGAGGAACTGTCGAAAATAAAGTCCAAAAGAGAGCAGAAAGCCTACATGAATGAAGCCGAAAAAAAGATCATGCAGGAGTTTGAAGGTGAACTCAGGAAGCTGACCATCACACAGGGCATCATCCTGGTAAAACTCATCGACCGGGAGATCGGGCACACCTCCTACGAAGTGATCAAGGATATCCGCGGGGGCTTTACCGCATTTTTCTGGCAGGGTATCGCACGCATCTTTGGCAACAATCTCAAAATGCAATACGATCCGGAAGGGGAAGACAAGGTCATCGAGGATATCCTCATGGCCATTGAATATGGATACATATAAAGTCAAAAAAACAGGAATGAATATCACCTTTACCTGGCTTCAGGACTGCAAGTTTCATCCTCCTGTCTGACTCTGCGTTTCTTTCCGGTTACCATATATTATATTGAAAGCATTACTGACAAAAATCACCTGCTTTTTGCTTGGCCGACATTAAAAATGAAGTGAGAGCATTCAGTCTAATTTAACACGAGACCATGTTAAATTAGAATGAATTCCTTACAGAAACTGGAATCCGGGCGCAAAACAAGCCGCAGGCCCGTCGCTTTCTTAACATGCAATTAATACAAAACCGGCCCCTTTTAACGGAAATTTAAATAACCGCTAATGGTGCGGTAATTCAATCATCATCTGATTGGCCTTTATTTGTAATGTCTGATGAAACGAATCGAACATTCAAATAAAAACAAATTAGAAAGATGAAAAAAGTATCTCTGTTTTTAATCGCAGCAATGGCTGCAACTTCAGTGTCATTGTTTACTTCCTGTGATGAAACCCAAGCCAATAATGGAGAAGACCAGGTGGTAACCGGTATTCTCGTTGATGAAAATATCACAGAAAACACAACCTGGGAAACAGGAAAAGTGTATGTCCTGGGCGGACGCATTGCTGTGACGGATGGCGCAACCCTTACAATTGAGCCCGGTGTTATTGTAAAAGGACAGGCAGGAACAGGGGTAAATGCAACTGCACTTCTTGTTGCAAGAGGCGCTACCATCAATGCAGCGGGAACTGCCGACCTGCCGATCATCTTTACCTCGGTTGCAGATGAGATCGAACCGGAGGACCTGGAAGCCGGTAACTTTGCCAGCCCAAACCTTGATCCCGATATCAACGGACTGTGGGGCGGTGTGATCGTCCTTGGAAAAGCAAAGATCTCAGCATCCAACGACAACGATGAGGATATTTCGGAGATTCAGATTGAAGGAATTCCTACTTCCGATCCGAATGGCCTTTACGGCGGTTCACTTGACACAGATAATTCAGGTATTCTGAAATATATCTCTATCCGTCATGGCGGCGCAAATATTGGCTCCGGAAACGAGATCAATGGCCTTTCACTTGGTGGGGTTGGCTCTGGCACAACCATCGAGAACATTGAGATCGTTGCGAACCAGGACGACGGAATCGAATGGTTTGGCGGAACAGTCAATGTAAAGAATGTAGTAGTATGGAACGTCGGAGATGACGGCATCGATACCGACCAGTCATGGGCCGGAACGCTCGACAACTTCTTCGTGATAACCGTCGAAGGACATTCATTCGAACTGGATGGTCCTGAAGGATCATACGAAGCAGGACACACCATTAAAAACGGTACAATTATTACTTCCGAATTTGATGATGAAGATGAACTGGTAAGATCATCGCAGGACCTGATCAATGTCGATGACAATTCCATCGTTGCACTGGAAAACCTGCACTTCACAGGGGTCATTGACGGGCAGAAGGTGAACAGGGTTACCGCTGCAGGCGTCTCCTTTACCGGTATTACCATTGATGTTCCGGCTGACAGTCTTTCCAGCCATGTGAATGGCGATGTTCCTGCCGGGATCACAGCAGGCGGATCTCCCGTTGCAACAGCAGCAGGCCTGGGCTGGACATGGGCCGCTCAGGCAGGCAAACTTCAGTAAACAGTTGAAAAATAATACATACGCTGTATATGCAGACTTGCCGGGTGAATCATCCGGCAAGTCTGTTGTTCGTTAAAACAACTAAAAAAGTGAGATACATTATATTTACGTTATTCATATTGACCAGCCTGGGTGCTTTGGCACAGGAAGGCCAGGTCAGGGGAATGATCACAGATGGTGAAACCGGCGAAACTCTCGTCGGTGTTACTGTTTTTGCAGTGGGTACAACTTCAGGAACCATTACAGATATTGATGGAAAATTTTCACTCAAATTAGCCGCAGGTACCTACAATTTGCAGGTCTCTTACATCTCCTATCAAACCGTTACCGTTAGCGGACTTGAGGTTGCACCGGGTGAAGTAACCGTAATTGACAACCTCAGGATGCACATCAGCAAACAGGAGCTGGAAGAGGTGGTTATCACGGCAGAACAGGTCAGAACCACGGAAACCGCGCTCGTAAGCATAAAAAGAAAAGCACCGGCAATCCTCGACGGAATCTCGGAATCCCTGATCAGGCTCACAGGTGACGGTACCGCAGTAGAGGCAGCAAAAAGGGTGACCGGAGTCTCTATTGAGGATGGTAAATATGTATATGTCAGGGGACTTGGCGACCGGTACGCAAAAACGACATTGAATGGTATGGACATCCCCGGGCTTGATCCCGATCGAAATACCCTGCAGATGGACATTTTTCCCAGTAACCTGATCGCCAATATCCTGGTCAGTAAAAATTTCACTGCAAATATGCCCGCAGACTTTACGGGAGGATTGATGAATATTGAGCTGAAGGATTTTCCCGACAGGAAGATTCGTAACATTTCTGTGGGAACAACCTACAATCCCGATATGCACTTCAATGCTGAATACCTGACTTACCAGGGCAGCGGAACAGATTTCCTGGGATTTGACGGGGGAGATCGTGCGTTACCTGCTGGTGCCGGGCATTCAAATATTCCAACGCCCATAAGCGGAAACAGTCCTGACGAAGTGAACAGCTTTATCAAATCCTTTAATCCGACCTTGAGTGCCATGCGGAAACAGAGCCCGCTGGATTTCAGCGCAAGCATTTCACTGGGTAGCCAGGTTGATCTGAGCAATGAAAACGGTGGCCCGGAAAACAACCGCAAACTGGGATATATATTTTCCCTCTCCTATAAATCAGAATTCAGGTATTATGATGACGTGGTTTTTGGAGAATATCAAAGATACATTGATCCTGACAGGTATGAAATGAGGTACGCAACCATCTCCGAAGGCGAACTCGGGAAAAAGAATTTCCTGGTTGGATTGCTGGGAGGCCTGGCGTATAAGACCAATTATTCCAAGATCCGGTTCACATTGATGCATCTTCAGAATGGTGAAAGCACAGCAGGTATATTCAACGTGGAAAACGACGGGGCAGCTGTCGGACAATCAGGATACCAGGCAACTTCGCACAATCTCGAATACAACCAGCGGTCCATTACCAACATCTTCCTGAATGGAAGCCGGAAATTCGGTTCTTCAGGCTGGGATATTGACTGGCGTATAGCGCCCACACTCTCGCGATCCAAAGACCCGGATATCCGGAAAACCGCATTCACCCTTGAATACGACGGACCAACTTTCAATGCTGGTGCTGGTGGCAATCCTTCCAGGATCTGGCGATATCTCAGTGAATGGAATGTACCGGCACGTGTGGACCTTTCCAGGGGATATGCCCTGAATGACAAAGATGGAAAAATCAGCTTTGGCGCCAGTCAGACCTACAAATACCGGAGTTATCAGATCCTGTACTTTGATGTTCAGTTTTTCGGACAGCAACCGAACTGGACAGGTGATGACCCCTCGCAGGTACTGGCTCCTGAAAATATTTTCCCGGGCGGAAAGATCTACTACCAGTCGGGAAACAGCAACCCCAATCCAAATGCCTATACTTCAAACGTATCCAATACTGCAGCATACCTGTCCAACGAACTGGAGCTTTTTACCGGTCTGAAAACAATACTTGGCGTAAGGGCCGAATACTATGTCCAGAGACACACCGGAAGAGACATTACCTATGCCACCGGCGATGTCACCAACGGACAAAATCTCGACAATGAAAAAGTGCTTGAATCACTGGACCTCTTCCCGAGTATCAACCTGATCCTTTCACTAACGGATGCTCAAAACCTGCGTGCCGCCTATTCCAGGACCATCGCAAGACCCTCCTTCAAGGAGCTGTCATTCGCCCAGATCATCGATCCCATCACCAACAGGATATTTAACGGGGCATTGTTTACCTACAGCGGCTGGAATGGCAACCTAACTGAAACAAGAATCGACAACCTGGATCTGAGATGGGAATACTTCATGGACCGGGGACAGATGTTCTCCGTCAGCGGATTCATGAAAAGCTTTAATGATCCGATCGAACTGGTAAGAATCCCAGAGCAGCAGACCAGCACAGAATACCAGCCCAGGAATGTTGGTGACGGAAGGCTGGTGGGTGTTGAATTTGAGATACGGAAAAACCTCGGCTTCCTGGCTTCCTTCCTGGGGGATTTCAATTTCAGCAGCAATATCACACTCGTTGAATCACAGATCAGCATGACGGATGTGGAATACAATTCAAGGGAATCTTACCTGAAAACCGGTGAAACTCTTGCCCGGACCCGCCAGATGGCAGGGCAGTCTCCTTATGTGATCAATACATCAATTACCTATGCAAACTATGACCTCGGACTTGATGCAGGCATCTTCTATAATGTGAAAGGACCAACGCTCTACATCGTTGGTGGAGGATTGTTTCCCGACATATACAACGATCCTTTCCATAGCCTGAATGTTTCTTTCAATAAAAAATTCGGCAAACAACAACAATCATCGATCGACTTCAAAATAAACAATATACTGAACGACGAAAATGAGATATTCTACCAGTCATACAAAGCATCCGACCAGGTATTTGAAAGAATGGTACCCGGAAGATCCTTCAGTATAGGCTTTGGCTACAAATTCTAAGTTTAGGTTGAGATTTCGCGATAATTGAGATTTCACTTTCGGGAGAAAAACCAGCGTGTTTTTCTCCCGTTCTTTTTGTAGACGCCGGAACCTGTAAAGGGAATAACGAGCATATCAACATTGGAATAAATGCACAAGCCTCAGGAGAAACAGTAGGGTTTCCGTTTCCGATTGATGCAGACTGACAGGTTTACATCTCAAAATGCACCTGCACGCCAACAGGATGTTCGGAAAAAAAAATATAGCCGGGCTGAAGATCATCACGGCTTCTTTCAAGGACAGGTTTAATGCTCAATGGTTAAGAAAAGGGGATCTTTGATTTATGATCGGGGATCACTACCTGGCCTGGCAGCCATATAGCTTCCGGTTGCAGCTTTGCCAGCTGCTTTGCGCATTTTGATCGTCAGCTCAGTCTGCTGGTCCTCCTGCACCTGCACCCTGTTCAGCATGACTTCCTGGTAAGAAACAAATTGAACGGCAATCCTGTTGATCCCCGGATTAGCAGATGAAAATGTAAAATTCCCATCAAAATCAGTGAGCACCTCCAGCCCGCTGGAAATATGTTTTACCGTTACCCCTGCAAGCGGTTCGCCGGTTTGATGATCCACAACTGTTCCTGTGATCTTCTCCTGCTGTGCAGGCAATGAATTGGACAATGCCAAAAACAAAACAATACCAAATAATGACTTCATGTAACTCCAATACATTAATAGTGAAACAAAGAAACAATCCCAACCTTAGATAAAGGTTAGACCAATGTTAGCGATTTCTTAATTTTACCAGGTAGTGTTAATTAATCCTTAAATTGCATGGTCAGGCCATTGAACATTCGCAGAAATGTATTGTTCTTACTCGTGAGTGATAAAAAAAATTATGGAAGACCCCAGGAACAGACAATATACCAACGGAGAGGTCACCGTATTCTGGAAACCTTCAAAGTGTATCCATGCAACGACCTGCTTCAGGGAATTAATCGAAGTATTCAATCCTGGCAGAAGGCCCTGGGTGAATATGGAAGGAGCCCCGACACGCCGGATTATCGAGGTGGTGAATAAGTGTCCCACCCAGGCTCTGGAGTGGAAGTACAACAGGGAGATGGATCAGAAAGAACTCCAGCTGAACCAGCTACGAGGTGACGAAGAAACACCAAAAACGCTGCAGGAAGAAGAAAACCAACGACCCGTGAAGGTCAGCCTGATGAAAAATGGTCCCATCGTAGTGGAAGGTGATTTTAAAGTGATTGGTGCAGACGGGAATACGCTGAGATCGATGCTGATGACCTCCTTCTGCAGGTGCGGCAGTTCAAAGAGCATGCCCTATTGTGATGGAACGCATCGTAAGATCGGATTCATAGAAAAAGACGACTGAGATGGAAGAAAAAAAAGCTGAATTCAAAGTATTTAAGAACGGCCCATTGCAGATATCAGGAGATTTCGAGCTTTTCGACTCTGCTGGCGGGATCATCACCCGGCAAAGTCCTGTCTTTCTCTGCCGCTGTGGCAAAAGTGCAGACAAACCCTTTTGTGACGGCTCCCACAAGTCTGCCGGGTTTGCCGGCTAATCGTTTTAAGTTTTAAAAACCATATCTTTGCATACCCAACTATTTTAAACGAGTATGCCCAAAATCAGTTTGTATTCCGAAGTTGATCCGCTGGAAGGCGTCATCCTCCACCCACCCGGTCCGGAGGTCGAGAACATGACTCCTAAAAATGCCGAAAGGGCCTTGTACAGCGACATTCTGAATCTCGCCGTGGCCAGGAAGGAATACAACCAGCTGGAATGTGCTTTACAGCAACTGACAGAGACCTTCCGCGTTACCGACCTGCTGCGCGATATTTTGCGCTCCAATGAGGTAAAGGAGAAGATCATCAAAAAAACATGCTACAATGAGCGCAGGCCGGAGCTGGTGGATTTCCTGCTCGACCAGGAACCGGGAGAACTCAGCAGGATGCTGATCCAGGGTGTTCCGCTTAAAAAAGAGACCCTGACCAATTTTCTGTCCGATGAGAATTTTGCACTGCGTCCACTGCACAATTTCTTTTTCACACGGGATGCAAGTATCGCGTTCCACGACAAGGTGCTGATTGGCAAAATGGCCAATAAGGTACGCGAACGTGAGGCCCTTATCATGGAAGCAATTTTCAATTTCCACCCGAAACTCAGGTCCCAGACCATCGTGGCAGATGACTTTGATATATCAGGCAACCGGATCAACATCGAAGGTGGTGACCTGCTGGTAGCCCGCGAAGACATCCTGCTCATCGGGATCGGGGGGAGAACCAGTACCCAGGGAGTCGATTTCATCATGAACCAGGTCAGACAGGAGAAAAAAACCTATCACATTATCGTCCAGGAACTTCCGGAAAAACCGGAGTCATTCATCCACCTGGATATGGCCTTCACCCTGCTGGACCACGACAAATGCATGGTTTATGAGCCGCTGATCCTTCAGCCCAATAAGTATGAAACCGTGCACATTGAACTGGACAACGGGAAGGTGAAATCCATCCGGACGGTGGAAAATATCCCCACTGTTTTAAAGAAACTGGGAATGGACCTGGAGCCCACCTATTGCGGCGGAACTTCTGACTCCACCATACAGGAACGCGAGCAATGGCACAGTGGCGCCAACTTCTTTGCAGTTGGTCCGGGCAAGGTGATCGGCTACAACAGGAATCTCAATACCCTTGAAAACCTCAGTCAGAATGGCTTTGAAATACTGCGTGCCCGGGACATGCTGAATGGTAAATACAATCTTGCTGATTACGAAAAATATGTGCTTACCATCGATGGCAGCGAACTATCAAGGGGAGGCGGCGGCGCCAGGTGCATGACCATGCCATTCAGGCGTTCAAGGGCTCACTGACCATAACCACGTAACTGGTCCAGCACCTCTTTTTCCCCGGGCATACCCCCCGGAAAAGCTCCTTTCACCCAAGTGCCATAGATCGGGTTGGGAAATACGATAAATTTTCTTCCGAACTCCTGGCTGTTCTCGCCAACCAATAATTTCCCGTAATCCTCAGCCCGGTCATCAAAGATTCCTTCAAAATCCCCGAGGTTATCTCCCAATAACAGGATGATCTCGTGGCTTTCTCTTATTGCAGCACGACGCAAATCCTTGGAAGATGTCGTGGTCTTCAGCAACACATGATCTGCATCTGCGTTTGGAAATCCATATTGCCGCAGGTTATCAAGCGTGGCATCCATCAGTGCTGCTGCCCGGTTGGATACATAAAACACCTCGACACCCAGACTGTCGGCCATGTTTGTGAAATCAATCGCCCCGGGCAGGGGAAGCGCCTGGCGCATTTCACACCAGGCTGCCCACTTCTCTTCTGAATAGGAATACCCGTTACGCAGCATGTCCACGTTGAAAGGGCTGTTGTCCAGTACTGTCTCATCAATATCAAGCACGACCGCCGGAGGCACTGCTTTACCCGCACTACTGTATGCCAGGACCCGGTCAGTGGCCACATTGTACCCCTGCAGGTAGAGCGCGTCAGTCTCCGCGGCCCGCTGGTACCAGAGCAACGCCTGGACACCGTTTAATTCATCTCCTCCTGTGCCCGGCGAATCCTGCTGAACGGGACCGGTACAGGCAGCCACCAATACTGCCGGCAAAAACAAAACCGACAAAAGCCTATTTATTTCCATGATAAAAAATTTGAGTCCTAAAGATACAAAATCTCACCATGCAAAAGTTCTCCCATGTAAGCGTTCGCCTTACAAAATCTCACCATGCAAAAGTTCTCCCATGTAAGCGTTCGCCATACAAAATCTCACCATGCAAAAGTTTACCCTGTAAGCGTTCGCCATACAAAATCTCACCATATAAAAGTTTGCCCTGTAAGCGTTCGCCATACAAAATCTCACCATATAAAAGTTTGCCCTGTAAGAGATCGACTGCTTATATATATATTTAATTACCTATTTATAAATATATTTTAATATCTATATAAATATATATTTCTTACTGCCCAGGCAGTCAGGAACCTGTTGTTTGTTGCGTCATTTTATCTGTTTACAAACACGAGATTTGTTGCCTGCAACACATCAACCTGAAAAAGCCGGGGGCTTGGTGCAGCGGGATCAGCTGTCATGCACAACAAAAAACACCCCGGACCATACAATATGCAAGGGTATGAAAAAGATCAACGAAGAGTTTTTACATTTCCTCTGGAAGAACCAGCAACTGACAGGTATAGTCCTCACCCCTGCTTCCGGGAAGAAGATCAAAGTGCACGATCCGGGTCATCACAACCAGGATGCGGGACCGGATTTTTTCAATGCCAGGGTAGAGATCGATGGCACAATTTGGGCCGGCAACGTCGAACTGCATATCAGCGCATCGGACTGGATCAGGCACGGTCATTCAGCCGACCGGGCCTATGATTCCGTGATCCTGCACGTGGTATGCTTCAACGATTGCGAGATCAGGCGTCCTGATGGCCAAATAGTTCCTGCTGCCATGCTCAGGTTTCCGACCCTGATGTGGGACAGGTATGCATCCATGCTGAAAAGCGACAACTGGATTGCGTGCCAGGGATATCTTTCAGAGCTTGCGCCCCTGCAGGTTGCCCAATGGACCTCCTCGCTGATGATTGAAAAATTGCAGGAACGAATGACTATGATGCACCGCACCCTGAAGGAATTGAACGGTCACTGGGATGCCATGTTGTCAAACGTATTGTTCAGGTCCTTCGGACTGCCTGTCAACACCACTCCTTTTGAAATGCTGGCTCTCCTGCTTCCATACCCCCTGCTGCTGCGCAATAAGAATGATCTGTTTGCAACGGAGGCCCTCCTGTTCGGGAAAGCAGGCATGCTGCACGCATCGCTCCCCGAAGATACGTATGTGGAAGAACTGCACAGAGAGTTCAGGCGCTTCGCGGCAAAACTTGGAGGTCAGACTGTCCCTTCGCATGTCTGGAAGTTCATGCGCATGCGGCCCTCCTCCTTTCCGTCCCTTCGCATTGCCCAGCTATCTGCATTCATCATTGAACACTACCCGCCGCATCACCTGGTAGAATCCCGTCCTTCGATAAAGGAACTGCAGAAGCTCTTCCGGATCAGGGCCGGGGACTACTGGAACAATCATTTCATGTTCGGGAAAGTTTCCGGAAGCAGGCCTAAATACCTGGGCACGCAATTCATCCACACCCTCATTATCAATGGAATTGTACCCTACGCTTTCCTGTTTGGAAAAATCAACGCCAAACAGGCCTTCTGTGACTACGCTATTCAGCTTCTTGAGCAGCTGCCGCCAGAGCATAATGTAATTCTGAAAAAATGGAGTACATTTGGATTGGATAGTACAAACGCATTTGACAGCCAGTCCCTCCTCTTCCTGTATAAAAAGTATTGTGCGGAGAAGCGCTGCCTGGAATGCCAGTTTGGTAATAATATGATCCTGGATGGCAAGACCAAGGAATAAAAACCTGGATTCAATTTTCGCAGCGATACTGATGCTGCTGGTGGTAATTTTCGTAGGGCTCATCGGCTACCGCATCCTTGGCTTTACAATGGTGGAAGCATTCTACCAGACGATCATCACCATCGCCACTGTCGGATTCAAGGAGGTACATGAACTTAGTTCCAATGGAATGATCTTTACTGCATTCCTGATCATATTCTCTTTCGGTATTTTCGCCTATGCAGTAACAACCCTCACAAGATATATTGTGGAAGGGGTATACAGAAACACTATTAAAGACACCCGCGTGAAAAGAAAAATAGACCGTCTCACCGACCATGTGGTTATCTGCGGATATGGAAGGAACGGCAAGCAGGCCGCGACAGAACTCCTCGACCACCGTGTTCCGATCCTGATCGTGGAAAAAGATCCCGAGATCATCCAGGGACTCAGGAACAGTTCTGATATGCTGTACGTTGAAGGTGATGCCGTGGATGAGGATATACTGACTCAGTGCCGGCTTCCTTATGCCAGGGCACTCATCAGTGCCCTGCCCGTGGACGCTGACAACCTGTTCGTAGTACTTACTGCGAAAGAGGTGAATCCAAGCCTGACCATTATCAGCCGCGCCTCCATGGACCATGCCGATGTGAAGCTGAAACGAGCCGGGGCAAGAAATGTGATCATGCCCGATAAGATCGGTGGTCAGCGCATGGCCAAGCTGGTGGCCCAGCCGGATATCGTTGAATTTGTTGACTATATGCTGCTTCAAAGCACTGAAAATGTAGTGCTGGAAGAGATATCCTGTGAAAATATTGCCCTGCATTATACCGGCAAATCAATCCGTGAACTTGACCTGCGCAATGAATCAGGCGCCAATATTATTGGGATGAAACGCGCCGATATGTCATACCTCATCAATCCCATTCCCGAGACAAAGCTGCAGAGCTCAGACCGGCTCTTTGTTCTGGGAACGCGCAGACAGATAGAAAGACTTAAAAATATGATCTCAACAGAGGTTGCGTGATCCCATTGCACAGCAACGGATGATCAGGAACATCTCAAATATGGTTGAAACTGCTGGAAATCAGAGGTAATAAAATTATATTGAATATTGCAATTTTGAAAAAAAACAATACCTTTGCAACTCTAAAATCAGAAACAGATACCAGGAGAAATTAGAAACAGATATTAAAGGATTAAAAAAGAATGTATTTAACGGCTGAAAAGAAACAGGAGATTTTCAAGAAGTACGGAAAATCAGAAACCAACACCGGTTCCGCAGAAGGTCAGATTGCCTTGTTTACCTACAGGATCAACCACCTCACAGAACACCTGAAGATCAACAAAAAAGACCACAGCACCCAACGCGCACTGCTCCGTCTTGTCGGTAAGCGCAGAAGTCTGCTCGATTACCTCAAGGCGAAAGATATTGAACGCTACAGGGAAGTCATAAAAGACCTCAAAATCAGGAAATAAGAATATTTTTTTTATCGTCAGGGAAAGGCAATTTGAAATTGCCTTTCTTTTTATACGTAAGTTTTTTATAAGATTTAAGATATGTCAAAACCAACACCAATTACCAGATCCATCGACTTGGGAGATGGAAGGGAGCTAAAAATAGAAACCGGCAAACTGGCCAAACAAGCCGACGGATCGGTTGTTGTAAGCATGGGTTCCACCATGTTGCTGGCAACGGTTGTTGCCGCCAAAGAAGCAAAGGAAGATGTTGATTTCATGCCGCTGTCAGTCGAGTACAGGGAGAAATATGCAGCACACGGACGTTTCCCCGGAGGTTTCCTCAAAAGGGAAGCACGGCCGAGTGACCACGAAATCCTTGTTTCACGCCTGATCGACAGGGCACTGAGACCACTTTTCCCGGAAGATTTCCATGCCGACACATTTGTCAATGTATCACTGATCTCCGCCGATGGCGAAACCATGCCCGATGCAATGGCAGGACTGGCTGCTTCTGCAGCACTGGCTGTATCAGACATACCGTTCCACGGCCCGATCGCTGAAGCGCGCGTTGCCAGGATCAATGGAGAATTCAAAGTCAACCCCACCTTTTCCGAACTGAAAGAAGCCGATATCGACATCATGGTTGGTGCCACCTACGATAATATTCTCATGGTGGAAGGCGAAATGGAAGAAGTTTCCGAAGAGGAAATGCTCGAAGCGATCAGGCTGGCACATGAAGCCATCAAACCAATGTGTGCCGCACAGAAGGAGCTTGAGCAAGAATGCGGAAAAGCAGAAAAACGAGAATACAGTCATGAAGAAAATGACGAGGAACTGAAGGCGCTTATCTGGAAAGAACTGAAAGCAGACTGCGAAAATGTAGCTGCTTCTTCCAACAACGACAAACATGCACGTTCCGAAGCCTTTGCAAAGGTGAAAGAAGTATTTATCGAAAACATGATAGGGGAAAAAGGCGAAGAGGATGTCAATACCAAGCTCATCGATAAATACTACCACGACCTGGAAAAAGAGGTGGTGCGCAACCTCATCCTTGACAAGGGCGTGAGGCTCGATGGGAGAAAAACAGACGAAATCAGGGATATCTGGTGTGAAGTGGACTACCTCCCCGGCGCACACGGATCTGCACTCTTTACCAGGGGCGAGACCCAGTCGCTTACCACTGTAACCCTTGGAACCAAGCTTGATGAGAAGCAAATCGACGAAGTGCTTAACCAGGGATCAGAGAAATTTACCCTGCACTACAACTTTCCACCGTTCTCTACAGGAGATGCAAGACCCATGCGGGGAACCAGCCGCAGGGAAGTTGGACATGGCAACCTGGCACACCGCGCACTCAAGCGCATGATACCTGATCCTGCAGACCTTCCTTATGCACTCAGGATCGTGTCCGACATCCTCGAATCAAATGGATCATCGTCCATGGCCACTGTTTGTGCAGGGACCCTTGCAATGATGGATGCAGGTATCCAGATCAGCAAGCCGGTTTCGGGCATTGCCATGGGACTGATCACAGAAAAAGACGGTAACAGGTTTGCAGTACTTTCCGATATACTCGGTGATGAAGACCACCTGGGTGATATGGACTTTAAAGTCACAGGAACCAGGGACGGGATCACCGCCACACAAATGGACATTAAGGTAGAAGGCCTCTCTTATGAAGTGCTTGCCCAGGCCCTTGAACAGGCCAAAAAAGGCAGACTGCATATCCTGGAGGTGATGTCAGAAACCCTTGCTGAACCGAACCCGGAACTCAAGCCGCATGCACCACGCATCGAGCGACTGGAAATCGACAAGGAATTCATCGGAGCCATCATCGGCCCGGGTGGAAAAGTGATCCAGGAGAT
>Ga0180430_10001068_pt1 | contig 27976 bp, 23 predicted proteins | sample SS_ome_9_FD_132999 | JGI IMG/M metagenome (GOLD analysis project Ga0180430, IMG submission 132999) | Hypersaline lake sediment archaeal communities from the Salton Sea, California, USA - SS_1_S_2 metaG | ecosystem: Environmental > Aquatic > Non-marine Saline and Alkaline > Hypersaline >... | reverse complement strand
CCCTCCGGTCAGGGTCAGAATGACAAACTAAAGTAATCCCCCCCGGACACGGACTCGGTAAATGTCCGCGCAGGCGGACATTCGGCGCTAAGCCCTTTTTTGGATTTCAATCCTTTTACACAAACCCGTCATCCTGATACTGTGGCACAGCCAAGAGCGAAGGATCCATTTGCATAACACTTTATCGAGACTAGCGCTCATTGCGTTTTATCTTTTTATGGATTCTTCCCCTTCCCTCTGGTCAGGGTCAGAATGACAAACTAAAGTAATCCCCCCCGGACACGGACTCGTTAAATGTCCGCGCAGGCGGACATTCGGCGCTAAGCCCTTTTTTGGATTTCAATCCTTTTTCGCAAGCCAATCTATCCTCCCCCTCGGCCTTGTCAATGAATTTTGGGACAGGACTTCTGGGTTTTATTCTGTCCAAAATTCAGTTTTCTTTTTTCTTCAGCACCGAACTGATCCTGGTCTCTTCCCCGGCCCTGATCCTTTGAATATTGAAGCGGTGCAGATAAAAGATCAGAACGGTAAGACAAATACCGATGAAGACAAAAAGAAGAGGATAATCCAGGAGGTAGGTCACGATCGGAAGCGCGATGAAAGTGGTAAATGAACCAACCACGATGTAATCCGTGATCGCCGCGGGGATGATCACCAAGAGGGCGAACAGGACCCCCAATTTCCAATCCAGCCCGAACATCATTCCCACCAGTGTCGCAACCCCCTTCCCTCCCCGGAATTTCATATAAAAGGGGAAGATATGACCCAGGATGGCAAATATGCCAGCCAGATAGGTCAGATCGGGGTTCGCGGGATAGATCCATTTCAAAACCAATACTGCAAATAGTCCTTTTAGAACATCGACCGCGCCAACGATCACACCATACTTCACCCCCATGATGGTGGTGATATTGGAGGCCCCCGCATTTCCGGAGCCATGCTCGCGGATATCCATTTTCCCGGCGGTTTTGCTGAGAATGAATGCTGTTTGGATACAACCAAGCGCATACCCGATCAAAGCTGAAATAAGATATCCCATACAAAAATCTCCTTTGCTATTCCTAGTATACCTGCTGCAACCATAAAAAGAACGTAATCGGTCCATACTGATTGGCAGCACCCAGCCTCAAATTCTGCTGAAAAGTCTGGAGCTGATACAGGTTTAGATATCCTTAAAAAGAAATGGTCTTGAAAAAAGCCAACCAGTGAATCCAGCCATCTACTCCCTTCCTTTTGAGCTGACTCAGGACTTGGACCTCGGGAGGTACACCTGACAATTACTTTTATCCCGGCTCACATCAGGATCAAATTTAATCTCAGACATCGCCTTTCCGGAAGACTTAATTCTGAAATTCCTTGTCTTATCTAGCCCTGTTTTTCAAGTGCCTTATGCTACAATCCTTAAATCATAGATTTGGATTGTAATGTTCTCATTTTTGAACTATATAAGGCATGATCTCAGGATCAATCATGAATATTGAGAGCGTCATCAGCACTGAATTGATAAATCTCAGCCTCACCGCAGGATCCAAAGAAGAAGCTCTCATGTTATTGATAGAATTGCTATACGAAAATAACAGGATATCCGATAAAGAAGAATTCTTGCGTGAGGTCCTGGATAGGGAAAACACAGAAACCACGGATCTGGGTTTTGGTATCGCCATTCCCCACGGCCGCTGCAGCGCTGTGACTGCTCCTTCTATTGCCATTGGCAAACTTCAACCCCCTCTTACCTGGAGTGAAAATGGGGAAAGCCAACAAACTCCGGTTTATGGGATATTCCTGATGGCAAGCTCCCCGGATAATGAAGAAGTGAGTCACATGGAGATCATTGCCAGGGTGGCAACCTTGCTCATTGATGACCAATTTGTGGCCTATTTCAAAAACACTCAAAACGAAATACTGCTGCTCGAGAAGATCAAATCACTACTAGGAGAAGAATGATATGAAAATTATTGCAGTAACCTCCTGCCCTGTGGGCATGGCCCATACATATATGGCCAGCGCAGCCTTGAAGAAAACAGCCAGGGAACATGGGCACGAAATATTGGTTGAGACCCAGGGCTCGATGGGCATCAGGGACAAGATCTCCGCAAAAGATATACAAGAAGCCGACCTCTTCATTGACGCCGCCGATATTGCGATCGAAGAAGGCGACCGGTTCAATGGCAAACCCAAATATAAAACCAACACCAGCAAGCTGATCAAGAAATGCGCCGAAGAATTACAGAAAGCGCTCGATACTCTGGAGTAAACCAATCCCTTAGAAGGAGAAGAAAATGAGCAAGAATGAAAGTGTGAAAGAGTTCTTTGGTGATATCCGGCAGCATTTGATGACGGGTATTTCCTATATGATCCCGGTCATTATTGTTTATGCCTTATTCATGGTCCTGTCACAAATACCAGGTCCAACCCAGCCATTGATGACTGCCCTCAGTGATTATGCCCAGATGCTGATCGTCCCCATCCTGACAGTATATATTGCGTATTCCATCGCCGGCCGGCTGGCAGTTGTCCCAACCTTCATTGTCGGCTTGATGGCAGATCAAATGGGGATGGGTTTCCTGGGAGGTTTGATCATCGGTATCATCACCGGCTATCTGGTTAAACTGATCGTGATGCTGGTTAATAAAACTGGCGGCGGCAGGGTGATCGACCTGCTGGCATCCTTCCTGATTGTGCCAATCCTGGTTACCCTGATCGTCGGTGCCCTGATCTTCTACGTCATAGCTGCTCCGGTAAGCTCTATGATGGTCTCGCTCTCCTCCTGGTTGACTAACTTGAGCGGCACAAATGCCATTCTCTTCGCAGCAATCCTGGGAGCAATGATCGCGGTGGATATGGGCGGCCCCATCAATAAGACAGCGTTCACTTTCGCTTTAGGAGCCTACACTGAAGGTGCCTACGCGGTCAGCGCACCTGTTCTTGTTGCTATCTCGATCCCAACCCTGGCAATGGCCCTGGCCCCTTTCCTGGCCCCGAAGAAATATGGTGAAGAGGAAAAGGCAGCCAGCAAAAGCGCGATCGTTCTGGGATTGATAGGCTTGACTGAAGGCGCGATCCCCTTTGCTGTTGTTGACCCGATCCGGGTCATTCCTTCGATCATCTTTGGCAGCGCCCTCGGCGCGGCAATGACCGCAGCCATGGGAATCTCCAACACTGTGATGATCCCTGCCTTGATCGGCCTTTCCGGCGTGAACAAACCCCTCCTGTACCTGGTTTGCCACCTGGTCCCGGTCATCCTGACAGCACTTCTAGTCAACCTGCTGAAAAAACCCGCTGAACAAGCGGTTGAATAATACAAGGCCAATAAACAGCAGCACGCTAGATCCTTGCGTGCTGCCATCTCTATCATTTCCTGGACCTCGAGGATATTAAAATATTTATGCAAAAGATCCATATCATTCCCCATACCCACTGGGACCGCGAGTGGTACAAGCCATTCCAACACTTCAGGGTTAAGCTGGTCTATGTTATCGACAAATTGCTCAACATCCTGGAGAGCGATCAGGAATTCAGCTCCTTCTTGCTGGACGGCCAGACCATTGTCCTGGAAGATTATCTGCAGGTAAAACCAGAAAACAAGGCGAGATTAAAAGAGCTGATCAGCGCCGGGAGGATCCAGGTCGGTCCCTGGTATATCCAGCCAGACGAATTCGCTCCGGATGGCGAATCCCTGGTTAGAAATCTGTTGATTGGCACCAGGATCGCCCGTGAATTCGGCAGATCGATGCCAGTTGGCTATCTGCCAGATTCATTCGGACACAGCGGCCAAATGCCACAGATCCTGAACGGTTTTGGCATCGATTCCGCAGTAGTGATGCGCGGCATAGATGCTGGCCAAATAAAAAGCTCGGAATTCCGCTGGATCGGGATCAATGGAGAAGAGGTCCTGGCTGTTTATCTCCCGAATGGGTACAGCAACGGAATGTTCCTTCCTGAAAACTTCCGCGAGAGTAAATACCGCTTGCTGTTCAGCACTCGCAGGTTGAGGAAATGGGCTCAGACAAAAAATATTTTGATCATGAACGGAGTGGACCATCAATTCCCACAGGAACAGATCCCGGCCCATATCGAACAAATCAACCAGGGAAGAAAACGATCGACATTCATGATCAGCACCCTGGAAGAGTATATCAATGCGATCCGTGAAGAAAGCCCCGAATTGCCTGTGCTTGAAAATGACCTTCTGATTCCAGCCCGCAACCGGGTCCATTCCAGCATTGCGTCCACCCGCATCTACCAGAAACAGCACAACCGCAAGCTGGAAGCCCTGCTCGAAAAATATGTCGAACCCATCACTACGATTGGCTGGATCAAGAATGCTGATTATCCCGCAGGATTGATCGACCAGGCCTGGAAGATTCTGATCCAGAATCAAACCCATGACGGGATCTGCGGCTGCTGCCTGGATGAGGTCCATCGCGAAATGGATCAGCGCTTTGTGGATGTGAAGAATATTGGGGAGACGCTGCAGAACACCTATGCCAGGGCGATCGGGAGGCGGATCTCCTGTGATGACCTCTACCTGACAGCCTTCAATAATGCCTTCACAAAAGGAAGGCAAATCATTAAGGGGAGCATTTACACAAACCTCTCCGATTTCAGCCTGATCGATGGGGATGGGAAGACAATCCCATTCCAGATCGATCAAGTCTCAGAAGTTGACCTCTCGAAGAAAAGCATCTGGACCCTCTATCTCAAAGGGAATGAGATAACCAGGAAGTATGATATTCTCTTTATAGCTGATTTTGATTTCAATGTCGGATATAAGGTGTATCGGATCGTACAGAGTGAAGGAAATATCTATCCGGATTCCGGAATCTCAATTTCAGGGAATACCCTTGAAAATGAATTCATCAAAGTAGACATCAATGCCAATGGCAGCTTGGATCTTGTTGAAAAGGAGTCGGGTTTCGCATACAAGGATCTGCATATCTTTGAAGACTGCGGGGACGCGGGTGATACCTATAACTTCTCCCCTGTACTGAACGATACATTAATCACATCGGTGGATATCTCAGCATCATTTGAGATCACCCGTCAAGGCCCTTTAGCAGCTGAGGTGACGATCAACTATGAGCTGAACGTTCCTGCTGAACTGGCCAATCAGGATCAGAACCGATCCGAAGAAACTGTTGCCCTGCCGATAACGACCTGGCTGACAATCCATTCAGGAACCAAAAGGCTCGACTTCAAGACACGGATCGAAAATACAGCGAAGGATCATCGCCTGCGTGTTCTCTTCCCTACCGGGATCAAAACGGATCACGCCAGAGCCGAAACCCAATTTGGGACCGTCTACAGGGAGATCCAGGCCAATAATGAAGATTGGAAAAAGAAGAAGTGGGATGAGAAACCTCTGCCTATCTATTCCCAGCAGAGATTCGTGGATCTGAGTGATGGCACCCGGGGATTGGCTGTTCTGAATAGAGGGCTTCCAGAATACGAGATCTACCCGGATCAACAAAACACGATCGCGATCACATTGGTCCGGTGTGTAGGGATGATGGGCAAACCCGATTTGTTGATCAGACCGGGGCGTCCCTCCGGGATCAGTGCCCCCACTCCGGATGCCCAGTGTTCCGGGATCCAGGAACTTGAATATTCGATCCTTCCCCATTCAAGCGGAGATGATCTTGACATCATTACAAAAAACGCTGCTGAATTCGATGCAGAACCTATGACGGTTCAGAGCCATTTGAAATACGAGAAAATGCTCAAAAAGTATGGCCTGCTGCTGAAAATAATATCCCTGGAAACCCTGACCAGTCACATCTATGGACAACTTGATAAGATCGAACCAGTTGATTTCAAGCTGATTTCGATCAGCGATGAGCGCCTAGCCCTTACTGCTGTAAAGAAGGCAGAGGATGCAGAAGCCCTGATCGTCCGCTTCTACAATTCTGGGTCACAACAAGTTGAAGATGCCTCGCTAAAACTCGGAATCCAGACCTCAGGCGGATTCATCACCAATCTGAATGAAGAAGAAACAAGCCCACTTGACAGTGAATTACCAGGTAGTTATAAGCTGCCAATTATCAAGAAGAATACTGCTGTGACATTGAAGTTCCCTCTTGGTTGATTACCTTCAACATAAAAAAGAAGACCTGCTCAAGTGCAAGCAGGTCTTTGATGGAAATTAAGCAATTTCTGTTCAGGGACATAAACCCGGTTCATTTCCGGTAGGCGTAAACCCATAATACGATCGACAGGTGCTGTCGTAAAGATAGATCGCCTTGATCGGGTATAGCGGGCTTCCGGGATAAGGGCTGCCAGCTGTTTCTTCTGTAAAATGATCGTTGTAATCTCTGTAATCTATTGCCTTCAATCCATCATCCGCCCAGGCACTCCACATATATCCGGTCGGTCCGATCAGATCCGCTTTGAAGGCGATCTGGATGCTGTCAGGACTATCGGGATTTCTCCGTACCCAGACAAGATCCGGATCCTCGCCTTCGCCGCTGTCAAACAGGATCACTTCATATCCGTTATATCCCTCTTCGGGAGTGTCATTTAGCATCGGGCTCAGGCCGCCAACATCGCCATCAGCATCCTGGAAAACCTGAACATCTTTGACGCTCCAATCAATACTGGCTGGCATACCTGTCTGGATCAGCAGATCACCCCGGCCGTTCTCGTCAATATCGATCTCCAGGCCGTATTTCATTGTTCCGTCTTGAGGTAAATTTTCAGCAAAATAAAGAATCGCGTACGTCCAATTAGTGCTGACCTTCAAATTGACTCGAACGATATCAATTGAGCTCTGGTAGACCATATCATCTGCGGTAAATGGTCGCTCAAAGATATTCGCTTTGAACTGATCTCCATAGGAGATGTGTTCATCTGCAAAATCGATCGAGTTGTAATCCGTCAGGAATGTGTCCACCCAGCCCTTGATGGAGCCGGGAAATTCCATGTGCTCACTGGCGGGTTTTAAAGTCGGGGTCAAAGAAGGTTCCAGGGTCGGGCGGATAGTAGGCGTTGGTGTGCTTATCGTCTGTTCATCGCCACCCGAACCGTTGGAATTGTCTGCGGCGATAGCTGTTTTTCGGGCAATTTCAACCCCATCCAGCCAGGCTTCTTTGGTCAATGTGGCCTGAACTCCGGCCTGAACCGCCTCCTCGAGGGTCAGAGGACCGCTTTCCCCACCGTAGTTACATCCAACGAGTCCCATTATAAAAAGCAGCATTACCGCCGCCCAGATTAAAATATTCTTACGCATTATCGATTGATTCCTCCAGCCACTGGAAACCAATAGCAGTTTAATTAAATAATATCACTTCGTCAACCTTGGCAATTATACAACGATGAAAGGTAAATAGAAACCTCAAATATCAGAAATTCCTGAAATTATGGCTAGTACATGGCAACAAAATCTAGTGGGAAGGATGCAATTACATATAGTTCAGATACTATCTCGATCTAGATAACCTTAATGACCGGACGGTATCCACTTCATTTAATTAGATCCCCTCTCTGGTAGTCACGGAATTTTACAAGGGACACAAAAATGATTTTGCGGACAATCCAATAAACAGGGATTATTCTCACAGCCGGTAGACTTCGCTGAGGCTTCACACCAGCCATAACCTGGTAGTTCTTGAACCTGCTCTCCAGTAAAACACAGCCCTGGTTCTGATCCTGAAGGTATATATCCATACCAGGATCGGCAGGTGCTGTCCACCAGAGCGACAGCTTTTAAAGGATATCGATAGTTACTTTTATTCGGGCTGCCCGCTTCCTCAAAGCTGAATTGGTCATTAAAATCATACAATGCAGGATCTTTAAGCCCTTCGTCTGTCCAGGCACTCCATAAAAACCCGAACGAACCTATCAAACTATCTTTAAAAGCAATTTGAAGCTGATTCCTATTTTTCGGGTCCCTCCTCACCCAGGCTAGATCGCGATCCTCTCCATCCCCATTTTTAAAAATGATTTTTTCATAGCCATTTTGCTCCGGAAGTGGACCTTCCATATACAGAGGGTATATCCCTCCTATATCTCCATCCTCATCTTCCAGTACCTGGACTCCATCTGTTGTCCATTCAGCATCAACAGGCAGAGAGGCCATTACCAGATAGTCACCCCTTCCATCATGGTCCAGGTCCAACTCAATAGAATACCGGATATCTCCTTCTGGAGGCAGATTTCCTATTAGGACGAATGTGATATATATCCAGGGATCTGTCACTTGCATGTTCACATAGTAGATATCTAAGTAACTGTGGTACTCCATTGTTTCTGCAGTAAACGGTCTCTCAACTCGCGACCAGGTATAACTGTCGCCCACGGCATTTTTCTCTTTTGCCGAATCCACGGAGACAATATCTGATATATAAGCATGAACAGCGAAAGGAGCTCCGGGTAACATCTCATGAAGCAGCTCTGGCGTTGGTGATAGCGTTGGCATCTCGGCAGTGGCAGTCGCATCCTGTGTGGCTGTAGGCAGATTATTAGCAGCTTCTGTTTTCCGAGCAGAATCAAGGCCTTGAATGAAAGCTTCTCGAGTTAGAGTAGCTTCAATTACTTCCCTGACCTCGATTTCCTCACTTGAATCTGGAGTAATAACTGGCAAACAGGCGCTGAGACAAAGGGCCAAGAGGGTTATCAAAAACGCGAGAATGAAGGTCTTATTATGGGCCATTTTTATTTTTTCATGGAATATTTATTGTATTTTATTGAGTGTATACGATTGCCCAGAAGCTGTCAACAAAAATTTCCCACCGGATCAAATAATGGTACACTTTGTCCATTGTGATCGATCAATATACAAAAAGAATCATCATCAAAGAACTCATTAGCTGGTATCAAGAAAATGCCAGGGACTTGCCCTGGCGCCGCACCAATGACCCATATGCCATCTGGGTCTCCGAGATCATGCTCCAGCAAACCAGAGTAGAGACTGTTATTCCATATTACATTCGCTGGATGGCGGAGCTTCCAACCCTGAGTGCGTTGGTGTCTGCTGACCAGGACCAGGTCCTGAAACTATGGGAAGGTTTGGGATATTACAGCAGGGCCCTCAATTTACATAAAGCTGCTGCCCTGGTCATTGAAAATTTTGATGGAAAGCTGCCGAATGATAGGAAATCCCTTGAATCCTTACCAGGAATCGGGCGCTATACGGCGGGAGCGATTGCTTCCATAGCATTTAACAAACAGGCCCCTATCCTTGATGGTAATATCAAACGGGTCTTTACGCGTTTATTTGATATCACAACACCGATCAAAACCTCACAAACTGAAAAAGAACTCTGGATTATCGCAGAAGAGCTCCTACCTGAAGCGAATCCAGGAGATTTCAATCAGGCCTTAATGGAATTGGGAGCTTTGATATGCCTTCCTAAGAATCCGAACTGCGAAGTCTGCCCACTTAAATCATCCTGCCTTGCTCAGGAACTGAACCTGCAAAGCTTTAGACCTGTCCGGGAGGAAAAAGCCCCACCCCCCCACCTGCAAGTGACAGCAGCAGTCATCGAAAATAACGGAAAGGTTCTTTTAGCAAAAAGACCAGCTGAAGGCTTGTTAGGTGGAATGTGGGAGTTTCCCGGTGGAAAACAAGAGGAGAACGAAACTCTTCCTGAAACATTGACCCGCGAAATCAAAGAAGAGCTGAAAGCAACCATCCAGGTTGGTGAATTTTTGGGAACATACGATCATGCCTATACGCATTACAAAGTCACTTTGCATGCTTATCGCTGCCATCTTTTATCTGATGACCTTCAGATGCACTATCATACAGCACTGGATTGGGTCACGCTAGATTCCCTGGAAGATTACCCTATGGGTAAGCTTGATCGGTTGATTGCCTCACGATTGCTGGAAGATGATAAAGAATAAATCGAACTCCTAATATCCACCTCAATCCCGCATATCCCTCACCAATTGGATCAGGACCCGATTAATAACAACCCCCTTCTGAACATAATTCTCAGGATCAGGTACTACCGTCGGCGTACTCCTGGTATCCTCCCAGATTTCGATACTTGGCAGATCGTATGATAAACCCGAGTTATAAGAAATGGCTGATTCGATAGTTAGATCTGCAGCCCGGGCAGCCTCATTGAAAATATCGGTCATGAATATGGTGGATTGGTCAGAATAAGCCATTGTCGCGGGATAATTGCTCAGATCACCGATCTCAACCCAAAGAGCAGGCTTAACAGGATTTGTGTTGATATAGGGATTGGCATTTGTGGGTACTTTGGCTGCTAATTTATTCTTTTCAAATAAACTATCTATCAAATCATAATAGGGCCCATCAACACCTTCCCCACCCCAGATCACAAATTGCACGGAACGCCTTGGATCTAGTTTATGATCGTTCCAGGTATGCATGATCTCCAGAAGCACCGCGATCTTGGCCAGATCATCATCCGGCACCCGTTCCTGATCATATTCCGACAAACCAAGGCCGTCAAATGAAGTATAGATCACCAGGATCTCATCTGCATGATCCATATCATAGCCGCCAATGAAGCCTATCATATTGGGCACAGAAACAGTCTTTGGCTCTGATAATTGAAGATCCAGGACAGCCCTCACGTCCAAAACCAGGTCCAGTTTTTCCTCCAGTGCCTGGAATCGCAGCATGTCCCAATCCAGACGAGATTGGGCCGCGATCCTTTTTGCTACAGCATTTGTGATCCTGTAAACCGGGATATCATCAATCGGGCACAGATTCCATTCAGTGAACTCGGAGACCTCATATTGTGACACCAGAGGAGGCTGATCCCGCGTTACTACCAGTATGCCCTCTACACCTTGCAGTGCTGCTGCCTGGACAAGATCGAGGCTGTAGATATCTTCCAGGGTGAGAAGGATCTTCCCCCGGAACTCATTTCTCTCTTCGATAGTCAGGTCTTCAACACCACCATTAAAAAATACTACCTGCCCATTCGCATAACCGCTGCCAGCGCAGCCTTCGGAAAGGAATGAAAATTCGTTCAAATAGCGATACTCACCTATGGTTCCAACACTGAGCCGGGGTTCTTCAACAGGTTTTATCAGTTCGGTCTCAATCGGGTAATAGTAATAGGACGTAAGAGTTTCAGACCATCCATGTTGAATATCATATTCCTTGGCTTTTTCAATGATGTAATCGGTTACCGGGTTGGATACCGATTCCCGTGAAATATCATTATAGATTTTCAGTTCTTCATATCTGGCTATTGCGCTGTCTTCGTTGAATGCTTCGGCAACTTGCTGGTAGGATACGGAAGAGTTAGTCATCTGGAAGATGATCATTGAAATCCCGATAAAGGCCGCCGTTACCAATACCATCCTCTTCTTTAAGATAAAGGCTGTGCTGAACGGCCAGCGGTCAAATATGCGCCTTATACCTTCCCCAAACGCGTTCAAACCGAGGATCGAAATAAAGAATGCAAAGGCAGGTCCCAGGACCATAAAAGGGTAAGTTCGCAGATTAGGGGTTCCCTGGGCAACCAATGCGCCCCATTCCGGTATTTCACTGATCTGAACGACAACCGGCGAAAATGGGTCAGCAGAGAATCGAGAACCTCCACCAACAAAAAGTCCCAGGAATCCCAATTCAGCAAGGATCAACAAAATAGCGCCCATTTCCAGGAATGAAATACTCAATAAATAGGAAAGCACATTGGGTAGCGCGTGCCTGATCGCTATTTGGAAACGAGTCATCCCCAGGGCTTCGGCAGCCTCGATGTACAACATCTCTTTGATGCGGATGAATTCTCCCCTCACCAGCTGTGCGATCTCAGTCCATCCCAATACTGAAAGGGCGACCACAAAAACCCAGACTCCTTTTTGGATATCCAACGCCAGGATCATCAACATGGCGCTCAGCAGGAGCGGAACCGAAGAGATCACCGTGCTCAATCTCATTACCAAGCGATCAAATCTAGAGCCCTCAGTCCAACCAGATATCCCACCCAATACCAATCCCAATAAAACCCTTCCTGCGGTGATGTACAAAGCTGAGATCATTGTGACCCGGGCACCGTAGAAGATCAGGCTCAGAATATCATTTCCGAACTGGTCAGTACCTAATGGATATTCCGGGCTGGGATCGAAGGGAGGCTTGACCATCACTTTATTAGCGCTATCGTAATAGGATGGCGTCGTTCGGCTGGTGATATAGGGATCGTAAGACGCAAATCGGGGACCGAACCAAACAACAATAACGATCAAGGATACAATGATCAGACCAATAACAAAAGGTGGGTTAAAAATTCCCTTCCAGGGAACTTTCCTGGGCTCAATATTCTCATCAGTATCCGTGAATTTCCAAATTCCAGATCTGGGATTGATCAAGTAGGAGAAAAGCCGTTTGAGTCCTTTCATGTTTCGGCCCTCAAACGTGGATCCAGAACGGGATAGAGCTTGTTCAGCAGGAAATTGATGAACTGGATAGTTAACCCAAGCGCCAGAGCGATTGCCACAACCAACCCCATGTTATGTCCCCAAATTCCCTCCAGGAACTGCCGGCCCAGTCCTGGCCAGGCAAAGATGTATTCCACAACAGGCAAAATACTGATAGAAAATCTCAGGGAAACTGCGATCACAGTCAAAACAGATACGGCCAGGTTCTTCAAAGCGTGGATAATGACCGTGCGTGAATACTTTAAACCTTTCGCGTATGCGGTGCGGATATATTCTTCCCCCATGATCTCGTTAAGGTTGATAAAAGTAACCCGGGTTATCTGCGCCAAAGGCCTGGCCGCCAGGATCGTCACCGGGATTGCCAGGTGCTTGAAATCCCAGGCATACCCACCCATACTAATCAGCTGATTTCCAAAAGTGACCGTATATTTAATGCCCAATGACTGTAGGATAACCGCCAGGAAAAATGATGGAGCGGATACGCCAAGCAATGTCAGGATCAGGATCAAATACTCCCAACGACTCTGCGAAACAAGGGCGGCTGCCCCGCCAAAGATGATCCCAAATATTGCCGCCAGGGCAAGTGATATCCCTAATAATCCAAAACTGTTCTTGTATGAAGACCACAGGATCCCGCTGACATCTCTTTCCCCGGATACCATACGTGCTGTTCCCAGGTCTCCTTTGATCAATCCCCCCAGGAATGTCAGGCTGTTGGAAATCGCTTCTTTGGTTGTTTGTTCAAGATGATAACCTGGATTTGGACCATCCCAGTTTGCTGCCATTTCCAGGCCAAAATAGGTTACAAACACAATCGCAATACAGATCAATGCTATCGTTACGGCTGCTTGGGCAATGCCTAACCCTTGGGACAGGATTCTTTTCATAGTATTCAGCCTGAAGTAGAAGATTTAGGAGCTTTTGTGATTATAACATTTCTATTTTTTCACTCTTGAAAACCACAAAAGACCCCTCTCCAGGACTACTCCTGAGGGATTATCACCAGCCAAACCAATACGCCTTGACAGTTAAAACCGGATATGTAATAATCCCATTACTCCTTGGCCTGCCCCCCTCAGGTCAAGGGGTATTTTTTTTGGTTTATCAGCTACAATATGACCAGGCGCAAAAATTATGACTAGGGAGGGTCTATGTGTGGAAGATTTACCCTGACAGTATCCCCTGAAGATTTACAGGCGGCTTTTCCCGATTTTCATATTCCTGGTGATATACCTCCCAGTTATAATATCGCTCCCTCCCAACCGATCCCGGTCATCCCCAATGATGGCAAGAATAGCCTTGATTTCTACAGCTGGGGATTAATCCCGTCCTGGACTAAGGCTGACAATGTAGGCAAATACAATCTGATCAATGCCCGTTCAGAGACCGCTGCAGAAAAACCTTCCTTTAAGAACAGTCTTAAAAGGCGGCGCTGCTTGATCCTGGCAGATGGGTTTTACGAATGGAGCAAATCTATCTCCGGGAGGGGGAAAACCCCCTATTATTTCACAATGAAGGATCAAAAACCTTTTGCCTTTGCTGGATTATGGGAAATCTGGAACTCCCCTGAAGGAGACCAGCTCAAGTCAGCTTGCATCCTGACCACCTCACCTAATCAATTGGTTAAGCCTATCCACAATCGCATGCCGGTGATCCTGACCCCTGAAGATCATGCACTCTGGCTGGATCCTGCAGAAAACAAAGGAGAGGTTTTTCAACACCTGTTTAAACCCTTCCCGGACGAGGAGATGCAAACTTATCCCGTATCTCCTTTTGTGAACTCTCCCAGGAACAACTCACCACAATGCATCCAGGCCAGCTCCCTCTTATGATCAAACCGGCGGAGGCTTTCCTCACCCGCACCCTCCGTGAAGAGATCTGGGGGAAAAAAGTTGCCAGGATACTATCCGCGTCTATAGCATCGGTCAATCCAGCCATAGCTTTGGCTCGGGCACTGAACAGGGAAAAAAATCACCTGGAAGTCACCGGCCGGAGGATCGATCTGGAGGATTATTCAAACCTGTACTTGCTTTCAATCGGCAAAGCCGGCATTTCCATGGCGGTCGCCGCTGCTGATCTTATTTCGGATCACCTGACAGGAGGTTTCGTCCTCACTAAACCCAATAGCGACGATATCCCTGCGCGATATCGGAATAAAATACAGGTACATCAAGGCGGTCATCCGATCCCTGACGCCATGGGCGCCAGATCCACTGAGAAAGTAATATCCTGCTTTTCTCAGTTATCTGAAAATGATCTGGTGATCGTTCTCATTTCCGGTGGCGGGTCAGCGTTGTTAACTGCTCCTGCCTCTGGAATTTCCCTGACAGATATCCAACAAACAAATCGGACCTTCCTGGAACACGGTCTGAATATCCAGGAGATTAACACTATCCGAAAGCATCTATCGCTGGTCAAAGGTGGACAGCTGACCGATTTGTTACAACCGGCCAGGATGATCACGTTGATCCTTTCTGATGTAGTCGGAGATCCAATGGATATGATCGCTTCAGGTCCTACTGTTCCCGACCCATCCACATTTAAGGATGCCCTGTCAATTATTGAGCGCTTTCAGCTGGAGAAGCATTTACCTGCTTCTGTCACCAATCATTTATTGGCTGGCGCTGAAGGAAAGGTCCAGGAAACTCCAAAACCAGGTGATCCCATTTTCAAGGATCAAATCAATCTCATCATCGCTAGCATCCAGGACGCGATCCAGGGAGGATTGGAACAGGCTCAAAAAGAAGGATTCAATCCTCAAGTGATTTCCCAACCCCTGGAAGGTGAAGCCAGGCTTGCGGGAGAAAATATTGCCGAAACCTTGATAAAATCCTCACTTTCAGAACCGCAGGTATCTCACTGCCTTATCGCAGGTGGAGAGACCACTGTGACCTTGACTGATGTTGGTAAACCGGGCAAAGGAGGGCGCAACCTCGAACTTGCTCTTGCTGCTGTCCGGAAATTAGCAGGTCACAAAGGACTTGCGCTGGTATCTCTGGCAACAGATGGAGAGGACAGTATGACAGATGCGGCTGGTGCGATCGTCACTGGAGAAACCCTCTCCCGGGCTGAAGCGCTGGGATTGGATCCTGATGAATTCCTTGACAATCATGATTCCTATTCATTTTTCCAGGCACTTGATGATCTCCTGCTGCCCGGAGTAACAGGGACCAATGTCAACGATCTATGTTTTCTATTCTCTTTCTGAGTAAGGATTCTTTATGGGTGATAAACCACTAATTCTGATGACACATGGCCTGCCAGAAGATTGGTTTGGCAATTCGCTTGACGAGTTTGAAGTGATCCTCGGTGACAATGATCAGAAGGGGATCTGCGGCAAGCTTGAAAAATACCTTCCTGCAGCTTCCGGAATTTTCTGCTTGCTGGATGATCCGATCACAGCCGAAGTCATCAATCAGGCTCCCAATCTTAAAGTGATCAGCAATATGGCAGTTGGCACTGACAATATCGATCTTATTACCTGCACCACCCGTGGGATACCCGTTGGCAACACGCCTGGTGTGTTAACAGCCGGAACTGCTGATCTGACAGTTGCCCTTCTTTTATCAGTCTGCCGCCAGTTGACTGCAGCTAACCTGGATGCCCGTGAAGGAAGATGGTCAAGTTGGGACCCAACCGGATGGCTCGGTAGAGATTTAAAAGATGCGACTGTTGGAATCGTTGGCCTGGGAAATATCGGCTCAGCAGTGGCTGAAAGGTTAAAACCTTTCGGCTGCAAGTTGATCTTCACGAACCGCAGTCGATTACCTGAACAGGAGATCAATCTGAATGCCCGCCAGGTCGGTTTGGATGAGCTTCTATCAACCAGCGATTTTATTAGTCTGCATGTCCCCCTGAACAGCGACACGCAAGGCTTGATCGATCAGGAAGCTTTTGCCAAAATGAAAACAAATACCATATTGATCAATGCAGCCCGCGGCCAGGTAATAGATACGGATGCACTGCTGCAAGCTCTTCGGAATAAACGCATCCAGGCAGCCGGATTGGATGTAACAGATCCCGAACCTTTGCCCCCGGATCATCCGCTTTACCAGCTTTCTAACTGTTTCATCACCCCCCATATCGGATCCGCTACAATCAATACCCGCAAAGAGATGGCCAGCATCGCCATTCGGAATCTTAAAGCTGGAATCGAGGGCAAACCACTGCCATTTTGTGTCAATCCGGAAGTAAATTCTCCGATCTGATTTCAAATAGCAGGCTGATTTCTTTCCCTCCCCGATCTCCCAAAACTTGTAGTTTCCGGGAATAATCCCTGGTTTAATAAATACCCTAGAAATTCGGAAAAGATATGCTACACTATTAGAAAATTTTTACCAGAAAAAGAGGAGAAATTTTGGCACTCATCACAGATCAAAAGGTACATATCAGTGTTCATATCGAAGGGAATACAAACTCCTCTTTTTTGAATGATCTGGGAAATATTTACGGCGCTGAGCATGTGCTGGTCTATAAAGTATCCCAGAAAAAATTCATCCGATTGAGTGATATGCCAAAATCTCCAGCCTCCTCCCTGCTGAAAATGGGAAAGGATTTACTGGAAAACGCTCCGTTCTTCAACACAAATACAAATGACAGCGAAGAAGGATCACCTGAACAGAAGAGAGTATTTGCCCGGATGGAACTCCCTCCGGATACTGCGGCAGTGCACGGACAATTCACTCCCAGTCTCTTTAAGGGAATATTTGGTAATCCTTTTATCAGCATCGTTCTTAAAGATCCCCTGGAAAGGATGATCTCATTATTTGAGGAGTGGAAAAGCCTTAAGGGTGAAACGGATTGGCGCATCAATATCCCCTATCAAAAAGATCTGGTCTTTACTGATTTTGCCTATCAGGATGGGTTTTTGAATTTTCAATCCAAATGCCTTGGAAACCGTCGCCTGGGAGATTATGACCTGGTAGGTGTAGCTGAATGCCAGTCCGGTTTTATTGCCCAGCTTAAAAATAAGGACTGGACCGGTTGTATCAAACAAAAATCAACTGGCTACCAACTTGAAAAACCGCGCTACAAGAATTTGGGAATCACCCCTGAATTTGTGGAAGAATTCCAGACAGCCAACCAGATGGATTACGCCATCCATCAGCAAGCCAAAGAATTCATTGGATATTGCTAGCATCAAGTTCTACCTTAAACAAAAAACCGCTGATCTTCAGCGGTTTTTCTATATCTGGTCGGGGCGGTCGGATTCGAACCGACGGCCTTTGCAACCCCATTGCAACGCGCTAGCCGGACTGCGCCACGCCCCGGACGACATGCATTATAAAACCTTCCCTACAATCTGGCAAGATATCTGCCCTGAGATGTGAAATCAATCAGAAATCGGGTAATGGTATACCTGCCAACGTTTATAGATTTCCGCTCCTAGTTTTTCTGCCGTGAGAACAGAGGTTGGATTATCTGCACTTGTAATGGACATATCGATCCATTTGTATCCCTGTTCCTGGGCTCGATGGTACATCTCTTCCATTAGCAGGATCACAACTCCACGATTCCAATATTCAGGAAGGACAAGGATACTCTTGGCGGACAAAGAATCGGGCTGGTCGAACCTCATCATCCATAACAGCTGCAGGTAATTCCATGGATATTTCAGGCCATTGATTTTGATAAAGAACTCATTTAAATTCGGCACGCCAGGCAAAAACCCAACTGTTTGCCCATCTACTTCTGCAAACAGGATCAAGTTCGGATCCGCAATTGTCTTAAAAGGAGCCAGGGTCCTCTCCAATGATTCCCTATGCCAGCCAATGGAATCCTCCAGATGAGCCAATGCTCGCCCCAATAATCCATGCACGATACCCACTTCACGATCCCACTGGTTAAAATCAGCCGGACGAACTTTGATCTTTCCCTGTTTTTTCACTCTTTCTGCCAACCGCAGCATCCTGCGATACTGAGGGCTTTCTTCCAGGCTGATCCGCAAAGCCAGGTTCTGGGCCCGGGCGGGTACGAATCCATAGCGATCCATAAAACCCTGGTAGTACTCAGGTGAATGTCCGCACATGATCACTGGGGGGACATCCCTTCCTTCAATCAGCACGCCATAGGCATCTTCATAATCCAGGTTCCAGGGACCATACAGGGTATCCAATCCCCTCTCCTGACCCCAATTGCGTACAGTTTCTATCAGTGCAGTGAAGACATCATAATCTTCGATATACTCCAAAAAACCAAAGACGCACTCTTTTGTTCCCCGCTTCTGATTAGTGGGCGGATCTTCTGCTGCGCAAATAGTTCCTGCCAAATCTCCAGCTCGGTAAGCCAGGAAGAAATCTGCGTCTGCCCTTTTCAAGAAAGCGCTCTTGTCTGGATCAAGCAGATCCCTGCGTTCGGGCAGCAGAGGTGGTACCCAGATAGGATCATCCTGATACACCTTCCAGGGAAAAGTCAGGAATTTCTCCTTATCCTGTATTGTTTCCACTTTTTTGATCACGATCTCAGGCATATATAATCCTTTCCGCTTAGGTGCCGGATCCACGCCGTTCTTTGATCTTTTCTACAATCGCCAGGAAATCATCTCGGTCAAGCGGGTATTTATAGGCGATAAAGATACCGATACAGAGTAACACTACGGGAATTGGGCCAATGATCATTTTTATACCGCGGACTGCTTCAGCTCCCTGAATAGCCACATTAGGTTCATATTTACTAAATTCCAAGATAAGACCGATCAAAGGAACCGTTCCTGCAGAAGTGATCTTGCGGGCCAGGGTTGTGATGCTGTAAAACATACCTTCATGACGTTCCCCTGTCTTATACTCGTACCATTCAATAGCATCCGGGAGTATAGCCCAGGGAAGCACGTGAGCAGCCGCGACTCCGATGCCTGCCATAGCACACAAAACCATCAAAACAGCTAACGATGTTTCCGGCGTCAAAGTGACCATCACCATTTGAACCACCGCCCAAAAAGCGATGCCAATCATATATGCGTACCGTTTATTCCAGCGTTTAGAAACCCAATCCCATATTGGAAGGGCGAACATGGCGATCACGAAGATCGAAGCCATGATGATCTCATTTTGCGGTTCTCGCTGAACAACAAATTTAACATAAAACAACAAACTGGATTGCAGAATATCTACCGATATCCAGGTTGCCAGGAAAATGCCCAACCCATACCTGAAGGGCACATTCTTCCATACTGATCTTATCGATTCCAACAGGGTTGGTTTTTCGAGATCTACTAAATCTTCCCTTTCTTTTGTCCCGAAAAAAGTTATGAACATAGGCAGTGCAGAGACCAAACCAAATACTGCACCCATCAGCAAGACTTTGGGCGCATTAGCGGGTGTGAACTCTCCCACAATGATCGACGGAACAGTGAAGGCCAGCAAGCTGCCCAGGATCGAGAAGAACATCCTGTATCCAGTCAAAGAGGTGCGTTCGTCATAATCAGAGGTTAACTCTGGGGTCAAAGCAAAATAAGGCATATACAGCATGGTAGCAGAGGCTTCAAAGATGATGTAAGCCACCGAATAATAGACTACAAGGGCTGCTGTGCCTGTAAAATCAGGCTTGTACCAGAGCATCGTAAAGGTAAGCGCCAACGGGAGCGCACCAAAGAGAAGATAGGGACGTCTTCTACCCCAGCGGGATCGTGTCCGATCAGATATATAGCCAAAAATTGGGTCGTTAACAAAATCCCAGATCTTTCCAATCAGGATGGGTATGGCTGCGATCCCAGGTCTGAGGCCGACCACTTCGATCATAAAGAACAGGAAGTAAACACCCAGGATCGTGCTGGTCAGGCTGAAACCGATATCTCCCGCACCGTACATTAATTTCTGTTTCGTTGATAATTTCTCTGTCATCCAGACCTTCCTTAAATATTGAACGAGCAGTGAACGTTTAATATTCAAACTCTATCCAATGTAAATAGTTTTACAAAACCTTCTGCTTCGTGAAGCGGTTCAGAACAAATTCGATGATCACACCATATACAACACCAGCAAAAAACGAAACCCAATCAATTCCGCCAGAAGTAAGGAAATAAGCCGCACTAACGATCAATCCCAATCCTGCGCCGCGTAACATCCAATTCCAGTCCTTTTTAATGATGACCAGGTTGCCTGCCAGTCCGATCATTACTCCCAGGACCAGGCGGTTGTACCACAGAGCTAATATCAGCAGCTGATTACCTTCCCACCCCAGCCTCGTTGATGCTCCAATAATACAAAATATCCCCAAAATGGCTCCAGTAATAACTCCCAAAAGCAATCGTTTATTCATTTATTCAGTCCTTTCTTAAGAAATAGCTGTCAGGGATAATGAATTGTAATCCATATCCTCCATCAGTCTGGTAGTTTTCCAATCTAGACCTCAATCAGGCTTGACTTTCGACTGAAAATTTGTTACGCTTAAACTACCAAACGGTCGGTAGGGAAACCCTCTATGTCCCGAGAAACTATACTCCGGGCGGCAGCAACCATTTTTCAGGAAAAAGGATACCACGCGACATCCATGCAGGATATCGCAGAAGCTGTTGATTTAAAGAAAGGCAGCCTCTATCACCACGTCAGCAGCAAGCAGGATATCCTCCTGGCGCTGCTCGATGAAGCTTTGGGGTTGATCGTTGAACGCCTGGAAAGCGCAATAACCCCTGACCTCTCCCCCAGTCAAAGACTTCGCCAGGCCATGGATGCCTACTTAGGTTTTTTGACTGAAAACCGATCTCTTTCATCTGTTCTTCTTCTCGAATACCGCTCCCTGGAACCAAAATACAAGGACCTGCACATCCCTCACCGCGACCATGTGGACCGAATCTGGCAGGAGATCCTTGAAGATGGGATTTCGTCAGGCGAATTCAAAGATCAGCCGCCAGGACTGGCCAGTAAAGCCTTGTTGGGAGTTTTGAATTGGACAATAACCTGGTACCGCGAGGACGGCCAGCTTTCGACCTCAGAGATAGCCGATCATTTTTCAGAACTATTTCTCGAGGGTTTGTATCATCGTGAATGATCTCAGGATCAGGAAAACAGGAGGTGTACCAGATTTTAAAAATACTCCGTGGCTACCCAACCTCAGCAGCAACTCAATGACCCCAGGTTGATCACCATACAACATCCGTCTTTCTAAACGTTTTATTTATATTGGAGGGTTTTATGTACTCATTTACCCCAACTGAAGAGCAGCAAATGCTCCTGGATGCAGTTAAACGTTATGCCGAGGGGGATATCCGGCCGGCGGCGCGGGAAGCCGATGAGAATGCCGAACTTCCTCCTGAGCTGATCGAAAAAGGCTGGGAGCTGGGCATCCTGCAAGCATCTACCCCTGAAGCCTATGATGGCTTTGGTGATTATTCCGCGCTGACCGGAGTCCTGGCCGCGGAAGGGCTGGCCTATGGAGACCTGTCCACCAGCCTGGGTGTGATGACGCCGAATCTATTTGTTCTACCTATCCTGTTGGCAGGGACAGAAGAACAGAAAAAAGAATTCATCCCACCTGTGATTGAAATGGAATGGAAAGCTTACACCGCGGCATTGATCGAGCCAAAGTTCGATTTCGATCCTATGGACCTGCAAACCACAGCAACCAAAAAGGGAGAGTCGATCATCATCGAGGGAGAAAAGACCTATGTCCCTTATGCTGCCGATGCGGAAAAATTCCTGATCTACGCTAATCTGGATGGAAAGTCCCAAGGTTTCATCGTAAATGCCGATGCAGAAGGCATCACGGTTGGTGAAAGACAAAAGACTTTGGGATTACATGCCTACCCCCTGTATTCAATGAAACTGGAGAAGGTGAAGATCCCAGCCAGCCAACAATTAGGCGGCGCTGATGGCCACGCCATGGATAGTATCCAGGGGTCCTGGCATATCAGTCTGGCCGCCCTGGCCGTGGGTGTTGCCCAGGCAGCCTATGAATATGCAATTGAATACGCCAAAGATAGAGAGGTTTTCGGCGTCAAAGTAGCCCAGAAACAAGCCATCGCTTTTATGCTGGCCGAAATGGGCACAGATATCGAAGCTACCCGATTATTGGCTTGGGAAGCTGCCTGGATGATCGATGAAGGCAAGGAAGATGCTTTTAAACAGGCATACCTGGCCTACCATGCCGCGGTAGATATGGTCATGATGGTCACAGACCGGGCTGTCCAGATCTTAGGTGGACATGGGTATATCCGTGAGCATCCTGTAGAAATGTGGATGAGAAATGGCCGTGGATTTTCAACCTTCACTGGCCTGGCAATGGTCTGAACCACAAGTCGATTATCCCCCACCCGTTCGCAGATACGGGTTTGAAAAAGGAGAAAGATCATGATTAGTTTTGAGATGCCAAAACCCCTGGTACAAACCAGAACAGTGGTTGAAACGGTTGCCAACAATATGATGCGGCCTGTTTCCCGCGATATGGATGAGAACGAACACGAGATCCCCTGGGCATATATCGAATTCATGCACACAGCCACAAAAGCCCTGGGAAGTTCATCGATGGCTCCAGATGAGACAGCCAAAAAGAAAAAAGAAGAGGATCCAGAAAAGAAAAAACGCCCACCAATAAATTATCAGAGATTAATGGTCATGGTGGAAATGCTCTCCTGGGGTGATGCGGGGATCTACCTGTGCACACCCGGGGGCATGCTGGGCGCAGCTGCTGTCAGCGCCGCCGGGACACCTGATCAAAAGAAACGATTCCTGAGCCGTTTTACCGGCAAAGAACCAGTTTTCGACGCCATGGCTATGACAGAACCCCAGGCTGGATCTGACACTTCGGCGATCCGCGCTACTGCGGTCCTCGACGAAAAAACCAATGAGTGGATCCTCAACGGGGAAAAGATATTCGTGACCGCCGGCAACAAAGCCCTGGTTGATTCCAAAGGATTCATCGTCGTCTGGGCCAGCCTGGACCTGGAAGCAGGCCGGGCAGGTATTCGATCATTCGTGATCGAAGCCGATACCCCCGGCTGCAAGGTAACGAAATTCGAAGAGAAACTTGGTATCCGGGCCAGTGATACAGTATCCATTGTCCTGCAGGATTGTCGGGTGCCTTTTGAGAATATCCTTGGATCCCCCACTGTGGAAAAGACCACCAAAGGCTATAAGGGCGCCATGGAAACCTTTGACGCTACGCGCCCTATCGTGGCCGCTTCTGCGCTGGGTGTAGCCCGAGCTGCCCTGGAATTCGTCCAGGAAAAATTGGCGGAAGATGGTGTGGAGATCCACTATGGTCTGCCCCGCCAGAAAATGTCCAACCTGGAACGGGAAATCATCGATATGGAAGTCCAGCTGCGCCAGGCCTGGTTGTTAACCCTCAAAGCGCTCTGGATGGCAGATAACAAACTCACCAACGGCATGGTCGCTTCAATGAGTAAGGTCAAAGCCGGTAAGGTTGCGACAGTGATCACACAGAAAGCTGTTGAGATTATGGGTCCCCTGGGCTACAGTCGTGAATTCCTGCTCGAGAAATGGTTCAGAGATGCCAAGATCAATGATATCTTTGAAGGCACCGGTCAGATCAACCTGCTGGTGGTGGCCAGGAATATCCTCGGGTACCGCGGCAGCCAGCTCAGATAATCAATCAGGAATAAACCTATCACTATGACCTCCTGAAGGAGGAGCTAATATGAAATATCAAATCAACAAAGCAGTTGTGATTGGTTCCGGGACAATGGGAGCTGCTATTGCAGCCCATCTGGCGAATAACGGGATCCAGGTTAGTCTTCTGGATATCATTCCCCGGGACCTTACAGAAGAAGAAAAAAACAAAGGCCTATCTCTTGATGATCCAGCAGTCAGGAACCGGATCGTCAACCAGGGCTTCCAGGCTGCTCAAAAATCAAGGCCTGCCAGCTTTTTCTCAGAGACACCAGCAAACCTGGTAACGATAGGAAACCTGGAAGATGATTTTGACCTCATCAAGGATGCTGATTGGGTCATCGAAGTGATCATCGAAAATCTGAAGATCAAACAGGATCTGATGAAAAGGATCGACAAGATCCGATCCGACTCAACGATTGTCAGCACCAACACTTCCGGCATCCCGGTCACATCCATCGCAGAAGGCCTTTCTAAAGGCTTCCAGGAACACTTCCTCGGTACACACTTCTTCAACCCACCCCGCTATCTAAAACTTCTAGAGATCATCCCCACTGAGATGACCCTACCTGAGGTAGTGGAGGATATCAGCTATTTTGCAGAATATCGCCTGGGGAAAGGGGTTGTCCTTTGTAAAGATACACCAAACTTCATTGCCAACAGGATGGGCTTTGGAAGCGGCGCTTTTGGCCTGGATTACATCCTCAAGAACAAATATTCAGTAAAAGAGGTTGACAGCATCACCGGCCCGCTGATCGGACGCCCCAAGACGGCTACATTCAGGCTGTTGGATCTGGTTGGTATCGATGTCTGGGATCACGTAGGAGAAAACCTGACTGAAGCTCTCAATGACGATGACACTGCCATGCCTTATTTGGCTTCAGAAGCAGGCAATCAACTGATCAAGGATATGGTTGAAAAAGGCTTGCTTGGCAATAAAGCCAAACAGGGTTTTTATAAAATGGTCAAGGTAGAAGGCAAGAAAGAGTTCTGGCCTCTTAACCTGGAAACCAGGGAGCATGAACCAGCTGAGAGCATCCGCTATGATTCCGTCGGTGCAGCCAGGGATATCGAGGATCTGGGTGAACGACTGACCAAGATGATAGAAGCTGATGACCGGGCGGCTGATCTAGTCCGAGCGATCATCCTGCAGGGGTTAGCGTACGCATCACACTGCATCCCAGAGATCGCCGATTCTGGTAAACCCATCGACGATGCAATGAGGTGGGGTTTCGGCCACGAAGCAGGCCCATTTGAGATCTGGGACATGTTAGGACTGGAGAAAACGTCCAAGATGATGGCAGAAGCTGGCTTCCCGGCTGCTCCCTGGGTAGAGAAAATGATCAAAGAGGGGCTGAGCGGATTTTATGAATATGAAGGAAAGCAAAAAACCACGGTTTATGAGCCGGGAGCTAAAAAATATGTCCCGATCCTGCCTACACCACAGATCCTGTTATTAAGTGAGATCAAGAGTGACAAAGGAAAGATCCTGGAACGCAACACGAGCGGCTCACTGGTCGATATGGGTGACGGAGTTGCCTGTATAGAATTCCAGACCAAAATGAACGCTATCGACGATGACACACTCAACTTGATGAATGCTTCCCTGGATTATGCTCTGGAAGAGAATTTGAATGGTCTTGTTGTCGGTGGCGATGCCCAGAATTTTAGCGCAGGTGCCAATCTGTTTGGCATAGTCATGGCTGCCCAGGGAGGTATGTGGGATCAGCTGGATGAGATCGTCCGCAAACTGCAGGATGTGAACATGCGCATGCGCTATTTCCCCAAGCCTGTAGTAGTAGCACCAGCCGGTTTGGCTCTGGGCGGGGGAGCAGAGATCACCATGCACGGCAATCGCGTTGTGGCCGGAGCAGAGCTATATATCGGCTTGGTAGAAGTCGGCGCAGGAGTCATCCCCGCTGGCGGCGGCACCAAAGAGATGATCCGCAGAGTTGTCAATCCTCCGATGCGTACCAAGGATGCAGTTTGTTTCCCCTACCTGCAGCGGGTGTTTGAGCAGGTTGGCATGGGAGCTGTTGCCACCAGCGCCCTGGAAGGGCAGGAAATGGGCATTCTGGGCCTGGCGGACCGTATTATCATCAACCGCGATCACTTATTGGCTGAGGCCAAGCGCGAGGTCCTGCACATGGCCCAGGGAGGATACCAACCTCCCCCACCAGAAAAAATGTATGCTGCCGGCCGCGATGGCCTATCTGGATTAAAGATCGGTTTGCACAGCTTCAGATCTGGCGGCTACATCACTGAATATGAAGTGGTGATTGGCAGCAAATTGATCCACGTTATGACTGGAGGGAATATATCCCAACCGGAGTGGGTAGATGAACAATACTTCCTGGACTTGGAGCGGGAAGCATTCCTAAGCTTGTGCGGAGAAAAGAAAACACAAGAGAGAATGTGGCATTTGCTTCAAAAAGGCAAAGTACTTCATAACTAATCCAAAAGGAATTCCGACCAGGAAGTGAAGGAGATTCTTATGATTGAACCAAAAGATCCAAAATATGATCCAGTGATCGTTGCTGCCACAAGAACAGCGGTGGGAAAGGCCAAACGGGGAACGCTGAAATCCACTCGCCCAGAAACACTGGCTGCGGCCGTGATCAAGGAACTTCTGAAGCGAGCTGGAGATCTCGATCCCCATGAATTGGATGATCTGATCGTAGGCTGTGCTTTTCCTGAAGGTGAACAGGGAATGAATATCGCCCGGCTGATCGGTTTCAGGTCTGGACTTCCTGTTGAGATCCCCGCAGAAACAGTCAACCGTTTTTGCTCTTCTGGTGTGCAAAGCATCGCGCATGCCGCCCAGGCTATCTCGGCCGGGTATATCGATGCCGCTATTGCTGGGGGTGTTGAAGTGATGAGCATGGTACCGATGACCGGGTATAAATTCAGCCCTGATCAAACCCTGGCAGATGAATATCCGGAAGCGTACACCAGCATGGGCATCACAGCTGAGAACGTCAGTGAGCGGTATGACATCACCCGAGAAATGCAGGACGAATTTGCCTTGAAGAGCAATCAGAAAGCCCATCAGGCTGTGGAATCCGGTCGTTTTGATGAAGAGATCATCCCCCTGGATATTGAGATCGTCACTCCAGCTGGAACAAAGCAGATCACATTCAAGAGGGATGAAGGTCCCCGGGGAGATACCAGCCTGGAGCTGCTGGCCAGGCTCAGGCCAGCCTTTAAATTGAACGGCACAGTCACAGCAGGCAACTCCTCGCAAATGTCAGATGGCGCAGCAGGAGTGATCATCATGTCCAAAGCCAAAGCAGACGCTTTGGGATTAAAACCTCTGGCCCGTTTTATCACATTTGCTGCCGGAGGAGTTGATCCGGATATCATGGGAATGGGCCCCGTAGCAGCTGTTCCGAAAGTGCTGGAACGGACAGGAATGGAGCTGAAGGATATCGGCCTGATCGAGCTGAATGAGGCTTTTGCTGCCCAGGGATTGGCAGTAATTCAGGAGCTCGGATTGGACCAAGAGATCACCAATGTTAATGGCGGCGCTATCGCCCTCGGTCATCCCTTAGGATGTACAGGTGCAAAACTATCCGTTCAGATGATCCATGAACTGAAGAGAAGGGATCTTGAATATGGCCTGGTGACCATGTGTATCGGCGGGGGGATGGGCGCAGCTGCCATTTTCCAGAATATAAATTGATCAGGATCACATTAAGGAGAGAATAATGGCTGAATATACTGTAAAAGAATTGATCTTCAACCACGAGAAGGCCTTTATGCCCGAGAAAGCAGCCGGATTGGAGGCAGTGGTCCAATATCACTTGACCGGGGATGAAGGTGGCGATTATATCATCACCATTGGCGGTGATAAGTGCCAGGTAGCCGAAGGAGTGGCGGAGGATCCGGTCATGACCATGACCGCAGATGGAAAATATTTTGGCGATGTCCTGCTCGGGAAAGAAGACGGCATGAAAGGCTTCATGGATGGCAAACTTCAGCTGGCGGGTGACCTCAACCTGGCCATGAAATTGACCAGTTTCTGCAAGATGGGTGGGTAAGAATAATTTCAT
>Ga0180430_10001064_pt1 | contig 28038 bp, 18 predicted proteins | sample SS_ome_9_FD_132999 | JGI IMG/M metagenome (GOLD analysis project Ga0180430, IMG submission 132999) | Hypersaline lake sediment archaeal communities from the Salton Sea, California, USA - SS_1_S_2 metaG | ecosystem: Environmental > Aquatic > Non-marine Saline and Alkaline > Hypersaline >... | reverse complement strand
TTGGACTTGGAATTAGATTTTCCTACGCTACTAATGTAATCGCTAGAGTTGACTACGGTTATCAACTACATGAAATTGATAGACTTGTTGATGAATCTAATAGTCATGGTAGATTTCATGTCCAAGCATCTCTTAATTTCTAATAACTTCTATCTTTTAATTTATGTAATTAACTTAGTTTAATAATGGTTGCATTTCTAATTAAAAAGATTTATTTGTTAATTAATAATAAATAAATCCGTATTATGTTGCGTTTTTTTGTTTTTATATTTTTTACTTCTGTTTTGATTTCTAACCCTTCAGGTGAAAGGGTTACTTATGGAAAAGTGGAAATCACAAGAAAAGGAAATCAATTATCGATTTTTCAGAAGGGATCAAAAAGTATAGTTGAATGGGATCGATTTTCAATTGATCAAAATGAGATCACAGAATTTATACAACCATCATGTAAAGCAGCTTTACTTAACAGGGTTAATGGGGGTGATCCTTCTCAGATATTAGGAACATTAAAAAGTAATGGCTCAATTTACCTACTAAATAAGCAAGGAATTCTGATTGGTAAGGATGCGATTATTGATGTAGGTTCTTTTGTAGCTTCTACTTTAGAGCTTTCTGATCAGAAGTTTTTGGAAGGAAAGGAGCTAACTTTTAGTGGAGAAAGCCTTTCATCTATTGTCAATCTAGGAAAAATTTGTGCTGAGCATGATATTTATCTTTTTGCGCTAAATGTTGAAAACCAGGGAGAAATCATTTCTGAAAAAGGAACAGTAGGTATTGGAGGAGGAGAAATTCTTTTACAAGAAGCTGGCAAGGAAAGGGTTTTTGTTTCTTTAGAAAAAGAGGGGAGCGTATCGAATACAGGAATAATTGATGCAGCGCAAGTGGAGCTGAAAGCTTGTGGTGGAAATCTTCATTCTTTGGCGGTCAATCATGAAGGGTACATTCATGCTTCTTGTATAGAAGAGCGAAATGGAAATGTATACTTGCAAGCAGAGCAAGGAAAAACAAGAGTATCAGGAGAAATAGTTTCAGAAGGTGATGTACATCTTTTAGGATCGACTGTTTTAGTAGGTAAGCAAGCTCTTATAGATGTTAGTAAAAGTGGAAAAGCTGGAGAGATCTTAATAGGTGGTGATTACCAGGGAAGCAATCCGGAGATTCCAAACGCTAAGTGGACCTTTGTAGGTAGGGATGTTCAGTTAAAGTCTAATGGCTTAGGAGAAGGTGATGCTGGAAAGATCATTATATGGGGGGATACTAGAGCGATTTTTCATGGATATGCTGAAGCTAAAGGTGGAGATATCTCAGGTGATGGTGGGTTTATAGAAGTTTCATCCCCTTCATTAGTATATAAGGGCTCAGTATCAACAGATGCGATTAATGGAGCGGTAGGTACTTTGTTGTTAGATCCTACTGATATTACCATTATAAATGGTCTTGCGGGTGGTTCTACTCCGTCATTCCCAACTGGGATGACAATGGGTGGAGATGATCTTTATGAACCTGCTTCTACTGCTACATTAACAGATGGAGATATTATTGCTGGATTAGCTTCTTCAGCTGTTGTGATATCTACTGCTGGTGCAGGTGGAAATCAAGGCACTATTTCGATGGGAACTAATGTAAATATCACTTGGGCTACTGATAATGAACTTACAATGATTGCTGATAAGTCAATTCGTATTTTTTCAACAGCTGCTTCAATTACAAACACAAGTAGCACAACAGGGCCAATCCCAGTTATAAATTTGCAAGCTAATGTTGCTGGTGGAGCTACTGGGTCTAGTGAAGGGATACTTAATCAGGGAACAATTACTACAGTTGGAAGGAGTATTCGTTTAGTAGGACGAGGTGCTACAGGAACATCTCAATCCTATGGTATTCAGATGAACTCTGGAGATATTTTAACACAATCAGGTTCTATTACTTTATCTGGCACAGGTGGAGGAGATGGCACCGGGACAGGGACTGGAACTTCGGGGATATTGATAACTTCTGGCAGTGTGACTTCAACAGGAGCTAGTGCAGGAGATGTTATTTTAAGAGGAGTAGGAGGAAATAGTAGTTTAAATAGTGGGGTTAGTCTTTCATCAACAAATGCAGTAACTACAAATGGAGCAAATATTTTCATAATAGGAAAAGGTTCTACTGCAGCAGGTATTGAGTCTACAATTGGCATTACCTTAAACTCAGGTGTACTTTCAACAAACACGGGTAATATTGGTATTTCAGGTTATGGAGGTAGAGGGGGGCCTCAAAATGGTCTTGGTATCTCTATAGTTAACGGAGGAAGTGTTCTAACTGACACAGGTAACATAAGTATAGAGGGGCGAGGGGCTACTTTAGGTTCTAGCGGTATTAACTCCGGGGTATTTATAGGTGGTTCAACCACTACAAGTGTATCAACTACATCTGGTACGATAAATATTGATGGAATTGGTGGAAGTGTAGGGTTTACGAATAATGGAGTTGAGATTTCTACAAGAGGGGTGGTTTCTTCTACAGGGTCATCTCCAGTAGGAAAGATCACAATTAATGGAATGGGGGGCATAAGCTCTTTTAGTCATGGTGTTTTAATATCAGATAATGGAAGGGTTACATCAGTAGGTGGGGATATTGGTATTTCAGGAACGGCTACATCTACTTCATCTGGGATTTATGGTGTAGGTCTAACGGGTACTGGAGTTGTCCAAACTACTGGTGGTAAAATTGGAATTACAGGTACTGCAGCAGGAAGTGGAAATACTAATTATGGAATCTTATTACAAAGACCTATTCAAACAACAGCAGGAGTAGTGAGTTTATCTGGGACTGGAGGTGGAAATGGATCTGGTTCTCAGAATTTTGGAGTTTTTATAGACGGAGGATCAATAGGTTCTACTGGATCTGGAGCAGGATTGATAGCTTTAGTAGGGGTTGGAGGTAGTGGTACAAGTTCTGGAATGGGAGTTGCATTTGATAGTACAGGTTCTATTACAACTAAAGATGCTAATGTATCAATTATAGGAAAAGGCTCAACCGCACCAACTGCAACAAGCTTAAATGCGGGTGTCTATTTTGTTAATGGCTCCTTTATTTCAACAGAATCAGGAACAATTGGAATCTCTGGCTTTGGAGGGAAAGGATCCGTTTCAGGAATGGGATATGGAGTTTATCTTGCATCTGGAAGTTATATAGAGTCTACAGGGACATCTTCTCCTGGAAGTATAATGATTACTGGAATAGGAGGAACAGGAGCTAATAATAATCGCGGTGTCTATATCTTATCTAACCAATCTTTAGTTTCAAGTGAAAGTGGTGCGATAAATATTTCTGGTGAAGGAGGAGCTGGATCCGGAGCTAGAAATGTTGGTGTGACAGTAGACACCTCTGCAAAAGTGATATCAAAAGGCTCTACTGGTGCCTCAATTAGTATTATAGGTAAAGGTGGATCTGGAACAAATTCCAATTTTGGAGTGTTGGTAAATGCAGTAGATTCAAATATTGGAAGTACTGGCGCCAATATAAACATCACTGCAACAGGGAACGGTGGTACAGATACCAATTATGGACTTTCTTTAAACGTTGGAAGTGTTGATTCAGTAAGTGGAAATATAGTGATTAGAGCAAAAGGGGGCTCAGGTTCTACTGGTAATTCAAATCAAGGTGTAAATATTACAGGTGGTTCAATTAATAATGTAACTGGTAGCACTTCTATTACTGGTATGGGAGGGGCTTTTAGTAAATCTTTGAACCATGGAATTAGTATTTCTTCATCTGGAGTGATAGACGGAGGCGCTGGAATTTTAGCAGTCGAGGGTATAGCAGGTGGAACTGGAGATACTAACAGAGGAATTTCTATTGAGTCTGGTGGAAAGATCACTACAACAGCAGGATCTGGGGTTTCGATTCTAATAGAAGGAATGGGAGGCCCTGGTATAGATGGGAATGAAGGAATTCATATAGAAGGTGCTGGCTCTGAAATAAGTACAACTGATGCAATGTTATCTATTACTGGAACAGGAGGTGGAGTTGGAGTTACTGGAACAGGTGTTTATGTTGGAAATCAAGGTAGAATAGTAACTAAAGGTTCAGGAAATTTAGTTATCAATGCTACTGCAGGGGCTGGTACAAGCGTTGGTGTTCTTATTGGTCCAGGTGGAACAACTGGAGGACAGATTGTTTCTACAGGTGCAGCAGAAATTAGAATTACAGCTGATTCTAGCTTAGGTGATGATATGCAGATACTTGCTAATGGTTATTTAGGAAAGGGAGCTACAAGTTCTGTGCCATCAGGTAATATAGAGTTACATATTGATGATATGACAATTGATTCATCTGCAAACATACAATCAACAGGTGATCTATCTTTTTTAACTTCTCCAGGTGTTTCCATGGAATTAGGAGGAGCAGGGCCTGCAACTGCAACTTTAGGGTTAACAGGAGGAGAACTTAGTGCGATTAAAGATGGGTTTAATCTGATTACCTTTGGTCAATCTACTTCAATAGGTGATGCAGAGTTAAAAGCTTTTTCTTGGTCTGATCCACTTGTAGTAAATGGAAAAAACATAACAGTATCGGCTGGCGTAACAGGTGTTACTGGAGTTGGAATTACTTTAAACATTGGAAGATCAGGAACAACAGGAACATTTACTTTAGATTCGGTTGTTACAAACACATCAGGGACATTAACGGTAAATGGAGGATCACAAAGCGATACATTCGATATTAATGTACTAGGTCAGGATGCAACATTTAATGGTGCTAGTGGAACTGAAAACACTTTGTTTGGACCAGCAGGGGCTACCATGTGGTCAATTAATTCTAATAATGGTGGAGTGTTAATAGGAAGCACTATGATCTTTTCTAACATGCAGAATTTGGTGGGTACTGCAAGTGATGATATCTTTACCTTTACTGGACCTTATCAAGTTTCTGGTGGAACAGGAATTGCTGGGGCAGCAGGTACAAATACAATTATTGGTCCTCCAGAAGAGACAAATTGGGTGATTACTGCGGCTAATGAAGGAACTCTAGAGCCAACAGGTTCATCTGGCCCCACAAAATTTTCAAGTATTCAAACCTTGATAGGCGGAGCTGGTGAAGATATTTTTGATGTATCTGCAGGATTTACAACTACCAACCCACTAGATGGTGGTGGAGGAGTAAATACTATTATTGGTCCAAATACACCTAATGCATGGACAATATCTTCTGATGATACAGGAGATATAAACGGTTCTATTAGCTTTACAAACATGGGGAATCTTTCTGGTGGATCTGATACAGATGATTTTACCGTTGCTGATGGAGTTGTAGTTACCGGAACTATTGATGGAAATGGGGGAATAAATTCTTTAGATCTTACTGCATATACATCAAGTGTTAGTGTTAGTTTTGGAGCTCAAGCGACAAGTGCTGATTTTAGAGTCAATAACATAGATAATTTAATGGGGCCTGTAGGTGGTGGAATAGAAAATACGCTTTATGGTCCAAATCAAACATCATTATGGATTTTGATAGGAACAGATGCAGGTACACTAGCATTTTTACCTCAGACAACTTCATTTTCAGATTTTTCAAATGTTGTAGGGGGTAGTAGAAATGATCGGTTTAATATTAAGCTAGGTACAGTTACAGGAATTGTTGATGGGGGAAATGGGGGTACGAATCGATTGATTCCTCCAGATGTTCCAAATACATGGAATATTACAGAAGACAATAAAGGAACTGTTGCAGGTGTCTCTTTTAAAAGGATTAATTATCTTTCAGGTGGAGATGACAATGATACGTTTACTTTTTCAAATGGAGTAGGGGTATCAAATGTGGTAAATGGAGGAGGTGGATTTAATAATATGGTTTACCCTAATTGGGATCCTCCTGCAGTTATAGATTTTATTACTCCAACAAGCGGAACTGCATCAAATATTGGAATTGGCTTTATTAATATTCAAAAGATCGGTGGTGTTACTGTAATGGCCGATAATATTATTTTTGCAAATGTTGCACCTCTAAATTTAGCGATACGAGAAGTAGATAACTATCTTTATACAGATCGCTATATTCCAATTAGATATTCGAATATGTTTTCTCCTATTACAGGGGTGTTTATGCCCTATAATATTTTATGGATAGAGACTTTAAGAAAGATGAGAAGAGATGATCTTTAGATAATAGGTTTTCTTATTTCATCTTCTCTAATACCTAAATTACCATGTCTGTGGTAATCGATACTAATAGCTATTTCTCTTAAATAATTTAAAAGTTCAAATCTTCCATTTGCTAAAACAGGATCATCAATAATAGAGACACCTTCATTAGAAGCTGCTTGTAAAAGAGAATCTTTCGCTTTGGATGTTAATCGTACTCTTTTAACTAGCCCAGCTTTTACTCTGTGTTCAAAGGTTTCATTAGATTCTGCAGTAACTTTTAAATAAAGAGAAAGCTCATTCCAATCAACATTGTGAATAAGTTCATCTGGTACAGAAACTTCTAATGAACAAGAACAGGTTAAAGCGGCAGCTAAAACTCTTAACGTATCTAATAAGTTTGAGTCGTTTTCAACGCGTAGGGTTACACCTTTTTTTGATGCATAGTAAAAATAGTTATCTTGACCTAATATTTTACTTGGGTCGTGGTTTCTTTTCATTCTTTTCCACCAGTATGCGTAGTTAGAAATACTAGCAAACCAAATGCCAAGTTCTTCAGCAGATAAGTCTATTTGGTTTAAAAAGCTTGTCAGAAAATTGACTTGATCAGAAAGAGGATGCTTTTCTTTAGGAAGAGATTTTTGTTCTATTGTCACAAACTCTCTTAGATAATTTGCTCCACCTGCTTTTGATCCTTTTCCAAAGCTTGAGTTTTTGCAACCTCCAAATGGTTGTCTTCTAACAATAGCACCTGTGATTGATCGATTGATATATAAGTTGCCTGCTTCAATTTTTTCTATCCAACGAATGTGTTCTCTTTGATCAAGGCTTATTAACCCAGAGGTAAGGCCATATTGAGTGCTATTTGCAATTTTTATAGCTTCTTCAAGATCTTCTGCTTTAACTAGTGCTAAAACCGGACCAAAAAGTTCTGTTTTTTGAACAAATGAACCTGGCTTTACACCCATAATGATTCCTGGAGACCAGATTCTAGGGTTATTGGGATCTTGTTCTGGCTTTAATAAAAACTTTTGTCCTTTTTCTAATGTTGTTAGACCTTTAAGTAAGGGATCTTGAGGTTCATTAATTAGGGGGCCAATGACAGTTTCTGGATCATAAGCAGAGCCATATTTTACTGAGCTTGCTGCATCTTTTAATGCTCGTAAAAAATGTTTATCTTCATACACTTCCTTTTCTAAGATGGCGATTGAAGCGGCAGAGCATTTTTGACCTGCATGACCAAAAGCAGAAGAGACAAGCTCAGAAATTGCAAGATCTCTGTCTGCCATAGCTGTAATGATCATAGCATTTTTACCACCTGTTTCAGCATTTAAGTCGATAGAAGGTCTTAGATTTAGAAATAGTTTTGCAGTTGAGGTTGCGCCAGTTAAAATCACACTATTGATTCTAGGATCTTGAATTAGCATAGATCCTTCAGGATCATCTTTACAATTTACAAACTGTAAAACTTGTTTGGGGACACCTGCTTGCCAGAATAGATTGGCTATTTTCCAACCGAGCAATACAGCTTCAGGAGCTGGTTTAAAAATGACAGTGTTTCCACAGATTAAAGCAGCAGCAATTCCACCTGTTGGAATTGCTAAAGGGAAATTCCATGGAGAAGCAACTAAAACAGTTCCTTTTGGAGTGTATTGAAGATCTTCTTGCAAAAGCATTTTTTCAAATCGCTTTCGATAGTAATTGATAAAATCGATAGCCTCTGAAAATTCTGGGTCAGCTTGGTAAAGAGTTTTTCCTCCATTAGAAACCATAGCTTCAATAAGCTCTTCTCTATTTTCTCTAAAAAGCTCAATTGCTCGACAAAAGATTTTATTTTTCTCGTTAAAATCTAAATCTTTCCAAGATTGTTGAGCTATATTTGAACAACTAATAGCGTTTTCAATATCTTCTTTTTGAGCTAAACAATATTGGAATAATTCTAAGTTTTTCGAAGGATCAAATCCTTTTCCATCTTGGTTAGACAGTATTTCTTTTCCATCAATAACACAGGGTATTGGAGCTATAGTTTTGTTTTTAGATGATGACAATAGATTTCTTGCCCAAGATTGATTTTCTAAAAGAGAAAAATCTGTATCAGGTTCATTATCGAATGGAGTATGAAGTTTTACTTCTTGATCCTTTTCTTTTCTATTTTGTGATCTTCTTGGTGCATTTGTTACTGTTTGTATAAGATCAATACTTTGGCTAAAGATAAGAGCTTGGCTTTCCCATTCTTGAGATCCAGGCGACATGGAAAAGCTATGGTGTAAGAAGTTTTCTTTTCCACTGTTTTCATCGAATCTACGAATAAGGTATGCAATGGCGTGTTGAAAATCTTTTTTTTGTGTAATAGGGCAGTATAGTAAAATATCTCCAGCAAGTTGTTGAACAACTCTTCTTGTTTGATCAAAAATCCCTTCTAACATTTCAAAAGAAACGTAGGCTTCCACACAATTTTCCTTTCGTAAAATAAGTGCATAGGAAACTTCAAAGATATTATGAGAAGCAATTCCTATGTTTGCATAAGGGGCGTTTTCAGGTTTTAGACCGTAGGTAACCATTTTTTTATAGTTAGCATCTACTTCAAGCTTTGTTTTATATATAGGTTGCGCCCATCCTCTTGTAGAACTAGTAACTTGTTCATGAGCTAAATTGGCACCTTTTACAAGGCGTATTTTTATTGGAGCTCCACCTTTTTCAACTCTCTTTTGAGCCCAGTTTGTAAGATCTTGTTGAACAGCAAATGAATCTGGCAGATAGGCTTGTAAAACAATGCCGGCTGGAAAATGAGTAAATTCTTCTTCTTCTAATAACTCTTTAAAAACAGCAACAGTCAAATGTAAATCTTGATATTCTTCCATATCTAGATTCACAAATTTTGCAGATAGATTACCATCTTTGTCTACGTAAGGGGTGTTTTGAGCTTTTTGATATAAAGGACGAATTCTCTCTTTAATTTTTTCTTTAGTTTGTTCGAAGGCCACAAGATTTATTTGAGAGAAAACAGATGAAATTTTTACAGAGACATAGTTAACTTCTGGTATTTCAAGTAATTTTAAATAAAGAGAGATTCTTGTTTCTTCATCTTTTTTTCCTAAAACTTTTTCGCCAAGATAGTTGATATTAAGCCTAACATTGTCAGAAGTTCTTTTTTTGATATGTTCTAACAGAGCTTTTTTTTCTGCTGGAATGATAACTGTTTTTGTTTGTTTCCTCATCTCTCTTCTAAACAAGGGCACTAAAATAAAAGGAACTACATTAGAAAGTTTTCTGAAGCAAAATACTTTTGCTTTATCGAAAAAGGAAAGATAGCGAGGAACTTTATTAAGATCGATAAGAAAATTGATTTGGTTTGCTGTTCTTTTAAAAGATTTAGAACGAAAAGCTTGATCTGCTGCACTAATTGTGAAAGATTTTCCTGCCGGGTCATGCATCATCTTCCAAAGGTTTTTCTGTTCTTTTTTTTCTTCGTTGTTTTGTTCTTTTTGAGCTTCTTTGAATATTAAAGCTGCAAGCTCTAAAGTGGCTTGTTTTCTATCTTCACTATCTTGAGGTTTACCTTCAAAACTTTCTAATAATGAAACAGCTTCTTGTAAATGAATAGAAAATTTAACTTTGTTTTTCATTAGTGACCCTTTTTTTCTTTTCTATAGCAAAACTAAAAACAATTAACAAAGAATTTCATTAACTTTTTTATTTATGAAAAGTTGACCGAAATAGAAGACGATCATATGATTTTTTTTAAGTTTAAAAATAGGAAATATGCTCATGTCAAAGTTGGTAAAATTTGGTTCTAAGGCACAAAAGAAACTATTAAAAGGGGTAAATACTCTTGCAAAAGCAGTTCAAGTAACCCTTGGTCCAAAGGGAAGAAATGTAGTGATCAGAGAAAAAAGTGAAACTTTTTCAACTAAAGATGGAGCAACAGTTTCAAAAGCAGTTGTATTAAAAGATTCTTTTGAAAATATGGGTGCATTTTTAGTTAAAGAAGCTGCGCTTAAAACAAAGGAAAAAGCAGGAGATGGAACAACAACTTCTGTGATTTTAGCTCAAGCAATGGTTGAAGAGGGGTTTCGATATCTTTTTTCTGGTGTTCATCCTATGCAAATAAAAAAAGGTATGGACAAGGGGTTAAAAACATTAATCACAAAACTTCAATCGATGGCAAAGAAGGTAAGTAAAGAAAATGAAATAGAAAAAATAGCCACAATATCAGCAAATAATGATAGAGAAATTGGATTGGTTGTTTCAGAGGCAATCAACAAGGTTGGAAAAGAAGGTATAGTGACTTTAGATCAGTCAAAAGGTTTAGAGACAAGTTTAGAACTTGTGCGTGGTATGAAAATTGATAAAGGATACTTATCGCCTTACTTTGTCAATTGTCCTGAAAAAATGACAGTTGAGTATGAAAATGTTTCTATTTTACTTTTTGATCAAAAGTTATCAGGGGTAAATGATATTGTTCCATATTTAGAAAAGTTTTCAGATGATCATTCTAATCCTCTTTTAGTTATCGCAAAAGATATTGAAGGAGAAGCTCTGTCTACTTTGGTATTAAATAAGATAAAAGTAGGACTTCCATTAGTAGCAGTTAAAACACCTAGTTTTGGAGATGAAATTCTGGAAGACCTTGCTCTGCTCACAGGAGCTAATATTATTTCACAAGATTCAGAGGATAAAATAGTTTTTGGGCATGCAAAAAAAATTACCATTTCTAAAAGTCAAACCACGATTATTGATGGATCTGGAGATAAGGAAAAAATTGAAGAACAAAAGAAATTACTCAAAGCACAAATTCAAAATACTAAGAATAGTGAAGTGTTAGAAGAAAGGTTAGCAAAGCTTTCTGGAAAAGTTGCGGTTATCTATATAGGAGCTGCTACTGAACTTGAGCTAAAAGAAAAAAAAGCAAAAGTTGAAGATGCTTTAAATGCAACAAAAGCAGCATTAAACGGTGGGATTGTTGTAGGTGGAGGAGCTTCTTATATAAGAGCAATTTCTTCACTGGAAAATCTAAATCTTAGTAATGATGAGCAAGTAGGAGTAAAAATACTTCAATATGCTCTTATGTTCCCAACAAAAACAATTGGAGAGAATGCAGGGCGTCAGGGTGATGTACTTGTTGAAAAGCTTTTGGAAGAAGAAGAAAGCATAGGATACGATGCATTAGAAAATACTTTTTGTAACATGCTTGAAAAAGGAATTATGGATCCTGTTTTTGTATGTATTACAGCTTTAGAAAACGCAGTTTCAATAGCTTCTATGCTACTGACTTGCTCTGCAGTGGCAGTAGAAAATGAAAAAAAACATTGATAAATCAAATTGATCTTTGTTTTTGTTAAGACAACTCTAACCTGTGAGTTTTCTAATTTCAGATGTCATAGTACCTTTAAAATTGGTAAAGAAAATAAATAGTGACTATTTTATGAAAATGATTTGAGCGTACAATACTTTTTTCATTTGATGTTTTCTTGATATCTTACTATTTTCAAAGCAGAAAAGTAGGTTCCAATGATTCTGTTAAGCTCTTTAAGACATCGTGGTATGCAAGTTTTACTGGTAGTAATTTTCTACCTTTCGTTTGCAAGTTTTTTGCCAATAGAAGTGCACAAGGCATTTTATACTGTAAGTTTGTTGATTAAAGATGTACTTGTTTGGATGATGCCAGTTACAGTTGCAATGTTTATAGCTTATGCAATTTGTTCTTTTCAAAAGCAAGCAGCTCTTTTTGTTTTAGTGATCTTATTTTTTGAAGCATTATCAAATTTTAGTAGTGTTTGGTATGCATTTTTAACTGCAAATATGGTCTCTTCCGCTTTACCTGCAATACAAATGCCAAGTATTGATCAATCCTTTGAGGCTTTGTGGAGATTGCCTTTGGTAAAGCCTTCATTTTGGTCTGCAGATAAGGGAGCGATTATCGGCCTTTGTTTAGGGTGCATTTCTGCATTTAGCTCAAATCAAACATTAAAAATGGTGATAGAACGAGGTAAAAACTTTGCTGAATGGATTTTGACAAAGGTTTTTGCAAGGTTAATTCCATTTTTTGTATTAGGGTTTATTGTTCAGATCTACCAAGCGGAAATTCTTACCCAACTCATTGTTCACTATACTGTTTTACTAAGTTGGATGGTGTTGTTTTTAGCTATTTATTTAGGCTTTGTATTTTTACTAGGCTCAAAATTTTCTCTTTTATCTACATTAGAAAGTCTTAAAAACATCCTACCTGCAGGGGGATTAGCATTTATCTCTGGTTGTAGCATGTCAACAATGCCATGGACAATAAAAGGAACAGCAAAAAATTTAAAAGATCCTAATTTAGCTAATGCTGTGATTCCAGCAACAACGAATATTCAACAGGTAGGTGATTGTATTGTAAATTCATTCCTATGTTTTCTGATTTATAAACATTTTTATGGAGTATGTCCAAGCTTAGGCATGTGGATACAATTTAGTTTTGCATTTGTTTTAGCTAGATTTGCAACATCTGCAATATTAGGTGGGGCAATCTTTGTAATGCTTCCAGTATATGAAACATACCTTTCTTTTACCCCTGAAATGATCATGATCATTTTAGCTTTCAATGTGGTGTTAGATCCATTAGTTACTGCTTGTAATGTAATTGGAAATGGAGGGCTTTGCCAGGTATTTGAAAAGGTTTGGAATCGAATTCACCAAAAAGCTTTTAAAACAACTGATTGATTAGAAATATTGGTATTTATTTTGTTTGCCAAAAGCTTGGTAAAAACAAGATCAATACAGAATAAAATTCAAGTCTTCCTAAAAGCATCCATAGTGTAGATAGAATTTTAGATATTGGGGATAGGAAAACAAAAGTATCTAAAGGCCCTGCAGCACGAAAAGCAATACCAATATTATTCAACATACATCCTGTTAGACCAAAGGAAGTTTCAGGGTCTATGCCATCTAAAATATATAGAACAGTTCCTAGGCTAGTAATAAAAGCTACAATAGCAAAGAAAGACAAAACAGTAAGAGCCGTTTTCATGTCTATATGAGCATTTTCAATTTTAAGTTTTTTAACAGCCTCTGGACGAAACATAGCTTGAACTTGGTAGACAAGAATTTTAAATAGAATATAAAAGCGAGGGGTTTTTATACCTCCACAAGTAGCTCCACTCATTCCACCTAAAAACATAATTATTAACATAAACATCTGAGCAGAAAAGGGCCATACATCATAATTTGCTGTGGTATAACCAGTAGATGTTTGTGCAGATATAGATTGAAAAAGACCTGTTCTTAAAGTTGTTATGAAAGTGTCTTGAGATTGATAAAATAAAGCTAGAGGTTTTCCGTAAATAATATATGTAATTGTTCCTGAAAAAAATAAGACAGAGCCAATAAATAGAAAAAAGTCAGGAACATAGATTTTGTAAAATTTAGCTCTTAAAATATGAAAATATAAAGAAAAGTTGATACTTCCTAGGATCATAAATAAAATCACAATCCATTCTGTGTTTGCATTTGCATAAGCTCCAATGCTTAAGTTTTTAATTGAATAGCCACCTGTTGAAATAGTTGATAAAGAAACAGCTACTGAGTCAAATAAATCCATATTTACATTTGTCCAAAGAAGTAAGACAACTTGCATTAATGTAAGACCTAAATACAGTTTCCAAAGTAAAGATGCTGTTTCTTTGATTCTGGGACTTATAGCTTCCTTTATAGGTCCGGTAGATTCCATTTGAAAAAGAAATTTCCCTCCTACTCCTAAGGCAGGAAGAACGGTTAAGAATAGAACAACTATTCCCATCCCTCCAAGCCATTGGATAAAATTTCTCCAAAATAAAACGGCATATCCTACAGCTTCTACACCTTCAAATAAGATTTTTCCTGATTTATCCCGTATAGGTTCAATGGTTCCATAGTAAGAGTAGGTTTTTCTTGGTACATTAGGATTTTCAATTGTTTGAAGAACTTCTTTTCCATCAGCATCATATTTTTTTGCTGTCATCATCGATGCGCCTGTGGTGGTAAACCCTGAAATAGTTTCAAAGTATGCATCTACTGGATTATTCAAAGTACCAGTTAAATAAAAGGGTAGAGCTCCAATAAAAGAAGTGATAAACCAAATAAGTACTACTAGGATAATACTTTCTCTTTTATGAACATTGCCTTCAGATTTTTTTCCGAAAAATTTGAAGATGTAGGCTATTAAAAGACAAATTCCTAAAGTGGCTAAAAATTCTATTGTGCTATCAGGCTTTGGATTTGCTTGATCATCTAGAACAAACTGAAAATAGATAGCAACACCCAATGGAACACAAAGGATCAAAGCAAAATAGAGAAGGTAGTTTCCTAAAATTCTAGAAATTTCGCGATAGTTCATGTTTAAAACAGGTGTTGTAATTCTTCCATTGATTTTGGTTTCGTGATCACAATCACGGTATCATTTGGGCTTATCACTCTATCTCCTTTACCAATAATTACTTGTCCTCGGTTTACAATGACTGCTATGAGCATATCTTGGGGTAGGTGAGATCCTAGTTCTGAAAGGGGAATACCAACAATTTTTGAATCATAAGAAACTTTAATTTCTAGTACTTTAGCTTGATTATCACAAAGAGAAGCGATAGATAAAATTGTGTCAGAGTGAATAATTGTCGTAATACGGTTAGCAACATTTACTTTTTTAGAAATAGAAAATCGAATATCTAATTGTCTTAGAATTGGAGCAAGTTTTGAATCAGAAAGTAGTGCGATTACTTTTTCACATCCTGCTTGTTTTCCAATTGCTGATAATAAAAAATTTGTTTCATCGCTATGTGTACATGCGATGAAAGTGTCACATTTATCAATATTTTCAGATTTTAAAAATTCTAAGTCTCTACCATCATGATTAATAATAGTGGCATTCGGTAAAACATCAGCTAGTTCAGAACATCTTTTTTCATCTACTTCAAAAAGCTTAATATGTACGCCTAAACGATGAAGAATTTTTGTTAATTCAATACTTGCGCCAGAGCCACCTATAATGGCAACAGAAGATAGAGTTTCTTTTTTTGCTTTAAATATTTCATCTACTTTTTCCATTACAGTTGTTTGTCCAACTACTGTAACTTCATCTCCAGGGATTAAAAAATCTTCACCATGAGGGATGATGATTTCTTCTTTTTCCTTAGATTCAATCTTTGCTTGATGTGGATGATTTCTTCTAATTAATCCAATGATAATTTCTTCAGGTAGATCAAGTTTTGCAATAGGTGTATTAGCATGTTTCCATTTTTCTGGGATCACAAGAGTTTTCATTTGGATAGCGCCGTGCGCAAAGCTTTCAGTAAATAAAGAAGACTCAGGAGAAATGACACTTTTTAAAATGTCTTGTGCAATTAAAATATCTGCTCCAATAAAGTAATCAACAAAAAATAACCTTCTAAAGTCAAGGTTACTTTTTTGTAAGTAGCTAGGTTCTTTTATCAAGCAGATAGTTTTGGGGTAACCAAGATTTTTTGTGATCATACAAGATGATAAATTCAGCTCATCTTTTTCTGTTACAGCAATAAAAAAATCAGGTTCATGTTCTAATAAATCATCAAAAAGCTTCCAATTTGATGCAACTCCCAAAACTGTTGCTACATCAATTTGCTTACTAATTTTTTCTAAAGCTTTTTCATCTTTATCTACGACAATAACATTGTGCTCTTCTTCTGCTAGTGTTTTAGCAACATAAGAACCTATTGGATTGGCGCCTAAAATTACTATGTTCATGTAGTTACTTTCTCAACAAAACTTTCCATCCACTCTTTACTAGTAATAATTTGTCCAAAAGCACCTAGATTTGTCAATGATGCTTGATGAAGAGTGTCGCTATAACTTGTAACGCAGTCGGTTAGTGTAGTTACTTGTAAATTTCTTCCTACTGCTTCTCTTGCGGTTGTTTCTACAACACCATTAGTTGTAAAACCTGAGATAATCACATGTTCACAATTTAAAGATTTTAAATGGTGATCTAGTTCTGTTTCATAAAAGGGGGATAAAGACCATTTACGAATTGAAAAGTCTACTTTTGGAAGAGTATCATAAAGATCATGTCCCCAAGTTTCTTCTCTAAAGCCTTCATCATGTAAAAAAGGTCTAAGTTTCCCTAAATTACCAAGGCCAATTGGTTTGCCTTGTTGATCAACTAAAATCGTAAGTTTAGTTGCAATTATTGGGATGTGTTGCTTATGACAAAAGTGCATAACATCAATTAAATTTGGAATTATTGAGTTAATATTTGCTGCAGCTAAGCCATTTCTTGCATAGATTCCATCATCATGACAAAGGTCATTTTGTAAATCTAAAACTAAAAAACAGGTTCGTGACATATATACTTCCTTTCTACATTTATTTTTCTTATACTTTTTTTTTGTCATGATTGTCAAAAGAGGATTAGCTAAATGGTTAAAATTGGTGCATTAATTAATTTTTGTTCAAATGAATATCCATTTTTATCTCACTGCTTATCACATTTAAAACCGATATGTAGTCAGATTATTGTTTCTGTTTGTGATCACTACTACAATGGAAAAAAAGAAGATCTATCAACATTAAAAAAAATCTATTCTGAGTTTCCAAACGTAACATTTATTCAATATCCATACCTTGGAAATACAATTTCAAAAAAAGCTAAAAAGAAGAAAGGGGGAAGGGTATTTGATGGAATATCAAGAACAATTGGAGCTTCTTTTTTAGATGAAGATACTGATTATGTCTTGTTTATGGATGCTGATGAGATTATTGATACAGAAAGATTTTTAGACTTTATAAAAACAGAATCATTAGAAGGTTTACAAGCTGCAAAGTTTTCAAACTATTGGTATTTCCGTGAACCTAAATATCGCTCTCAAACATTTGAAGATTCTATTCTCTTAGCTAAAAAATCTGCTCTTTCAAAAAAAGTATTATTTGGAAAAGATGACAGAGATGGAATTTTTCAAAGAATTAAAGGAAATAAGAAAAGGGAAATGACATTTAATAACAAACCGTTGTTTCATCACTACAGTTGGGTAAGAACAAAAGACCAAATGCTTAGAAAAGTATTGAGCTGGGGACATCGTTCAGAAAGAGATTGGGCCTTTTTAGTAGAAGAGGAATTTTCTAGAGATTTTAATGGAAAAGACTTTGTTCATGGTTATAGTTTTGATGTTGTTGAACCTTATATTGAAATAGATCTACTAAAAAAACCTACAAAAAAACCAAAAGATATTTTGAATAATCTCCTTTCTATTTCTGAAAAAAAAGCTTTAAAGACAATTTCTATTCCAATGCTTTTACGATCTTATCTACCATTTACCAAAACCTCTTGATTTTTATCTTCTATGGGAAGATAATTTTTCCATATACACCGGTAGCTCAATTGGATAGAGTACCTGGCTACGAACCAGGCGGTTAGAGGTTCGAGTCCTCTCCGGTGTGACAGACGAAAGCATTGCTGCTTTCGTCTTTTTTTTTAATTGGAAAGCTTGTGGATTATGTGGGAGCAAAATGTCTTTTGACTAAAATCCTTGTTTCACTGGTTTGATTGGTGCTTATTACAAAAGAAATAAAGTTTTTAGTCTTAGGAAGGACTAAATCAATCAAATGAAGGAGGTTTTCTTAATTCTTTTTTCTTTGAGTATCTTTTTTTCTGTTCAATATTTTTCTTTTTGACAGATCTTGGCATTTTGGTAGGAATTCTCTTAGGTTTTCTATAATTTAGTTTATCAACCTTTTCTCGAATTTTTTTTAAGCATTGAGCTTTATTTAGATATTGGCTTCTTTCTCTTTGGCAGGTTACAACAATACCGGTTGGAAGGTGAGTTAGGCGAACAGCACTATCGGTAACATTTACATGTTGACCGCCAGCTCCTTTTGCTCGGTAGGTATCTACTCTACATTCTTCAAGTAAATCCTTGTCATTTTTAGGGAGAGTAATTTTAGCCATAGGTTGAATCTTAGTGGTTTAACTCTAATATACGAATTTTGCATTAATATGGCTGCAATTATAAATTTCTGCTACAATTGAGCAATGATTTTAGAAATTTTTAATTCAGGTCCTTTAGAGACAAATGCTATATTGCTTGCATGTGAAAAGACAAAAAAAGCAATTGCAATAGACCCAGCCTACGGGTCTAAAGATAAAATTATCAATAAAGCCAAAAAGCTTGGTGTATCAATTGAAAAAATTTATTTAACCCATTCACATTGGGATCATATTGCAGATTTAGCAGCTTTAAAAAAAGAGCTTCAATGTCCAGTGTTTGTACACAAGGATGACAAAGAAAATGTAGAAAATCCAGGTTCTGATGGATTGCCACTATTTTTTGGAATTGCGGGAACAAAAGTGGATGAGTTTTTAGAAGAAGGACAAACTCATCAAATTGGTGAGCTTGAATTTACAGTGTTTCATACACCAGGTCATTGTCCTGGTGCTGTTTGTTTTTATTTTGAAAAGCAAGAGCTTTTAATTTCTGGTGACACTCTTTTTAAAGGGTCATTTGGAAATTTAAGTTTTCCAGGTTGTGATGAAGACAAAATGTTTGCTTCCTTAAAAAAGCTTGCAAAACTACCTAAACAAACAGTTGTTATTCCAGGTCATGGGCCAAACACCACAATTGGTAATGAACCATGGCTTGAAAATGCAAAAGATTATTTTGGTTTATAATTGGAGGAAATTATGTCATTAATCGGTAAAAAAGCTCCTGGTTTTACAGCTGGAGCTGTACAAGATAAAAAGATGATCAAAAACTTTAGTCTAGAGAGCCTAAAGGGAAAATACGTTGTTCTTTTTTTCTATCCTTTAGATTTTACATTTGTTTGTCCAACAGAGCTTCATGCTTTTGAGGAGAAAAGACAAGAGTTTATTAATAGAGGAGCAGAAGTTGTAGCTTGTTCTATAGATTCAGCTTTCTCTCATTTTGCTTGGTTAAATACACCAAAAGCAAAAGGGGGAATTGAAGGGGTTACTTACCCAATCGTTTCTGATATCCATAAAACAATTGCAAAAGACTACGGCGTTTTAAAAGAAGATGAGGGAATTGCCTACAGAGGACTTTTCCTGATCGATAAAGAAGGTGTTGTTCGCCATATGGTTGTCAATGATCTTCCGTTAGGACGTTCTGTTGATGAAGCTCTTAGAACTTTAGATGCTCTTATTTTCCATGAGGAAAATGGAGAAGTTTGCCCTGCAAACTGGAATAAAGGAGAAAAAAGCTTAAAACCAACTCAACAAGGCTTAGCAGAATTTTTTAGTTAATGTTTTGTTGTTAGAAAATCATAAAAGTCTTTTTCTGTAAGAATAATTACACTTTTATGAATATGACATAGAGGTTCTGCTTTTTCTAGAATCTCTGTGTCCCCAACTCCTGGAAGACAAAGAGCGTCTATTTGTCCTATATGTTCTTTCTGTGCTAGTTTTTTAAATCCTGAATAGTAATCTTCAATGCTAAAACCCTCTTCTTCTACACGAAAAAAAATTAAAGGTCTTTCATACATAAGAGCTTGTATAGCAAAGCCTAAACCTAAACTATCTTCTGGTGCTTGCCCTAAAAAATCCATTAGCTGATCTAAAGTTTTAAGAAAGTAGGGTTTATCAAATACCCCTTTTTCAGCTTGGCCAAATAAAGCAACAGAAGACTTCATATTTATTAGGTTTTTATTTTTGATATATAAGTTTAATGGTGTTTTAGTTTCAAGAAACTAATTAAACTTATTACTGTCAAAAAATTTAGCATCTTTACCTAATAGGTGTTCAATTTCTAAGAGTCTATTGTATTTAGCAACTCTATCTGAGCGACATAAAGATCCTGTTTTGATTTGTCCCGCATTTGTTGCAACTGCAAGATCTGCAATAAAAGTATCTTCAGTTTCACCAGACCTGTGTGAAATCACAGTAGTATAGTTGTGTTTATGGGCAAGTTCTATAGTTTCTAGAGTTTCAGAAAGGGTACCAATTTGGTTAAGTTTAATTAGAATCGAGTTACCAGCTTTTAGGTTAATTGCTTTTTCTAGGAATTTAGGATTTGTTACTAAAATATCATCTCCTACAAGTTGAATTTTATTTCCTAATCTTTCGGTTAGTTTCACCCATCCATCCCAATCATTTTCATCTAGCCCATCTTCAATAGAATCTATTGGGAATTTTTCACAAAGTTCTTGAAGGTAGGTAATTTGTTCGTCAGATGTTCTACTTAGAAACTCTTGGTTAAGGTTTTTTTTCTTTTTTTCAATATAGCAATAACTCTCACGATCATAAAATTCTGAAGAAGCAGGATCTAAAGCAATAGAAATTTGATCTTTAGCTTTGTATCCAGCTTGATCTATAGCGTCAATTATTAGAGAAAGAACTTCGTTATTATCACTAAGTTTTGGAGCAAAACCTCCTTCATCACCTACAGAAGTAGAGAGGCCTTTTTTCTTTAAGATTTTTTTCAGTTCTGTAAAAACTTCAACGCCATATCTAAGAGCTTCTCTAAATGTAGGAGCTCCTTTTGGGCGAATCATAAACTCTTGAAAGTCTAGGGTATTATCTGCATGGGCTCCACCATTTATGATATTCATCATTGGACAAGGAAGACTTACAGGACGATCTTTTGCAAGCCAAGAAAAAAGGGGAACATTTTGATCTAATGCTGCAGCTTTTGCTACTGCTAAAGAAATACCAAGAATTGCATTAGCACCAAAGTTTTTCTTATTTTCTGTTCCATCAGCTTCAATCATTTTGTAATCGATATCTTTTTGCTTTAAAACGCTTTCGCCAATAAGAAGATCTTTTAACGGGCCATTAATATTTTCACAGGCTTTTAAGACACCCTTTCCATTAAATCTATCTTGATCTTGATCTCGAAGTTCTAAAGCTTCGTGTTCTCCAGTTGAGGCGCCAGATGGCACTTTAGCTTTTGATCGGATTCCATTTTCTAGGGTAATAATTGCTTCAACTGTTGGATTACCACGAGAGTCTATTACTTCTAAAGCTTCAATATTTGAAATTTTTGACATGCTATCGCCACCTATCTTTTTTGCCTATTGACCCTATTAAACTTAAGTAAGAGTCAAAACGCAAGGAAGATAGTGTTTTTTCTTCAATTGCCGTTTTTACTGCACAGTCTGGTTCTTTAAGATGCATGCAGTTATGAAAACGACAGCCGGTTGCGATTGTCTTGATATCAGAAAAGTGATTGATGATATCTTCTTTTGTTAAATCCCAGACACCAAAACTTTTTATTCCAGGGGTATCGATGATAAATCCGTTGTCTTCAATTGGAATAAGGTGAGCTTTTGTAGTTGTATGCATTCCTTTTCTTGTTCTACTAACGGTTTCTTGAGTAGGAAGATTAAGATTACATAGAAGATTGATTAATGATGATTTACCAACACCAGACTGACCAGAAAAAACAGAAGCTTTTCCAGCCATCTGCCTTTTTAGTATATCTATACCAGTAGAATCTTTTGTACTAACAGAAATTATAGGTAGATCAATTTTTTGATATGCATCTAAGGACTGTTCATAAAGATCTTTTTCTTTTTGATAGATTTTTCTGCTAATAGAAGGATCATCAAGCAGATCAATTTTATTGATCAAAAGAACAGGACTCATATTTCCTTTTTCACAAGCAATTAAGTAACGATCAATAAGTGGTGGTTTTAATGGAGGGTTGACAACTGAGACAGTAATCAATACCTGATCAATGTTTACTGCAATTAGTTGCTCTTTGTTTTGTACCTGATCTTTTCTTGTTAGATATGAAGTTCTTTCATTGATTTCCTCAATGACTCCTTCCTCATTTTCTACACTAAATTGAACAAAGTCTCCAACAGCAAGAATATTTTTTTTCTGTGTTTTTTCTTTTTTTAAAGCGCCTCTTAAAAAGCATGTGTACTCTTTATTTCCATCTGAAACAGTTGCTAACTCTCCTTGAATAGATAGAACTCTGCCTTTTTTTATCATAGCTTTCTCATCATTTCATGCATCAATATAGCTCCCGCAGCAGCTACATTCAAGGAATCAAAAGAATTTTGGTTTTTTATAGTTATTTTCTGATACTCAGAAAAAAGCTCTGAAGGGCCTTTTGTCTCATGCCCTAAAACCAAAACAATAGGTTCTTTATAAAAAACGCTTTCTATATCTTTTCCGCCAAGATCAGCTACAATTATCTTTTTTGTAGTTAAGTATTGATCAAGTGAACTTTCATTTACCTTACAAAAAGGTAAAAGAAGACTCGCTCCTTTAGAAACCTTTACAGTCTTGTCATTAAATAGATCCACAGTATTAAAGAGTAAAACCCCTTCAAAACCTAAAAAATAGGCAGTACGAATAAGAGTTCCTAGGTTTCCTGGATCTTGAATATGATCACATAGCAAGAGTTTGTTTTTTGTAACAAGGTTCTGTTGTTTTGGTAGATTAAAAAGAGCACAAGGTTCTAAGTTTTTTAAACCTGTGATTTTTTTTAAAACTATTGAAGAGCAATGGGTAACGTTCTTAAATGAAGGTTGGCTTGATTCTGGCACAAATATTTGTTCTGGTTCGTGTTCTTTTAGTACTTCTTCAATTTCTCTTTTGCCAATTACTAATACCTTACCATTTTCTTCTCTAAACTTTTTATCAACTTTAAGTTTACAAAGATATTTTACTAATGGGTTCTGTACACTTGAAATAATTTTTGATACCATAAAGTTTATAAAGGTTTTTTTATGCGAAAGAAAAAAGATAGGTTATTTCATTCTCTTGCGGTTCGTATTTTACTTATTGCACTTATTTTACTTGTTTTGCCTTTATTCTTTCACAATTTATTTCTCTATTGGCAAGATTATCAAGAGAAAAAGGATAATCTTTTTTTAAATTTAAAGATTGTTGGAAACAATAAGTCTTATGATGTTTTTCAATATGTAGATAGTGAAAAGAAATTTTTGAGTTGGATTTCAACACAAGAGTTAAATGAAGATCTACTAGAAAGAGCGCAATTTGAAGAAAAGTTATCAAAGCTTTATTTTATTGACTCAGAAGGAAAACAAATACTAAACCCTTCAGAAAAATTACCTTTTATCGACGCTGATTATTTAGAAAATTTAAAACACTACGACAATTTTCTTACAGAGGATACAGAAACCAAAGTATTGGATATCCCAGTTCCTGTTAAAAACGATGGGAAATTTATAGGGTTTTTAATTTCTAGAACTCCCATTGAAAGTTTAAAAAAAGAATTATTTCAAACATTTACCTTTCCTTACGCAGTAGAAATTAGTTTTCATGAAAATGAATTTGCTCCTTTTCCCAATTCTCAAGAAACAGATACATTTTCCGCAAAGGAAAATGGAGAGTCTGTTTTTGTTAAAAGAGTACCTTTTTCAAGATCTAATTTTTCTCTCTATTTTATTGTTCAAGAAGAAGAAGTTTCAGATTTATCTGTAGATAAAGTTCTAAAAAACATAGTTTATTTAACCGGTTTTTTCGTTGTATTTGGTGGTATATTTGTTTTTATTATCGCAAGAAGAATGTACAAACCAATGAAGCATCTTTTATCTGTTATCGATAAAATCTTTTATTACGATTTAGATGCTAGATATACTCCTGATAAAATGGGATTTGAGATCAATATTTTAGGGGAACATTTTAATAAAATGATCGATAGTGTTTTTCACTATCAAACAGAAATGGAAAAATTTCGTCTAGAACAAGAAGCGCTAAAAAAGGAACTTGAAATTGGTACTGAAATCCAGCAAAGCCTTTTTCCAAAAACTATTCCATCCTTAAAAAATGTAGACATTGAAGGGAAATGTTTTCCAGCAAAAGAGGTTGGAGGTGATTTTTTTGATCTGTTTCTTGTAGGAAATAAATTAGTCTTTTGTGTTGCTGATGCAGCTGGAAAAGGAATTTCAGCTTGTCTTTATTCTCTTGGTATAAGATCACTATTGCGCTCTACTCTATCTAAAGAACCAGACTTAAAAATAGCTTTAGAAAATGTTAATGCACTTTTTCATGAAGATGTAGGTGAGTCCGGTGTTTTTACAACTTTATGGATTGGTGTATTAGATACCAATAGTAATGAGTTAACTTACTCTAGTTTAGGGCATCATCCTGTTTTATTAAAAAGAGGAGGAGAGGTTCAAGAGTTAAATACGCAATCTAATGCATTAGGGCCTTTTGAAGATGTATTTATAGAAACAAAAACTTGTAAACTACACACCAATGACAACCTATTACTTTTTACTGATGGAGTTGTTGATTGTCAAAATGAAAAAGAAGAGTTTTTTGGTTATGACAATATAGTAAAGTACTTTTCGTCTCACAAAAGTTTTACTGCTAAAGAATATGTTGCAAGTTTTTTAGATCATCTTAAAGAGTATTCGAAAGATCATCCGCTGTTTGATGATTTAACTATTTTGTCTTTGTTTATCAAAAAATAATAGACCCGAAACAAGTTTTTTCATAGAGTATCTACTTACGGAGGTATCTATGAAAAAACTTTTGATTTTACCTATTCTTGTAATTACAACACTTTTCTCACAAAATATAACTGAATACTGTGAATGTGATCCATGTATGTGTGATCCTTGTGAATGTGGTCCATCTAACGCAGATTGCTGTGATCCATGTGTATTCAATCCACCATGTCCACCTAATAGTCATGGATATAACACACCATATGTTTACGACCTTTGTTCTTGTTTTGATGCTTATGTAAAAGCTAGCTTTCTTTATTGGGAAGCTTATGAGGATAATTTAGAACTTGGTATGACAACAACTTCTAATAACGCAGATCTACCTATTCTTAATGGCGTGATTATAGACATGGACTATGAGTATGAGCCTGGTTTTAAAATTGGTATGGGCTTTTTATTTGGTTGTGATAATTGGGATTTTAATGTTGAGTATACAAGATATCATCCATCTATAACATCTTCTGCTACAAGACCAGGTGATGGAATACTAATGGCTTATTGGATGCATCCTGAGTCAACTCCATTTACTTCTACGTTATCAGGTTCTTCTAGATGGGATTTAGAAATGGATTTTGTAGATTTTTTCTTAAGAAGAGAGTACTGGGTAGGAAAGGAGCTTACTTTGAGACCTTTCTTAGGTGTTCGAGCAGCTTGGATGGATCAAACATATACTGCAAACTACACAGGTTTAGATACTGTGCCAGATGATACTGCTAGAGTTATTGCAAAAGCAAAGTATCACGGAGCGGGTTTTTCAACTGGACTTCACTCTAAGTGGTTACTTTGCGGTGGTTTTCGTGTTTTTGGTAATTTTTTATCTTCTATTATCTACACAAGTTACGATCTTTCTGGTTCACAAAGTTTAATTGTTTCTGGTGTTATAGATCCGAATGAAGGAATAGCCTATACACAAGATTCTAAACACTCATTAAGATCAAATATGGAAATATCTATTGGTCTTGGTTGGGGAAATTATGTTTGCGGAAATAAATTCTTTTTCGATCTAGCATTAGGTTATGATTTCAATGTTTACTGGAGTCAAAATGCTTTTAAAAGGTTTATCAGCAATGCTAATGATCGATTAACTATGTATACCGGTGATCTTTATATTCATGGCTTAAACATCACTGCAAAGCTACATTTCTAAAAAGAGGGCTCTAGCTCTCTTTTCTTTTTATCAAAAAAAATAGACAGTATTTAAGATTTTTTTTAATCTAGTATTTAAACGGAGGTTAAGCCGATGAAGAAACTATTTTTATTTTTTATACCATTGATGTGCTTATCAGCTACCTTTGCTGATAGCTGTAATACTTGTTGTGAAGTTCCATGTTGTTGTGATCCTTGTGATACATGTTGTTTTAGTACATGTTGCTGTGAGCCATGTGATTTTGTAGCGCCATGTCCACCAGAAGATTGTGCATATAATGCTCCTTACATTATTGATGTATGTAGCTGTTTTGATGTTTATGTAACAGGAACATTTTTATGGTGGAAAGCTTATGAAGAGAATATAGAATTAGGAGCAACAGACTCTGATACTACAGAATTTGGTGGCTTACCAATCTCGGGAAATATAGTCGGAATGGATTTTGAGTATGATCCTGGTTTTAAAGTAGGTTTAGGATTCTTTTTTGGATGTGATAACTGGAATTTCAATGTTGAATATACTCGTTTTCATACTTCAATCAATGCTTCTGCAACAGCACCAACTGGTGGAAGTATTTGGGCTTATTGGGGATCTACTGATGTAGGTTCTGGTAATGATGGAGCAGTAAGTGTTTCTGCATCCTCTACATGGAAGCTTGAAATGGATTATGTAGATTTTCATTTACGTCGTGAGTTCTGGGTTGGAAAAGAAGTTACAGTAAATCCTTTTTTCGGTCTTAGAGCAGCTTGGGTAGACCAAACTTACAATGCTACTTTTGTAGGTTATAATCAAAATCCAGATGAATTATCTAATATGAAAAACAAAGCTGATTTTAGTGGCGTGGGTATTTCTGCAGGGATTGATACTAATTGGTTTTTCTGCGGTGGATTTAGAATGTTTGGTAACATCTTAGCAACTTCATTATATGCAGACTATGATTTATCAACGACTCAAGAAATTTTAAATGCTGGAGTAGTTGAACCAACAGAAGCTGTAAGCTTAAAGTATTCTCCAGATTATTTAAGATCTAGTACAGAGTTTTCAATTGGTCTTGGTTGGGGAGATTATTTCTGTTGTAACGATTGGTATTTCGATCTTACAATAGGTTATGATTTCAATGCTTATTGGAATTATAACACATTCATACAGTTTATTAATGGTGACAACGAAGCACTTACTAAGAACTCCCTTGGTGATTTGTATGTTCACGGGTTAAATGTAACTGCAAGATTACACTTCTAATCAAAGAGGGCTTTTAAAGCCCTCTTTCTTTCCAAATAGAACTTTCTTTTAATTTTTCTAAAACAACTTTTCGATCAGATAAATCTTGATTAATCGTAATTCTTTCTGCTTCAGTTAAAAGTTCTCCTAAAATAGGACCTGGTTTTACTCCCAAATCTAAGATGTCTTTTGATTGAATAAGAGGGGATTTGTTTTCAATTCTTTCTATATGAACAGAAAGAGATTTTTTTCTATCAATATGTTCGTGTAAAAAATCTTCTTTTGTCTTTGGGTGTAAAGCTCCAATAATTTCTAAAACAGTTTTAGAAAAAGGATCTGCGTAAAAGTAGGCATGCTCTCTTGCTTCATGTGTGTTTCTAACAAAAGAGATACTTTTGAATAAAAACTGAGCAAATCTTCTATCTTGATTCGAGATTTTTAAATAATCGGCTAAGTCATCAATCTTTTCTTCTGAAAGATCATCAAATAATAAAAGTAGACCACCAATAACAGGACTTTTTTCTGGGAAATAACTTAATGGACGTAATCTTTTTTCTAAAACTTCGTAATCAATTCCTTCAAGTTCTTTAAATATTACATTTAGTAAGTTGTATTGGTGAAGCATAAGTAAAGAAGGGCGAAGATTATTATATGAATGCATCTTAGTAAATTCTTGATAGACCCGTTCAATAGCTACTGCAGGAAATAGTTCTTTGCAATGAGCTAAAATCGCTTCTTTTGTCTTTTCTTCAATTGTAAAGTTAAATCTCGTAGCGTAGCGTATCGCACGAATCATTCTAAGACGATCTTCAAAAAACCTTTCGTGAGCATCGCCGATTGCTCGAATGATTTTATGTTCGATATCGATTTTTCCTTCAACAAAATCGAATACCTTTTCAGTTATTGGATCATAAAATAGTCCATTGATTGTAAAATCACGTCTAATAGCATCTTCTTTAGCTTCAGTGTATTCAATTTTAGTTGGGCGTCTTCCGTCTTGGTACTCTAAATCTTTTCTAAATGTTGCAACTTCAAACTCTATATCTTCATGTCTAACAATGATGATCCCAAACTGTACTCCTACAGGAATTGTTTTAGGAAATAACTTTTGGATATCTT
>Ga0180430_10001062_pt1 | contig 28065 bp, 21 predicted proteins | sample SS_ome_9_FD_132999 | JGI IMG/M metagenome (GOLD analysis project Ga0180430, IMG submission 132999) | Hypersaline lake sediment archaeal communities from the Salton Sea, California, USA - SS_1_S_2 metaG | ecosystem: Environmental > Aquatic > Non-marine Saline and Alkaline > Hypersaline >... | reverse complement strand
GGTCTTCAGATCGGCAGCATACAGGGGACGGCGCTCAAACCCTTTCTGACGCCGAAAACAGCGCTTTTTCCGGGAGATATGCTGCGGCTGGGATATGAGGACGACAAAGGGCACGCCGTGGTGCGGGTCAAACGCGCTGTACCGCGCAAGGGCCGTTTTTTTCTGCGTCCCTCCGACCACGGCAAGCAGACGCGCGGGCGGCCGGTTTTCCTGATTGATCGTCTGGAACCGCATCTGGCGGAAAAAATGACTGCGCTGGAAAAACAGCTGCGGTGGACGGAGGGTGAGGCTGCCCGCCCGCCGCAGCAGGTCATCCGAAGACCCAAGGCCGGCCGGAAAAAAATGCGGCCTTTTGAAATGCCGGTATGGCGGTTTGTCGGCCATGGCGATCGGCAAGCCTTTGCTGGCCTGTGGCTGTCCGCCAGGACGGCTGCAGAACAGCCACCGGCGGCATTGCAAAAGGTGTGGTGGTGGCTGCCGCCGGTGATATGGCCGGAAACCGAAGATGCCGTGGCTGCGCTGGTGGGAACCGTGATAAAAAACGGCGCCGTGCGGTTTGTTTTAAATGCGCCGTGGCAGACGGCTCTTTTCCCGTCGCCGGGGCGCTTTCATTGCTGGGCGGGTCCGTTTTGCAATGCATCCAACCCAATGACGATCGACGTTTTAAAGCAGATGGGCTTTGAGGGTGTAATTGTGGGACCGGAGCTGGGGGCGGCCGACTACCGGGTGCTGCCCCGGCAGAGCCCCCTGCCGCTGGGTATTGTCCTTTCCGGCAACTGGCCGCTTTGTGTCTCCCGCATTGCGCCGTCGGAAGTGGCCGCCGGGCGATCCTTCACCAGCCCGAAAGGCGAGGTCGCCTATCGGATGCAGTACGACGGTGACAGCTGGATCTACCCGAACTGGCGCCTCAATTTGACATCCCACCGTGAAGAATTGGCCAAAGCGGGGTATGCCTGTTTTGTGCATCTTGAGGAGCCGCTGCCGGACAATGTCGCATTTAAAAACCGGCCCGGCTTGTGGAACTGGAACCTGGGGTTGAAGTAATTTTGCGCCGTCCCATGCCGCCGGCCGCGCAGGATTATTTTTCGAAATTCTTTTTCAGCTTTTTCTCCAGATTCGCAAAAAGATCCTGACGCTTTTTTTTCTGGTCGGCCTGAATGGCGGCGATTTTCTTGGTGTGGTCCCGACGCGACGTTTGAAACTGCTTCAACGCTTCATCCAGCCGATTGTCGGTTTCATCTCTGGGCAGGCTTTCCGCTTTCAAGTGATCGAGGATAAAAAGGCGCGTTCCGAAAGCGCCTTCGACGATGTCTACGGCGCCCAGGTCTTCGAGTTTACGCAGGATAAACGTCGCCTGCTCCAGCGAACAGTTCAGAATTCGGCAGACATCCTCGATGGCCGGCGGTTTCGACCGCTGATGTTCGAGGATGCGTATGGCCGCCAGGCACAGCTGTGCATTCTGATAGAGATTTGAAATCGGTTTCGCATTCATTTCAACCGGTCTCTTTGCTTGACATCAATTTGTCCGCAGAGTAACATCACCGCCAAAATAGTCAAGAGCATTTGTAACCGGCAATACACCTTGAAAGGGGGATTTATATGACCGAAATCGTCGACGTGGCGGCACGTGAAATTCTTGACTCCCGGGGAAATCCCACCGTTGAGGTGGATGTCACCCTGGCCTGCGGCGCTGTGGGAAGGGCGGCGGTGCCATCGGGCGCATCCACCGGGAAAAGAGAGGCGCTCGAACTGCGCAACCACCGTGCCAAACGCTATGGCGGCAAAGGGGTGCGCAAGGCGGTGGAAAACGTGATCAACGTCATCGCACCGGCGCTGCGGGGCGTTGACGCCACGCAGCAAGCCGACCTGGATCGCGTGATGCTTGACCTGGACGGCACGGCCAACAAATCCAAACTGGGCGCCAATGCCATTCTGGGGGTTTCCATGGCCGCCTGCCGGGCCGCCGCCGAGGCTTTCGGTCTGCCGCTCTACCGCTATCTGGGCGGAATCAATGCCCGCATTCTGCCGATGCCCATGATGAACATCGTCAACGGCGGTGCGCATGCCGCCAACAATCTGGACATTCAGGAATTCATGATCGTACCCGTGGGGGCCAAGACCATTGCCCAGGCGGTGCAGATGGGCGCCGAAACGTTCCACCATCTGAAAGCCCTTTTCAAGAAAAAGGGATTGAGCACCGCCGTCGGTGATGAGGGCGGCTTTGCACCGGACTTGAAAGCCAATGAAGAGGCGTTGAAGTACATCGTTCAGGCCATCGAAGACGCCGGTTACCAGCCGGGAAAAGACGTCGGTCTGGCCCTGGATGCCGCAGCCAGCGAGTTTTACAGCCGGGGCGCCTACAATATGGCTTCGGAAAACAAAAAGCGCTCGTCGGAAGAAATGATCGACTATTATCAGTTTCTGCTGGAATCCTACCCTATTTTGTCCATCGAGGACGGCCTTGCCGAACAGGACTGGGACGGCTGGCAGCTGATGACGGATCGGCTGGAGGGCGCGCTGCAGCTGGTCGGAGACGATATTTTCGTTACCAACCCCGCTATTTTCCAAAAGGGCATTGAACAGGGAATCGCCAATTCCATACTGGTCAAGCTCAATCAGATCGGCACGGTCAGTGAAACCCTGGATGCCATCAAGATGGCCAACCAGGCGGGATACACGACCGTGATCAGCCATCGTTCCGGCGAAACCGAGGATACGTTCATTGCGGATCTGGTGGTGGGTGTCAACGGAGGGCAGATCAAGACCGGGTCCCTCTCGCGCAGTGACCGGGTGGCCAAATACAACCAGCTGATGCGCATTGAAGAAGCGCTGGGGGCGGCGGCGGCTTTTGCCGACGACATATTTCTCGCGGAATAACACCTGTGTGCATCCACCCGAGCGGACATAAGCTCATGCGCTTGGCGTTCGTTGCGGGAATGACGGCCCTGCTGATGCTGTTCGGTACACCGCTTTGCGCTTATGTTCTGCGGGGCCCGCACATTCTCGACGAGGTCATCCACCAGTACGGCCGCGCCCGCAGCGCGCTGGTGCAGCAGACGGTGCTGTTTTACAGCGCCGACGGGTTGCAGCCGCCCGCCCGGGTAAAGGAAACCCTGCGCTATCGCTTTCCGGACCGCTTCCGAAGCGAGGCGGTTGCCAGGGGCGCCGAGCGTATCCATGTACGTTCGGGCAGTGCCGCGCTGACCATCGTCGACGGCAGCGTATCACAGACGCCGGAAACGTATTTCGATCTTTACAAGGATGTGCTGCTGCTGCGCTCCCGGACGGCTTTGATGCAGCGGTTGAACGATCTCGGCCTGAGAACCGACATTTCACGCTATGACCGTTTCAAGGAAAAAATCGCTTATGTCATCGGCGCCCGGCGCAGCAATGACCGCCTGCCGCAGCTGTGGGTTGACAAAGACACCTTCACCCTGATCCGCTGGTGCGTGCCGGTGACGGATGCCGACAATCAGCCCGCGGTGCTCGACATCCGTTATGACGCGTGGCGGCGGGTGGACAGGCTCTGGTACCCGATGCGCATCGTGTTTTATCTGCACGAACGCCCGGTGCGGGAAATTCGGGTGAACCGGCTGTCGATCGATCCCTCCTTTTCCGATGATCTTTTTGACATCGACCGATTGAGAATGTCCTATTCCTTCGAATCCGGCGCCGGGCAGGCGCCGGATGTGGACACAGAGCTGGAAAACATCCGCCGGACGATCGATGAGTTCAGGCGGAAATTCGAATGATGAGGTTCGGTTATGAGTGAATACACCAAGTACATTTTCACTACGGGCGGCGTCCTCTCCTCCCTCGGCAAGGGACTGGCCTCGGCGGCCATCGGCGCCCTGCTGGAAAGCCGGGGACTTTCCGTGACCATTCAAAAGCTGGACCCATACATCAATGTCGACCCGGGAACCATGAATCCGTTTCAGCACGGCGAGGTGTTTGTCACCGACGACGGCGCCGAAACCGATCTGGATTTGGGACACTATGAGCGGTTTACGCGGGCCAAACTGGGACGGGACAACAATTTCACCACGGGTAAAATCTACCACGCCGTGATCACCAAAGAACGGCGGGGGGACTATCTCGGCGGCACGGTGCAGGTGATTCCCCACATTACGGACGAAATCAAGAACAGCATCAAGCTGGTGGCCGACAGCGTGGACGTGGTCATTGTAGAAATCGGCGGTACCATCGGCGATATCGAAAGTCTGCCCTTTCTGGAGGCCATCCGCCAGTTCAGAGCGGATGTGGGCAGGGAAAACACGCTCTATATTCACCTGACGCTGGTGCCTTACATGGGCACTTCCGGCGAACTCAAAACCAAACCCACCCAGCACAGCGTCAAGGAGCTGCGCGGCATCGGCATCCAGCCGGACATTCTGTTGTGCCGTACGGACCGCTATCTGTCCAGCGACATCAAGAAAAAAATCGCCCTGTTCTGCAACGTCAGCGCCGATGCCGTGATCACCGCCAAGGACGTGGACTGCATCTATGAAGTGCCGCTGGTGTTTCACAAGGAGGGCTTGGACAACAAGATCGTGGAACTGCTGCACATCTGGACCCGCGCGCCGCGTCTGGAGGCCTGGGAGGCCTTTGTCGAAAAATACCGGTCGTCCGAAGACAGTGTGAACATTGCTATCGTGGGCAAATATGTGGATCTCATCGAGTCCTACAAGAGTCTCAACGAGGCGCTTTACCACGGCGGCGTCGCCAATGACTGCCGTTCCAATCTGCTGTTTGTGGACTCGGAAACCATCGATGCCGACACCTGCAGCGATGTTCTGTCAGAAGCCGACGCCATTCTGGTGCCGGGCGGCTTCGGATCGCGGGGCATCGAAGGCAAAATCTGCGCGGCCCGCCACGCCCGGGAAAACGGCATCCCGTATTTCGGCATCTGCCTGGGCATGCACATCGCCGTGGTGGAGTTCGCGCGCCACGTGCTGGGGCTGGAAAAGGCCAACAGCGAGGAGTTCGATCCGGCGACGCCGGACCCGGTCATTTATCTGATGCAGGCGTGGTACGACGAACAGAGCGGCACCCTTCAGCGGCGGGACCGCGATTCCGACAAGGGCGGCACCATGCGCTTGGGCGCTTATGCCTGCCGGTTGGCGGAAGAATCGCTGGCGTACAAGGCCTACGGCCGGCGTGACATCTCCGAGCGCCACCGCCACCGCTACGAATTCAACAACGCCTACCGCGAAGCCATGGAGCAAAACGGTCTGCTCGTCAGCGGGGTTTCTCCCAACGGCGAACTGGTGGAAATCACGGAGCTGAAAGAACACCCCTGGTATCTGAGCTGTCAGTTCCACCCCGAATTCAAATCGCGCCCCATGAACCCCCACCCCCTGTTCCGCGACTTCATCCGCGCCGCCCTGGCATACAGACGCTCTATAGCCCCATCCAATCGGCCAGCCGCTGCTGGCGGCGGATCAGCGCCATGCGCCGCGGGTTGCCGTGGGAAACATCGTTGAGCATTTGCCGATGGCGGCGGAAAAGATCCAGGAGACGCACCGGGTAGTAAAGCAGCACCCGCGGCGAGCCGTTCGGCAGTGCGTACATGCGCGCCATGTCGCGACGCGGCAGCAGCACGCGCGACAGGAGGCCGCGCAGTTTGTCAACGCGGCCGGTGCGGGTCAATACGCGCACGGCGGCGGGGGGGATCGTGTGGGCATAGGCCTTGTCGGTAAAAATTTGTTTGACGGCGACGGCGGCCACGGCGTCGTCAAAATCCGACGGCCGCAGGCGTGCGGCGACATCGTCCGGCACAGCGGCGCCGACCAGTGTTTTTGCCAAAACCAGTGCCAGAAAAACGCCTTTTTGCCAGCCGCGTGCCTGCGCTTCCCTGATGACGAAATCCCAGTCAAGGGCGGGGCGGCGCCGGATCAGGGCGGCCATGTCGCAGAAAGGACGCAGTCCGAACTGGAAACGGTGCTCGAAAGCGGTGTGCAGACACAAATGCAGCAGCAGGTCTTCGTGGGAAAGGCCCAGCAGGGAGGTGCCGGCGGCCGGAAAGGAAATGGTCCGCCGCCACAAGACGGCGGCGTCGATGGCGTAGGCGGCCCAAGGATAAGTGATGCCGGCGTGCAGTTCCACCACTGTGCCGTTGGCGTTCACAAAGGGCGGCAGATGCTTGGCGGCGGCCAGTTCCAGATTAAGATCAAAGTCTCTGCGCGGTCGAAAACCCAGCCCTTTTAGGGTGTCGGCGGCAGGGCCCAGCTGACGCGGTTTCAGCAAAAGATCCATGTCCCGCATCTGGCGCAGGGCCGGGTCTTTATAGACGGCGGCGGCCAGGTGGATGCCTTTCAGGGCGATAAAGGCTATGCCGTCTGTGTCCAGCGCATCCTTGATGCGGCGCAGATCCGCAAACAGCCGCAGGTTGTGCAGGGCGATCCGGCGCCAGGCGTTTTTCAAGTCTTCGACAACAGACGGCGGCGCCGTTGACAGCCATTGTTTCTGCTTTAGACCGTGAAAAAAAAGGGACGGCACCTGCTGGGTTGTGGCCAGGGAGGCCGCGGCGCACCACACGGATGCCGGCAGATCCATCCGTCGGCTCGACCGGCCGGCGCGATCAAGACCGGCGAGCAAAAGCGCGCGGACCGTTGTGTCAGATATGATGTTGCATCGCGGCGGCATTGTCGGCGTCGGCGGTTTACTTCGCCGCTTTGACGCCCTTTTCCCGGACGGCCTTGATCGCGGACAGCACCTTGTCGGGAAGGGGCGGGACCTTGTGATTTTCCAGGATTTCCCGCAGACGTTCCTGAATGCGCGCGGCCGCATCCCTGGCCCCTTCGTTTTCCCACTGCGCACGGGGCGCCCGCGTCATCAGCTGCGGCCGCCAGAGCGCATCCTTGAAGTGCCTGAGGGTGTGCGCCGCGTTCAGAAAATGGCCGCCGGGCCCTACTTCTTCGATGACCGTGCGCGCCAGCGTTTCCGGGTTGACGTCGATGCCGCGCACGAAGCGTTTGGCCATGGCGATGTTTTCGTTTCCCAGAACCAGCTGCGCCGGGGAGCAGACCATGCCGCCGTCCAGGTAGCCGACGTCATGGATCAGGTTCAAACCGGCCAGTCCCTGGGCTAGAATGGAAAAGGCCGATTCGGATCCGGCCTGCGCATCCAGGGTTTTGGCGTCGGTGGCGCCGGCCAGGCCCCAGGTCGGCAGGCCCAGCGACTGGGCGATTTCGGCCTGGGCCGACAGGCAAAGGCTGGTTTCCGGGGATGCGATTGCCATCAGGCCATGGGCCATGTCAAAGGTGCCGAAATTGCATCCCATACCGCAGGGGCATCCCGGTTTGCGCAGCTGCGCCAGCACCAGGCACATGAGGGATTCGGCCGTGCCCTGCACCAGGCCCCCGGCCATGGTCACCGGTGCGGTGGCGCCGAACTGGATGGAAGGCCCCTGTATCTGCGGCAGGTTCAAATCGGCGCAGATGAAAAGGCGGTCGATGACATCTGCGGGCTGCACCAGCGGTGAGATCGGCTCCGGGTAAAAAATCAGAAAGGGGCGCTGTTGCAGACGGTCCAACCCGCCGGCCACTTCGGCCGCCATTTCATAAACACGCTCCAGTCCCTGCGGCGTGTAGCCGATAAACACCATGGGTTTTGTGGTGTGCGTCACCACCGCCTCGAATTCGTAGAGATCCGCCGCCGTGGCCGGCACGTCCTGGGAGGAGCCCATGGGCATGACCCAGTCGATGTGCTCCATGGCATCGGCCACCTGTGCTCCCACGGCGATGTCTTTTACTCGGGTGGGATGGATCTCTTCGGTCAGCGCATCCTTGGTGTTGGGGCTGGCGGTGGACGTGCCGTAAAAACTTTTCCGCCCTTCGACTTCCATGGCCCGACGGCCGTCGCGGTCGTAGATGCGCCAGCCCTTGGGCGCTGTGGCAAGGCAGGCGGCCACCACATGCTCGGGGATTTTCACGCGGTTGCCGGAAACCCGTGCACCGGCCTGTTTGAGCATTTTTCTGGCTTGCGCATGCAGAACGGTAAAGCCCACCCCGGCCATGACGTCGAACGCGGCGCGTTTGATTTCCTCGATTTGGTCTTCCGTCAAAACCCGCAAATAAAGCGCCGCCTGGCCCGTCGATCCCGAATGCATCATGACGTATCAACCTCGCTGAGAAATTTGATCATATCGCGTGCTGCATAATGGATTTGGCAGACGTTTACAAGCCATTTATCCCGGTACGCATCCATTTTCATGCGCATGCCTGCCGCCCACAGCAATACATGACAATTGTTAATCGTTTTTGGTTTTAAAATAAAAATCGGCCCCGGCACCTTGTATCAGGGTGCCGGGGCCGATTTTTATACGTGGCCGTAATAATCACGGTGCACCACCACCGAATAGGCGTAGTCCAGCAGCGTGCCCCAGCTGAAAACCGGCCGGTCCACCGCCTGCTGGACCGCTCGGGCAAAGGGCTGCATGCCGGTGCATTCCAGCATCAAGGCGCTGATGTCGGCGTGGCGGCGGCAAAATTCGCTGCAGGTGCGGATCATGTCTTTTTCAGAACGGTCGTAGCGGCTTTCGGGTCTTGCCGGCCGTTTTTCCGGATCCCACAGCTTGTCGAACTCAGGGCAGCCGTACTCGTCCATGGCGCCGGCGATTTCAAATCGGCTGTTCAAATCGATGCCGACGTTCTCAAGGTGGGTGTCGGTCAAAAACCGTTTCTGGGCACATACGATGCCCACGCTCTTGTCGGGTCCGATCACCTGCTGAATGAACGGCACCTGCAGCAGGCTGGACATGAAGACGGGAATGTCCACGTATCCGGCGATGTCTTTTTGAAAATAAGCGAAATAGCCGCATTCGGCGGCAATTGCGCGACAGCCCATTTTTTCCAGTTTGCGGGCTGCGGCCTGGATCGGTGCCAGGCAGGGACTTTTGTCTGCTTGGAACACCAGTGTGTCGTTGTCGACGCCCCGGGCGATTTCATACTGCACGGGATAGGGAAAGGCGCTGGCGTTGCGCACATCGCCGGGAAAGCCGGGATAGGGATCGTCCAGAATGATGATCCCCAATCCCATACCGTAGCAGCAGTGGTCTTTGCGGGTCTGGATGTGGTTGATATTGATGTCCCGGTGTTGGTGATACATGCGGCGCCCTTTCTTCGAAACGGTGGGTTCTATTTGACGGTGAGAACCGGACAGGGGGCTTCCAGGATGACGTACTGCGCCGTGGAGCCGAACACCAGTTTGCCCACTTTGGATCGGCGGCGTATGCCGATAATGATCTGCTCAATATCATTTTCTTTTGCAAAGGCAACCAGGTCTTCTCCCGGCGTATGGTAGCTGACAAGGACCTGGGCCTGGCATTCAATACCATCCTTCTGGAACGAGCGCTGCAGGGATTCCAGGCGGTCCTCAGCGGATTCAATGTCATCTTTATCCAGGGCGGGGCCCTGGGCCAGCGAGCGGACGATAAACACGGCGCCGCCGAAGGCTTTGGCGTATTGTCCGGCCAGCGCCAGACAGTCCTGCGCTACTTTGGAACCGTCGTAGCCTATCAGAATGTTCATCACGACCTCCCATGGCGGATCACATTGCAAAAAATCATTGTTGAACAGGCCGGCCAAAACATGGATCAGGCGGCCGGCGCCCGGACAACCGGTTCAATTTTCGCCAGTTCCTCAAGCGGAATATGGCACAGGATGCGATGGCCCTTGTCGGATTGCCGCCAGGGCGGAATTTCCTTTTCACAGATGGCGCCCTTGTCCGGCAGCATGTCGCGCCGCGGGCAGCGGGTGTGAAAACGGCAACCGGACGGCGGATTCAAGGCGCTGGGCACATTGCCGCTGAGGCGAAGTTCTTTTTGTTCCACATCCGGATCCGGTATGGGCACGGCTGATAACAGCGCTTCGGTGTAGGGATGGTACGGCGGCGCGTAGATGGCATCCGCCGGCCCGATTTCCACAATCTGGCCTAAGTACATGACCGCGATGTCATCGGAAAAATAGCGTACGACGCTGAGGTCGTGGGCGATGAAAATCATGGAGGAGCCGAACATCTGCTGAATTTCGAGCAACAGATTGATGACCGCCGCCTGCACAGACACGTCCAGCGCCGAAACCGGTTCGTCGCAGATGATCAGATCCGGACGGCTGGCAAGGGCCCGGGCGATGCCGACGCGCTGCTTCTCACCGCCGCTGAGTTGCCGTGGGAGCCGGTCGTAGTAGATGGACGACAGCCGTACCGCTTTCAACAAGCGAACGACCTCCTTTTTGATCTCGTTGCGGGGGGCGGTTTTAAAACGCTTGATGGGCCGGGCGATCTGTTTGCCGACGGTGTAGGACGGATTCAAGGTCGAATCGGGGTTCTGAAAGACCATCTGCATTTCTTTGATCAGCCGGGTGTCGCGGGCGGTGACCATCTTGGTGGTGTCGATGCCCATGAACTCCACCTTGCCGTCGGTGATCGGCTCCAGACCGATCAGGCCCTTGACCAGGGATGACTTGCCGCAGCCGGATTCACCCACCACGCCAAGGGTGCGGCCCTTGGCTAATCGGACGCTGACGTCATCCACCGCCTTGACCTGTTTTTTTTCGCCTATGCCGAACAGGCTGAACACGGAATTGGATTCCTGTTCGTAGTAGACCTTGAGATGCTTGAATTCCAGCAGGTCTTCCTTTTTCCCGGCATCATTTGATATCAGATCTTCGGCCTTTTTACGTTTGCGGGTCCGTTTACGGTTTTCGATTTCGAGCGCGTAGATGCAGCGTGCGCTGTGTCCGTTGGAAATGGGCGTAAAACCGGGGCGGGCCTTGCGGCATTCGTCGGTTACGTAATCGCAGCGCGGCGCGAAAATGCACTCTGTTTTGGCCCGCTCCGCCGGCGGCGGCACCCGTCCGCGGATGGGGTGCAGCAGAGAATCCAGCTTGCTTTCACCCAGGCGCGGGATGCTGGCCAGAAGGCCTATGGTGTACGGGTGGCGCGGGTTGCGGAACACGTCGGCCAGCGGCCCGCTTTCCACCATCTGCCCGGCGTACATCACGCACAGATAATCGCTGACCCGGGCGACGACACCCAGGTTGTGGGTGATAAAAATGTTGGCGGCGTTGAAGTCATGCTTCAACTCTTCAATAAGATCCAGGACGGCCGCTTCCACGGTCACGTCCAGCGCCGTGGTGGGTTCGTCCATAATAAGGAGCGCCGGATTGTTGAGCATGGCCATGGCGATTACGATTCGCTGCTGCTGGCCGCCGGATATCTGATGTGGGAAGCGGTTCATGACGCTTTTTACATCCGGCATGTTGACCCGTTTGAGCATCTGAATCGATTTTTCGCGGGCGGTCGCTTCCGAAATATCGCTGTGGCAGGTGAGGACTTCGGTCAGCTGATCCCCCAGCCGCACCGAGGGGTTGAGGGCCTGCATGGGATCCTGAAACACCATGGCGATGCGGTCTCCGCGCAGTTTTTTCAACTCCTCCTGCGACCGGCCGACCAGCTCGTTGCCCTGGAAGCGGATGTGGCCGTCGACGATTTTGCCGTTGGGACCCAGAAAGTTGACGACCCCGAAGGCGATGGTGCTTTTGCCGCAGCCGGATTCCCCCACCAGGCCGACGGTTTCGCCTTCGTGAACCGTAAAAGAAACGCCCTCAATGGCTTCCACGTCGCCTTTGCGGGTTTCGTAATTAATCTTGAGATTCTCGATTTCGAGCACCACGGCAGGATCGGTGTTCGCGTCTTTGCTCATAGAATGCCTCGCTTTGAAGAGTGCGTTGCCGGATGAATGCAACCGGTTTGCCTCGCCGTGGATTCGGCGGGCGGTGTTTATTGATAGCGCATCGACTCTTCGCGCAGCCCGTCGGCCAGAAGGTTCAGTCCCACCACCAGCGACGCAATGGCCAGAGAAGGCCAAAGGCAGGCCCAGGGGCTTCCGGTCAAAATGAACTCGCGCCCTTTGGCCACCATGCTGCCCCAGTCCGGCGAGGGGGGCGGGATTCCCAATCCCAGAAATCCCAGGGTCCCCATGGCGAAAATGGCATAGCCCACCCGCAGCATGGCATCGATGATGATGGGGCCGCGGGCGTTGGGCAGGATCTCGATGAACATGATGTGCCACGGGCTTTCACCCCGGGTTTCAGCGGCGCGGATGTACTCGCGGGTGCGGATGTCCAGCGTCAAACTGCGCACCAGCCGGGCGATGCCGGGCGTGCCCACAATGGTGATGGCGATGACCACGTTGACGGCGGATGCGCCCAGCGCCGCCATGATGATGAGATACAGAAGGATAATGGGCACCGCCATCATGGCGTCCAGCAGGCGCATGATAATTTCATCGATCCAGCCGCCGTAGTAGCCGCCGATCAACCCCAGCGTCGACCCGATGATCAGCGCCACCAGGACACCCCATATCGCCGTGCCGCCGGGAATCCAGTAGTTGTCCGATACCGGCATGAGAACCAGCACCACCCGTGCCCCGTAAATCAGCCGCGACCAGAGATCACGCCCCAGCTCGTCCGTGCCCAGAACGTGCGCTTTGGAAGGACCCTCGTTGGGGGCTTTCCAATCCTGCTCCAGCGGGCCGTAAGGGGTGAACAGGGGGGCGAAAATGGCCACCGTCATCCAGAATGTGACGATCACCAGGCCGGCCACGGCGATTTTTGACGAGAATACAAACGCCCCGCCGGCCTTGATACGTCCCAGAATGCCGGGTTTTGTCTGGGTTTTGGCGGGTGCTTTATTTGGTTTGCTTTCCGACATGGATTTTCCTCATACGTGACGTGTGTTGTTGGGCCAAGCGACGGTTTTCGGCAACAGCTTCCTTATCCGTACCGGATGCGGGGATTTAAAAAGGTGTAGACGATGTCGGCCACCAGCTGGGTCAGCACGGCCACGGTGACCAGAATCATGGCACCGGCTTCCAGGGCGTTGATGTCCTTGAACATGGCGGAGTCCAGCAGGTACTTGCCCAGACCGGGGTAGCCGAACACCACTTCGACGATGACGATCCCGCCCATCAGCCAGTTGACGTGCAGCATGATAACGGTGATCGGCGCCATCAGGGCATTGCGGATGGCATGCTTGAAGACAATGCGCCAATAGGGCAGGCCCTTGAGGTAGGCGGTCCGGATATACGGCGACTTCATGACTTCCACCATGCTGGCGCGGGTAATGCGCAGGATGTAGCCCAGCTCGATCAGCGTCAGGGTCAACACCGGTAGAATCAGCATATCCGGCCGCTTCCAGGGAGCGCTCTCGCCGATGACCGTGGCGCCCGGCACCAGCTTGAGCCAGACGGCCATGATCAGAATCAGAAAAATACCGGTGGCAAATTCCGGCGTTACGGAGAACATCATGCCGCCGATGGACAGGACCCGGTCCCGGATGCTGCCTTCCTTGAGGCCGGCGATCATGCCGAGGAAAAGTGCCAGCGGCATGACGATGACAAAGGCCGTTCCCGCCAGCACGAGGGAGTTGCGCAGCCGGATCCAGATGCTTTTGGACACCGGACGCCCAGTGCGGAAGGAAACGCCCGGGTCTCCTCTTATGAAGCCTTTGTTCAGCGGGATGTATTCCATGGGGCCGCCCGTTGTTTCCATCCAGCCGGTGCCGACGATAAAGGTCCATACCTTCTGGTCGGCGCCCTTTTCCCAACGGACGGCGTGATTCTGGTCATCGATGCCCCAAAAAACGCTTTTGCCGTCGGCATCGGTTGCCCATCTTTCATTGTTTTTGTAGCGGGTGGTCGTGCCGGTCGATTCGAGTCTGGCAATGGCATAGAGATCCTCGCCTTCCAGTTTCCAGCGCACCAGGGCGCCGTCATCCCGAACCGCCCACCACTCCTCGAAGCCGTCTTCGGTTGTAATCCGCTTGATCGGCATGTCGATTTTGCTTTCCGCCGCCCAGTCGCTGCCGAACAGCCAGTAAAAGTAGCGTATGTAGACCGGCTTGTCCAAACCCACCTGGGCCAGAAAAGAAGCTTCCTGCTCCGGTGTCACGAAGGCGCCCAGAACATTGCGGGCCACGTTGCCAGGGGAAGACTCCGTAATCAGAAAGACCGCCATGGAAACCAGCACCATGGTCAGCAGAAGCAGCAGGATGCGCCGGACGATAAACTTAGCCATAATGGACCCCTGTTTCTCGAATAATAGGAAACGGAAGGAACGGAGGCACGAAAAGAAGGGGCGCACGGGTCAGGCCCGGGCGCCCCGTTTCAATCTATGACTCGAGCCATGCTTCGTTGAAGGTGATGTAAAGCGGCGGAACGCCATGCGCGTTCTTGACTTTCTGCCGCATCACATACCAGGCATTGCGCCAGTAGGGGATGCCGATGGAGCCGCGCTCCTGCTGAATGTCTTCGAGTTTGCAGAACACTTTGCGGCGTTCGTCCACGTTGATCAGCCCGTTGGCTTCCTTCAGCAGCCGGGAAAATTCCGGGTCTGACCAGCGGGTTTCGTTCCAGGGCACCGGTTTGCCCGTGTCATCGTTAATATAGGCCAGATTCAACACCATGGTGCCGATGGGCCGGTGCATCCAGGGGGTGATGCCCAGATCCACCTCGGTCCACTTTTCCCAATACTGGCTGGTGGGCATGGTTTGAATGTTGATCCGCATGCCGGCGGGGGCCGCATCCTGTTTGAGCACCTCGGCGTAGCGCACCACGTCCGGCCAGGTGCCCACGGCCAGGTTGACGTCGATGCCGTTGGGATAGCCGGCGTCTTTGAGCAGCTGCTTAGCCCTCTGGGGATCATACTTGGGAATGGGTTTCTCACAGTATTCCGGGTGGTGCTGGTAGACATGGAAATCCTGTCCCTGCAGTCCTTCGTCGAAATAAACGAGCTTGAGCAGCTTTTCGTGGTGCTGACAGATTTTAAGTGCGGTGCGCACCCGGTTGTCGTCCCAGGGCTTCAAGTCGACGCGCATGCGCAGCACGCGGGTCGAGGCGCTGGTCACGGGCAGTATCTGGATGTTGGAATCGTTGCGGACCGCCTGAAACACGTCTACGCCGGCGACGTCGCCCAGGTCGATCATGTCGACTTCACCGGCTTTGAGGGCCGCGATCTGCGGTGACATCTCCGTGCCCATGTCAATGAATTCCATGCCGTCCATGTACGGCAGCGGTTTGCCGTCGGCGCCCTTTTGCCAGTAGTCGTTGCGGCGTTTGACCAAGGCGCGTTCGCCCGGCAGATAGCGCTCCAGCGTGTAAGGGCCGGTGCCGACGGGGGCTTTGATAAAATCGCCTTCGAAGGCCCGGTGGTTCAGCACGATCGCCGGATAGTGAAACAGGTGTTCGGGAACCGCGATTTCCGGAATCTTGAGATGCAGTTTGACCTGATAGTCGTCGACTTTTTCGACGCCGGTAATGTCCAGGTATTTGCCGACCAGCCCCAGCATGGAAGACCCTACGTCTTTGTTCATCCACTGGTTGAAGGTGAAGACGACGTCGTCGGCGGTGAACTCGTCCCCGTTGTTCCACTTGATACCGCGGCGCAGGTTCAGCGTCCAGGTTTTCAAATCTTCGGAAGCGTTCCAGTTTTTCAACAGATACGGATGGGTGATGTTCTTGCCGTCGGTAAACGTCAGATATTCAGCGACCTGACGCGCGATCTGGGTGGGGGCGACCCAGGAAAACTGGGCCGGATGCGTGATTTTGTGAACCTGGCCGGCGATCTTGAGGATGCCGCCGCGTTTCGGCTGCGCCGCCATGGCGTTGCGCGGCCAGACCATTCCCGCCATTTGACTGGCGGAAAATGCCGATACTCCCAGCAGGGTGGCGAAGCGCATAAATTCCCGCCGGCTGATTTTTCCTTTCCATAAATGGTCTTTGAGTTCGTGAATCGCTGGATGTAAACTTTCCTTCTCCTTCATGCTGACCTCCTTTGCTGACATGTTAATGGATGCATTAGCGTTGACATTTCTATGGGCCCAGGTCTTGCACAGCCTGATTTAAGCGCGGCGGCAGCCGTGCGTCACACAGGGAAACGGCTGTTGAATTTTTAAACGCGCGCTTGTCGTTTTCGATTGGTCCGTGCATGTCATGTCGGTCATCACCATCGGCCGTTGGAGCCGATTTGCGTCGTCGCCCTCGACGCATTTTCAGCGGGAGTTAAAATGGTGCAGTCCGTGTTTGTGCGTACTGCAGATCGATTGATTACAGTGCCCCTTTCCCGGGGTGTTGGGAAAAGAACCGGCGCATAAAAAGATGTTCACCCGTTGGTAGTAGGTCTTTAGAAAATAAATTGCATTCTGTCAAGTGTAAATCCAGACGCATCACTGTCACCGCTTCTGATCCATTGCCGGAATAAGAGCGCTCAGGCCGCAGCGGCGCGGCGTTTCCGCCGTTGGAATGCCGTTTTCATCCCAGCCGCGGGCTTTGTCGCAGGCATCCAGCAAAAACTGAATGTCGGCGAAAGGGATGCAACAGCCTTCATTGGGGCCGCTCAGCACCGGGTCCTTCATCAGGCGCGGGTGCGGATAATCCCGGTGCCGGCCGAAGCCGTCGATTTCGCGCATGTTAAAAGCCCGGGTCCGGTGCCAGATGCGTTCGGACACGCGCAACAGGGCCGGCCAAGTTGTTTGCCGTCCGGTAAAGGCGCCGGCCATGTCGTGCCCCGGCACCCAGGCACAGCCGTGATGGACGCCGAATCGGAAAAGGCGCGGTCGCGACCGGTGTCGCGGCGTGAAACAAGACCTTTTTCAAAACACGCGATGGCCCAGGCCGCCACAACGCCGGCGCTGATGGTGTCGAGTCCCAATGCGTCGCAGACATAGTTGGCATAGGCGTTTTCCACATCAAACACCGGCAGAGGTTCCGTGCCTATGACAGCGGCGGCTTTGATGTTCTTACTGCCCGGCACTATACCGATGCCGGTTCTGCCGGCCTGACCGATGGTGATGATCTGGAAGTTTTCGCCGAGTTCGTCTTTCAGCAGCTGTTTAAGACGCGGTTTGGGAAAAAAAGACCGCATCCGCTCTCGGCTGCGCCGCTTGCGACAACACACCGGCGCCGCAGCCGATCCTTAACGCCCTTCCTCCATGGGGGCAAAGCCGCTGCGGAAGGTGTTTTCGACAATCGTGCGGCTGAACATGAACTGCGGCAGATAGTCAGGTCCCATGGCCTTGCTGCCGACGCCCGACATCTTGAAGCCGCCGAAGGGATGGCGTTGAACCAGGGCGCCGGTGATGCCGCGGTTGATGTAGAGATTGCCCACTTCAAAACGGTTGCAGGCGGCTTCGATGTTGGCCGGGCTGCGGGAGAACACCCCGCCGGTCAGGGCATAAGGCGTGTCGTTGGCGATGGACAGGGCTTTTTCAAAATCCGTTGCCCGGAAAACGCAGACCACCGGGCCGAAAATTTCCTCCTGGCCCAGAACGTGCCCGGGCGGAAGATTTTCAAACACGGTGGGGGGGACGAAAAAGCCCGGCGCGTTTTCAAGGGTCTGCTCCACCAGCAGGGTCCCGTCCTTTTTTCCTTGATCGATGTATGCGTTGATTTTCGCCTGCGCCGCGGCATCAATCACCGCGCCCACATCGCTGCGGGGGTCCTCGGCGGGGCCGACAAACAGGGTCTGGACGGCCCGTTTCAATTGACCGACAAACTTGTCGTAAATATCGCTTAAAACAATGAGGCGCGAGCAGGCCGAACACTTTTGGCCCATATAGCTGAAAGCGGAGCGCATGATGTGTCCTACGGCCTCATCCAGGTCGGCGTCGGCGTCAACGATGACGGCGTTTTTGCCGCCCATTTCGGCCACGACCTTTTTAACGTGGCGGCCGTGGCCGTCAGCCTTGGCGCAGCGTTCGATGATGTCAAGCCCCACCGTGCGGCTGCCGGTGAAGACGGTAAAGGAAACCATGGGATGCGACACCAGTGGTGCGCCGACCTCCGCGCCGGCGCCCGGCAGGAAATTGAGGACCCCCCTGGGCAGCCCACCGGCGGCAAACAGGCGGTAGACCGCCTCGCCTACGGCGGTGGTCTGGGAGGCCGGCTTGTAGACGACGGTGTTGCCGCTTACGACGGCGGCGGCGCACATGCCGACGGAAATCGGCAGCGCAAAATTCCAGGGCGCGATCACCGCACCCACGCCGCGCGGCATGCTGACAAGGTTGCTGGTTTCACCGGGGAAGCGGGCCATGGGGCGGGAGGATGCCAGGCGGATCATCTCGCGTCCGTAGTATTCGAGAAAATCGATGGCTTCGTTGATGTCGGCGTGCGCTTCGTTCCAGTTTTTACCGGCTTCGAACACCAAAAGGGCCGCCAGATCGTTGCGCTGCTTGCGCATGTGGGCGGCGGACTTGAACAGGCACGCGCTGCGCGCGGCCGGCGGTGTTTGGCGCCAGGCGGAAAACGCCGCTTCGGCCGCGGCCACCGCCTGATCGACGGTTTGCCGGTCCGCGCAGGCCGCGAGCGCCACGACTTCATCCGGCTGGTTGGGGTTGCAGGAGGTGATTTTGTTTTGGGTTTCGATTTCCCGGCCGTCGATGATGATCGGTATGTGCCGTGGAAAACGGCCGCGTGCCTTTTTCAGGGCCGCTGCGAAGCCAACGCGGTGTTCGGCCGTCCATTCCATCGGGGGTTCATTGGTAAAAGGGGAGACGGCGCCGGCCGTTTCGGCCGCTGCCGGTTTGAGGGCTGCATCGGCCGCCGGCGGCGCCTGCTGCGCCGGATTGCGCAGCAGGGCCTCCCTGGATTCCCCGTCGGCGAAGCTCAGACGCAGAAAGGATTCATTAGAGGTGTTTTCCAGAAGGCGCCGTACGAGATACGCCATGCCTGGAATGATTTCGCCGACGGGCGCATAAAGCCTGAGGCGCAGCCCCTGCCGGACAAAGGCGGTGCGCAGGTTTTCAGCCATGCCGTGCAGCATCTGGAATTCGAGGCGCTCCGGCGGCACTTTCAGATCCCGGGCGGTTTCCAGGGAAAAGGCCACCGAGCGGATGTTGTGCGAACCGCACTTGAGCATGATTTGCTTGTGATGGTTCAGTATGTGACGGGCGCAGCGCTCGAAGTTGGCATCGGTATGGGCTTTGACCGTATAGACCGGTACGGGATAATTGAACTGGTTGGCCAGTACGACTTCTTCATCCCAGAAAGCACCTTTGATCAGGCGGATGCCGAAATTCTGTTTTTTCTTTTTGGCCCAGGCCAGCAGTTCCTTGAGAAGGGGCTCACTGTCCCGCAGATAGGACTGGTAGGCGATGCCCTTGTGGGGATAGTCGCGGAATTCCGGTTCCGCGTTGACACGCTTGAACAGTTCCAGAGTAAAGGCGCGGGCCGGCAGATGCTCCATGTCCAGCATGACATAGGCATTGAGGGCGATGGCCTTGCGGTAAACCGCCCGCAGCTTTTCCGCGGCCATGTCCACCATGTATTCAAAGGCCGGCGCCTTTTCCAGATACTGAGAATACAGGCACGAGGCCATGAGGGAGATGTTGGTTTTGGGGGTGAATCCCCAGTCCAGGTCGCCTCCCGCGTCGCCCAGCGCCGGCCAGTTCGCCTGCAGGGACTGGTAGTCTTCCATGAGGGCGAGCTGTTTTTCCATAAAATCTTCCTCGTCCCGGCGCGACTTCACCGCTTCCTTTAAAATTTTGACGGTCCAGGCGACACCCGTATCCCGGATTTTTTTCAATACCGGTGCGGCTTCGTCCAGATCGGCGCCGGTAATGAACTGCCGGCCCATGGACTGGATGTTTTTCTGGATGCTTTTGGCAGCCATTTTGGCGGCCATCGAATCCGGTTTGACCATTTTAAGGCCCCACTGCATGGATTTGGGGAAATCCTGATCCGGCCGGCAGAAGTACTCCTGAATGTGGCGGGCGATAGACTCCGGATGCTTCAGGCAGGGGAAGACATCCACAAAGCGGAACATTTCCTTTTTGAAGGCTTCATTCTTCATGCTCCAGTCCATTATTTTGCCGGTCCAGTAGTCTTTTTTGAACAGGGACGGCTGGTCGGCCGCCGCCAGTGCATATAGTTTCAAACCGGTTTGGCGAATGCGCTCCTCCAGGTTGGCTGCCATGGGTCATTCTCCTTTCCGAACGGCGGCACCGCAACATTCGGCCCAACGTTCAGCATCGCTGTGGTGATTAAAGCGCCTTGTTTGTGAGGGAGGCGAGAACAGTTCATAACTCTCTAACTCATTTTCCAGTTCGTCATTAACGATGTTCAAATGGCGCTGCATCATCTGTCCGGCGTTGGCCCCATCACCGGCTTCGATATAGGCGACGATCTGACGGGCTGTTTCCACCGCTTTTTCGACATTGAAAGACATGGAAATGCTCAGAGATGTGTGCATGAACGCAATGTGGTTGTGAGCGCGGTCCACCAGCAGTTTGACGATTTCGTAAATCGCACGGTTGTTGGTGGCTTCGGCGACCGCCAAATGAAAGCTGAAGTCGAGTTCATAGAAGGCGGCGGTGTCGGAAAAGGATTTTTCCATGCGGCGGCTGATGGCCTTCAGGCGGGCGATGCCGTCTTCATCCGCTCCTGCCGCCGCCAGGCGGGCGGCCCCGCATTCCACCATTTCCCGGGCTTTCATCAAATCCGACAGCGAAACCGCTTCAAAGGCGCTGTCGACGCGGGAGGTCTGGTGGGCGGGGTTGAGCGCGTTGTCGGCGATGAAGGTGCCTTTGCCCCGGACGACACGGATGTAGCCCATGACGTCGAGAATTTTAATGGCTTCGCGCACCGACCCGAGTCCAACGTGGAACATCCTGGCCAGCTCGCGCTGGGATGGCAGACAAACCCCCGGCTCGAGTTCGCCGGACGTGATGCGGGCAACAATTTTCCGCACCAGAACTTCAGGGGCTGAATTGACGCGAACGGCTTCAAATTTCATTGAATTTCCTTTGGAAAACGCGGCGTCAAAAACCGCAGGCCCCTATCGGTTGAACGGGGGCGCCACTGTTCGGGAGATCAGAAGGGCATAACACAGCGCAGCCTATGTCGAACCAAAAGGGTTGTCAATTAAAAATGCGGTCAGGCAAACCCCTTGAGGCCGCCGACCGCACTTTCAACCGACTGCAGCAGTTTGTCGGAGCGCATGACCGCTATCACCTTTTCGATGTCCCGGTAAACCTCGCGGTCCTTTTTCAGAAAGGGAACATGGCGGCGAATGACATCATAGGCCGCCTGCGTGCCGCGTCCGTAAGCGAGCGGATGACGTTCGTTCAGCAAATCGTAGGCCTGAGCGGCGCAAATCAGCTCGATGGCGATGATGTGCTCGACATTGTGCAGGATTTCCCGGGTTTGACGGATGGCGATGGTGCCCATGCTCACGTGGTCTTCCTTGTTGGCCGATGTGGGAATGGAATCGACACAGGCCGGGTGCGCCAGGACTTTGTTTTCCGATACCAGCGCCGCCGCCGTATATTGGGCGACCATGTAGCCTGAATTCAGACCGCCGTTGTTGACCAGAAAGCCCGGCAGTCCACTCAGCTGGGGATTGACCAGTCGTTCCACGCGGCGTTCGGACACGCTTCCCAGCTCCGCCAATCCCATGGACAGATAGTCCGCCGCCATGGCAATGGGCTGGCCGTGAAAATTGCCCCCCAGCCGGATATCGTCGATGTCCGGGAACACCAGCGGGTTGGTGGTGGTGGCGTTGATTTCAATGTCCAAAACCGATCTGGCGTGCCGCACGGCGTCCTTGCTGGCACCGTGGATCTGCGGCGAACAGCGCAGGGTGTAGGCATCCTGAACCCGGGCGCAGCCTCTGTGGGAAGCGATGATTTCCGAGCCTGCCGTTAGACGCAGGATGTTGTGCGCCGTCACGATCTGACCCGGATGCGGCCGGACATTGTGAATGTGTGGATCAAACTCCGACTGGCTGCCCATCAACACTTCAAGGCTCATGGCGCAGGCGATGTCGGCCAGTTTGGACAAGCGCACGGCATCGTGAACCACCAGCGCGCCGATTGCGGTCATCACCTGGGTGCCGTTGATCAGGGCCAGGCCCTCCCCGGCTTTCAGAACGAGCGGCGGCAAATCGATCCGGGCCAGGACTTGTTTTCCCGGGATCCGCTCGCCGCGGTAAAAGGCTTCACCCTTGCCGATCAGAACCAGTCCCAGATGGGCGGTCGGCGCCAGGTCCCCGCTGGCGCCCACGGAGCCTTTTTCCGGTACGACAGGCACGACGCCCGCGTTCAGCAGGGTGACAAGATGCTGTACGGTCTGTATCCGGGAGCCGGAATGCCCCATGCAAAGATCATGCACCCGAAGCGCCATAATGGCCCGCACGTCTTCCCCCGGCAGCGGCGGGCCGATACCGGCGGCATGGCTCATCAGGATATTCATCTGCAGCTGTTCGATTTCCGTCTCCGGGATGGTCACGTTGCACATGGCGCCGAATCCGGTGGTGATCCCGTATATGACCCGCTTTTCCTTAATCCAACGCTCGATCAAGGTCCGTGCTTTGGAAATTCTGCCCTCACCGTCGGCGGATACACCGACGCGGCGGTGGTTGCGGGCCACATCCACCAATTCTTCAATGTGCAATTTTTCTTTGTCCAACCACAATGTCTGCATGGCCGCCTCCGGTCTGTCACAATCGGTTTTTCCGACGATAAACGACGCTGCGGCAGGTGTCAAGCAGGACCGGCGGACAGCGGTTAAAGGGTTTGTTGCGTTCATTGGATATGGCTTCACCAAAACGATCAGCCGTTATTCCGGCGGCGGGCTTGTCGTCGCGGCTGGGCCGGTATCCGCCGCCGGGAAAAAGCGGCGCAGGTCCGGAAGGCGATTGAAACCCGTTTGAACCGATCCTTGGAGAGCATTTTACATCAAGAAAAGTGAATCGCACCTAAAAATTGACAAGCAACCATAAATTTCCTATGATCGCGCGAACCATGAAAAATTCCGTGTCTGAACAAAACAGCGGCGGCCTTTTTCCGGAGCGGCTTTTAATCACCGATCTGGACGGCACCCTCATGCGCTCCGATGGTACCATTGCGGAAAAAGACCGGGCCGCGCTGCTTCGTTTGAAAGCACGCAACATCGCCACCGCCGTCGCCACCGGCCGTTCCCTGTATTCCTTTTCCCGTTCACAGGGGGCGGAGCTGCCGCTGGACTATGTTATTTTTTCCACCGGCGCCGGCATTGTCCGCCATGCCGACGGCTGCATCCTGCGCAAAGTCAACCTGCCGCCGGATACGGTCGCCGAAGCGCTCACATTTTTTTGGGATTCGCCGTTTGATTTCATGCTGCACGCGCCGGTGCCGGACAATCATCACTTTTTTTTCCGGCGCACGCGCCAATTGAATCCGGACTTTGATGCCCGCATCGCCTTGTATCAGTCCTTTGCACGGCCGCTGGACGGTCGAAAAGGCCAACCTTCCCGACCGGCGGCCCAGTTTCTGACGGTTGTGGACCGGGAAGAGGCCCGGGATGCGCTGGCTTTCATTCGCAGCAGTCTGCCGAACATGAGCATTGTTCATTCCACTTCGCCGCTGGATCGCAAATCCGTCTGGATCGAGCTTTTTCATCCCACCGTTTCCAAAAGTCAGGCCGCGTCTTGGCTGGCCGCCGAGCTGTCGGTTCTGGTCGGCAACACCGCAGCCATCGGCAACGACTTCAACGATCTGGATTTGCTGCAGTGGACGTCCTGCGCCTATGTCGTACACAATGCGCACCCTGATCTCAAACGCCAGTTCAAAACCGTGGCCGCCAACGACCACGGAGGCTTTGCCGAAGCGGTGGACCACTGGCTGGATGGGCAGTGACGGGCCCGGTCCCCGGGCGGCGGTTATCCATTAGCGATTAGTGCCGCGTTTCAAAAGTTGTGTTCTAAAAAATGGCAATATGGTATTTATACGAAAATACCCCTTATTTGACCCATCACAACCAAAAAACGCGGAAATTCCAAATCTCAAGCACCAAACAACAAATAAATTTCAAATCTCAAGCACCAAATAACAAACAACTGCTTTGCGTTCCGTTTGAGATTTTGAACATTGGTATTTGGATATTGTTTGTGATTTGGGATTTGCGTATTGTGATTTAACTTGATCAGCCATTGACGGCAATTTTAAATAGCCGGAATCAGGGATAACATTTTTGGGACGTTGTATTCGCCATTAGCTGTTAACATTGGTTCATGTGCTGCTGTCGTCCATCCCGCATGAAAATTTAAGGAGCCGCGTGATGCTCAAAGACCTCGTCCATCGCAACCGGAGCTACCGCCGGTTTTACCAGGATCATAAGGTATCCATGGAGACCCTCACGGCGCTGGTGGATCTGGCGCGCCATTCCGCATCAGGGGCCAATCTTCAATCTCTTAAATACCTGCTTTCCTGCGACGCGGCCACCAATGCGCTCATCTTCAAAAGATTGGGCTGGGCCGCCTACCTCAGGGACTGGCCCGGGCCGCCCGAGGGCGAGCGGCCGGCGGCCTACATTCTGGTTCTGGGAGACACGGCCATCCATGACCATTTTTTCTGCGATCACGGCATCGCCTGCCAGAGCATGCTGCTGGGTGCGGTCGAAAAGGGCCTGGGCGGCTGTATTCTGGCCAGCATCAACCGCAGCGGCCTGCGCAGGGATCTGGCCATTGAAGAACGCTTTGAAATTCTGCTGGTGCTGGCGCTCGGCAAACCCCGGGAAAAGGTGCAGATCGAAGATATTGAGGCCGGGGGGGACATCCGGTACTGGCGCGATGAACAAATGGTGCACCACGTGCCCAAGCGACCGCTGAAGGAAATCATTCTGCCAATGAAAGGGAAGACGCCGCCATGCCTCTGACGCCGCTGAATGCCATTTCGCCCATCGACGGCCGCTATCGCGCCGCATGCGAGCCGCTGTCCGATTATTTTTCCGAGCAGGCCCTGATCTACTATCGCATCCGGGTGGAGATCGAGTACTTCATCGCTCTTTGTGAAATCCCTCTGCCGCAGCTGGTTGATTTTCCCCGAGAACGTTTTCTTTCCCTGCGCCGTCTCATCAAGACCTTCTCCGCCGCTCAGGCGCAGCGGGTCAAAGAGATAGAGAAGCGCACCAACCACGACGTCAAAGCGGTTGAATACTTTTTGAAAGAGAGTTTTTGCGAAATGGGGATGGGTGGCTTCGCGGAGTTTGTTCACTTCGGCCTGACATCGCAGGACGTCACCAACGCCGCCGTGCCGTTGAGTTTAAAAAACGCCTGGCGCGCAGTGATTCAACCCGCGCTCACAGATGTTCTGACGTCCATCAAAGACATGGCGGTTGCATGGCGGGATGTGGTCATGCTGGCCAGAACGCACGGACAGCCTGCGTCGCCCACCAGTATGGGAAAGGAGCTGTATGTTTTTGCAGATCGCCTGACGCAGCAGCTGAAGCTGGTTGAGCAAATTCCCTTCGCAGCCAAGTTCGGGGGCGCCACCGGCAATTTCAACGCGCATTATGCCGCCTACCCCGATATTGACTGGATTGATTTCGCCGATCGCTTTGTTTCCCAATCGCTGGGACTGGTGCGGTCATCGGTGACGACGCAGATCGATCACTATGATCACCTGGGGGCCTTTTGTGACAACCTGAAACGCGTTAATACGATTCTGATCGATTTCTGCCGGGATGTGTGGGCCTACATTTCGCTTGACTATTTCAAGCAGAAAATCGCCGCCGGCGAGGTGGGCTCCTCCACGATGCCCCATAAGGTCAACCCCATCGACTTTGAAAATGCGGAAGGCAATTTCGGGGTGGCCAACGCTGTTTTTGAGCATCTTTCGGCAAAACTGCCGATTTCCCGCCTGCAGCGGGATTTGACCGATTCAACGGTCATGCGCAACATCGGTGTTCCTCTGGCGCATATGCTGGTGGCCCTGAAAAGCATCCAACGCGGCACCGGCAAACTGATTCTGAATCCGCAGACGATCGCCCGGGATCTGGACGGCAACTGGGCCGTGGTGGCGGAAGGCATTCAGACGATTTTGCGCCGGGAAGGCTACCCTGAACCGTACGAAGCGCTGAAGCGTCTGACACGGACGTACGCCGTCATCGACCGTCAACACATCGCCGCTTTTGTCGACGGCCTTGATGTCAGCGACAGGGTCAAGGGCGAACTGAAGGCGCTCAGCCCGCAGCGATACACGGGGCGGTATAGATATTAAGGATTCAAGGGATCAAGGAGCCGAGGGCGCGATTCCGGCGTGCGCCGTCGGCCCGTCTGCGCTCTGCGAGCTACGCCGCGGCAGGCGGCGGGCATCCGGATTTATCAGGAAAGAAACTCCAAATCGAAATCGAAATCGAAATCGGGATCGAAGAGAAATGGCCTGCGGAGATGAGGGAATCGATTTCGATCCCGATAGCGATTTCGATCCCGACAAACCCTCGAACCCTTGGATCCTCGAACCCTCAATAATGTAGTTTCAGACAAGCAATGATCCAGCATCCAGCAACCGGCATATCTTGTGGAATCATAAAAAAAAAACACCAGATGCAGTTGACATACGGCGTATTCTGCGCTATGAACGCAATGGATTTTTTCATTAAATAACTGCTGAAGCTTCGCGCCGACCGTAATAGTCCAGCGGTTGGGGTTTCACGGCAACGTGCGGAAATCAAACCGCCGTCTTTAGACGATATGAATCGGGTGGATACCGGCTTCACCGCCATGAACAGAAAAAACGCCCTTGTCCAGCTGGCCCTCCAGCAAGACATCCCCGCGAATGCCCACGTCATTCTGCGGCTTCTCGGCTGCTTTGACAACGGCGTTCCCGACAACGGGAAACTGGCGGGTGTAATTATCAGAGATCCGGTCCTGAGCTGGAAAATACTGCGCCTGGCAAGCCTCTGCAACCCGGCGCCCGACGACACGCGGGGATGCGTCCACCAGGCCGCCGCACTGATCGGTTCTGAAATGGTGTATCAACTCGCCGCGCGGGAATCCCTTAACGCCATGCTGCCGCGCCGGACCGTTGTCGGCGACGATCAGGCGGATGACTTCTGGCGTCATTCCCTTCGGTGCGCCTTTATCAGCGAACTGATCGCATCCGAAGTCGGCTTTCACGAACCGGCCGACGCCTATTTAGCCGGTCTGCTGCATGAAATCGGAAAATGGATCCTGCTCTTCCACTTTCCCGGCCACTATCAGGCGGCCTTCAAGGCCGGCCGATCGATTCGGAGCGCGCTCTCCTGCGAAGAGGAAATGCAACGCTTCGGCATCGACCATGCCGCATTGGGCGCCCGACTGCTGGAACACGTCCCCCTGCTGCTGCCCATCGCGGACGCCGTGCGTTTTCATCACTTTCCGACGCATCGCATCATGAGCGCCTTTCCCCTGGTCAAAATCACGCATATCGCCGGACGCCTCGGTACAAGCGAAAATGCACCCTCGGCGGAAACCCTTGCAGCCGTCCAAACCGTGTTCGCTTTTGACGAGGCACTGGTGGATGAAATTGTGACAGCCGCCACGGTCCGGCTGGAGGATCTCATGCAATCTTTTGGTGTGCCGCAGACCCGGGGCGAAGCCCCGCGGCCGGTCTCGGGGCCGGCGGACGACATCCGCTGGCGTCTCAACACCAAAACACAGCACCTGTTTCTCGGCAGCGGTCTGGGTCGTTCCCTTTTGCAGACATTCGATCAGCGGGAGATACTGCGCCTCACCCGGCAGCATGTGCAGATGCTCTGCGGCATCGACGCCATCCGTTTTTTTCTTTACGACCAAAGCAAAGATGTGCTGACAGGATGCGATCTCGGTGACGGCAGGGCCGATGGCGGCTGGCGGCATCTTGAGATCCCGGTCGACCTGGCCGACTGTCTGCCGGCGGCGGCGCTGCGGACGGGAAAGCCGCTGGATTCTTTTAGCGATCCGCCCTCGTCCCAGCCGGCGGTTATCGACGAACAGCTGATCAGGAGAATCGGTGCGGAAGGCATGGCCTGCATCCCCATGCGGGCGGTATGTGAAAAGAAAATCGGCTGCATCCTGATGGGGATCGACCGCCAGCAGGCGGCGATGTTGAAAAAGCGGCTGCCGCTGGTTCAGTCGCTGGCCGGCTTGACGGCCGATGCCCTGGTGCACGCCGGATCCGAACCGTCGTCTTCGACCGGCCGCCTGGAACCGGTTGCGGATATACAGCTGCACATCCGCAAGGCCGTTCATGAAATCAACACACCGCTGAGCATTGTGAAAAACTATCTCCGCG
>Ga0180430_10001061_pt1 | contig 28066 bp, 33 predicted proteins | sample SS_ome_9_FD_132999 | JGI IMG/M metagenome (GOLD analysis project Ga0180430, IMG submission 132999) | Hypersaline lake sediment archaeal communities from the Salton Sea, California, USA - SS_1_S_2 metaG | ecosystem: Environmental > Aquatic > Non-marine Saline and Alkaline > Hypersaline >... | reverse complement strand
CGTTGCTTTGCCATATTTTTCCTCGACGAACTCAGCTTTGAATGGGCATTCATCAATACCATCGATTTTCTGGAAACACCATACGAATTTCATCGGTTTTTACGGCCTTACAGGTGTGCTATGTAGGAGGGCCATCGAGACCGTCGTTGTTTGCCGGATGAGGTGATGCTGGACCGGTAGGCAGCCTAAACCGATAAATAGCTGCTTGGAGACCCCTCGCTATTTCATCGATTGGTACTTAGCGCGCGTGCACTGATGTGCGAGTACGCGCTGCGCACGATTGCGAAACGGATAACGCTTGGCTGGATTGGGATTGCCCGGATTGATTGGGTGATTGATCTGTTTGTACAGCACATTGGGTGCCCCCACGGTCGTAGCTTGGGCAGCGCGGCGGAGGGTTTTGGCTTTCTTGTTGTTCACGCAGCTTCTCCTACTGAGCGCCGATTGGATTTGTCACCAATCGTCTTCATAATAAAAATCAGCATTGTCTGGATTATATCCGACTTCTTGCCGAATATGCTTATCCCGTTCTTCCTGCTGTTTCCTGTTTTGCCGAGAAGACTCTATTGCTCCTTGTTTTAGCCTCTCTCTGTAGGCAGGATCATAGTATTCTCTCGGCGTTTCGAGATCTTCATAATCATCATGTATCATAGAGAAACACCTTGTAGATTTATTCTTCCGGATCCGGCAACCGGAGTAAAGTCCAGATCACAACACCAGACAGTAGAATCCCGAGGAATAGGCCGAGGAGAAAAGCGATCATCGTAATTCCATGCCCATGTTGATAAAGATTTCTTTGCAGCCGGTGGCGCCGAAGAGATTTACGTCGCCCCAATTCGTGGGGCAGTTCAGTATCACCTTCTCCCCGCTGGCGGTGACGAGGTTACAAGTGCCGTAGCCGTCGCCATCGGAGTCGCCGGCACAAGTCAAGCGCTTAGCTTCGATGTTGTTGTCGGCGATGAATTTTTGAGCGTTCTCCAACGCTCGCGATTCGGTCGCCCCACGGTTGTCGATGAACACTGTAGCGATGATTGAAGCGATGACAGCGATGATCGCCGTCGCGATGAGAAGTTCGATCAGAGTGTATCCGCGTTTCATAAATTCTCCATTTCGTCGGTGAGGTCTTTGAGTCGAGTCTCGAGATAATCAATCATCAAGGACCGGGCGGCAGCGGCGATGTACTCGGGCATGGTGTACTCCTGGTACACATGGGCTCCGGATCTGGCCATCCCGAGTTCATGTACATGTGGGTCGAAATCTTGGTACTTTTTGAGTACCTGGTTTGTCTTCTTGATCTCTGTTTCGATTTCTTTGCCGCGTTGCAGGGCTTCGGGAGTCATCACCATACTCCAAACCAGATGCCGGTACCATGCACGATACCGATGGGGAAGAAAATCGCCCCGGAGAGAAGAAACCCCCAGGACGAAGTCGACAGACAGACTATGACGTGGGTCAGCCAAGAGCTTACGATCCACACGACTGCCAAGAAACTGGCGAAGTCGTTCATGTCATAGTTTCCCACTCACGGATGAAAGATACGACCGATTCCGAAAATCCGTTAATTCGTACCCAGTCGCCGTACCCCACACCATTCTTGTACGTAGCCACATTGACCATATACCCACGGCTGTCAGGACGCGGGCCGCCGACCCGGTCAAAGGACTGCTCGTCAGTAATGACTATGATCCGGTCATAAGGTTGCTGATTGACAGTTGCTACGGCAGCGCCTAAATGAGTTCCGCCCATGTGTTGGTGCCGGAAATAATCCCTCAGTGCCAACCCTTGGTAATTGGGCAACTCAAATATGTGATTGTGGAATCCGAAGATCTGAACGTCTTCGGCAATACCGTTGATCAGAATTGCTAAGGCGATAGCCGCGTCGGATCGTGACAAGTCGGATTTATCCGACAGCAGGGCGCGCATGGACCCGGAGTGGTCCACCAATACAGCTGTAGTCCCGGGCAGCTTAGGCATGGTAGCCATAGCCTGCTGCATGGCCTTGTCCAGGGTACTGGCAAAGGTCGGTGCGGCGTTGGCAGCAGCGATGAAGCGAAATGGCAGGACTTTGCTCAGGCCTTTATGCGTCAGCAGGCTATCTCGAACCAAGGCACGGTCTACATTGGCTTCGTGCATGTTGCGCAGATTACGCAGCAGCGCCAAAGCGCCGAGTTTCTTTTCTTGTAACAGGCGCGTGAAGGTGTTTTTCTTGTTTGCGCCCCCCGACAAAGCGACTTCCCAGGTATCCGGGGTGGGCAAAGTATTGGCGGCCAAAGCGGTCCAGTCGGCGCCCTGACCTTCCAAATGCCGAAGAACTTGGTTTTCGCCCTTGTTGTATTTCTGGGTGGCGCTGACCGAAGCGTTTTCCGTGAGGTCGCTTTCGTCGGGCTTTGGATGAGCCATAAACATGACGTCTTTCAGCTTAATGGCTTTCGGCCGGTTGTACTTGGCCAGTTGGTAAGCGTTGAATTCGCGGAAAGCCAGAGCCAGGCCTTTCTTGGCCTGGGCGGCGAGTGGAGTCTTGCCGTCCTTCCAATAGAGCGCCAAGAATTCCGTCATGTCGTCCGGACGGCGCATGATTTCAGGGAAATACAGTTTCAACCCCGGGAACGGCCGGCGACAAGCCTCGCGCAGCAGCAGCTGAGGGACGTGGCGCAGATTGTGGTCGCGACGCAGCTCGACGGCCAGGTGCACCAAGTCGCGCGGGTCGCACTGTGCGGACAGTTGTTGGATTCGAGTGGCGATGTCGACGCCGTTCTCGTAGAAGGTGCCCTCCCACAAGAGGCAAGCGGTAGTCGCGCGTTTCAGCTCGTGCAGAGCAGTCTTATTGGGCAAAGCCGGGCCGCCTTCGTAGGTGCGGGGTGCGCGAGGCTTGGTGTTGATGGAAGCCACAGGAGTCTCCTATTGATCAAGTTGTTTTAAGGTTTCGTCGTACAGGGCCAGGGCTTGTTCGCGGTTAATGCCGCCTTGGAAAGCGCGGCAGCGATAGAAGCACCCCCATCGATCTTCTGGATGTTTGTCCAGTGGGCAGTTGAATCCCTCCGGAGGAAACTTTGAAGCAACACGATTGTGGGCCATCAGCTCAGGACGAATGCGCATGGACTCGTCGGGATAGTTATCCGGCGTTTCCATGCAGATACCCCAGCTGCATTCAGTGTACTTGTTGCCGATGGTATCGGAATCTACGCAGGACAAGGAAAGACCGGTGTCGATCTTTTTGCGGAGAATCCGCAATACTTTGGCATAGTCGTTTTTTGTCATATGAAGCACAGCGGCCTCCTATACTAAGGGAACGATCGACATGGGTTTTCTGGTGGATGAAGTAACCCATATCTACACCACTTGGTATTCAATTCGGGGAATAGACGAGTCGAGAAACATTACGTGTCCTAACCGCTAGACGACTTGCCAGACATTGGCAAGGGAGGATTCGAACCTCCGTCACGATCTCCCAAAGATGAAGTATCTCTACTCTGCGCCACCGAATAAGTTCGTTGCAGGGAATATTCGAAAAAAGTACGTTTTGGTGCTCTACCTATTAAGCTACAGCGTCTCTCGACACTGGCGGGACTCGAACCCGCAACCACCTGATTAAATGTCGAAGTAACTTTTTTCTACACCACTGCGTTGTTTGATCAGGTATCGATGCCGAATTCGGACAGGCGGATACCCAGGACGGTGCCGACCTCTTTCAAGATGGCCAGTTCCTTGTCGTCGATGTCGCCGTCGGCTTCGGCGATCGTCAGCGCGGAGAATAGATGGACAGACGCTTTTCGCCGGCCGCTCTCCCAACTGAGCTACCTCGCTGACGCGAGGGGTGGACTCGAACCACCGACCTGTCGGTTATGATGAAGTAAGTCTGTCCTTCACTACCGTTTATTTGGATCGCCTCCAAGCCCGATTGGAGGAAGTGTCCCGGCCGCCTCCTTTCTTTGAGGGGCTTGGAGACGAATAGCGAAGCGGGGAATAAACGCGTCACAGGGATAGTTCGCCAAATGAAGTACCTGTTGTGCTGCACCACCGCTCAGTAGGAGTTCGGTGCCGTCTCTCCGGCTGTCACGCCTGTGTTGGTTTTGCCGGACAAGGCGTTCTGTCCGGTCTATCAGGGTGCACGACGTTTGACCGTTACACCGTGCTGGTTGCAGAGGCGGGGTTCGAACCTGCGACCTTTCTGCGTTATTGATCCGGGGCTTCTTTACAGTGCCCGGTGCCCATTGGGCCGTTTTTGCCGATTCGCCCGATCTTGTAAGGGCAGAACCGACAGTTGTGCGTATTCGGCTTAGGCGGGAAGTCTGTTGCTGTGGTCATGCGGATGAAGCGGTTGTTGAACCCCTCCAGGTATCGCATGATCTGCGCCCGAGTGTAGGTCGTGATCTTGATTTGATCCTGATCGACGTACCAGAACTCGGTGTGGATCTTAGCGATGCGTTCGTCGCGTAAAACTGCAGACAAGCCGTACATCTGTCCTTGCATGGCGTGCTTTACTGGATAGACTCGGCCGGTCTTGGTGTCGGCGACAACAGCCTCGTCAAACTCGGGCGTGATGTAGGCCAGGTGGTCGAGCTTGACGCGTAGCCAGGTATCGGTGAAGTTGTCCGAGTCGACAGGTTGCCAGGCCGTGTCAAAGCACCACATTTGCTCGGTGATGACCGAGTCTGGGGTAACGCTGTACATCTGCCGCAGACGTGTGTATTCAGGCTCAAATGTGTTGAGCGTGCGATCCAGGGCATCGGTCTTTCCGAGGACGTAATCTTCGGCATAGCCATGAATACGCGAGCCGCGATCACGCGGATCTTCGCCTTGGCGTTCAGGCTCAGGGATCTTCTCGGCGTATTGCAAAAACGCTCGGAACGGGCATTCTTCGTAGACTTGCAGGCGGCTGACAGAGCCGGATTTGATGGGTCCGAGCTGCATGGGATCTCCTACTGAGAACTTTGCAAAGCGGCGACTACTTCGCCACACACGGCCCTAGTTTAGCGTATGTTCTGAACGGTCGCCAGTGGATAACTTGTGGGTAAGTCGCTGCCAATTTCTCAGATCGATTTGGCCATGTTTGGCGATGTGCGCACCTAAGTCGTCCATCACGTCCTTGTGGCGTTGGTAATCTTCTTCGTATTGGTACAGCCGTTTGATTTCGTCGATCAGCGCGCGTACTGCTATCCCAGGGAGAGAGTTGGTTTTGGTGCTCTCTTGTTTAGCCCAGGTGAGCGCGCGGAGTAACATCGACTTGTTCATTCGGCGTAATAATCTCCGAGGGATTGGACAGTTGTGCTCGTCACGTCATGCCTTTAAGATTTTTTTCCAGTAGCTTATGTGCTCGGGTTCGATCGTCCATGATGTGGAGAATCGTCTCACCGATTGGTTGTTCAGCCAAGTCGTGGCTGACTTGATTTGTGCGTGGGCGAGGTAGTGGCCGAGTTTCGTTTTTGCATTCGGTGCGTTGCCTACCGTGGCGTGGAACAAGACAAACATTTCCGCATGTGTCAGGTAATGTTGGGTGTTTTGGTTGGCAAGAGTTAATGCGGTTCGCATTATCTCTCGGTACGTCGGGACAATACGAATGGATACTCCTGCGAAAATTTTCTCTTCTTCGCTCCCGCCCTCGTAGGTAACTTCGGCACCGCTTTCAAGGAAGAACAATAGGTCGCCGGTACGGAATTTACGAGCGACGTTATCACGCGAGTTCTCCGTGACGCCGATCATGTCTTCCTTGGCCTTGGTTAATTTTGGTGTTTGAGCGTGGAAGACATCAACCGGGCGATTGAACAAGTAATCGGTGAAAGCCTGCAATTCTGTGTCGATAGCTTCGAACAGCTTGCGTGTATCGCAGATGGTTTTCAATGGTGTGTCTTGGCGTGGAGCGACATGAAAACGACGATCATTCTGGGACAGGTGCCAGACATTGGACATGTTCGAGTTGAGGATATAAGCCGTGTAGTTCGGGATGTCATAGGCGTTGGCGCCTTTGAGTTCGACCCGGGTTGTGGCCGAGGTGATCATGTCCTTCATCTTGGCGATATAGGTAGCTCCGTTGTTGCGTAGCTGATCGGTATCCACTTCTTCTATGGCCGTGAGTCGGGACTGGCCGGTGTCAGCGTTGAAACGTGAGAACAGCAGGTCGAAAGAACGCGAGTGAACATAGCGATCGCCGAGTATAGGCCGTAGGATATTTTCTATCAGTGCAGATTTACCCGTGCCCGAGGTGCCTTGGAATATCCAAGCGCTACGCACCGGCGCCTCCATACGAACATGCACAGCCAGCCAGTTGAGGAAGTCTTCGACCGTGGGAGAGTCACCGCCCATGATGTGGGTGAGGAGTTTCATGATATTCGGCGGGACACGGACACGGCGTTTGTCGGTAGGGGCGTGCTTGAGATAGTCGGTGGGTTGGTACTGGTTGATGATTTTGTTCTTCACGTCGATGACCGGTGCGGCCGGATCGAAGATGACTTCCCAGACCGGGGTTTCGTCGTCGGGGTCCAAGAGTAGCTGGTGGTTGGTCAGGAACTCAGCCACTTTGCGGCGGGTGCTGACGTTATATAGCTCATGCCTATCGTCTTTGCGGTAATAATAGCCAACAAAATAGGTATCGCGGAGCAGGGACCAGAAGCCCAGGATGATGCGATCTTGGTTGTCTTCCAGTTGTCGTTCTGGCCGTGTGCGGTCGATCTTCTCTTCTTTCTCCTGTGCCCGTCTTTCTTCATACAGGGTGCGCAGGGTATCAACCATATCGGGGCCCAGGACATCGGCCGTGGCCCAATGCATATCCGGGTCTTTGAAGGAATGAAGGACTTTCGGTTCTTTGAGATCCGCCCAGTGGGCGAAGGAAGTTCCGCCGTTGAGGTTGAAGCGGACAAAGCGGCCAGCGGGCAGCATCTCGGTCAATTCCGCCGGGTCGGCATTTTTGACAACCTGCACCCCACGGAGAGAACGTGTGGAGAACCTGCGCCGGGGTAAGCCTTTCTCGTAGCGCAGCCCGTTGATCTTGTTGGCGATGTCGGTGCGTAGAGTCGCCATGTCCACAGTACGAAACTGCAAGGACAGGACGTCTGAATCGCCCTCCAGGAGGAAGGTACGTTCGTTGGCGGTGTAGGGGTCCTTCAAGCCGGATTTGAAGACTGGTGAGGCGATGTACAGCAGCGAGCCCCAGCTGTTGACCTGCGGGTCCAGAGGGTAGGTAAGGCCGTCGTTGGTGCGGTTCAGGCGGATTTGGGTGGCCAGGCCCGGGGTCGACAGACAGGTCTCTTTGAGCCAAGCGTTGAGAATTTTGGTATCGGTCGGGCGGATGAAGAAGAAAGCGTGGTAGGACAGGGTATCGGCGGGTACGGTGACGCCGGCAGAGGCAGACCATTGGATGATACAGGTCGTGTCACCGAAGCCAATTTCTTCGTGCAGCGCATTAATTCCGTCGATCTCGCTGCCATATCCCTGGACTTTGTCGACATCCAGCTCGATCCACCCCACGGGCTCAGGGCGACCGGTCTTGCCTGCTCTCGATTCGTTCTCTAATGGTTGGGTCAGAGAGGCAGCGCGCAGCATAGCCTGGCCCTTGGGTCCGCGTTGGCGAATTTCGTGATACATGTCCCGAATGGTGTCGATTTCGACGGTTTCGGACGTGAGACAGGTGACATGAGGGTAGGGGTCGACGGCGATGTTGCCGTCTGGATTGCGGAAAAAGGTTTTGGCCAGGCGGCGAGATGCCCGTACGAAGTGCAAGTGCATGGAGTACTCCTACTGAGTGAATAACCCCCTTCTGCTGAGGGGTGCGGCTCTATAAAAATACGCTCGCCAAAGGTTCGAAAGCAACGCGAAGGAAAGTGGTATATGGCAGTGAAAAAGACACCGTTTAAATCATAGGCGATTAGTATTATCGCCTCATTCAAATCATTCCCCAACTGTACAAAATTTGTACAATAGGGTGCCAAATCTAGATGATTAATTCGCTAAAAATTGGGAGACAAAAGACAGGGAGTTTTGTAAGAATCGAAGACATATGCAAGGGAATGTAAGGGGTAAGTGGTTGATTTATATATTATCTTACTTATCTTACATATTTACAGTAAGTAAAATAGATATAATAGAAAAAATATATTTTAGATAATAGGGGGAATATATTGAATGAAAAGGTAAAAAAAAAATCTCTGGTATATGGAGTATGGGGGAAGATTTGCCGGTAAGGAGGGTGGGTGGTTGGGCTTACCCCCACGGCCGCCAGTCGTTAGCGGCCTCGGCCGGGGTCGTTTGGCGCTCTCGGACTATGGGGTGTGCGGGGGTTTGTTCCCTATCTGTCTTGTCCCCACGGATGACCCCTTTGCGGGAGAGTCGGGTTTGTCCATGGAAAAACCCTCTCAGCGGGGCTGAGAGGGCGTAGGAGGGGCTAGGCGGCGCTGGAGCGGCTCTTGGTGCCGATGGTCAGGCGCTGGGCCTTGGACTGCTCCAGGCGCTCCCTGGCCAGGCGCAGGGCCTGTTCAAAGGCGCTCTGGGCGACGGACTCAGCCTGGAAGTGCTGCAGCCAGGTCCAGGCGTCGGCGGCGGCGTGCAGGGCCGGGGCGATGTGGTCGTATTCGACCAGTTGAACCCGATCCTGTCCCGTGTTCTTGAGCAGGGTCAGGATGTCCTCGCCGCTGTCGAAGCTGTCGGCCACGTCATTGGACTCGGGCGTGTAGCCGTCGTCTGCGTCCACGGCCTCCAGCTGGGTCTCCAGAACGGCCACGAAGTCGGACCAGGCGCACTGGGTGAAGGCCGGGTAAATGCCCCGACGGGCGCCGCGCAGGGCGTTGTAGGCTTGGCGGCCGACGTAGATCATGCGGTTGGCCAGCCAGTCGGCGAATTCGGCCCTGTCATCCTCGTCCTGGGGCTCGTCCAGGCGGAAGAAATAGTCCTTGTCTTCCCGCTCGCGCATGATCAGGCCCAGGGCGTGGGTGACCTCGATACCGGTGAGGTTGCCCCGGACGAGGGTGTCGTTGGCCAGCAGGGCGTCGTCGGCCAGGCGGTCGTACTCCTGGCCGTAGAGGTTGATCTTGTTGTAGTCGCCCTGGACGAAGATCGGACCGTCGTCGCCGATCTCGATGCGGGAGTACACGGCGTTGAACCGGGGGATGGTGCCCATGGCGGTCATGACGCCGGAGCGGGTGGGGATGCCATCATCCTTGTTGTGACGGATGATCTTGGTGGCCAGCTGGTAGGCGGTGTCGGCCAGATGCAGGGCGATGAAGCTCTTGTTCATGAGTTGTCTCCAGTAATGTCAAAGATTGCGCTGATCATCTCAGCGCGGATGTCCTCATCGATCTGGTCTTCCAGTTCGATGAGGAGGTCGAGAGGGTCGGGCAGATGTGCGGCATTGACCTCTGCCATGGTTTGGGCGTCGCAGTACAACAAACGCCATTGGTCGAACCTGCTGTCCATATCAGCTCCTACTGAATTGCGAGCGCAGATGCTCACAATTCAGAGGACCAACGAATGGGGATCAACTTCCCAACTTTGTCGCGACCCAGTACGGTTCGTCCAAAATCGTATCTTCTACAAGCTTCCACCCGATGGGCGCGAGAAGCGTGTTGAGACGGCGGACCGTCATGTGGGTCACGAAGTTGTCGACGAGGACTTGGGCACAGGGGCCGAGGCCGAGTTTGTTGATCACACCGGCGCGGCTGGACCAGGGACCGATCAGTGTTTTGTCGGTGCCGTCGGCCATTTTGATGGGGATGTGCGAACCTCCGTAGCCGTTGCCGGGTTTGGAATAGGAGAAGAACATGCACCAGCCCTGGCGCTCGGCGTAATAGATCGGACCTTGGCGGATGAAGGTGAAGTCGGTGATGTTGGGCAAGACGTTGTTGTGGGTCTCGATGTGGATGACAGGGCCGAAAGTATCATGCGGCTTTTCTTCAACACGTATTCCAATGATGTCAGGGAACATGTCCAACTCCTACTGGATTGCGAGCAGAATTACTCACAATCCAGAGGACCAACGAGTTTCAATCAATTGCCCAGCCCAGCAATCTTCCACAATATCCTCACAACTTTGTCCCCACGGAGCACTGGGCTTGGGGTTTGGACTTGGTATCAAATGATGAGCGAAGCGAATCAAAGATGCGCATGAACGAAGTGAATGCATTCCTTAGCGGCAGGGTGCCGGGGCGAAGCTGAAAGCGAGGGCCGGCCGCGCGGGCATAGGAAAAGCCCAGCGCGCGAGCGCTGGGCTTTTCGGTTATTTCATGTCTCGCATCCAAGTGATGTGCGGGACTTTGCCCTTCAGCTCGATCTTCGGGCTCTTTGTCCCGAATACGAGCTTGGAAAGGTAGATGGCGGCCCCGAAGGCCAGGCCGCCAAAGGTGGCGCCTGCGAAGGCGCCGAGGGTGCCGCTCTGCATTGCCATCCAGAGCAGCGCGCCGCTGACGAGGCTGTCAGCGACGACGTCGAAACGCGCGACCTTTCTCAGGTCGAGCTTGAGGGCCAGCAGGAAGAAACCTGCGGCCGATGCGAGGCCAAGTAGGATCGGATCCATGTTGGGTCTCCAATAGTTGTGCCGCCATCCTTGGCGGCGGTGGGATTAATCGATCAGCACCGACATCAGTCGGGTCTGTTCTTTGTACTTGACTTGCTTGCGCAGGTCGCTCGGATCGCGGACGGCCACGTCTTCGGCCCGGGCGTCGATCCAGACGCTGAGCCGGCGCTGCGCATCCTTGCGCAGCAAGTAGCCGTAGTAGGCCGGGGCGTCCTCGCCCTCGGCCTTGGATTTGTTGAGGGCGCCGCCCATGAAGGGCGTCCAACTGTCTTCGCCCTTCATTTCTTGGACGAGGGCGGCCATCCGCCCTTCGTCCACGATCAGTCGGAACTGCCTGTTGCCGACTTTCCAGAAGCCGACCCACAGGTCGGCAGCGGTCGTTGTGGTGCTGAGCTGTACACGCTCTTTCATGAGGGTCTCCTACTGAAGATGGCGGAATTGCCACATAGCAAGAGGACCAACGCTGGCCTGAGCAATTGCCCAGGTCAGCGTTGGTCGAGGGGTTATCCGGCTTGCACAAGCCAGAGAATTAGGTCTCTGGCGATGGCCCAGCCAGTATTGAGAAACCAAATAGTGGCGGCGACGCTCATTGCCCCACCCAATAGTGCCATGATAAAGAATCGTGTTGCGGACATACTATCCTCCATTGATCGGAAAAACCGATGTATTAGGGAAAACCCTGTAACGAAACGTTACATTTAGGGACGTGGGGGGTGGGCCAAAATGACCCACCTCTGACAAGCCCGGCTCGCGCGCGTGTGCGGGTAAAAGTGGGTAAAGACGCCCCACTTAGCCAGCATTTTGACTGTGAAGTGGAGTGCGGAGGCCAAAAACACCTTGTTTTTGGCCTCCAAGTGGAGTGAAAGAGCCCAGGCGCATCAGGGAAAACCCTGATGCGCCTTGGTGTTACCAGCGTCCGACCACCAGGTCGAATGCCGCGTGGAAGGTTGGGGTCACCGGGACCCCGAGGGCCTCGGCCGTTTCGGCCCGGACACCTGGGTAGAGATAGATCTCAAGCCCTTTGACGTGGTCTATGCCCGCCAGGAGCTGCAGGACCTCTTGGCGGTGCTGGGCCTCAGCCCAGTCGTCCGATTCTTCGGGGGTCTCCCCGAAATCCCATCCGACGGGTTCCGTCGGATAGTCGGGCCCGGCCGCCTCGAGGTCGGCCAGCTCAGTCTGCAGGCCCGCCAGCTCGTAGGCACGGGCCTCTTCGGTCAGGGTCTGCAGGGCTTGGTTCAAGGCCTTAAGGTTGATACCTTCGGCTGCGAAACGACGGTACATGGTGCTCATGGTTGTGCTCCTCGGACTTTGTTCCCGGTCCGGATCGGGATAGGCAGAATACTCAACCCTTGGCCCAGGCATTGCCTGGGCCAATGGCGAAGCGTTATCTATTCAACACGACCTCGACCCGGTTATCCGGATAGACGCCGTTGTGGGGCGCAAAGCTCACTACGACAGCCCTTCTGCCGTAGTTCTCGGAGAGCGGCGTCCCGTACGTGGCCACGGCGGCCACGTACCGGTCGAAACTCTCGTTATCCACCGAGTACAGAGGTACTCGGACATAATCGTCCGAGTGATCCTGAAGGTACTCTTCCAAATCCTGCTCGTAGCAATAGCTGCCGTCGGGCCATACACAGATCATGTCAGTCTCCTGTCGGTTGGTTGGAACTACATAATCCAGGGGACCAACGCTCGAAGAGACAACTGCCCAGGTATCAGGCATACGCCAGGAGTGCACGCTCACGCTGTCCGTTTGTCACGGTGCGCGACACACGACGCGAGAGCGTGCAAGGGCACTGAGCTTACGTCGTTCGTAGGCTGTTGAGCCGCGAACGCCATGCTCAGTGCCGAGGGGGTACGCACCGAGCTGCCAGCGTGCGCAGGCCATCGGCCGCGCACGATACGCTCGGTGCATGGGTCCCCCGGGGGTTGGTTTTCAGAAACCTGAATCCGAACCGGGGGGCCCGGAGTGGAGGACGGGAGGGGTACCGCCAACCTCCCACAAAAAACCACCCCGCCCACAGAACTTAACTACTTTGCTTCATAGATCTCGAGGGCTTGGATGTCCACTGTGCTCGTAGATCTTGAATGGCCGAATGGCTACCCTGTCCACAGATCTCGAGGGATTTGGGCTAGGGCCTTGGTCCTGCACACAAAAACCGAACTACCCCTCCCCCTTTGCCATTGAAAAACTTCAAAAAAATTTTTTTTCGAGTAAAATCCTTTGGCATGAAGAAAGATAATCCACCCCCGCTGCCAAGAAAGCTGACTGGCAAGCAGGAAAAATTTATCGACTCGATCATGTCTGGTTTCACGCCGGAGCAGGCAGCCAAGCGCGCGGGCTACGCCTTTGCACGCACCCAGGTTCATTCGTTGCTGAACACCCCTTCGATCGCCGCCGAGCTTAACTACCGCCGGGCTATGCTCGCCCGGGAAACCGAGGTGACGAAAGAAGACGTTGTCACCATGTTCCAAGAGGCTTACGAGCTGGCGAAGACACTGGAAGAGCCAGCCACCATGGTCCGCGCCGCCGGGGAGCTGGGCCGCATGCTCGGGTTCTACGAGGCGCAGAAGCTCGATGTCGGCATTGACATCCGCCAGGCCACTGTCATGAAAGATCTGAATCAGCTGTCCGACGATCAGTTGCTGCAGCTGGCGAATGGGGCCATAGAAGACGCGGAGTTCGAAGAGGTGTCGCACTGATGGGTGCGACGCAAGAGGAACGGCTGAAGGAGCTGCGTCTGCAGAATTTAGAGCGAGGCAGGGCGGCGACCGCCAAGGCCATGGCCCAGCGGGCGTTGGCCCGCCGGGTACTGGCCCAACGGCAGCTGATCCACAAGGTGAAATACCTCGACAAGACCTACAAGGATGGCTGGGTGCATCACGATATCTGTCGGCGGCTGGACAAATTTCGTGAGGACGTCGCCGCCGAGAAAAGCCCTCGGTTGATGCTGTTCATGCCGCCTCGGCATGGAAAAAGCCGGCTTGCTTCGCAAGAGTTTCCCTCGCATGTCCTGGGGCACCACCCGACTTGGGAGATCATAGCGGCGTCTTATGCTGAGTCACTGCCTATAGGCTTTTCGCGCAAAATACGGAATCAGATCGCCACAAAGGAATACCGCCAGATTTTCCCTGATACATACTTGGATAAAACCGACAAAGCCGCGACCGGCTGGGCCACCACGGCAGGCGGACGGTATACGCCTGTCGGTGTCGGCGGCGGTATTTCCGGAAAGGGCGCGCATATTCTCATTCTCGACGACTTGGTGAAAGACGCCGAGTCGGCCGACTCCGATACGATCCGTGAAGGTATTGTCGACTGGTATGAGACCACGGCCAAGACCCGCTTGGCGCCCGGTGGTGGCGTACTGCTGATTATGACCCGCTGGCGCTACGATGACATCGCCGGCACGCTGTTGGAGCAGGACGAGCAGCATCGTACGGAGTTGATGGAGATCCTCGAGGACAACCGCGAAGCCTTGGACAACGCGGATGCACACGAGCGTCCAGCGCTGGAGCAAAATATCACGGAGATACAAGAGCAGCTGGACGCGTTGGACGATTGGGAAGTGGTTGAGTACCCGGCCATCGCTGATAAGTACGAATACCTGTCTGCCGGCGGCAATATCCGGCGGCTGGACGACTCTGTCCCGGAGGGCTCGCAGGATAAGTTGCTGCGAAAACCCGGCGACGCGCTGCATCCGGCTCGCTATCCCCGGTCGATTTTGCTGAACATGAAGATCAACATGCAGCCGCGCCATTGGTCGGCCATGTATCAGCAGAAACCCACTCCTGATGAGGGTGATTATTTCCAGAGGGGTTGGTTCAGATATGAGCGCGGGCATCCGCCGCTGAGCGAGATGAAGATCGTCGTGGCTTGGGACTTGGCCGTGGGCGAGAAGAAGCGAAACGACTACACGGTCGGCCTTGTCGCTGGCCTGGACTGGCAGGGCCACATTCATCTGATCCACATGGTGCGTGGGAGATGGAGTGACATGGAGACGATCGCCGATAAGGTGATCGACACGCACATGACCTGGCAGGCGCAGATGACCGGTGTGGAACAGGGACAGTTGTCCTTGGCGCTCGGCCCCAGCCTGACCAAGCGGATCCGGGAGCGCACGCTGTCCGGTGAGAACATATCGATCACCCTGGCCGAGGGTGATGATGCGCTGAGGCCCATCACCGATAAGGACATGCGAGCCCGGCCGCTGCAGGGGCGCCTGCAGCAGGGAATGGTATACTTGCCGATGAAGGAGATTACGCCATGGGTTGAAGATTTGGAGATGGAGTTCCTACGCTTCCCGAACGCAACACATGACGACATCGTAGACGGTGCATCCTGGGCCACCAGGATGCTGGCTCGCATGACGCCGCCGGCCAAGCCGGTGCTGATCGTCGATAATAAGGGCAAGCCCAAGAGTTGGCGCGATCGAATCAAAGCCCATGTCCGCAATAGTCGCGGCGGCGATCACATGGCGGCATAAATACACATCCCCCCCAAGCAAAGGAGCACAGAAAGTGCAAAACACAGTCACTCAGGAACAGATCGATCACATCCTGTCCAAGTCCACGTTTGTCTCTCAGCAGATCTCCCCGACCATGACGCTCGTGCACTGCACGTTGCCGAACGGATTCCAGCTGGCAGAACATAGCGCCTGCGTCGACCCGGCCAATTACGACCACAGCCTGGGCTATGAGCTGGCCAAGAAGAAGATCATCGACAAACTCTGGCAGTTGGAAGGTTATCTTCTGGCCGAGAACCGACACCGCGAGTCTCAGCCCCAGGCCAACCTGTCGCTCGACGAGCTGAAAGAGATGGTCCGGCGGCTCAAGTCGGCGGAGTACGGCTTCACGCCCTTAGACTACCCTATACCCAATTTCTTCGACATGGACGAGGAGGATGATGACGAGGGCGACTACGCAATCACCATCCATGTACGAAAAGACCGGTAATCGCCCAGGCCGGCCACCGAACGCGAAAGGTGGCCGGCCGGTCCGCTCCAAAAGCGGACTGACGGTGAAGCAGCTGAAGGCGCAGATGGGGTATGAGCTATACCCCAAGCGCCGGAAATGCTCGAACTGCAAATATTTCACGATGGATAAAATCGTGAAAGAGATGTACGTGGACTATAAGAACATGTTCTGTCACCTCGGCGAGTTTGCAGTGAAACGATTGAGCTGCTGTCTAGAGCACGAATGGAAAGAGGATAGTGATGATGAGTAAAGGTTTGCTCGCGGGCAGTGAGCTGCATGAGCTGATCGAGGATGGTGTCATCGACGCTCTTCACGAGAACGTCAACGCCTCCAGTATTGACGTGCGTATCGGCGATGAGGTGTGGGTTGAGGCGCCGGCCGCCGGCACCGTGATCAACTTGGTGAACAAGGAAATGCCGGCCATGACGGTGCACCCGATCCACGGTGTTATAGACATTCTGCCGCTGTCGTTTGTCCTGGCGCACACCATAGAGAAGTTTAATTTGCCCGACACTATCAGCGCGGAGTTCAAGCTGCGCTCGTCTGTCGCCCGGGCTGGACTGAACCACCACCTGGCTGGCTGGGCTGACGCCGGCTGGTACGGCGCTCAGCTGACCATGGAACTGTTCAACGCATGCCGGTTCCATTCTCTGCGTATCGAGGCCGGTATGCGCATCGGCCAGATGGTCTTTTACCGCCACACTCCGGCGGGCGAGAATAGCTACGCCCTGAAGGGGCGGTACAACGGTACTGTCGGTGTCAGCCGCAAAGAGGTGGCGTGATGCTCGGGTATAAGGTACCGCCGGCGCTGAAATCGAGTGTATTGGAGCAGTTTGAGGCCGAGAGCGACCCGACTGGCCGCGATGCCCACGAGCCCGGGGCCAAACTGGACGCGGGGAAAGTGCGCGCTGGTCTGGTAATGGCTGGGTTCGCTCGGGCGCTGATCGAAGTATCCAAGGTCGGGACCTACGGGGCTGAGAAGTACACCGACAATGGATGGATCGGAGTGCCCGATGGCCAGGCGCGCTACACCGATGCCATGTACCGGCACCTGTCCAAGGAGCACATGGGCGAGGAGGACGACCCGGATACTGGCCTGCTGCACGCCGCGCACGCGGCGTGGAACGCATTGGCCCGTCTAGACTTGAAGCTGCGGGAGCGCGAAAAATGAATACCCCGGCCGGCACGTTCGACCTACGAGGTAAATGGACTCCCTCCCGCGTGATGAAAACGCCGCAGGGAGATCAGCGCAGGTACATGCGTGAAATCGGCCATATCTGCGAGCACGACTACATGCCGCGCTCGTGCCCCAAGTGTACGAAGGAGAACAAGTGAACGACGAACAGATCGCCCGTGTGGCACACGAAGTGAACCGCGCTTACTGCCTGGCTCTCGGTGACACCAGCCAAGTACCGTGGGGCGAGGCCCCTGAGTGGCAGCGCAGCAGCGCTATGAACGGCGTGGCGTTTCACCGCGCCAACCCGAACGCCGGCCCCGACCACAGCCACAACGAATGGCTGCGCGAGAAGGAAGCCGACGGCTGGAAGTTCGGCCCGGTGAAAGATGTCGAGAAGAAGGAGCACCCCTGCTTCGTGCCGTATGACGAGCTGCCCACGGAGCAAAAGGCGAAGGACTACCTGTTCCGCGCTGTGGTTCACGCGCTGACGGAAACAGCCCGATGAAGATCAAGGAAAGCGCCAGCCTGGCCGGGCTCGACCCGCGCGTCCGGCCGATCTTGATCCTGGCCGACGACATCTGGACTGTGCTCGGCCAGGAGCTGGTCGTGACCAGCGGGCTGGACGGATCGCATTCCGCTGGTAGTCTGCACTATTACGGACTGGCGGTAGACCTACGTACCCGCTACTTCACCGTGGCACAAGCCAAAAAGGCTGCCGAGCGGCTGAAGGCACAACTGGCTCGCGTCGATCGGGACGATGGTAAGTACACGGTGCTGTTGGAGCAGACTCATATCCACGCGCACTTTTTGCCGAACGACTTGCCCGGGGTATAACCCGGGCGTTCTCAGTGGGAGAAATCGAGATGCCTGTCAATTACAACGTCGCCCAGGAGCAGTTCGAACGGTACTGCTACTACCGAGATAATGGGCATCTCGATTTCGTGGCCAAGGCGAACAAGTGTGACAACTATTTCGCCGGACAGCAGTGGGACCCGGCCACGCTGAACAAGCTCAAGGCTCAACGCCGGCCGGCGCTGACCATCAACAAGACTCTGGCTACCATGGCCACGGTTTTCGGCGAGCAGCTGGAGGCCAGGGCCGACGTAGCCTTCCTGCCCATGCGCGACGGCAGTGAGGAGACCGCCAGCGCGTTGAACAAGGTGTTCATACAGATCGCCAACAACAACATGTATCAGTGGCGCGAGTCTGAGATGGCGGCCGACGGATTCGTCACTTCCCGAGGCTTCCTGGATGTACGTGTCGCGTTCAACGATCACATGCAGGGCGAGGTCGTCATCCGCAAGCGCAACCCGCGAAACGTGTTGATCGATCCGGAGGGGGAAGAGTACGACCCGGACGAGTGGAAGGGGGTCATGCTCTCAAAGTGGCTGTCGCCGATCGACATCGCCCTGATGTACAACGAGGACGACGCCACGTACCTCAAGGAGAAGAACGGATCCGAGTACATGATGGGGTACGACTCTATCGACCGCCCGGGTAATTTCGGCGGGCTGATGGGCGATCCCACTGGGTACCCGGACTCGATGGTCGACCCGGCGCACCGCCGGATCCGTGTCATCGAGTACCAGCACAAGCAGTTGCGCATGGCCTGGCATATCGTGGACCTGCGCACCGGTGACATGCGGGCGCTGCCGAAAGAGTGGAACGAGCGCCGGGTCGAGGATTTGATCCAGAAGATGCGGGCCCAGGGCGTGGAGTTAGGGAAAACCCGTAAGCTCGTGGAGCAGATCAAGTGGACTGTCACTGCTGACAACGTGGTGCTGTTCGATGACTGGAGTCCCTACAAGCACTTCACTGTCGTGCCGTATTTCCCGTTTTTTCGCAACGGCAACACGATCGGCTTGGTCGAGAACATCATCTCTCCGCAGGACTTGCTGAACAAGACCTCCAGCCAGGAGCTGCACGTCATCAACACCACCGCCAACAGCGGCTGGAAGGTGAAGAGCGGGGCCATGCAGAACATGGACGCGGAGGAGTTGGAGCAGCGCGGAGCGGAAACCGGCCTGGTGGTCGAGTTGGATGACGTGAAAAACTTGGAGAAGATACAGCCCAACCAGGTGCCGAGCGGTTTGGATCGACTGTCCTTCAAGGCTGACGAGTGGTTGAAGGGTATCAGCGGCGTGTCCGACTCTATGCGCGGCTTCGACCGGGCAGACGTGGCGGCCAAAGCGATACAGGCCAAGCAGAGTGCCGGCAGTATCAACTTGGCCAAGCCGTTCGATAACCTGATGCGCACGCGTCACTTCGTCGCTCGTAACGTGCTCGACCTGGTGCAGACCTACTACAACGAGACACGGTTGATACACATTACCAGTGGGCGCGACGGGGCCAGCCCGGCGGCTGAGCAACTGATCATCAACGAGCCGACGCCCGAGGGGCACATCGCCAACGACCTGACCGTAGGCGAGTACGAGGTAGCTGTCACCACTGTACCGAGTCGACGGACGTGGGAGGAGGGTCAGTTCTTCGAGATCCTCAAGATGCGCGAAGCGGGTATTCCGGTACCCGATCAGTTCGTCGTCGAGTACAGCCACCTCGAGAAGAAGCAGGAGCTGCTGGAGGCTATGTCCCGGACCGACCCCGAGGCCGATCAGCTGCAGATGCAGATGGCGCAGCTGGAGATTCAGGCTAAGCAGGTGGAGATCGCGGCCAAGGCGGCCGATGCGCGGCTCAAGGAGGCCAACGCCAAGCTTGCCGAGTCTCGGGCCAACAGCACACTGTGGGACATGACTGCAGACGAAGATCCGGCTGTCGGCCAGGCCGAGCAGCAGGTCCTCGCCGCGCAGCAGCACGCGGATCAGATCGGCTTGCAGCACATGAAGATGCAGGAGGAGCTAAACCTGAAGCGCCAGCAGCAGGAGCACGGGCAGCGCATGGATAAGGTGAAGCTACTGATCGACGCCTGCAACAAACGCGAGCAGCAGCAGCAGCAGCAGAAGGCTGCCGACACTACCCCCAAAGCAAAAGAGGCCAGTAAGGCATGAGCGTAGAAGCCCCCGAAGCAAACACCCCCGAGGTACTGGAGTCTGACCGACTGGCCGAGGAGTCCTTGGCCAAATTCGAGACGCCGCCGGCCAAGGAGTCAGACCCGGCTACTCCTGCCCAAGGGCCGGCCCCTGAGCAGGGGCAGAAGACTACCCCTGAGCAGGGGCCGGCCCCTGAGCAGGGGCAGAAGACTACCCCTGCTCAGGACCCAGCCCCTGAGCAGGGGCAGGCCGAGGAGCCGGTCGAGCCCGAGAGCAAAGATCGGCCCCGGGACAGCGGGCACATGATCCCGAAATATCGGTACGACGCCCGGGCGGCTCAGGCGCGGCGGGCGGAGGAGGCTGAGCGCCAGGCCCGCGAGGAAAACGAACGCTTGCGCCAGGAGCTGGAGGCGCTGCGCCAGCCGCAGGCCCCGGCCGGCACTCCCGGCCCGGCCCCGGCCGCCCCGGCCGCCCCGGCCAGTAACCCCGAGGTCGCGGTCATGCGGGCCCAGATGGAGCTGAACCAGCTCAACCGGGACTTGGCCCAGGCCACTGCTAACCTGAAGACGGACGACATCCTGCGCCTGCAGGGCGAGATCCAGACCAAGATGTTCGACCTGTCCGACGCTAAGCTGGAGGCGTTCAAGGCATCGTTGCCGGCCCCGGCCGAGCCCCAGGCGCCGGCGGCCGGCCCGGATGCCAACGCCATCGTCACCGAGGCACAGGCCCGCATGGCGTACAGCGCAGCCGTTGAGGCCGTTGAAGCTGCGTATCCGCAGTTGAACGTGGACGACGAGAAGAACTTCAACCAGGCGGCGGCCGAGGAGGTGACCATACTGCGCGATGCGTACCTGGCAGCTGGGCGGGTGAGCGACGGCGTCGAGGCGCTGGAAGAGGCTGTATCCATTGTTGCGGCGAAATACGGTTTCGCCGCGCCCGCGCCCGCGCCCGCCGGCCGACAGACCAACGTGCAGCGCAATGTCGACGTGGCGAATCGCCAGCCGCCGGATTTGGAGAGCGTCGGCCATGACTCCAATATGAGCGGCGCGCAAAGTTCGCTGCCCGATATCACCAAACTGTCGGACGAAGAGTTCGACGCGCTGCCGGAAGAGACCAAAGCGCGGATGCGCGGCGATAACAAATTCGGCTAAAGCCCCTCGGCAAGAAACGAGGTTTACTCGTTTCTTGCCTTTCCCAGACAATGGGTTAGAATCGACGTAACGCTGTCAGGGCGACATCTGGCCGAGGACCGTGCCCTCGAAAAACAACCGATACCCAAGCGTGTGCGACAGCACAGGCACCTCGCTACATCTGACGCGATAGTCAGTGCCGAAGTGGCCAGTAGGCCACGATTGTTTCCAGCCTCAGTACGGAGGTTGCCGCAATGGCACAGACCGATTTTTCTCGCCTGGAAGAGACCGAAAAGGTCGTCTGGGCTCGCGACTCTTGGAAAGTCGCCCGCGATAACAGCGTCATGATGCGCTACGTCGGCGACGATCCTGGCTCCATGGTCCAGCGGGTCAAAGAACTGACCAAGACCGAAAAGGGCGCCAAAGCCATCATCACCCTGGTGTACGACCTCGAAGGCGACGGTGTCGCCGGTGATCGTCGTCTGAAGGGCAACGAAGATACCCAGAGCCTCAGCCAGCAGGAGATCGTCATCGATCAGCTGCGCAACGCTGAGATCAACGAAGGCCGTATGTCCGAGCAGAAGTCCGTCGTGAACTTCCGCAAGACCGCCCGCGACGCTCTGGGTTACTGGCTGGCTGAGCGCATGGATCAGATGTTCTTCCTGACCCTGTCCGGCGTCCAGTACACCATGAACAACAACGGCACTACCCGTGTCGGTTCCGATCTGCCCTACCTGGACTACGCCCCGGGCGCCGATAAGGCCCCGACTACCAACCGGTACTTGGTGTGGGACAGCACCGGTTTCGGCGTCAACAGCGCCAATACCGACCTGGTGGCTGCGGACACCCCGACCTGGCAGATGCTGGTCGAGGCCAAGGCCTACGCCAAGGAAAACTACATCAAGCCGATTCGTGGCGGTAACGGCATGGAGGTCTACAACGTCTTCATGACGCCCACTGCCCTGGCCAAGCTGAAGCTGGACAGCGATTTCCTGGCCGCCTGGCGCTCCGCGATGCCGCGCTCTGCGAACAACCCGCTGTTCAAGGGCGCCGAGGTGATCTACGTCGATGGCCTGGCTATCTACGAGGACCGCCGCACTTACCACTCCAGTACCTGGGGCAGCGGCGCCGTCGCCGGTTGCCGGACCCTCATCTGCGGTGCTCAGGCGCTGGGCTTCGCCGACATCGGTATGCCGTACTGGGTCGAAGAGGGCGAGGACTACGAGAACCAGCAGGGTATCTCTGTCGGCAAGATCTTCGGCATGATGAAGCCGCAGTTCCTCGGCAAGACCAGCGGCACTCTTGAGGACTTCGGCGTCCTGTGCATCGACCACGCCCAGTAAGCCGGGCTTGAAGGGGCTCGTCCTGCGGGGCGGGCTCCAAAAGGAGAAACCACAATGTCTGTTACCAAGCCTTATGGCGTTCAGGGCAGTTCCTGGGCCTACATTCCGTTCTCGTACGACGACTTCGGTGCGTCCGGCGTGGAGGAAGAGGCCTTCGACATGCCGAAAGACGCTCTGGTGGTGGGCGGTCACCTTCAGATCACCACCCCGTTCAATTCCGGCACCTCCGATACCCTGACTGTGGGTGACGAGGACGACGATGACGAGTACGTCGCCGGCGTAGACGGCCAGGCCGCTGCTCGGTCTGCTCTGGTGCCCACCGGCCTGGCGTACACTGCGCCCAAGGCCCTGGTCATCAAGTGGACCGGCGTGGGTGCTGCGCCCTCCGCCGGTGCTGGCTATCTGGCTGTCGAGTACATCCGCACCGGCCGCCAAGACCAGCACGTCTGACGATACCTAGCCGCTTGGGGGCTAGTTTTGGGGCAGGGGTTCCCTGTCCCCTTTTTAGCCTCCTGGCGGCTTTTCACCGGCAAGTGCGGACGATCGAAGCCGCGCGATAACCAGGAGTCTACCCCAAGATGGCGATTTTCAACCGAATTGTGAAACGCGTGCCCATGGTCTCTCATGGACGCGATTATCTGCTGCGCTCTGGCCTGGGATACACTGTGAACTACCCGAAGGGCGAAGCGGTGCCGACCCCCGTCGACATCATGGACGAAGCCATGGCCGTCGGCATTGTCCTGGCGGACGAGAGCGACGCGCCGAAGCCCCCGGCCGAAGACGAGGCGCCGCCCACCGGCAAACTGCGCGAGGACATGATCCTCGATGCCATGCGCGACATGGTGATGAAGAACGAGCGCGGCACGTTCTCTGCCGGCAAACCGAGTGTGAAGGTCTTGATCGAGCGCCTGGGCTGGGACATCGACGCTCGTGAGCGCAACGCGCTCTGGACCAAGCTCCAGGCCGAATTGGCGGCTGGCGATGCTTGAGTCTGTCTCCGATCTACTCACGTCGTTCCGACGCCTTGCTGATGACGAAGGCATTGATTCCCTGTGGTCCGACGCTGAGCTGATCGAATACGCGGACGAGGCGCATCGTGAGTTCGCCAGAGAGACCCTCTGTTTTCCAGATTCCACGACTTTCGCCCCGGCCGTGACCACTGGTGATCCGTGGGTCAAACTCGACCCACGGATCATAAAGGTTCGACACGCCATCTTGGCTTCCCGCCGTGGTGTTGTCTCCAGGAAAACTTTGGACGAGCTGGCCGAGATCTTGTCCTGCAGCGATTATGGGCAACAGCAGGCGTATGACTGGGAAGTCGACACCGGCACTCCGCGATACCTTGTCACGGATCTGGATCCGGCGCGCGGGCGGCTGGTGCCCATTCCGGTCGAAGACGACACGCTGTCGCTTACGGTCTACCGCGAACCGAAATATTCGTTCACTTCTATCAGCGACCTCATAGAAATTCCCGATAAGTTCCGGCGCAGTCTGCTCTACGGGATGATGGCGCGCGCAGCGGAGAAGCAAGACATCGACGCATTCGGCATGTCCTCCGCGACTGATTTCCAGCTGCGCTGGGAACGTGACTTGGTCGAAGCGTATGCCTTCTTCCGGCGCAAGATGCGGCCGGCTGGTACTACAGGGTATGGCGGGATATGAGCGTATGGCGGGCGACACGGAGAATCCATGGAATCGGGTAGAGCGAAGACTAGATTACGTCGAGCGCGAACTGGACAGGCGTAAAGACCATGCTCACGAACTCGAACTGGAAGTTCGCGAGTTATGCACGCGCATGAGCGCCATGAACGATGTCCTGAAGAATGTGCTGGCCGGTATCAAGGTCAGCAGGGACGGCATAACTGAGCTGACCAAACGGTTTGACGCGCATCACATCAAGGACATGGAGCGGCGGATCACCGATACCGAAGCCAGGGACAAAGAACGCCGGGCCAACCGGCGTTTTCGCATCACGACCGTGCTGTCTGTTCTCGGTGTTTTTCTGGTCGTGGTACAGATCTACTTCCAACTGATATTCCATTCTGGCGGGTGAGATCATGGCTGAACGAGCGTTTTCCACCATAACTCGCGGAGACACGCGGACTGTTCGGTTCACCGTACAAGATGGCGAGTCGCCCAAAGACATCACTGGGTATTTGTTCTTCTGCACGCTGAAGGCCAACGAGGACGACCCGGACTCCGCAGCCGCGCTGCAGGTGAGTACGACGGTCGGAGATGACGCGCGCGACGACGCGGCCGGCGGTATCTGCTACCTGGTCTTGCCGTCTACCGCCACTGCTGCAGTCGAGCCTGGGGCGTACTTCTATGACTTGCAGCGCGTCATACCCGGGTCTCCGCCCGAGGTTAAGACGCTGGAGTCTGGCTGGGTGCAGGTGAAGTACGATGCGACGGAGGCCACGTCGTGAGCGATCGGATCGATGTCGTAACCGAGAATGTGCAGATCGACTTGGTTGACGTCTCTGTACAGGACGGCGCGTTCCCGAGTGTTTCTGAGATCACTGCGCTTGTCGAATCGCAGGTGGCGTCTGAAGTGGATGCGTCTACGTTCGACGCGGACCAGGTCAACCTGGTCGACGCCGGTGAGTTGTTCGACGCCACGGATGTAGAGGCCGGGATGGCCGAGATGATGGGCGCCCTCGATACACACGAGGCCACCACGACCAATCCTCACGAAGTCACGCTGGAACAGGCCAGGGCCGCCGGTAACACCCTGTCTGGCAATATCAACGCCGGGTCCAATACGGTCACCGCGCTGGCCACGCCGAGCGCCGACTCCGACGCCGCCACCAAAGGTTATGTAGACAGTGTCCTGCAGGGCTTGGATTGGCAGGACAGCGTCCTGGATCGCGATCTTGCTACACCGCCTGTATCCCCGGCCGAGGGCGATCGATATATCGTGGCGGTCGGCGGCACTGGCGCTTGGGCTGGGCACGACAACGAAATTGCCGAGTGGGATGGCACGGCCTGGGAGTTCCCGACACTTGCCAACGGCACGACGACTTTCATCATCGATGAGAATCGGTACATCCGCTGGAATCTGTCTTCGTGGGTAGCCTTCGGCGCGGCGCCGGATCACGGCGCCCTCACTGGTCTGGGCGACGACGACCACACCCAATATCACACCGACGCTCGGGCGCTATCGTGGCTGGGCACGCGTGACACGGATGATCTGCCCGAAGGCGCGAACCTCTACTACACCGAGCTGCGGGTTTCGTCCAACGCGGACGTGGCCGCGAATACGGCTCACCGCTCCAGCGACGGCACGGACCACACTTTCATCGACCAGGACGTGCGGCAAACGGCCAGTCCTGAATTTGCGGGTCTGTCGCTGACTGCCTTCAGCGGCATGCTGAAGGCAGTGGCCGGTGCGCTCGAAGACGGTGTGGATACTGATGATTTGCCTGAAGGCGTTGTCAATTTTTACTACACCGAAGCGCGTGTCGCGGCTAACGCGGACGTGGCAGCCAATACTGCGCATCGATCCGGCGACGGTTCGGATCACACTTTCATCGATCAGGACGTAACGCAAACTGGCAGCCCGACGTTTGCCGGCATCACTCTGCCAGACGACAGTTTGGATGTGGGGGATTTGGCGGCTGGGGCGTTGCCGAACGACGTGACGGTAAACAATGGAAATTGGTCCGGCACTGACTTGGCGATCGCCAACGGCGGTACCGGTGCGAGCGACGTGGATACGGCCTTAGTCAACCTTGGCCTGGGCCCCTTCGATACTGTCGATTTCGCCAATGTGTTGCTGAATGAGCAGACGTCGACTTGGCTATCGACTCCTGTCGACGTCTTACTCTACAACACTGCGGATGACGACGATCCCAACTGGATCAACGACGCCTCGGCGTCTTGGTACAACGAAGAGTTGAACACGGCGACCCGTGGTGCGACCCGTCCGTTCCCCCGATTGGCCCTGCTGGTTCTGGAAGCCAACAAGCTGACGATCTACGACGCCACTGACCCGGCGCTGCCGATGTGGCGCGTGAGAAACGCATTAGCGGGAACGAATGGGAAAGAGTTGTGGAGAACAGGATACCCACCTAAAGCAGTGGAGGCGAAAAATGGCCGCATCTACTGGGCGTTGAACATAGGTGGAAACTATTACGCTGAAGGGGTGTGCTTTGAAGATTTTGTCCTCGATTTCGTCGGGCGATATCCAACAAGCGCGGCGTTAGGCGGGACAAGTACGCAAAGCATCGTTGAATACACCAATCAAGACTTGGTACCGAATCTTCCGGCCATCGTCAACGCGTCAAGCAACGACATCGCCCTGACCATCCTCCCCGACACGCCCATCGATCCTGTCCGCAAGATGCGGACGCCGACCGTCGCCGTCGCAACAGATGGCGGCGTGAGTGTGATTCATGCGGATGGAAGTGTGTATGACATTACCGGGCAGGTCGCTGGTGTGACTGCTGTCGAGTTCGATGGTGAACACGTTTGGTGTACTGGTGGGTATACCAATTTCATCGAGCGGCATCCGATTACCTATGCCGACACGACGAACGGCACCAGCCGAGAAATAAACCTGAATTACGTTACGACTCCGGCCATTTGGTCTGGGTCGCAATTCCTGAAAGGTCAGGTAGCCGTCAAGCCCGGGCAATTGGCGCTTGGCGTATCGACAAGTTCTACGTCATTTCCGGGTTCCGGGTTGGAATTGCTCAAGACCGCATACGGTGTACTGAGCGATGACGCCATTGCCTACATCACCAGTCAATACAACACCGGCTGGATGCACGGCGCGGTCAAAGGCGCGTGGCTTGCGGACACGACCGAGGAAACCATCGGCGTTGATGAGTCCACCGAGTTGGTGACGAATGGAGAGTTTAACACCGATTCGGTATGGATTAAGGGGACCGGTTGGAGTATTTCCGGGGGAGTCGCGTCCTGTGACGGAAGTCAAGTAGCAGCAAGTTCCCTGGCACAAAATCTTAACAATCTGACAACCGGCGCCATCTATAAAGTCTCTTTTACAGTATCCAACTATGTCTCCGGAAATGTGAACTTTAATCAATTCGGAGATGGCAAAGTAAACATGTCGGGTGTTTCCGGCAATGGGACGCACGAAGTCACATTCAAGGCTGTCTCTTCTACCCCCTCAATTGGTATTGTTGCTGATGTCGATTTTGTCGGTGACGTCGATGATGTTTCCTGCAAACGCACCGGCAACCTGATCGAAAATGGCGACTTTACCTATTCGACGGCGGGGTGGACTATAGGTAGCGGCTGGACTATCTCGGGGGGATCTGCATCTTGCGATACTTCCGTCCCCGGGGCGGGCGTAGTAACTGCGTTGAGTCAAACTGTCACCGGGCTTATAGCCGGTGCGGCATACGTATTTTCTGTTGAGGTGTCTGGCGCGACAAATATCGAGGCTAACGAGTTGTTCTTAGGGTTTGCTGGGGCCAATGAGCAAGTTTCCTCAGATGGGACTTACGTTAGGACCGTCCCCGTTTCTTCTACTTCTGCTGACGTTTTGATTTATTTTGGAAGCGGACAGGATGGCAATGAGACGGTCAACATAGATAATATCTCCGTCCGCCTCGCCGATCCCGACCGCAGCGTGAACAACAAGGGCCTGGAGGTCCACGGGCAGATTACGAAGGCTCCTGTGGCGACCGGCGCGGAACTTGTCGCCTACAGCGGCTTCAGCGCGGACGACTACCTCGAACAGCCGTACAACAGCGCCCTGGACTTCGGGACTGGGGACTTTCATTTGTTCTGTTGGCAGTTTTCCGATAGTTCATCTGCGGATAGATACTGCATCTCTCGCGGTATTCCAGGGGGGGCGACTCAATTGTTCGTAACCTCTGGGGGCAATGTTAGGGCCTACGTCGGCGGAGCAGGCGTTTCAACCTCTATCGACCTAAGGGATTCCGCATGGCACGCTATTTCTTTGGTCAGGGCGTCTGGTGTTGCGT
>Ga0180430_10001058_pt1 | contig 28138 bp, 24 predicted proteins | sample SS_ome_9_FD_132999 | JGI IMG/M metagenome (GOLD analysis project Ga0180430, IMG submission 132999) | Hypersaline lake sediment archaeal communities from the Salton Sea, California, USA - SS_1_S_2 metaG | ecosystem: Environmental > Aquatic > Non-marine Saline and Alkaline > Hypersaline >... | reverse complement strand
CGGTATCCACTGCTGCATTACAGCCGCCGAGAACTGCGAAAGGAGATGCGAAAAACGTAAGCCTCAACAACACAACCTGTTGGACACGGCAGTGCCATTCGGGTAACGTCCCTAATTATAAAAACGTTGCGTCTTTCATTCATCCTCGGTATTCTTCCGCTATGCCTCGCATGGCTCGTGTTGTCATACCGAATTGTCCGCATCATGTTACACAGCGCGGCAACCGCCGCGAGGATGTATTCTTCTGCGATGACGATCGCATAACCTATCTGGCGCTGCTGCGAAAGTACGCATCGAGATCCGGGCTGCTGATCCAGGCCTACTGCATGATGAGCAACCACGTTCACCTGGTGGTCGTTCCGAAAGGCCAGTCTTCGCTGGCGGCCGCCCTGAAGCCGCTGCACATGCGATATGCACAGCATGTCAACTTGATCCAAGGCGTCACTGGGAGGCTGTGGCAGGGAAGGTTCTTCTCGTGCGCTATGGACGATCAGCACCTCTGGTCGGCCGTGCGCTATGTCGAACGAAATCCCGTGCGGGCCGGGCTCGTCGAACACGCCGAGGACTACCGCTGGTCGAGCGCCGCGGGCCACTGCGGACTGCGCGATGATATGCTGCTGAGCGATCCGTGCGGGATGTCCGATCGGATGCCGCCAAAGCGCTGGCGTTGCTGGCTCGGCGAACCCTGGGAACACGAAGATCAGATCGCCAGCCAGTTGCGACGATGCACTCAAACCGGTCGCCCGGCCGGCGGATCAGAATTCGTAGAACGCCTGGAAGGAATCGTTGGTCGAGTCTTGCGAGCAAAGAAGACCGGAAGGCCGCGAAAAGAAGAATCCGCCGCACGAACGAACAAGAACGAGCACGGAAAATAGGGAAGCGTCCCTTATTTATTCTGTCTTCATCGAGGGGTAGTAGTGGGACCGTGTTCCTGCAACCGAAGGGAGATCGGCGGATGTATTGAATTAATTGGGGACGCTTCCCTGTTTATTGGATGTGGGTGGCCGAAAAAACAGGGTAACGTCCCTGATTTAATTAGGTCCTGGACGAGGTCCCCGACTGGTGGAACGCCCTGTGGTTCCAAGGGAAGGGTCATATGGCGCTCGGCGACTACGAGTCCGCGTACCAATCGTTTCGTCGAGCCTATGAGATCCAGGCCGACGTCGAGGCCATATCCCGCGAGCTGGCGGGTGTTTGCCTGGAATTAGGCAGATTCGATGAGGCGGTGGAAGTGGCCCGCAGTTCGGCTGGTCTGGCCCCCGACAACGCTGAGGTGCTGGGCAACCTTTCGGTGGCGCTGCTGATGGCGGGCGATATGGATCTTGCCCGCAAGTCAATAGACGCCGCGATTCGAATCGATCCCGGCGATCAAATCAACAAGAACGTTAAGCGCATAATCGGCCAGGTCGCCAGCGGGAAGCGGCCTGCGCCGTCGAAACTGTCGGACCTTACCAAGCCGATTCCTCGCAAGAAGCCGTTCTGGAAATTCTGGTGAGCGCAAATGGGCGACGCCCCTTATCAATCCAGCGGAGATGAAAGGCCGGCATGATTAAGATCAGCTTTAAGACCATGTTGGCGTATTGCTGCCTGGTTTCCGGGCTGCTTGCGGCCGGATGCTCCAGCGAGGCTCGGGCCAGGCCCGGGAAGACGCCGAAGAATCTCACGCTCGATCTCGGCAAGGGCGTGACGATGAAGCTGGCGCTGATCCCCGCGGGGAAGTTCATGATGGGCAGCCCCGAATCGCAGCCCGGACGCGACGATGACGAAGGGCCCGTGCACAAGGTTACGATCAGCAAACCGTTTTATATGGGTGTTTGCGGAGTGACTCAGGCCCAGTGGCGCGCGGTGATGGGGACTTCGCCGTGGGAGGGCAAAACCGATGCGAAATCCGCCCCCGACAACGCCGCCAGCTACATCAGTTGGGACGACGCCGAGGCCTTCTGTAAAGCGCTGTCGAAGAAATGCCGCAGGGCGGTCTTGCTTCCCAGCGAGGCGCAGCGCGAATACGCCTGTCGGGCGGGGAGCGCCACGGCGTATTACTTCGGCGACGATCCGTCGAAACTCGGCGACTACGCCTGGTTCCGCGACAACGCCGACAAGATCGGCGAGAAGTACGCCCACCCCGTGGGCAAGAAGAAACCCAACGCCTGGGGGCTGCATGACATGCACGGCAACGTGTATGAATGGTGCCTGGACACGTACGTCAAGGATTTCTACGCCAAATCGCCCGGCGTCGATCCGGTCTGCACCGTAAAGGCCGACGTGCGCGTCATTCGCGGCGGTTCGTGGCGCTGGCTCAAACAGCACACGCGCTCGGCCAATCGCGTTAGAAACAAACACAGCTATCGCCACTACGACTACGGTTTGCGGGTGATCGTCAAGATTGACCCCGGCGCGAAGTAGATCGGCGTTTCCTATCTGATATAGACCACGGATTCCTGCCGCATCGAGTCTGCGTTCAGGATGATTGCCTTATCGGGCGGGGGGTCGATGACCCTTACGGCGTCCTGGAGCGACGACGCCTCGGGCAGGAGATCGCCCAGGCGGTTGGGCAGGCCTTTGAGGATGTCCTCATTCAGGCAGTTGGTCTCTCTCGATCCGAAGAAGCCGATGTAGAGCATGTCCCGTTCAACGAGTTCGTGGAAGAAGTGCGTGCCGAGGGACAAGTCGGGCATCAGGCCGTCATGCATCGAGTCCATTTCGCAGATTATCGAGGCTCGGCATATTTCCGACAACGACACCGGCACCCCCAGAGACGGCATGCTTGTTCCCCATCGCCCCGGACCCAGCAGCATGATGTTCTTGTCGCGGTTTTCCTCCAGGCCCATCACTTTTCCTATCAGCCTGGCCGCTGAGTGGCGGTCCCTGACGGGAAGCCGGCTGTACGCTGACGGGGCTACGTAGAGGAGCCTGTCCACCGCGACTTCTCGGCTCGATCCGACAATGGCTCCGTTGGCGACCATGATGGCGTTTTCTCTGATTTCGGTCGACGCAGGTTCGATTGCATCGCCGGTTCTGACCTGAAACGGACGGCACTGAATGACGTTTATTCGGTATCGACCCTCATCGGAGATGTTCACTGTGAATTCAACTTCCATATGCTCGCCGTACGCATCCCGCAATACGCTTAGGATCCGCCTCATGTCGTCCGGGAAACTCGTGGCGGCCAGCAGCTTGTCGAAGTCGATCGTCCGGGAGCATATGTCGGTCAGCCCGGCGTCGCGGGCGCGCTGCTCGAGTTGCCTGTCTCGTGAGGCGGTCATCTCCAGGGGCTCGCCGGAGATCTCCGCGGCGATCCGGTCGAACGGGCAGGATGCGAACCGGTTCCTCTCCAGGTCCAGGACGTCGACCTGCTTCTGGGCGAATTGCCGTTTGTCGTCTCCGTGTTCGGGGCGTTTGCTTGGAGCGTTGAGGGCCACGAGCCTGATGTAGTCGTCGTCGTGGCGGTCGACGGCGCGCGTGCCGAGGCCGAATACGAGCCGCAGCATTCCGGCGTCGGGATCTATGCTCTTGTCCCACCTGTAGGGATTGAAGGACACCCCCACGCCGGCGGCGCTTGGGAAATAGCGGGCTCCGTGTGCGTTTCCGGACACTCGCTGGACCAGGAGGGCCATCTGCTCGTCGTGGTCCAGGACGCCGCGATGAGCCCTGTATCTCAGGGCGTCCTCGTTCATGGCGCTGGAGTAGACGCGGCGGACGGCGTCGAGGAACTCATCGAGCCGCTGTTGGCGCGTTCCCTGGCTGGCGCAGAAGATGCTGTCGTACTTGCCGGCGAAAGAACTGCCGAAGTTGTCCTCCAGGAGGCTGCTGGACCGTACGATGATCGGGCTTTGCCCGAAGTGATCGAGCATGTCGGAGAAACGCTTGACTATGTAGTCGGGGAACAGTCCGTCGCGAATGCGCTGCCGGGTCTCTGCGGCTCCCTCCAGGAAGGCGTCGGGATCTTTCTGCTTCTGGCGGACCTCCCAGCATCCGTTTTCGACCAGGAACGAGTAGAAGATGTCCGAGCCTATGTAGAACGAATCGTGGGCTTCGATGGTCTGGGTCCAGGCGGGGTCTGAGTTTCTCAGTATGGCCCTGGCCAGCAGCATGCCGACGGCCTTGCCGCCGACGAGGCCCGACCCGATCATATGCTTCCATGTGTGGATCAGGTCGGACAGCGTCAGGTGCCGCCTGGCGATATCCAACATCCGCTCGTCCCGCGTGATCAAATGCGGCAGGAGGGTGTCGACTGTCCGGTCGACGGTCTGCTTGTCGCATTGGCCCATCCGATGCGTTTCGAGGATTCTCTCGGCATGCATGAATCGCCGGTCCCAGGCTCCGATCATGCGGTATGAGGCCGACTGCAGCCCCGGCCAGGGCGCGGTGGTCACCACGTCGGCGATCGTCGTGCTGTCGGTGATCGGAGTCAGGTCGTCGCCGTCCCAGGCGTGAAGCATGTACATGCTCTGCGAGTGGCGGCCCTCGACCTTCAGCGGGTGGATGTACATGCGGTTTTCACGCTGGTATACGTCAAGCAGCAGTTGGGTGGTCTTGGAGATCGGCAGGGCCGCGAAGTAGGAGTGGTAGTCCTTGAGCACCGCGAAGTAGGCGATGGTGTCCAGCGATCTCAGCAGAGGGCAGGTGAGCATGAAGAAGTTGCCCAGCATGCGCTCGCTGTAGGAATCCAGAACGAGTTCCGACAGGGAGTCGAACACGTACCGACCGCCCGGCCCGACGCGACGGATCACCCGGCGGATATCGCCGACGAACTGCTCGAATCCGTCCTGAGGGCGCAAGCGATGGATCTCAACACCCGAACCGGCGGGCACAAGCTCCTTGTGGCCGGCGAAACGGAAATAGACCAGTTTCCGGTCATCGGCGGCCAGTGAATGGGCGACAAACGGCTCTACGACAGCGAGGTAGTCGTCCAGCGAATGCATCTGCCAGACGACGTTATCCCCAGGGCGCATGCCGCACAGCACCCTGTCCAGTGACGGTATCCCTGTGCTCGGTTCCATCGCCTTGTACTCCCGGCTGGAGTATCCGATTATCTCCCGCGTGCGTCAATGACTTTTCGGTGGAAACTGCGATTTATCGATGATTCACATGCGTGTCCGGTGTGAACCCCTCATTCATTCCGTTGGCGGCGGCTGCCGCAGCGCAATTGAGTGTTAATCCACGATCGCAATATCCTGAAGGTTATATATGACAGCCATTTACAAGGCGAGTGTTGGTCTTTCCGCTCCAAAACATGCAAAAGTCGTACGCCTTATGCGGGATGCGGATCATATGCTGAAGCCTGCGAAGCTCCTGTGAACGTGTGCTGACAGCGGATTTGGAGGCCGCGGGCCGCGGGCGATCAGTTATATCACGCTGCGGAGGTACCCGCGAGCTGTGGCGAACCATCCGCTTCCCCAGTGCTTGAGCCCGTGCAGCAGCAGGGTCGCCAGGGCGACGGGGGTCAGTTGGGAAAAGTGCTTTTCCATAAACGATACGACCGCGCCGGGATGGTTCCGCACCGGCACCAGAGACGAATGCTCGGCGACGTCTATGGCGTTGGCGGCCGAGGCGAAAAGGGCCAGCACGTCGGTGTCGACATAGCAGTCGAAGATGAGTTCGGGCTGGACGGTGTTTCTGTCGCGGACCAGGCCCAGGCAGGTGATGTCCAAAACGCTCGCCGGCGGTACGGCGGTCTCTTCGTGGAGTTCGCCGATGATCGCGTCGAACGGGTCGGGGCACTCGTCGCTTCCTTCGTCCGGCGGCTTGACGGTGCCGCCGATCGGGTGGATCCTGCCGGCGTACTGGATCATGTTGCCGCTTCGAACGCCCAGTACGATCAGTCCGTCGCTGGTGCATACCGCCGCCGACACGCCCAGAGGATTGGCCATCGCTTCGGTGCCGTGAAGGTGGCGGATGTAGGCGTGGGTGGCGTTAGTGCCGATGAACTCCTTGAACGAGACCGGCCCCAGCGTGAGGTCCAGCTTGTCGTCGCGGCATTGGTAGGAGACCAGACGGCAGAGTTTCCCGTTGAATATCTTGACTCCGTTCAGAGCGGCCTTGCCGGTGTGCTCGCTCCAGGAAGTCTCGATCATCTCCTCGACGCTGTCGTTTGAGACTCTCGGCAGGTCGGACCACACGACGCTGACCTGATCGCGCGCGTACTGATCCATAACGTCCAGGAAGAACGTACCGCAGTCTCGCGTTCCGTCGGGTCCGGGTTGTGGCGGTTCGTGCTGCATATGCAGGATTATATCCACTGGGCCAGGTCTTCGGCGAAGTACGTGACGATAAGGTCGGCTCCGGCCCGTTTTATCGCCGAGGTCACTTCGATCGCAGCGTTTTTCAGGTCGATCCAACCGTTAGCGGCCGCGGCGTGCAGAACTGAGAATTCGCCGCTTACGTGATACGCCGCCAGCGGCAAATCGAAGCTCCGCCTTACCTGTGATATCACGTCGAGGTAGGTCCACGCGGGCTTGACCATGAGCATGTCGGCGCCTTCTGCGACGTCCAGTGCGGCCTCGGGGTGAATCTGAAGGGGGGCGCGGTAGTCCATCTGGTAGGTCTTTCGGTCGCCGGACTTCGGCGCCCCTTCGGCGGCCTGTCTGAACGGGCCGTACAGGGCCGAGGAGAACTTCACCGCATAGGACATGATCGCGGTGTTTGTGAATCCGTCGGCGTCGAGCATCGATCGAATGGCCTGGACCTGTCCGTCCATCATCGCCGACGGCGCGACGATGTCGGCCCCACAGCGGGCGTGGGACGCCGCCGTTCGAGCCAGGGACTCCAGCGTCGCATCGTTGTCGACGTCGACGGCCCCGTCGCATTCGGCGAGAGTTCCGCAATGCCCGTGCTCGGTGTACTCGCACAGGCAGACGTCGGTGATCACGAGCATCTCCGGCAGGGCGGCTTTGATCTCGCTGGTGAGGCGTTGAACCGCCGCCCCGTCGTTCCAGGCTTCGGAGCCCACGGCGTCCTTGGTTTCGGGTATTCCGAACAGCAGGACGGCGCGAAGGCCCAGGTCGGAGAATCTGCGTGCGGTTTCCAGCGCGGTGTCGACCGAAAACTGGAACTGGCCCGGCATCGAGTCGATCGGGTTGCGAACGCCGGCGCCCTCACGAACGAACAGGGGGGCTATCAGTTCGTTTACGTTCAGGCGAACCCCGGCCAGCATGTCGCGCAGAGTCCGGCTGCTTCTGAGCCGCCTCAACCTGTTGGTGGGGAATGAAGTAATATCCATTTAACGTGCTCCATAATCTGCCGAACCGCCGAGCGGACATAATAACAGAAAAGACTCGGCTATGCGCTGGAATTTCAGGCGTTCGGAGCGTTTATCGAACAATCAGCTTCATCAGTTCCGGCATCTTCTCCGAAACGGTGCGCAGCATGGCGTCATCTAAGCCCAGGGGGAGACTAACGTCAAATGTGATAGTCTCCACGTCGGTCTGAAAGTCGCGTACGTAGTTGACGTTCTTCACGCTCATTCGCCTGCTGTTGAGTATCTTCGTCAGGCGTGCGACATTGTCGCCCTCGCCGCAGGGAATTGTTGCGATCAGGGTTCTCGACGTCCGGGAGGGCAGCCATCTGTCCAGGCGATTGAGGACAACCAGAGCGAAAACAACCAGCGTCGCCGAGAACGCGGCCACGGCGTACATCCCGAACCCGCAGGCCAGCCCGACCGCCGCGGTGCACCAGAGGCTTGCGGCGGTGGTGAGCCCTTTTACGCCGGTCTCCTGGCGCATGATCACCCCGGCGCCCAGGAATCCGACGCCCCCCATTACTCCGTAGGCCATCCTGGCCGGGTCTATGCGGAGCGACCAGGACGCTGGGTCCCGCAGTGCGAATTGGCGTGCGAAGTGCAGGCTTACGACCATCGCCAGCGCCGCGCCGAGGGCCACCAGAAGTTGGGTTCGGAATCCGGCGCTGCGTCCGTGGATTTCACGCTCCATTCCGATCAGAGAGCCGAGAACAGCCGCGACCACAAGGCGCAGCATCGCCTCGGCGTACCAACTGTTGAGCGTGCTTTCGAGGAAACCTGCTGCGATCATTGGCGTTGTCTGTCTGTCTCGGATTCAGCCGTCAGGCGACGCATCGCAAGAGGGCCGCCTGGTCTGTGAGAATGTCTGAAGTTCTACTTATGCGCCTTCGATTTCATGGCGTCGAGCTTGCCTCGCACTTCCTGGGCCATTCGACTGTTGGGGAACTCTCTGATGATCTCCTCGCCGGCGGCGATGGCTTCCTCCCACTGTTGATCGTTGACCGATATGGCGAACTGAACGCCGAGCTGACGCAGGCGCGCCTTGAACACGCCTCTGGCCGATTCCTGCAGCGCCGCGCCTTCCTCGGGGGTCAGGTAGCGGTCCAGTACGCGCAGGAGGTCCATTCCGCGATCGATGTCGTTCTTCCGCACCGCCTCGCCGTATTCCTGCAGGAGGCGTTTCTTGTAGGCCGTCTGCGCATCGACTATTCGCTGCGGAAGGGTGGCGATCTTGTCGTTGTCGGGGAACAGCTTCAGGATTCGGTCGGTCTCGCGATGAGCCCGGCCCCACTGCTGTTCGTCCAGCAGCGACATGATTCGGTTGACGGCCGCCTCGATCTTCTCGTCGAGCGTCGCTTCTCGCGACTGTTTGACTTCCTGCCTGAGGCGCTGGGCTTCTTCGGTGTAGCCCAGGTCGTTTTCGATCGAGTCTATCATCGCTTCGGCCGAGGAGTACTGCTGGCGCATCAGATCGTGATGCACCGCCTCGCGGACCGCCAGGATCTCCTTCTCTCGGTACAGCAGGCTCTTGGCCTTGTCTGACAGAGTCGCCAACTCCTGTAGATTGTCGTGTATGCCTGACGAGTCGGCCATCAGGGATTCGATCCGCTCCAGACGCGATACCATGACCGACGAGCGATACTCGTGCGATTCGACGGCCAGCATGACCTGGATCAGCCCGTATCCCAGCCAGCAGATCAGTGCGGCGGCCAGTTCCGCCGCCAGGGCGATCAGCAGGCAGGGGAAAACCATCCATGGCTCGGGCAACATCAGGAACTCCGCCACCTTTTCGGTTTGCACGAACGCCAGTCCCAGCGGTATCAGCGTGGCGACCGCGGCCAGTGCGGCGATCCCCAGCGAGGCGATGAGGGCCACTCGCGACAGTTTCTTGATCCAGTCAAAACGCTCGTTCTGTTCGGACATAATTCAAACTCCCTTGGGTCGGCCGGAGTAAACCCGCGATGCTCCGATACCGGGTGGTTCGGCGTTCAACTCACCGCCCACATGGGCTTTAGCATCGCTTGTCCGGCCTGTCTTTATGGGACATCGGACTATCAAACGGTCGATCATTACTTAATTGTAACGCAAAAACTCTTGACCAATTGGACTTAACACGGTAAAAGGGCCGGTCTGTGTCCCCGTGGGACACTTGCGCGCATTAAGGAACAGGCAATAATTATGACTACCGACGACAAGTCGAACATACCTGACTTGGCCCAGCTCCGCAAGCAAATTGACGGACTGGACACTCAAATCATCGACCTGCTGAATCAGCGGGCCGATGTCGTAGTCAAGATCGGCGAGGCCAAACAGGTCAGCGGAACCCCGATCTACGCGCCGGACCGCGAGCACGCCGTTCTCAAGAGGCTTGAAGACATCAACAGGGGTCCTTTGCCGCAGAAGACCCTCCGTGCGATCTATCGGGAGTTGATGAGCGGATCGTTCGCGCTGGAAAAACCGCTGCGTATCGGATATCTGGGTCCCGAGGGGAGTTTCTCGAATATAGCCGCTGTCAGGAAGTTCGGCGTGTCGGTCGATCACATACCGCTTGCCGACATCCGTGCGGTGTTTGAGGAAGTGTCCCTGGCGCGCTGTGATCTGGGCGTCGTGCCGATTGAAAACAGCGTCGGCGGCGGCGTCGTGGACACCCTCGACAGCTTTGTGGACTCCCAGGTCCACATCTGCGCTGAGATCGTTGTCGAAATCCATCATAACCTCCTGGCCAGTTGTCCCGCCGACGAGATCACCACAATCGCATCGAAGCCCGATGTTTTCGCACAGTGCCGCAACTGGCTTTCGTCTCGATTCAAGCAGACTTCTCTGCTTCCGGTCGCCAGCACAGCAAAGGCCGCCGAAATGGCGTCAGGTCGGCACGGTCTGGCCGCGATAGGCTCTTCGCTGGCCGCGGAAATATACGATCTGCGGATCGTTTTCGAGGGAATCGAGGACAAGGTCGACAACATGACCCGGTTCTTTGTGATCTCCAAGGTGCCCGCAGGACGCACCGGAGACGACAAGACCGCGCTGGTGTTCACTTCGGCGCACCGCGCCGGGGCGCTGGTCGACGTGCTCAACGTCTTCAGCCGCCAGAACATCAACCTGACCAACATTATCACCAGACCTTCGCTCAAGCGGAACTGGGAGTACTACTTCTTCGTAAACGCCGAGGGGCATTACGAAGATCCTAACTTCGCCGACGCCCTGGAGGAAGCCAGGAGCCTCTGCGGAGAAATGCACGTGCTGGGCAGTTTCCCCCGTGCGGCCGACCCGATAGCATAGACGCCGCGTAAACCCTCGCTCGGGGTTCTCAGGCGACGAAACTCGCGGCGGCTGGTCCGCCGGGCGAATATAAGAAATCGATCTTCCGAGAAAGGAATAGAAATGTCGCGAAAGTTGTTCATAGCAGGAAACTGGAAAATGAATTCGTCGGCGGCCTCCAGCGTGGAAGTAGCCGCCGGCATGGCCCGCGAACTCGGTTCGACGGACTCTGTCGATATGGCGATATGCCCGCCGTTCGTCTACATCCCCGGCGTTGTCGAGGCCTTTAGGGGCACGAACATCGGCGTCGGAGCACAAAACATGTACTTCGAAGACAACGGCGCCTTCACCGGCGAAATCTCCGGACAGATGCTCAAGGACGTCGGATGCCGCTACGTGATCCTCGGACACAGCGAGCGTCGCCACGTTCTCGGAGAGACCGACGAACTGATCAACACGAAGATCAAGAAGGCCCTGGCCGACGGGCTCGAGATCATGTTCTGCGTTGGCGAACTTCTCGAACAGCGCAAAGCCGATCAGACCAACGCCGTGGTCGCCACGCAGGTCACCGAAGGCCTCAAAGGCGTGTCGTCCGAGGCGATGGGTTCGATCACCATTGCTTACGAGCCGGTCTGGGCGATCGGCACCGGCGAGGTCGCGACTCCCGACCAGGCCCAGGAGGTTCACGCGATGATCCGCGGGCTGCTCGGCGAACTGTACGACGCCGAACTGGCGCAGACCGTTCGAATCCAGTACGGCGGGTCGGTCAAACCCGGCAACGCGGCCGAACTGATGGGCTGCCCCGACGTCGACGGCGCTCTCGTAGGCGGCGCCAGCCTGACGGTCGAAGATTTCGCCGGCATCGTAAATTCCGTACTTTAAAGAGAGACAAAATGGATATCGTAATTTCCGTACTGTTCATAATCACCTGCGTTTTGCTGGTCCTGATAGTCCTTCTGCAGAAGGGCCGAGGCGGCGGACTGGGCGCCGCCCTGGGCGGCGCCGGCTCCGCGGCGTTCGGAACGAAGGTCGGAGACATGATGACCTGGGTCACCATTGTCCTGACGGTGATGTTCCTGCTGCTGGCTGTCGGCGGGGCGCTGTACTTCAGGCCGCCCGAGACGCAGGCCGAAGCGCCCATGCTCCAGCCGAATCCCGCGACTCCGATCACCGAGGACATTCGCGTAACGGTGGAGAAGGCCGACGAAGACGACAAGGTCTTCTACACCACCGACGGCACCGATCCGTCAAGATCCAACGGCGATCAGTACACCAATGCGTTCGTGGTTTCGCCGGGAACGACAGTAAAGGTCATAGCCTATCCGCAGAGAGGCATAGGCAGCCCGATTGTCACGGGCAAGTACGTTGCGCCGCGTCCCGAGAGCCCGGTTCTGTCGCCGATGCCGAATCCCGCCAATCCGATCACCGAGGCGACGATGGTCACCGTTACCGCGGGCAAGCCCGAAGACAAGGTTTTCTACACGACCGACGGGGCCGAGCCGACCGAGGACAGCAGACCTTACGCCGCGCCGATCTCGGTCCTGCCCAAGATGACGCTTAAGGTCCGTGCGTTTGCAAAGAACGCGGACCCCAGCGACGTAGTCGAGGCCACCTACGGCCTGAAGGGCGCCGCCGCTCCGGCGCCGGCGACTCTGCCCGGCGTCACGCCGGGCGTTCCGGCGGTCGGACAGTAAGCCGAGTTCCGCCGGCGCATCTACAGGACACAAGAGACATGCTGCAGTCCATGACAGGATTCGGAGCCGCTCAAGGCCACTGCGACGGCGTGGATTACTCGGTCGAAATGCGCGCGGTTAATCATCGTTATCTCAAGATATCGGTGAAGCTGCCCGAGATATGGACATCCGCCGAAGCCGACATCGAGAAGATGCTTCGCGACAGACTTCAGCGCGGCAGCATCGGGCTTTCGGTGCGGATGAGGCTTTCGGACGAAAAAGCCGCCTACGCGGTGAATTTGGGCGCGATGAGGAAGTACATCGAGCAGATCGACTCGCTCCGCTCCGACGGTTTGACGATTGACTTGGCGACTCTGATGGCGCTTCCGGGGGTCTGCAATCCTCCCCAGATGGAGGATCTCCGCGAACAGACGTGCGGCGAGTTGATGAACCTGATCGCCCAGGCGATGGACAGCCTGTTGGAGATGCGGGCTCGTGAAGGCAGAGCCGTACAGGACGATCTGCTGGCTCAATGCGAGCAGGTCGCCGCAAGTCTGGAGCTTGCCGGACGACGCTCGCCGCTGGTTGTCAAGGAGTACCACAGGCGCCTGACCGAACGGGTTGAAGGGCTCGTCGACTCGGCCCGGGCGGATATCGATCAGGACTACCTTGCCCGCGAAGTCGCCGTATTCGCCGATCGATGCGACATTAACGAGGAGATATCCCGCCAGAACGGGCACCTGCAGCAGTTCCGGGAAACCTGCCGGAGCGATGAGCCGGTCGGGCGAAAGCTGGACTTCATCGCCCAGGAAATGCTCCGCGAAGCCAACACGATAGCATCCAAGGCCAACGATGCGGAAATCGCACGGGCCGTGGTCGATATGAAAACCGCCGTCGATCGAATCAAGGAACAGGTTCAGAACGTGCTTTGAACCGTGCGGGACCGCGCCGATTTGAACGATAAGACCCAGGAAGGTAGAATGTTTGTGATTACCGGCCCTTCGGGTGTCGGCAAGTCCAGCATTGTCAAGCAGGTCAGACAACGCTGCGACGTCGGTTTCAGCGTGTCGGCGACCACCAGAGCCCCCCGGCCCGGAGAGCGGGACGAAATAGACTACTTTTTCATCGACGACGATGAATTCCGACGAATGGTCGACGCCGGCGAAATGCTCGAATGGGCTCGCGTGCACGACCGATATTACGGAACGCCCGCCGCTCCGGTGTTTGAAGCGGTGGCCCGCGGTGAGAGAATTATTCTGGATATCGACGTCCAGGGCGGCATACAGGTCGCCGACAAGGCGCCGAACGCCAGGTTTATTCTCATCGTGCCGCCAAGCATGGAAGTATTGCGGCAGAGACTCACCGGGCGCGCAAGCGAAACGCCCGAGCAGGTCGCCGGAAGGCTCGGAAAGGCCGAAAGCGAACTTCGTATCGCCAGGGAATCCGGCGTTTACCAGACAGAAATAACGAATGACGACCTCGAGGATGCAATCCGGGAGGTTGTCTATGAAATTAACCAGGAGCAGCGTTAGAGATGATTGAGGACCTTAGAAACGAAGACCTGATCAAGAAAGTCGGCGGCAAGTTCAAGCTGACGGCGCTGATTCAGCGCCGGATGAAGGAGCTTGTCCACGGCGCCCGTCCGCTCATTGAGCGGTATGACGGAGAGACCGACATCGAAGTCGTTGTTCGGGAGATCCGCGAAGACAAGATCGGGATCGACTACGACGAATCAGGCGTAACGAAGCCTAAAGACGCCTTGCCGCAGTAGGCGCCGGCTTGACCGATCGGCGGTCGGCGCGACCGGACGGTTCTGCGCGCCTGGAGTCATGACATGTCAGATTTGCTGGAAAACTCGATCGATGCGCCCGGGCCCCTGGCTGGATACGATCTGCTGTTGTGCGTAACCGGCGGGATAGCCTGCTACAAGTCCGCCGACCTGGCCGGCAAGCTCACGCGGGCCGGCGCCGCGGTGACTGTGGCGATGACCGATAACGCCCAACGGTTCGTGGCGCCGCCGACATTCCAGGCCGTCACGAGAAACCGCGTGTTCACCAGTCTATGGCCCGCCGAGGCCGATCGCGACTCAAAACACATTTCGCTCACCGAACGAGCCGACCTGATGATCGTGGCGCCGGCGACGGCGAACATGATCGCGAAGATCGCCGGCGGAATCGCCGACGACCTGGTTTCAACGATGGCCGTGTCGTCGTCCGGGTCGTGCGATACGCTGATCGCCCCGGCCATGAACAGCCGCATGTTCTCTTCGCCGGCGCTTCAGGCGAACATCAAAACTCTCAAGGACCGCGGGGTTCACTTCATAGGCCCCAACGACGGGCTGCTGGCCTGCGGAACGACAGGCCCGGGGAGAATGTCCGAGCCGCATGAGATAGCCGAGGCGATCATGAGCCTTCTGGCCCAGACCCCGCCCAAATCCGTTCAGGGCTGACGAACTTCCCATCCTTGCCGCAGTTTCGCGTCGTTGCGTGCTGTCGGCGGACAATCTCCGCCAGGCCGGGTCTCAATGCTCTTGATTACTTGTGCGTGCGGGGCGTATACTCCTTCGTATGCGGCTGGGTTGGATTTCCGGAACATGCGTTTTCTTTGAGGAGATGCGAACATGTCACAGCGAATGAACATTACGCGACGGGGTTTCTTGGAGTCGGCGGTCGGCGCAGGCGCGGTGCTGGGTCTCCCGTCGATAGTGCCTTCTTCGGTATTTGGGGCCCAGGCTCCCAGCGAGCGCATCACCGTCGGATTCATCGGAGTCGGCGGCAGAGGCTCGGGACTTCTCGGAGCCTTCATGCGCCTCAATGAGGCCCGCGTGCTGGCGGTGTGTGACGTGAAGAAAACGCAACGCGATCGGGCCAAGAGCCGTGTCGACAAGAAATACGGCGGCGATTCGTGCGCGACCTACAATGACTTCCGACAACTCTGCGCCCGCGACGATATCGACGTAGTGGTCAGCGCGACGACCGATCACTGGCACGTACTGACGGCCCTGGAGGCGGTGCGGTCCGGCAAGGACGTTTACGTGGAGAAACCGCTCGGCATGAGCGTCGAGCAGGGCCAGGCGCTCCGTGCGGCTGTCCATCGCTACGGCCGCGTCTTCCAGTTCGGCACCCAGGAGCGATCGAATCGCAATACCCGCTTCGCCTGCGAGATGGCCCTCAGCGGGCGCGTCGGCAAGATCCACACCATCACCGTCGCGTCGAGATTCAGCAAGGTTTCGCCGAACTACCCGACCCAGCCGATCCCAGACGGGCTGGACTACGACCTGTGGCTTGGGGCGGCGCCCTGGGCGCCGTATTCCCCAAGCCGCGTCAGCAATCACGGCGGATGGTTCCACATACGCGACTACGCATTGGGCTTCATCGCCGGCTGCGGAATCCACACCGTCGACATGGCCCAGTGGGGCAACGGCACCGAGCTTACCGGCCCGATCGAGGTCGAGGGGATCGGCGAGTTCCCCGCGGACGGGTTGTGCGACTGCGCTAACGGATGGGACGTGAAACTCAAGTACGCAAACGGGGTTGCCATGCGATTCACAGACGGCAAGCGGAATCCTCTCGGCGTCAAGTTCGAGGGGCCAGACGGATGGGTGTTCGTCAAGGAAGGGCACCTCGGCGGAAACGTGGATTCGAATCCCAAATCGCTGCTGCGCGAGCCGATCGGAGCCGGCGAGGTGCATCTGCCGATCAGCGCACATCACCAGCGCAACTTCCTGGAGTGCGTCAAGACTCGCGCCAGAACCATAGCTCCGGTGGATGTCGCCGTCCGCTCAGACACACTCGTGCAGCTCAGCGACATCGCAATGCGCCTGGGCCGCAAGCTCAAATGGGACCCGGACGCCGAGCAGTTCGTAGGCGATGAATACGCCAACCGCATGCTCAAACGCCCGATGCGCCCGCCGTGGCGGCTGTAGATGGGCGTCGGCGGCCGACTTGATGTCAGTCTTGCACGCCGGCCAGCAGCATTTGCTCGATCCGCTCGGGCGCAGTCGGGACCGACGCCCGCATGATCCGCACGGATTTCGATGCGTACAGAGCGGACACCTCGTCGCACAGCTCCTGGCGTACGACGAGCAGCAGTGTAGTCTGGTTCGCGTCAATCAGACGATCGACGGCTTTGCGCCATCCTTTTCCGGATAACTCAAGTGGGCCGAACTCGTCGACTATCACAAGGTCGCTCCGGCTCCGATGAAGCGAATCCAGAGCGGATCGCCCCAGCTCCAGGCCTTCTTTCCTGAAGGCGAAACGTCCCACGTCGGTCGGTCGGCCAAGGCGAAGGAGCGGGGCGCGTCGACCTGAATACAGGTCGACGACATCGAAGCCGACCAGGCGGCCCCGGCGATAGAGCGACGGCGCCAGGATGCCGCCGACAAGCAGGCCGCGGGTCCGAAACCGTCCGACGGACCCGGCGACCATGGTCGTCTTGCCTGAATGCTTAGGACCGACCCACAAGATGATTCCGCCGGCGGACAACTATAGTCTCCCCCTCAAATCACCATAAGTCCGCGCACTACTGCGAATGCCCATGCTCCGGCGCTTGCGGCCGACAGGACCGCCCAGTTGGGTATCGCCAGTCTTCGGGTCGGTTGATCCTGCAGCCGTTGGGCCAACAGGTCCGCCAGCGGCACAGCCGCCGCGCTGAAGGCGGCCGCTATCGAGCCGGAGACGCCTACGTAGTTCATTGCCTTGGACCAGGTCCAGTTGTTGTATCCGAGCACTGTCATCATCGTCGCAAAGACTGCGAATCCGGCGTATGTCGCCAGCAGTCCGATGATCGGCTTGCCGCGCCCTTTGGCTGCGGCGTAGACGATTTCAAAGCTGACGCCCAGCAGCAGTATCGCCAGCAGGTGGCAGGCGAAGAACGGCTGATTGAGGAATTTATACAGCATCGCCAGGGCCGCCACGATGATCGCCGAGCCCGCTGCGGGTGCGTATCTCTTCGCGATCGCCATAACACCCATTGCCGCTACGGTGAGGATTATCGCCGGCGCTTGGCGCATACCCGCCGAGTACATCCATCCGCCGATCAGGGCTTCCGACAGGCCCCATACGCCGCTGAGGAACAGTACAGCCAGGATCTGTTGTTTCTTCATGATTCGATCTTTCCTTTCAGTGTTGTTCGCGTGAATCCTTCGATTCAAGAAGTTATCCGTCGCGGGCATGCGCCTGTCAGGCCGCCGCCCGCATCACTAAACCTGCTTTCTCTGTCGCCTCAGCACCAGACCGGCTCCGCCGATCAGCAGCAGACAGATCGACGCCGGTTCGGGGACGACAAGACTGTCGTCTGAAGTCGTCAGCACCTGGTAGTAGTCCCAGGCGTAGGTGTCGCGGATCTTGGTGTACTGCTCGAAGATCCCCGAAACTCCCTGAAAATGCTGACCGACGGTCACCAGAGAATGGTAGTCCTCCAGACCGCTCCTGTCTTCGTTCATATAGTCGCTGGCCCAGCAGCTTCCCGCGGCGTTCGACAGGGCGTAATTGTCGAGAGCTTTGCCCTGGTCCATTTCAGACACCGTGACGTCCTGGATCCGAACGATCATCGATTCGTACTTCTCCGGCGCCGGAGCGTGGTCGGCCACGAGCCAGAACTCCGCTGGGTTTTCCGTCGGGGCCGGGATGTCGTCGGGAGATACGGTGATCGGGGCCGGCATTGCGTTGTTGGGGCTTTCAACTAGAAAAGTCGGCGAAGTTGCGCTGTCGTACTGCAGGAATGTCGTGCCGCGATACTCCTCGACCATTACGTTCGTGAAGCTGACCCAATCGCCGATCTGGACGTTGCCGAACGCATGATTCGCATCGCCGGGCAGCGTGTTGTCCTTGACCTGTATTCCGCCCCATCCGTCTGGATTGGCCGGATCGTACAGCACGATTCTCGGCCGGCTTCCGGCGAACTTGTGAGTTACGATTCCTCCGGCGCAGTCGATAATCCGGCCGTCCAGCGGGCTGTCGCCGGCGGGATCGGCGGTGTACTGGATGTCGAAGATAGACGGCGCAACCGCCGCGGTTGCGTCTTGGGGCGCCGCGGCGGTCGCCGCGATCAGAATCGCCAGTGCAGTCATCAGTCCTGTTCGTTTGAGCATTCTTCTTTTCTCCATGTTTGTACTCCTTTTCTCGCGTTGTCGTGAATCCTCTTCTTGTTGGCCTATCTCAATGGAGTGTGCTCCAGCGGATAGGGGAACCAGTCTTCGTCGTCTCGCGGGGGGCATTTCATTCCCTCGGGCCATTCGGGTTTCCACACCGTCGGCGTCCACTTGACCCTGTAGTCGCAGTGCAGGATCAGGCCGCCGCGGGCGTTGCCGAACTGCGAGTGTCTCACCGCGAAATCTTTCGGATAGCTTCCGCAATGCTTGCCGGCGCTGCGGTTTCGGGTCCCGCCGCCGTATCCTTTGGACGGATCGATCGACTGATCGAAAAGCAGGATCGTTCTCGACGGGTCGACTATCAGGTCGACTTTCAGAAAACTCGGCATTACTCGCCCCTCGTCGCCGGGCGCCCGGTAGCAGTTCTTGTCGAGTGCCAGGCAGGAATTCATCGCGTAGGAGAAGAACCCCTCCCGTTCGGGGCGATATCCGTAGCGGGCGCCTTCCACGAGTTGGGCCGAGGGGCACTGGAAGATCGTGTCCATTCCCGGGTGCTGCCCCCGACCATATTCTCTCCAGGGCTTTTCTCCCATCAGCGGAGGCAATACGTCGACCCACCCGAACCGGTCGGCTCCGTCGTTGTCGCGGTCCAGCCCGTCAATATGGGGGTAGCGGCTTCTGTTCTCCGCGGCGTACAACGCGAAGACATTACCCCAGGCGTGCAGCCTGGCCTTGCAACTGGCCAGACGCGCCATCTCCCTGGCGGCGGCGACCGCCGGGACGATCAACAGCATCAACATGGCGATTATGGTGATGCAGACCAGGAGTTCGACAAGAGTGAAGCCGCCGCGGGAGCGGTCGGCTCCTGAACTGGCGGCGGGGCTCCTGTCGGGGTCTGCAATGGCGCGGAATCCGGCCGAGGTCTTGCAGTGCAATCCTACGAGCGATGTTCCCAAAAGCGACATATTCGGACTGTCCTTCGAGCAATACGCAGGGTGATCCGAAAGCGAGCGGTTTGGAAATGGTACATGACAAGCCGCCGGTCTCCCGTGGCGCATGGGAAACCCGGCCGGTCAGATATTTCCTTTCCAAACACGGGAGGCATTGACGTTTCCAGCAATACCCAATGCCCGGCGGCCTTAGACAGGTCCTTAGGTCCAACCGGGTCGGAAATAACCTGCAACAATGTCGGTGATGCTATCCTATGATCGGCACGAATGCAACAAGATTATGTCTCAATGCAATTTTTTAATTGCTTTACTGGACTATTTGGTTAACTGGCGATGTTGGATTCTTGTAGGATTTCCTGCTTGACAAAATCAAACAATCGTTTCAAACTGTCGTTTATCATACGGATGGAGAATTCTATGTCTTGTCAGGATACGGAAAAATCGACTCGATGGCGGCTGCTCAACGCCGCGGGCGAGTGTTTCGCCGCCAATGGATATCATGGGGCGTCCGTTCGCGACATATCACAGGTCGCCGACGCAAATGTGGCGGCGGTGAACTATCACTTCGGCGACAAGTACAAGCTTTACGAGGCAGTTCTGCTCGAAGCGATCGGTTATGCCGAATATCGATTCAGTGAGCTGCGCGACAGGGCCGATACGCTCGAAGCTTCGCAACGGCTGGGAGAGTTCGTCAGGGCGCTGCTGACCGGCGCCTTGGACCCGGATCGTCCCGAGTGGCATTGCAGGCTCCTGTGCAGGGAGATCGTGAATCCCGGTCCGATGCTCAATACGCTGTTTAACGAAACGATCAGCGGGCGGTTGTCGCTGCTGAGGGGGATTGTCTCCGATCTGCTTTCACCGCCGGGCGGTGAAAAGGAGATATCCCTGATCGCCCTGAGCATAGTCGGACAGGGGCTGTTCTACATGCGGAGCCGCGAGATGTTGCCGCAGACGATCCCCTGGCTGGAGTTGGATCACGACGGCATCGAGACGCTGACCGCCCACATTGCCGAGTTCTCGCTGTCGGCGATAGAAGCCCGAAATCGGCGCCTTGGCGAACAGAACGGATAGATCATTATGAATAGGCCATCGATATTGATGTTGCTGCTGCTGTCGGCGATGAGCATGACGCTCTGTTCGTGCCGGCCCAAGGTGCGCCAGGCGGACGTGAACTCCGTGATCTCAACGCCGGAGACGTTTTCGGTTTCCGGTTCGGGCGCGGTTCTTGACAAATGGTGGACCGTTCTAGGCGACGCCGAACTGAACAAACTGATCGACGCGGCGCTGAAGGAGAATCTCAACCTCATAGCGACATGGGACCGGTTGGCCGAAGCGCGGGCGGTCGCTCGACGCAGTGATGCGGGTTTGTATCCCTCGCTCACCGGCAGCGGCGGAGCCTCGCGAACTCGAACGGAAACTCACAAGGGCGCCGGGTTTGCCGCCCCGCTCGGTACGACTTACGCCAGCAACTTCTCGCTCGGGCTGGTCGCGGCGTACGAAGTTGACCTGTGGGGACGCGTTCGCTCGACCAGCGACGCCGCGGCCATGGACGTGATGGGTTCGCAGGAGGATCTTGACGCCGCGGCTGTCTCGCTGTCGGCCGAGGTCGCTCAAACATGGTTCCGTCTCCTGGAGTTGCGGGAGCAACTCAAGCTCCTGGATTCGCAGATCGAGACGTCCAAGCAGATCCTCGAGCTTGTCGATCTGAGGTTCGGGCTGGGAAAGGTCCCGGCGATCGATCTGCTCCAGCAGAAGCAGCAGCTCGAATCGAAACGGGCCGAGAAGGTCCGGACAGATTCGGCCCGGCAGGTGCTGGTCCACCAGTTGGCGGTCCTTCTGGGAAAGGCTCCGGGCAAGTTCAACCCCGCCGCCGGCACGCTGCCTGAAACGCTGCCCGATTTGCCGGCTACGGGGCTTTCGGCCGACCTGATCCGCAGGCGTCCCGACGTTCGCAGCGCTCATTATCGCGTTAAGGCGGCTAACAAACGAGTGGCCGCGGCGATTGCCGATCGCTTCCCGCGAGTGAGCCTATCGGCGCAGGCCGGAACGTCGACTGCGAAGGTGCGGGACCTGTTCGACAACTGGTTCGCGTCGCTTGCGGCGAACCTTACCGCTCCGATTCTTGACGGCGAGATGCGCCAGGCGGAAGTCGAACGCACCAGGGCTGTCGCATCGAGGCAACTGCACGGCTACGCACAGAAAATACTCCAGGCGATAAAGGAAGTTGAAGACGCCCTGGTCCGCGAATCACGCCAGCGACAGTATATGGATTCGCTCGAAAAACAGCTCAAACTATCCGACGAGGTGATCGTCAAGACGCGACAGCGATACGCAAATGGCGACAAGATGGTCGATTATCTTCGGATCCTGGCTTCGCTGGAGTCGCAGCAGCGTTTGCAGAGGACGCTCCTGCAGGCTCGGCGGGAGTTGATTGATCTCCGCGTGGGGCTTTATCGCGCCCTTGCCGGAAACGCCGGACGCGAGGCCAACATCTCCGGACAGTCCAATAGACACGAGGTCCAAGAGTGAACAAGACACCCCCTCCAATACCGATAGAGACCGAACCGTCGAAACCAAAGAAGCATTGGGCTGTCAGGGCGGTTTTCATGCTCCTGGCGGTGCTGCTGCCGCTGGCGGTGCTGGCCGGGGGGATCGGAGTCAGTGTTTACTTCATCGCCACCGCCCCCAAGGCCAAGCAGGAGGAATTGGTGCGCGAGTCCCAACTCGTTGACGTGGCGGTTGTGAGGCGAGCCGACTATCGGATTGAGGTCAAGGCTATGGGAACGGTTCTGCCGTCAAAGCGGATAACCCTGCAGCCTCAGGTCAGCGGACAGATCGTCGAGGTCAGCAAGAAGTTCATTCCCGGCGGGCGATTCGACGGGGGAGAGGCGATCGTCAAAGTCGATTCCGAAGATTACGATCTGATCGTCAAGCAGCGAATGTCGAGCGTGGTGAAGGCCAAACACGATCTCAAGATCGAACAGGGCCAGCAGGTCATCGCCAAACGGGAGTTTGAACTGATAGGAAACGGTTCGGCCGGCGCCAGCGTCGATCGCGATCTGATGCTCCGCAAGCCGCAGCTTGAGCTTGCGATGTCCTCGGTCGACGCGGCCCAGGCCGCTCTCGAGCAGGCCCTGCTCGACCAGAAGCGGACCACTCTGACCGCTCCGTTCAACGCCGTAGTCGTCGACAAGCAGCAGGTCGATCTGGGCTCGCAGGTCTCTCCGAACTCGCAGATAGCGGTGCTGGCGAACACCGACGAGTTCTATGTTGTCGCTTCGGTTCCGATCAGCAGTCTCAAGTGGCTCGGCCTGGCCGGCGGGACCAAGCCGACGGGCGATTCGGAAGTGCGGATATTCAATGAAACCGGTTGGCCCGCCGGAGCCAAACGCACCGGTCGGGTAATCGGCCTGCTGAGCACGCTGGAGACCCAGGGACGATTGGCGCGAGTGCTGGTGTCGGTCAAGGACCCGCTGTGTCTGAAGCCCGAGAACTCGAAGCTCGCCAAGCTGCTGCTGGGCATGTACGTGAGCATCGAGGTTGACGGAACGGAGCTGAAGGACGTCATACGGATAGACCGCACCTCGCTTCGCGACAACGACACCGTATGGGTGTTCGACGAGAACAAGCTCCTGGACATTCGCAAGGTTAGTGTCGTCAGGCGCGACCGCGACGTGGTTTACGTGGGCTCCGGACTCAAGGACGGACAGCGGATCGTCACCAGCGATCTGGCGGTTCGCATTTCCGGCTCGCCGCTGAAGATCGACGCCCCGACGACCTGGCCCGCGACCCGACCGGAGACACGTCCGAATGAGCGATAAGACAAAACTCGATTCAGGTCCGACCAGAGGTCCGGTCGCATGGATGGCCGGCAACTCCGTTGCGGCCAACATGCTCATGCTCGTTCTGCTGATCGGCGGAGTGATCTACGCATATTCGATCAAGAAGGAGTTCTTCCCCGAATTCGAGTTGGATATTGTCAGCGTGACGGTGCCGTATCCCGGCGCCAGTCCCGACGAGGTCGAGCAGGGCATTGTCCTGTCGATAGAAGAGGCTGTCCGCGGCCTGGACGGGGTCGAGGACGTCACTTCGACCGCGGGCGAAGGCGTCGGGCAGGTTATGATCGAACTGCTGCGAGGAGCCGACTCCAAGAAGGCCCTCCAGGACGTCAAGCAGGCCGTCGACAGGATCATCACCTTCCCCGAGGAGGCCGAGGAGCCCCAGGTCACGCTCCTGGTGGCCAGGCATCGCGTTTTGTCGATCATGCTGTACGGAGACCACGACGACTCCACGCTGCGCGCTCTGGCGGAGAAGACGCGGGATCGCCTGCTGCAGCTTCCGGAGATAACGCAGGTGTCCCTGGGCGGAGTCAGGCCGCTCGAAGTCGCCATAGAAGTGCCGATGGATACGTTGCGGACATACAACCTGACGCTGGGGCAGATCGCCCGCAGGATCCGCGAGACGTCTCTGGAGCTGCCGGCGGGTAGTGTTAAGACCGCCGCCGGCGAAATACTGGTGCGCATCAAGGAGAGGAGGGATTTCGCCCGGGATTTCGCCGAGATACCGATCATCAGCGCCAATGACGGAACAGAAGTGCTGTTGGGCGACATAGCGGACATTGTCGACGGTTTCGCCGAAACCGACGCCTCGGCGACCTTCAACGGCAAACCGGCCGTCAGCCTGGAAGTCTACCGTGTCGGGCAGCAGTCCGTGCTGGATGTCGCCGCCGCGGCCCACAAGTTCGCCAAGGAATTCACGACTCAACTGCCGGCCGAAACCACAATGGCGATACCCGAAGCCAGCGACCTGTCGGTGATGTATCGCCAGCGAATGGACCTGTTGGTGCGAAACGCCCGGATCGGACTGGTCCTGGTGTTCGTGCTGCTTGCGATCTTCCTTGAGGCCAGGCTGGCGTTCTGGGTGACTATGGGGATACCGATATCGTTCCTGGGCACGTTCATCTTCATGCCTATGTTCGGGGTCTCTCTGAACATGATCTCGATGTTCGCGTTCCTGATCGCGCTTGGCATAGTCGTCGACGACGCGATTGTCGTCGGGGAGAACATATACGATCACCACCAGGCGGGCCGCAGCTTCGCCAAGGCCGCCGTGCTCGGGGCCCGGGAAGTGGCGATGCCGGTCACCTTCAGCGTCCTGACGAACATAGTGGCTTTCTTTCCGCTCATGTTCGTCCCCGGCATCATGGGCAAGATCTTCGTGGTGATCCCGCTGGTGGTCATATCCGTTTTTGCGATATCCCTGATCGAGAGCATATTCATCCTCCCGGCCCACCTGGGTCATCACAAGGAAAAAGCCCGCCGCGGCATCGGGCGAGTGATCCATCGGGCCCAGAGCGGTTTCAGCAACTGGTTTTCGAGAATGATACGCGTCGTCTACGGGCCGCTGCTGAGATCCGCGTTGAAGCATCGTTACCTGACGATGTCGATAGGCGTCGCGGTGCTTGTGGCGACGATCGGATACATAAAGAGCGGGCGGATGGGATTTGAGTTGTTCCCCAAGATCGAATCGGACATAGCGAACGTTACCGCTGTCTTGCCGTACGGAACATCGGTGACCAAGACCAAGGAGGTCCGGGACTACCTGCTGAAGACGGTTAACGGGATCATCGACGAGAAAGGGCGGGATAAGCTCGTAAGCGGGATATACGCCCAGATCGGCGGAATGGCCGGATCCGATCGCGATATCGTCCGCAGTTCCGGCGGTTCGTCGGGCAATACGCTGGAGATATCGGTCATGTTGGCGATGCCCGTGGAGAGCCGCCCGATAACCACCGGCGAGTTGACCGACCTGTGGCGTGAGAGATCAGGCGAGATCGCCGGTCTTGAGTCGATATCGTTCCAGGCCGACAAGGGCGGACCCGGCTCGGGCGCGGCGATGACCATCGAACTGAGTCACGGAGACATCGAGACGCTCCAGGCCGCCGGCGAGTCGCTGGCGGCGACGCTGAAACGGTTCCCGAGAGTCAGCGATGTCAACGACGGCTTCGAGGAGGGCAAGAAGCAGTTCGACTACACGCTCAGGCCCGAAGGAAGGAGCCTGGACCTGACGACGCTGGACGTGGCGCGCCAGGTGCGCCACTGCTTCTACGGAGCCGAAGCGCTTCGCCAGCAGCGGGGACGCAACGAGATCAAGGTCATGGTTCGGCTTCCGAAGTCCGAACGCACCTCGCAGCACACGCTTGAGAAACTGCTGGTGCAGACCCCGCAGCGCACGCACGTTGCGCTGAACGAGGTGGTCGATTACAAGATGGACAGGGCCTACACCGCCATTACCCGCAGGAACGGGCGGCGAACGATAAACGTCACCGCGGACGTGACCCCAAGAAGCCAGGCCGGGAGGATACTCGGATCTCTCTACGATCCCAAGCCGGGGGCGTTCAGCGTGCTTATGGGCAAACTGAAGGCCGGCTACAGAAAGGCGTCAGGCCAGCCGCCCGAGGCCGTTGTGGAGAAGGACCCAAAGCCGCTGGATCTGCTCGTCGAGAGGTATCCCGGACTGGTCTACTCGTTCGAGGGCAAGCAGGCCGACATGGCCGAGTCAATGGGATCTCTGTTCGGCGGATTCGCTCTCGCAATGTTTGCGATATACGCCGTGCTGGCGATACCGTTCCGCAGCTACGTCCAGCCTTTGATAATCATGATCAGCATCCCGTTTGGGATAGTCGGCGCAGTTGTCGGACACGAGATCATGGATTTCGATCTCAGCGTAATGAGCATGATGGGCCTGGTGGCGCTTGCCGGCGTGGTGGTCAACGATTCGCTTGTCCTTATCGAATACGCCAATCGCAGGCACAGAGGCGGGCTGCCGGCTCACGAGGCGGTCTGCGAGGCGGGAATACGGCGATTCCGCCCGATCATGCTGACTACGCTGACGACGTTCGGCGGGCTGGCTCCGATGATCTTCGAGACTTCCCGGCAGGCCAAGTTCCTGATACCGATGGCGATTTCGCTGGGCTTCGGAATCTTGTTCGCCACGCTGATATCGCTGCTGCTGGTGCCGAGCCTGTTCCTGATCGTCGAAGATATTCACGTCCTGGTCAAAGGACGCTCCCGGCACGTGCATGCTACCGATGAGCCGGTGGGCCAAGGGACTGTTTAATTAAGAAGCTTATCGCTTCGGCGGGGCGGTTTCCCTTACTACCGCTCCGTAACCCTCGACGCCCTTGGAGTCTTCGCTGAGGATCAGGATCGAGAATCCGGCAACCTGGTCCAGTTCGTTGGTGTTCAGCGAGGTGTAGTCGAATCGCCCGCGCAGGTCGGTGTAGCCGTCCTTGTAGAACTGAACCTGACCGTTTTTCATGCGTGCGTAGACTTTCACGTAGACCTTCGGCAGGGGTCTGCCGGTCTTGGCGTTGGCGACTTTGACCTGTCCGTAGTTGCTGATCACCTGGACGGCCATCGTGTTGGCGAAGTAAGCGTCGGACTTCCTTACGCCCGCGGCGACAACTTCGACCATTACGTTGCGGGTCGAGTACTTGCCCGGCAGTTTGAAGCTGTGTTTGCCGAGCTTGCCTGCGCCGATCTTCGGCAGGGCGACTATCGCGGTCATGTTCGGGCGGATCAGTGAGAACTGCCCGCCGCGGGTCTTGACGAACGGATTGCGGCTGAACAGCAGCTCGATGTCCATCGGGTAGTAGTTGACGGTGCATTCGGTCAGATTCTGGTAGTTGATCGCCACCTGATCGTCGACGATCTTCAACTCGAAGCTCGGCTGCGAGGCCGCCAGTTGCGTCTGGGTCTGCGTGCGGTCCTTGTCGTCTATGACCTTGCCGATCTTGCCTTCGAGTTCGTCAAGTTGCGCCGCGACCGCGGCGAACAGCTTACGCCAGCGATCCACACCGTGATCGGCGTACTTCTTTACGATCGCCCGCGCTGCGCTCGGCTTGTCGTTGAAGAAGTCCATGTACGCGGTGAAGTAGTCGTACTGCAGGGCGGTGCTCAGCTTCTTCGGATTGACGGCCTTGAAGAACCGCTGGGCCTCTTCGATCCTGTCCTGCAGCAGCATGTAGTACGTGACGGCCATGTTGTCGACGTCGTCGAGTTTGGCCTTGTACGCCAGGATGTTCATCAGACGGTGATACTGGCTGCTGAACCGGCTGTTGAGGATCTTCCGCTTCTGGCTCAGGCGGTGGGCTCGTGCGTTGACCAGGGGCGAATACTCCAGGTGCTCGTAGAGCTTGCGGACGACCGGGTCGATGTCCGCCAGCGGTGAGACCAGGTGCGGGCCGCACTGGTTCAGGAACGACTTGCTGTGCAGGAGGTACTCGCGGGTCACCGGCAGTTCGTCGTGCTTGATTCCGTATGACCAGAGCGTGTGATGGTAAACGTGGCGCTTGGCCAGCAGGCTCGTGATCTTCCTGAAGAAGTTCTTGTCCTTCATCCGCCAGGCGATCAGTTGCAGATCGATCCGCCCGATATTGTTGGCCTGGAGGAACTTGACGACGTCGTCGTCCGAGCCGTTCTGCGAGACCCAGGCCCACGAGGTCTTGTCGATCTTCGTCAGCTTGGCCACCACGTTGAGCGTGGGCGCCTTGGCGAAGGCGATCAGTTTGCCGTTCCTGGCTACGTGGACGGGGAACTGCGGGAACTTGCCGGTGGTCGGGAAGTAGAAGTAGTAGTCGACGGTCTGCGTGCGGTACGGTTCGAGGCTCACGTGAATGCTGCGGGTCTTCTTGCCGTTCATCACCTGGATCGCTCCGGTCGGGATCTGCAGCAGGATGTCCAGCTTCTGCCGCGACGAGGTCGGATTCGTCACCACCACGTGGCAGCCGTAGACAACGTACCGCATGAACTCTTCGGTTACCTAGTTGTCGAACTTCTCGCCGTTTACGTTCTGGTAGCGCTCGCCGTAACGGTAGAAGTTCTGGCTGACCAGGATCGGGACCTTTGGTCCGGCGCCGGGTTTGGTT
>Ga0180430_10001057_pt1 | contig 28142 bp, 22 predicted proteins | sample SS_ome_9_FD_132999 | JGI IMG/M metagenome (GOLD analysis project Ga0180430, IMG submission 132999) | Hypersaline lake sediment archaeal communities from the Salton Sea, California, USA - SS_1_S_2 metaG | ecosystem: Environmental > Aquatic > Non-marine Saline and Alkaline > Hypersaline >... | reverse complement strand
CTTCGCTCATTATAGGTCTTAAAGAACATTATCGCCTGATAACCACCAAGGGTCTCACAGGTATCTGGTAGATCAATTCCATCGCCATCGATATCACTATGATTTCCTACTGCACCATAGCCAAGACCCGTGTTTCCCATACTCGCAATAGCGCCACCATCGATCTTTCTTACAATCCACCAGCCAAAGCACTCAGGATAGGGTTGCCCATGCGTCCACATAAATGGTTTCTGAAGTAACGTGTTAATAAAGGATATGTTAAACTGACTGTTATGACAACCACCAATCACACACACCGGGTATTTTCCTTGGTTCTCAAACTCCATGAACCCATAAGCAGTGATTCCACCAGGGGTATCATCCCATTGATGATATCCATGCCAATGCGTGTTCCAGGAACCAGGATGTCCGTGACCATCAAATAAAAGGAAACCTGATCCTTCTGATACTTCACGAATGATTGCTTCAGAACTTGGGACCATAGTTGGATCTGATTCTCGATGTGATGAATACAATTTCACAGTATCAAAGGTTGGCATGAACGTATCAAACACATAGTTACAGACGACTTCACCCTCATCATATTCCGTACCACTATCGCCATGGGAGTCTCCACCGATGCCAATAATGGTATTGAACCAATCAGAATTATATGTTGAGGTTTCATAGGTAATGATTTTCTCTACCATGATATTGACTTCATACTTATTACGACAGGCAAGCCGGCCGACATAGACATCCGGGTAAAAATCAAGATAATCCGTTGGAGCACCAAATTTCCAGTTAGCAAAGATACCATCACTTTCACCACGTCGGTCTTTATCCCAGCTTGAAAAATTCCCTTCGCTATCATAGATATCTGCATAGTACAGATCACTGATGAATCCTGGATCATAGGTGCCACCCATTTCTTTATTATTCGTATAACGAACAGGGAGTAACCAATCCTCAACACCCTTGTTTTGATCATCTCGAGGTGTTGCGATGATAAGAGAGTTTAACCCACCGACAAGCATGACATATTTGATGTTATAGGTGTCCAGTGCATCTTTAATAAAATATTTTATTTGCTCAGGTTCATCAACACCATCATATTCACTGTAGATGTCCTCAGTTGTCTTGAGAAATGTTTTGACATCATAACTGTTCTTATGATCAATTAATGGTTGCAGATTATCAGAAAACTGTGCTGGCGAAATAATAACCATATCGAATTCATCGTTTCCAATAATAAGCGATTCCTTTGGCTCTTGATAAGATAGGGTGATTTTGATTTCATCAGCAGTTTGTATCTCACTAGAAACAGGGTTGTAGCGGAATGGATAGTATTGTAGGGTTACAAAGGTAACACGGTTATTGTTTTCATCTCGACCGCCACCCGTTGTATAACTTGCCCATGTTTCTGGGAATAAGTCATTTTGTTCATAAATCGCTTCATCCATAGAATAAACTGCTTCTGATCCAGAATTACGAATAACAGGTTGTGGTGCGGGTAAGATTGTATACGTGGTCGTTGTCGTGTGTATGCCATGTACTGAGACATCCATATTGGTTATCTTTGTACCAAATGGAAGTGTAAAAGTCTCTGAAGCATAAGGCACCATGGGTTTACCACCATGGTATAATTGTCTTGGTGCACCACTCATTGTATAGGTGCTAAATGTGATCTGATCAATTTCCCTTGTTTCAGAGGATATACTACCAAAAGATTGTATGAGTGTGGAGGTATCATCAGCTTCTTTTCCAAAACCAATTGCAGCCATACTACTTAGTAAAATAAGAGCTGCGACTATAAATGGTAACTTTTTCATCATATTGCCCCCAATTATATATGAAACTTATGTGCGGTATTCTATTTAAATATTTCTTATATTAAATATTATAAATAAAATACTTGAGGGAAAAGATTGCCGCTGTCACCCAACAACTATTTGGTGTTATTGGGTGAACTTAATAGGAACATCCTGGTGAAGCAGCAGCGGATGCTACTATCAGACTTATCGCGACAGTTCTTTGACATCATGGTTGTCCTCTACATCATTTCTTGACCATACGTCTGATAGATCAGAGAGGGACTCTAGTGACATCAATCTGTTGCCTTAAACTTGCATCTCTTATCATTTTATCAAAGAGACCTTCGTATTCAAGGCAGTATAAAAAATCATTTCTAGTACATATCTCTTTCGATACATCATCTCGGCATACTAGATTTATGCTTATGTATTACTTTGGTCGATATCTATTGATCTCATCACGAAGAAAGCATGCAGCGTCTCTAGCATCTTCAGCGAAATTCTCATCATTTCCTGCATAAATAATCCCTCGAGAGGAATTAACAATCGCCATTGTACCTTTTGCGTTCGTCCCATATTCTACTGTTTTTTCAACATCGCCGCCTTGTGAGCCAACCCCCGGGATAAGAAAAGGTATCGAATCACCAAGTACCTCTCGAATGTTTTTAAGTTCCTCAGGATAGGTTGCCCCAACCACAACGCCACAGCACCCATGTTTATTCCATTGTAGTACATGTTCAGCGACATGCATATACAAAGGTTTTCCTTCAATACACATATCTTGAAAATCAACAGCGGAAGGATTAGAGGTTCTACACAGAACAAAACTACAGGTATGTGAATATTTTAAAAATGGCTGTATCCCATCCCATCCAAGATACGGATTCACGGTTGTTGCATCGGCACCCAATCCATCAAATAATGCTGATGCATATTTCTCCGCAGTATTTCCAATATCATTTCGTTTTCCATCAAGGATAATGATAACCTCTTTTGGAATGTGCTGAATCGTTTGCTTTAAAATATTCCATCCTTCAGCGCCCAGTGCCTCATAAAACGCAAGATTGAGTTTATACGCACAGACTACATCGCTAGTGGTATTTATGATTGCTTTTGTAAACTCAGAATAAGGATTATTATTTAAATGAAAAAGAAACGAAGGCATTTTTTTTGTATCAATATCAAGACCAACGCAGACAAGACTATTGTTTTTCTGAATGATTTTTTCTAATTTTCTCTGAAAGAATGACATATCCATCAACACTCTGATAAGAACCATTTGTATAAAAAACTGTGCGGTACTATTGAGTTAGATATATATGAGATGATGAAATAAGGGAAGTGTCATGAAGATCATATTTAGTATTTGTTCTTGGGGGTTAGGGCATTCAACACGCTCTTTACCCATCATCAGAAAACTGCTCTCAGAAGGCAATGCTTTAACAATTATATCTAGTGGAAGATCCCTCGAGCTTCTCAAAAAAGAAATTGGAGATCAAGCAACTTATGTAGATATTCCAGATTACCCCATGCTTCTCTCTGAGAACTCACGGCAATTCATCGCAAAAAGCCTAGTGTATTGGCCGCTTTTCATCAAACGAATGGAAGAAGGATTACAAGCCCTTGGAAGGCTCTTACAGAGACAAGAATGCGATCTCATTGTATCAGATGGTCGCTATGATATGTACAGTAAAAAAATCCCTTCTTTTTTTATTTCACATCAAATGAGAATCATGAACCCATTACGGATAACACTCCTTGAAAGAGGGAGTGAAACCTTTAACATGTTCTTTTTTAAACGCTTTAAAGGCATAATAATACCAGATTTTAAAGATGATAGTTACGCAGGAGATTTATCTCATAACCTCAGTAAAATAGATGAGAACTCTCTACATTATGTGGGGTTGCTCTCAGATTTTAAAAGAACAGAATGTACGAAAGATATTGACTATTTTATCTCACTCTCCGGACCAGAACCACAACGAAGCATCCTAGAAAAAAAAATAATCAAACAACTTGATCACCTCTCAGGAAACATTATCCTGACACTTGGAAAAACTGAGATGAAAGAAACTGATTTAAAACAAAGAATTCAAACATATAATTTTCTTTCAAAAGACCAACGAGAAGATCTCTTAAATCGATCAAAGGTTGTGATCTCGCGAAGCGGGTATTCAACGATATCTGATCTTGCTGTGATTGGTACCAAGGCATTGATGATACCTACGCCTGGACAAGTGGAACAAGAATATTTAGCTTCTTTTCATCATGATAAAGGTACCTGCGTTGCTATAGACCAAGATAAACTAGATTTAAACAATGATGTAAAAAAAATAAAAAATATCAAAGGATTTCAGGGTGGCTATCAGGTTTCAAAAACAGTTAATGCCATTCTCTCTTTACTTAATGACGTAAATTAAACCCAAAATGATTTAAATAGATTGGTTTATAAGCTCAGAAAACCTTATAATTGGATTTCCGTGAGGAAGGATGCGAATTAATCATAGGACATTAAACCTGTCATTTGTTGCCAAAAACTGGCTTTTTTGGTTAATTTGCATTACAGCAATAGCCATTCTCATCAGAATGCTCCCCTCACTTCTCAATGCAGCATGGGGGGTTGATTTTGGAATTTATTATGGGTTAACGAATTCCTTTTTAGATACCAAATCACTAATCAATGCCTATGATGGGTGGGGTGGATCATATCAATATTTCCCAGTTCTCTATATCATTACTGGTGTAGCCCATTGGTTAACTGGTATTGAGATCATTTCACTTATGCCAAAAATCGCTCCAATCATTGGTGGTTTAACTATCCCAATTTTTTATTTTATTGTCTATGAGTTATTCAAAGATAAAAAAATAGCGCTTCTTTCAGCAGGACTTCTAGCAGTTGCAACATTTCATGTCTATCAAACAAGTCATGCAGCACCTTTAACCATCGGTCATTTCTTTATGATGCTCTCCTTTTATTTCTTTATTAAATATCTCAATCAACATACCTATCTTATCCCCCTTTTATGCAGTACAGCACTATTGGTACTTTCTCATCATTTTACCACATATTTTTACTTACTAAGCATTACATTCATTTTCTTTGCCTATGTTTATTCAAAAAAGAAACCAACAACTTATTTCTATAAACCACTAAGCTATGTTATCTTTGCCTCTGGATTAGCGTTTTCTTACTGGGCATTAATTGCAACACCAGTATATCAGAATTTCATGCAGGGTAAGATGTATTTACCACCAAATATTACCATAGGAATCTATTATCTTCTTCTTTTAGGTGGATTCTTTTTCATTCAATGGTTTTTAAAACATCACAACCATATCCACATCATATCAAAAATCCCAGACCTAGCAACACATAAGAAACTTATCATTGGTTTTGTTACAATACTCTTAATCGCAGTAATCTGCAGCTGGACAGGTATCCCGGGGGTCTATATACGTATCACTCCATTAGCGTTACTATATTCAATCCCAATGATCCTTCTAATAAGTTTTTCATATGCGGGATTAACACTTGTAAAACAGTATAAAAATCATTTTTTAATCTATGGATGGATGACCGCATTACTCCTCTCTCTTTTCTACTCATTGATATCTGCAAACCTAATGCCCGATCGACATTTAGAATATATTATCATCCCTCTGTGTGTACCTGCCGCGATGGCAATAAATAATGTCATTCAAACAGTAAAAAATCAGGAAATCAAATTGCATGTTAAACTCCCATCAGCACCACAGCTACATGGAACTCATTCGATACGTACTCTGTTTGTAATCTTTTTAATCAGTCTATTTTTTATCTCAAATATATTCACCGTCTATCCAGCTATAGATGCATTAAACACCTTGGATGAACGTGTCTCAGAACCCTGCATCAATTGTTATGAGTGGATGCAAGGAAACATAAGTTCAAATCAGGTCATTGCCTCAGATCATCGATTATCGATGCTCCTCTGGGCTGAAGGATATAATATTACTTTTGGAGAATCAAATATGACCTGGACTGCTGAGAATATCTCAGGATGCATTGATGAAATACTTACATTAAATATCACATATATCATCATAGATGACATCATGCGTGAACGTGTTGTAAATATAGATGTTGGAGAATATTACTATATGACCAATGGTTCATATGATAAATTCTCAGCTTATCCATTTACTCTAGTCTATAGGAATGCAACCTATAATCAACAATTTGAGGAAGTACATTGGATAGAGCTTTATCAGATTAATCAAACATATTTAACTGAGATGCAAGCAACATTGTCACCCACTCATAATTACCCTATGAAATAAGTAGGATTACGGTACCATTCAGGAGGAATACATATCAACTCAAAAATAATATTACTTTTTTATCACTTTCATAAACAAATGTCAAAACGTATATGATTCTCATGCTTGAATTTGAGGAAGATCCAGATGTCACATGCAAAAAAAATACGTATACAATACATAAAGAAAAAACACCAATTTTATTAAAAAAGATTTCAATTAAAAAACAACAATTATCCTATGCATTTATAGGTGGTATGTGGTACACAAAAGATAAATTTTCGTTTAACCAAAATATCTCACTTCCTCACCCCTTTACAACTTATTATACCATCAAAATACAAGATGAACACATCGATGAAACAATCTGCCGATCACTGCTCTACGTAAAAACACCATTATGTATACTTCAATTACAAGACACATGTTATGCCATTACCTTTGATCCAACCATTATACTAAATAAACACGAAATATTTCCCTTTATTTCTCTAAAAGAAACAGAGGACACCTATGAAATCTCATTTTATCTTTTTACAACATATACGCTGAAGGAAAAAGAAAATGCATGGTTGGGATTTGGCAAAATACAAAAAAAACATATACCAATCAAACAAAATGATACATTTGATTTCAACATTACTGTTCACACATATCATCAATGGACAGAAGCAGTGGAGACCTATGTAAAAAACCAGCTGCCAAAGAAAAAAGATCTACCAGATACCTTACACATCTATCAGCATGCAAAACAAGCACTCTATCGTTCATATGATCATCGAACCGGTTGTTTTCTGCAGCTTCCATGGAGAAAAACACCAGGATTTACCTTTGCAGGATCCAGTTATTCTCTGTTATCCTATGAAGCAGTACGACTACATTATTTTTCAAAACTCTATCAACAAACCCATGAAAGAGATTATGAGGAATGGAGCAAACAACTCGTCTCACTGTTTAAAAACAAAAAATTATATACAAAACCTCACGAGAGAGGAACCGGTATTATCTGGTATAATATGACCACGCTCACTAGAACTGGTTTACTTGGTTATTTTTACATGGGATGTGGATATGCAGGATACCCTGGAGGACAAGCAACTATAGCCTATCATCTCCTCTGTTACTTAGAAGATCATACCGATGATGAATTATCTAATCTAGTGCAACAATCATTATCCTACATACTCTCCACACAACACGAAAATGGTTCTTGGCCAATGGCACTCAAACAAGAAGGACACATGATCCTTCGACCTGAACAACTTGATCAATACGAAACCTCAGGTGGAACCGCAGAATCAGTTCGTGCACTTCTCAAAGGATACGAAAAATTCCATGATGAAACCATGAAAACACAAGCACTACAGGCACTAGACTTTCTTACTGATGCACATCCGATTTGCTATAATGGTTTACGGGACATCGGGATTAATGAGCCTGAAGCATTCTCTGTTATCAGCATCATCCATGCATTCCTTGATGGATACAAGCTCACACAGAACAAGGAATATCTCGATCAAGCAATAACCTATGCATATTATGCTCTCCCCTGGTTCTATCTTTATAATACACAGCATCTCAATATAAAATTCCAGTTTCATCCTATTTCCTATTCAATCACGCCGAGATTATCTCCCTATGAAACTATCTGGATAGTGCATCTCTTTAAACGTTTAGCAACTATTACAAAAAATGATCTCTGGGAACAACTTGCGCAGATCAGTTATCAAGTAACCCTCCCTTGGATATCAGATACCGGAGGATTATCCGAAGGTATTTTTCCCAAAAGCTTGAACTCTCTAAAAAGGCTTCCCATGGAACAGACCTTTGCTACAACTGAACTCCTCTACACCTCATTTCAACTTCTATCTCATCAACAGAAAAGAAAACAAGAACAAGAGAAACAAACCTCGAAAACCAAGGATACAAAAGATTTACAGATAATTCAAAATGACGATACGCTACAGATTCTATACAAAAAAGAGCTCATAGCTATCTTTGATGTAGATCAATGGAGTTTACCCTATATTAAAGATGCAGATTTAGGAAAACAGGGTATATTTTTCTCATTTTCAGATGCCTATACCAATCGAAATAGAAGTAGACAAAAGATATTTTATTCTAACCGAGGGATCTTTGGAAGATACATACTCGCATTAGAAAACATTCCATATTATTTGAAAGGAGTCGAAGGACCCGTTCATGAATCAGCATTACCACCAACACCTATTGGTAAACATCTCATATCAAAAACCATACAAACACAGTCTCCTACAAAAATCCACATCGAAGGAAAAACCCAATATCATGAGTTATCATTTACCATCCAAGTTTTTAAAGACAAGCAAGGAATTCATCTTCTGATTGACCCACTTCGCATATCAGTGCGAGCATTTGATCTCACAGAAAAACAGCGGGTAATACTTCCCTGTATTGATGCACAAGCCCAAAAAATATCAGATACTCGTTTGACATTTCCCCATTTTTATATAGAGGGCTACTTTCCCCAAGTGAAACAAACAGAACGCTATACAGAAGTTGACCATACACTTACCACAAATTGGACCCATGGAGGTCTTTTTACCTCCTCATTAGATATTGTACTCCCACTTCACTCAACTCCTCAAAAAACAAACAAGTCACGTAAACCATAACAGAAATAAATGTTTGCAGTATAATCAGGTTGTGCCTTCAGATAAGAAAAAAGAAAAAACCATGAAACTGCCAATGCTGATCGCACTCATCATCAGCATTGCAATCACTCTTATTATCCTCTACTTTACCATTGATGCACAAACCATAGCATACTTCAAATCAGGAAAAATACGATATGATTATTTCCTTGCAGCGATTTGTGTAAATATCGTTTATTTTTTCATCTGGGGCCTTCGGTTACAGATCCTAAGTAATGCAACAGATAAAACCATTCATATTGGTTTTATTGAATCAACAAAAATCGTCTTTGCCAATCTCTTTCTTGCGGATATCACACCCTCCATGGCCGGGGGAGAACCAGTACGAATATACCTTTTAAAAAAAGATGGGTTAAGTTATGGATCAGCTACTGCAGCGGTTCTTGGAGAACGATTGCTTGATGCAATTTTTTTATTGCTCTGTGTTCCTTTTGGCTTTTATGTCTTCAGCAGACATTTGAACAATGCCATGATTCAGATAGGTTTAAGTTTCGCTGTATTCATTTTCATTCTTGTCTTTGTTGTTTTTATTATATCATTACGTTATCCAGAAAAAATAAAACACCTCCTCTTTCGAATTGCTACAAAACTTCAACGATTCTCTCGAAAAAAAACAAGTAAATATAAACTCATGAACCGAATTTCAGATGAAATCGATTCATTTCACCAAAGCATGATGTTTTTCATAAAAGAAGGAAAGAAAACATTCTTTTTAGCAGGAATCGTCACTGCATTATTTTGGATTACCGGATGGATCATACCAATACTTCTGCTTCTTGGTCTTGGCCTACCACCAAGTATCATTGCATCCTGCGCCGCTCAAATCCTATTAATTGTAATTGTCATGATGCCAACAACACCAGGAAGCTCTGGTGTCTCTGAAGGAGTACTTGCTGCATTATATGGTGTGTTTGTTCCAGCAAGTCTACTTGGAGTCTTTATCTTATTATTCCGATTGATCACCTATTATATGGGCCTTATCATCGGTGCTATTTTCCAATACCGCATCTTCAATCATGTTGCATCGTTTTCTATGGATATGATAGAACAGGAAAAATAATCCTTTAACCCCGGGAATCGTCGGCACCTTTTAATAATAGATATGATATTCTGCTGAATCCATGAAACAAGCTGAACGATGTGTATCCTGTGGTAAAGGGCTCATTGAAAAAGGTTCAACGACATTCATATGTCCAACATGTGATGCAGTTATTGGACGATGTGGAAGTTGTAGAGAACAAAGTGTTTCATACACCTGTCCAAAATGTCAGTTCACAGGACCATAAAAAAGGAGGAATTAAAACATGGGCAATGTAGTCGGACTCATTCAAGTCAATCCTAAAGAACCCTTAGATGATCAACAATTAGATCAAATGGTAGAAGAATTAAAAACATTTATAGAACCGCCTATGAAGATAGGAAAAGTTGAAATTGCACCAATAGCATATGGTTTAAAAGCAATAAAACTCCATCTTGTCATTCCAGATGGTACAGGAACAGGCGGCTTTGACCCAGTTGCAAAGGCCATTGAAGAATTAGAAATGGTAGAATCCGCTGAAGTAGTAGGCGTTGCACTTCTCTAAGGAGCAATTCTATACTATATCATTTATTTTAATAATCATCATGGATACGTTCATAGAACATAGTACATAATAAAGAACATAAATCTAAAACATTTCATCAATTGAATGATTCTATGAAGCTTTATTGATGATACTCTTCTTTTTACTCTTTTTTTGAGCAACAAGACGAACTGCTGCAGATCCTGTCTCTGTTGGATAATACACAGGATACGCTGAGTTTGTTGTATCTCCTTCGATTAGTTCAGCCATATACATTTTTTGAATATGCCATTTTACCGTATGATGATTCAATTTTAATGCATGAGCAATCTCAAGTAGGTGCTTCCCAGGGTTATTAACTAGATACTGCATAATACGCTGTGCATTATCGTTTCTAAGAATTGATTCAGCTACAGCTTCCTTTCTTGTTTCAATACCCCCCTCAACAAGATAATACACCTTTTTTCCACCAATGCTCCTACTTCGAACAAGATTAGTCTGCTCAAGTTTTCTAAGATGCCATGCAGCATTGCTTGGTTTTAACTGTAATTCTCTAGCAATCTCTCGAAGATGTGACCCAGGATACTCATCAATATACTCATAGAGATTCCGACGAACTGATGTATCCAAAACGTTTTCTGGAGTAACATATTTAATACCACCATAGGTAAACAATGCAGTGATAACTGCTACTGATCCAATAATGATAAAAAACGTCTCCCAATTAAAGGTCACTTCTCCCACAACAAAGGGAGAGGCATAGACTGCTGGGGCAATAATCAAACTAATAAAAAGAATCACATAAACACTATAGAGCAAGTTTTTCCGCATGTGTATCCCATCCACTGCTACTATGTACTAGCACATACTGAATAGACAATAAAACTAATAAAATTACCGATGGGTAAAACACGCACTGATCTCATTGTTTTTCCGTTGGATCCGCACGAACCCAAACCGCTCAAATTGCACAAGATCTCCATCAGAGAACTCTTGAATAGATGCTTCAGCATACCCCCGTACCATAGAAAGACTTTCTCTATTGAACTCTTCACCTTTGAATAGAACATGGGGTACATAAACAGTTATCGGCACAAACTCTTCAGTGGTCCATTGAATTTTTAATGAATCAGGCAATACTTGCTCACTAGCATAGATGCCTACTAATGAATCATTTTTCTTTTCAAGTCTTACATTAAAAAGATCCTTTAATCGAAAGATATCAGAGGAATTGATCTGTTTTGCATCATCCTCAGAGATATAGAAAAGATTCTTTGTGTCTATCTCTCGATATCCTAATGCTGTGTTAGTCGGATGATTTGCAATACGAACTGTTTTATTCGGTGCTTGCTCAACCAAGAGTTTTACTGGATTTTTCACAAAAAACAAACGTTTCACTTGTGGATCGATAATCTTTCTATTTGCTGCCTCCACTAAACTAAAGGATGCAACAGATTCAACTTTTGATATCCCTTGAGACAGAACAAACCGTTTAATGGCTTCAGGGACAATACCTCTACGTCGTAACCCCTGCAACGTAGGAAGCCGAATGTCATCATATCCTGAGACCAAACCTTGCTGGATCAAAGGAGTTATCTTTCGTTTTGACACTGGCATTCCCTCAATAGAAAGCCGGGCAAACTCAAGTAACACTGGTTTTCGCAATCCGAGTTTATCTAACAAATAAAAATAACACTCATCACGAAGTTCATACTCCTTTGAACGAAATGAATGGGTCACTCCACCGATACTATCTTCAACTGCTCCAGCAAAATCATACGTTGGCCATACATGATACTTATCTCCTTGCAGTGGATGAGGTGTATCAATAATTCGAAACAAGGTAGGATCTCGCATTGCGGTATTCAAACATTGCATATCTCCCTTCAATCGAAGGACCGCATCAGTTAACTCTCCGGACAATAACTCATTCCATCGACCAAGAACCTTGTCATGATCACAACTTCGACAATGGCAGGCTTGTTTATGATAGCGACCCTTCTTAATATCTTCAGGTGAACAATCACACATATAGGCATCACCCTGCCTAATGAGTTGTTCAGCAAGTTGATAATGTGTTTCAAGATGATCAGAGGCTGCATACTCCTCATCCCAGGAGATACCTAACCATTTCAAATCATTTTTTTGCGCTTCATAAAACTCTTTTTTATCCTTTTCAGGATTCGTATCATCAAATCGAAGGATAAATCGCCCATCATATCGTTTTGCATATTGAAAATCTACAACCGCTGCCTTAGCATGGCCAATATGAAGATACCCATTGGGTTCAGGGGGAAATCTTGTAACAACCTTCCCCATCTCAGCATCGGGAAGATCAGGTAATGAAAAATCACGTGTTTGTTTCTTTTTCTCAAGGAGTTCTGGTGCACTATCAAGTAAAATTTTTTTCTGTTCATTAAGAGATAAAGAATTCACTTCATTAATAACGCTGGTAACAATTGGAATGATCTCTTTTGGACTTAGATCTTTTTTCTGATATGCTCGAATAACTTTTCCAATTACTGCTTTTAAATCCGCGGTTCCTTCAAATTGTACAGCGTTTTGTAATGCATACTTTCTTGCGATGTCTTGTACTTCCGATTCTATACTAATCCCCTCATTTCTTCCTAGTAATCGCATAATCTGCTAAGGAAAGCAATATGTTTTTTGCTGGAGAATCAATGATTGATTGCAGTGATTCTTTTGCATTAAAACCATATTGATTTGCGGTATCCCGAGCATATTTTAAAGATCCTAACTCCTTGAATACTTCATAGACCTCATGAACCTGGGCATCAGTTGCATCAAGATTTCCAAAATAATCACAAAGAATTTTCTTTTTTTCACCAGTTGCATGTTCTAATGCATGGACTGCAATAAGTGTTTTTTTCCCATTTCTAATATCATTACCAATATCTTTACCAAGGGTTTGTGTGGTACTGTTCATATCAAGCACATCATCACGGATTTGAAAGGCAAGACCTAATTCAAACCCATAGCGACGTAACGCTTGTTGAACAGGTGGTGAAGCACGAGCAGCAACCGCTCCGCCTTCAGCAGCAATCATAAACAAAGCAGCGGTTTTTTTCCCTATCATCTCAATATACTCCTCACGGGAAACAATGGAACGTGATTCAAAATTCATATCAAGCTGCTGTCCTTCACAGACATCAATGATGCCATCAATTAATAATTGATTTAAGCTCGACCAAACTGGAAGGACTTCCTTATACTCGGTCATACACTCAAAAGCCTTTGCAAACAACAGATCACCAGCAAGAATCGCTGTAGGCTCACCATACTCTACGTGAACCGTTGGTGTATTCCTGCGGAGCGTTGATTTATCCATGATATCATCATGGACTAGAGTAAAGTTATGAGTCACTTCAAGAGCTATTGCAAATGGAATAATGTCTTTATGTGACTTTGAGATTCCTTCACAAGCAACCATTGCAATAACAGGTCGTAATCGTTTGCCACCAGCCAGGGGTAGATGATATGCTGCCTTATAGAGCTTCTCAGGTTTTTTTGTTTTAAGAAACTCATTTAATGATTCATTGAAGATATGTGCCCGTGTTTGGATCTCTTGTTTTAAATCCATATATCAATCTCCAAATCAGATAGTTTTTCAATATTATCGCACCCCGTCAAAAACATGGATGCCTGTATTTCTTTTATTAATGTATCTACTTCAAGAATCGTTGCTTGTTTCGTTTTCGTTGCAGCTTTTAATAATGCATATGCAACACCAACAATATTAGCACCTAACGCAAGTGCTTTAGTGGCATCTAACCCATTTCTAATACCTCCAGTAGCAATAATGGGAATATCCCACTCTGATACTTCAAGAACATTTAAAATGGATTCTGGTGTTGAAATCCCCCAATTCCAAAAGGTCTTTCCACCACGAGCTTGAAGATCATCAAAATGAAGCCGAGCACGAAAATGTTCAATTGCAGCAAAAGAAGTACCACCCATTCCTCCTACATCAATAGCTTTGATTGCTGTGTTGGAAAGACGAGTGGCAACATCAGCTGAGATCCCAGCACCCGATTCTTTTACGATAACGGGGATGTCCAATGCATCAGCAAGTTTAGAGATTTCCTCAAGACAACCCTTAGCATGAGCTTCCCCCTCAAACTGCACAACCTCCTGCAAGAAATTCAGGCAAACCGCTATTGCATGGGCATCGATCATATCGATCATTTGTTCAACATACTTCTTTGTTTTTTCATGACCCCAAATCACAAGTTGTGATGCTCCAATATTACCAATCCGAAGAGGGATATCATAGTTTTTTACAACATTATACGTATCTTTTAAATCTGCATTTTCCAATGCCGCACGTTGTGAACCAACACCCATTCCTATTTGGAAGTGTTCTGCAGCGGCTGCAAGACGGTCGTTTATTTCCCGAGCAAAATGATACCCGCCAGTCATACCTGCAATTATTAATGGGGCGTCCAATTTCTTTTCTAAAAATGTTACTGATAGATCAATATCATCTATATTGATCTCTGGAAGAGCATTGTGGGTAAGTTTCACATCATCCCAATAATTATGATCCGCAGCTACATTTTGCTCAAGAGCAATCCGTACATGGTCATCTTTTCTATTTTCGATCTGGCTCATTGCATCACCCTTTTACAATCGTACATGTAGTTTTTTTATCAGTCAGCACGTTGAATAGTCTATGAGGTTTATTACCATTTAGTAATACAGTATCTATTTTCAGCTTTGAAATTTCATTAATAGTATTGATTTTTCCCTCCATTCCTTTCGTTACATCAGCATGATCATCAAGCGTAGTTAACAAGGTTGAAAGCTTATCTGCAGCAATCATGTCAATAAACTCTGCATCTTTATATTTTTTCGGGTTTTTTGTATAAAGTCCATCCTCATCAATTACAAAAATGGTTTTTATTGGCTTGTAATAGCTTGCTAATGCGAGGATAAGTAGATCGCCTGAGCAAATTGAGAATCCAAGATTTGTATCCAATGCAACATCTCCATAAGTTACAGGGGTGAACCCGGCGTTGATATAATGATCGAATATTTCATATTGGATGGAATGAAGTTGAGTATTATTCAAGGTAACCATGGTATGGGGTGAAAGTGATACTACGGGGAGATGGGCTTCAATGAAGGATTCTAATACATAAGAGTTGAGCTTTTGTACCAGATTCTGAGTTTCTGAAAAACCGATTCGTTGTGTTGCTGATTGAAATCCTTCGTGTAACGCATGTTTTTTTGCAAGCACATGACCAAAGGAACCAGCACCATGAATTATAAGACATTCAACCTCTGCTTTTTTTATTTCTGTAGCTAATTTCTGCATGATTTCTTTGTTGTATGTGGCAAATTTTGATTTTTTTGTAATCACGCTGCCGCCAAGTTTGATAATAAACATGCAGTATTGAAAACAAGTACCTGCTAAAAAACATTTCATTCATACAAATTAGAAGAAGGATTATTGATTACCTAGAGTGAACTCTGTTCTACTGTTTCTTTATTGACATAAAGGATTTACCCTTGTTTTGTTCTTGGATGAGCCATAATGCAATTGGCATTTCTTTATGAGATGCTGTTTTTATGTTGGACAGGGTAACTGGTGTATCTTCTTCATCAACGGTCTCGTGACAATGTTCACAAATGAAAAATTTATTATCGACGACAATACCAGACCGATGTTCATGCAAATCAATATCCTTATTACAGATTTTACATACTTTTGTGCTCAATCATAACACCATCCATGAACACAGAAAGGAGGTTCTTATTTTTAAATGCTTGTACTTTAATTGAAATAGAGATAAAAAAAGAAATCCATTAAAACAGTCAATTTGATAAGGTAGAAATACCATAAGGGTGAAGAATTGACATTCGTTTACTGGTGGTGTGTGAGGAACAATGATGAATGCAGAAAAGAATGAGTGTACTGAAGAACCAATGAACGGGACACCAAAAATCGCCTATTTTTCAATGGAAATTGGTATTGATGAACGAATTCCCTCGTATAGTGGTGGTTTAGGTGTTCTTGCAGGCGATAGCATCAAATCATGTGCGGATCTTCACGTTCCTCTCGTGGGAATAACTTTACTTTCTGAAAAAGGTTATTTTTATCAAAAAATCGATGAAAACGGTAATCAAATTGAGCTTCCTATTAAATTCAACCCAGAAGATTATTTAACATTACTTCCAACAAGAACCAAAGTGCAAATTGAAGGAAGAGATGTGCTTCTTAAATGCTGGCTTTATGAATACTATGGTATTAGTAATTATATCATTCCTGTATTGTTTCTTGATGCAAATGTAGAGGAAAACAGTGACTGGGATCGCGATATTACAAAATACTTATATGGGGGAGATAAACGGTATCGGCTTGCCCAAGAGATCATTCTTGGGATCGGTGGAGTTCGCATGATTCATACACTTGGGTATGATAACATAAATCGCTATCATATGAACGAAGGTCATGCTGCTCTTGGAACCTTGGAGCTGTATCATGAGTTCAAAGATGTTGATATAGTAAGAGATCATTGTGTATTTACCACCCATACTCCTGTTGCGGCAGGTCATGATCAATTTGATTTACAAAGAGCTCAAGGAATGATCGGAAGTCTTCTTAAAGATGAACTCTTAAAACATATAACCTATGATAACAAGCTAAATATGACTAAACTTGCATTATATTTCAGTCACTATGTCAACGGTGTAGCAAAAAAACATGGGGAGGTCTCACGCTTAATGTTTCCGGGGTATTCCATTGATTCGATAACAAATGGAGTACATAGTCAGACCTGGGTTTCAAAACCCTTTAAAGAGATATTTGATGAACATATCCCTGGATGGAAGAGTGATCCATTCCTTCTACGTTCAGCGTTTAGTATTGATAAAAATAAACTCTGGTATGCTCATATGAAAGCCAAGTATAACCTAATTGATTTTGTGAACCTTCGCAGCAATGTCGGTATGAACTATGATGATTTCACCATTGGATTTGCTCGACGGGCAACAGAGTATAAACGCCCTGATTTATTGATATCTGATCTTGGACGATTAAATCATATAGCTGAATCAATTGGTCCAATTCAAATAATCTATGCTGGAAAAGCCCACCCCAATGATACCTCAGGAAAAGAATCAATTAAAAATGTATATGCTGCTATGAAACAAGTCAACAAAAAAATAAAGATTGCATTTGTGCCAAATTATGGAATCACCCTTGCAAAACTCCTAACAGCAGGTGTTGATCTCTGGTTAAACACGCCAAGAAGGCCATATGAGGCTTCGGGGACCTCAGGGATGAAAGCAGCACATAATGGTGTCCCCCAGTTTGGAACACTTGATGGCTGGTGGATAGAAGGTCATATTGAAAATATCACTGGATGGTCCTTGGGTTCTGAAAAAACAGAGGATAAGGAATCAGATGATGAATCTGATCGAGAGGATCTTTATCATAAATTGGAAACATTTATCCTCCCAAAATTCTACCATGATAGAGATAACTGGATACGGACCATGCGAAGTAGTATTGCTATCAATGCATCATTTTTTAACACGCATCGCATGATCCAACAATACGTTTTAAACGCGTATTTCATATAATAAAATATGTCATTAAACACGCTTTTCTTCATAATATTATAATAATAAAAATAGATGGATAATTACCAAATAACTTCCATCTATGAAAATCATGTCACACTAATTTTAAAATTACCTTCCCAATTTTATTAACTCACATGACCCCACGAGATAAACACACCTACATATATAAGGTCGTACATGAAGCACCTTTTACATATGCACAGATAATAAAACCCTCAGAACAGGAATTATTATCCTATAATATATGTGTACTTCATACTATATATAATTTATCAAAAATAATAACAAAATGGCAATTTTACAAGATTAAAAAGATATATATATGTCTAAAACATACTTTAAATATATATGACTGTTCAAAAATTTCTTGATTTTGACAAATCAGAAGGCACAAAGCAACAATACAGAATTGCATTAAAACAATTCTTTGAATCTATTAACAAAAATAGTTACAATTACGAAAAAAAAGACATCAAAGAAATTGAAAACGACCTTATGACATTTTACAATTACTGCGATGAAGAAAAGAAATACTCACCAAAAACCAAACACCTTAAAATAACCGCAATACTCCAATACCTTGAATTTCATGAGATTCAAATAAGCAAACAAACAGAAAAACTTATAAGAAGAAGCATAAAATCCGCAAAACCAAAACACATAAAAGACACACCAAGTAAAAACACATTAAAAAAAATCCTCGAATACGGAAACTTACTAGAAAAAACTATTTTCATATTCTTAGCCACAACAGGCATGAGAAAAGGAGAAATGCTACAATTAAAAATAAAAAACATTCATTTCTCAGATAAAACAACAATGATAAACCTACCCTCAGAGATAACAAAAAAAAACTATCCAAGAATAACTTTTACAACAAAAGAATGTACAAACCTATTACATAAATGGATTAATCAACTACCAGAATATAAAGAAAACAAAAAAAGATACTCTTTCAGTAAAACATATGATAAAGAAAACGATAATAGATTATTCCCAATCTCAAACCAAACATTAAACAATCATTGGGATAAACTACTAAAAAAATCCAATAACCTACATGTTTTAGATGGAAGAAAAACATTCACAATACACTCCCTCAGAAGATACTTTATACAACAATCAAATGAAATCATAGACCATAACTATGTAAACAAATTCGTTGGACATATAACCGAAATTTCAAGAGCATACGAAGACATGACTCACGAAAAACTCGAAGAAAAATACAAAAAACTTGAAAACAACCTCACATTATTTGATTCTACATTAGACAAAGAAGAAATCACAGAAGAAATAGAAATACTCAAAAAAGAAAACGAACAACTCAAAAACCAAATGAAAGAATTTTCAAAATTCATAACCAACACAGCCAACAAAGAAATAGATGACCCACTCAGGAAATACGAATGTAAAGAAATAACAGTACAACCAAATGGAAAAATAACAATCACAGACTATGATTCTATAAATGAAAAATTTTACATCATAGATAGTAGAGATAGAATAGAAAAAATTAAAGAATTTAATAAAGAAAATATCAAAAGACTCCTCAAAGTAGCTAAAGAACAAAACAAAGAACAAACCATTTATTTTAGATAACAATATATCATACACTCATAAAATATACCGTATAACTCGCTAGCCACACTTAAATAAAACACATTACTCTTATAAAAAAGAGCGGGTGCGTTATCGCCTTTAGAAATACTTAACGCACCCTTATGAAATAGACTACGTATGCGGAACTCCGTCCTATTTCAAAATACATAATCTTTTGATTTATCATCAAAAAATATCTATTTTCAACACTCATTGAAAAGTGATACATGACCACGGAACAAAAACGCTAAAAATAGGTAAACATGCTAAAACAACCGCTTAGATTTATTAAAAAACATACATCACCAAGCAAGAATTTTATTAAGATGAAAATACAAAACAATAACATCATACACTCACCCATTAAAAATCAAATCTACATATATAAAGAATTTTTCTCTTGAGATTACATCTCAAATAGAAGCACAATCATAAAATCCCTATGGGTGAGTCGCACCTCCTAACGTAATAGGAGCGGAACCTTCGGTTCCTTCCTTTACTTAGGGGGAGCTCGGTAAACTTCAATACGCCCAACCCTACCATCCCTAAAGAACAACTGAACCGTCATTAAGATAAAAGCAAATCCATTTCGTATTAACCATCAATCCAACCAACCATCAGAACACCAACTATAAACAATATTCTTCTGATTAGCCATATAACGAGCCATAAAATTAACTACCTGAACATCACTAAAATTTTTATCCTTAAAATATTCCTTATTAACTTCTGGTTTTCGAACAATATAAGCACCATGAATACTAGACCACCAACTACTAAGACGCTCTCTTGGTATCATCAAATCCACCATAAGACAATGAACAGTACCATTGCCCTCATCAGTCAAAACAACATAATAATCCAAATTCTTCTTTTGAAAATCACAAATCCTTTTATAAAACTCTAAAAAATCTTTTCTCAAACGTTCATAATCATCCTTATGACCAGTAGATGTCGTTAAAACAACATGAAACACTTTTCTATTAGAACAAATAGCTTGTAATAAACCATCATATATTTTATCATACATAATACAAATACCTCCTAAAACAAATAATCAAATTAAATTATAAGATTTGCTTTTTAGGATAAAGAAAAATAAATAGACACACAACCAATCAAAAACAAAGTTTAAGACATACCACTTATCAATACAAGAACCCAGATATATACTAAGAACACTACTAAAAGGTTGAACCTCTACAAGATATATATAGGTAAAAAGCAAATCAAAAACACCTAAAAAACAACAAAAGAAAGAAGGAGAGTAATACCAAAACAATATATTTCATTCATTCAAACAACATTGGTATAACACAAACACATCCATCTAAACCAACCAAAAAAAACAGAAAAAAAAAAAGGTTATATAAAGTCTTGGTACACCCCATAAATGGGGCATACCCCAACACTTTTTTTATATAAATTCAACTCCACAATATTAACCTCACTACTTCCAAAACATAATCCAATCAGCCAATGTCCTTATCACACGCATAGCATACGGAGAAATCATAACAGCAAGATAAATATACACAGGCACAAGCATCAAAGCATGTAAAGTCTTTAACCAAGCAGGAATAAATATCATAGAAGGCAAAAACACCTCAAAAGTAATCAACGTAAGCATAAAATACAAAATAGCAAACATCGAACCAAAAAACGACAATGCAATAGAAACCCATCTATCCGTTTCTTCCGCCTTAATATAACCATCATCATCAAACTCTAAAGACTTCACACCTCCATGCATAATACTATGAATATAATGCATAAAAAGACCTCCTGCGGTATCTAAATCATCACCCCATGCGTTAATCTTATGGTCATTATTAGGATTAATATAATAAATAAAATCCCTATTTTCACCTGTCATCGGCTCATAACTATATAACGGAGATATAAGAGTAACATTATTAGCTTTAATCCTCTGTTGAACAATATCATCATGAATCATACTATAATCAGGCACAAACGTCTCAATACTATCAATAGCTTGACCAGTCTTATACATAATTAAAGAACCCATAACCAAATTTATAAGAAAAATATAAATAAATATCCAACATAAAACCTTTGCATCACCACGACTTAAAGACACTTATCACACCTCACCACACTCTTTATCATCCGCACAACACGAACCGATAAAAATCATAACAATCATCATAACAGCAAATAATAATGAACATACAGCACTATGCAATGGATTAATCCTGACTCCTGTAACAACATAAGAAAGAGCCATCATACTATATGATAAAATCATACAAATCAAATACAATAAAATACAACTACTAACTAATTTTAACCTGCAACTATTCATAATTAACACCTCCTAAAATAAAAACAATTTTACGCTACGCTATCCCATAATATTTGTATTAAAACATAAAGAAGGGAATAAGAAATACAAAACCTCTTTGTATTTCTAATTAAAAAGATATGGTTTACCACCATGCTCTTGAAAAATATCTTGAACCTTCAAAAATTCATCAATATCAACCACACGCTCAAAAGAACCTCTTTTAATATAACCATTCCAATGATAAAAACCACAATACACAGGATTCTTCAAAATCTGGGAAACTCTTTGAGACTCCCATCTTCTACCATTACACGCAGTCTTAACACCAAGAACATTCAACTTATCAGCAATATAATGAGTACTTTCACCATCAAGATAAGATAAAAAAATCTCACTTACAACATTAAACTCAGTATCAACACGCTCTAAAACATCATTATCATCCCAACGATAACCAAAAGGAGACCGTCCAATATGAAAATTTCCTTCCTTAACCTTCTCTTCTTGACCACATAAAACACGCTCGCCTATTTGCTCTGATTCCAACTGAGCCAACCGCTCAATAATATCCAACGTAAAACGACCAATAGCAGAAGATGTATCAAAACTATCATCAATAGAAATAAAATCCTTACCATTTTTTGAAATAATATTCATCATATCAAAAAAATTACTACTATTTCTATGAATACGGTCTATCTTTAAAACAATAACAGCATCCCAATCATCTATAAAATCCATCATTCTACGATACGCATTTCTATTAATCGTTTTAGCAGAAAAACCATCATCAATAAAAACATCATAAATAAGCCAATCCTTAGCCTTACAATAGCTCTTAATCCTATCCAATTGATAATCCAATGAAAACCCATCCTCAGCCTGTCTCTTTGTCGATACCCGACAATAAACAGCAACTTTCATATTATTTATCACCTCCAATAATAAATAAATCAAAAAAATTATTACAATCAATTTATATAAAATTTAACACATAAAAATATGGTTTATACGCGTATTTCATCTAAGTGAAACCCTTTTTCATATGGTGGACGGCACAAGTTGATATCTTCCACCCAGCTTCGTAGTATCTCAGCAACACTCCATGCTTGTGCAATACACCCACGAGGATGAAATGGAGGATCCCCATCAAAAATCTCATGGATATTTCCATCCCAATTTTTTCCGTATACATGCTGCAAAGGATATAAAAACGATTCAAAAGCATATGATCGCGCATCATTACTATGGTTTTTTGCCTTCAAATAGGCAGTGATAAATGATCCAAGCAACCAAGGCCATACCGTTCCATTATGATATGTTATGTCTCGTGGATAATCTCCGATATATGAGCCTTTGTATTGCGGGTTATTCTGTTCAAGTGTTCTCAGCCCAAAAACAGTTAATAATTTCTTTTCTGTGTTCTCAATGATTTGATGAATTATCTCTTTTGATTCAACCATGCAGAAATCTAATGAGAGCAGGAACAATGCATTTGGACGACATGATACATCCTTTGTATCAATGACATCATATGGCTGATCATACTGAGCATTAAATGATTCTTTCACTGAAGCAGCTAAAGATTGGTACGGATTTTGTTTATCTAATCTCTCTGCACAAATATCCATGATTCTAAGAGCATTATACCATAATGCTTGGATCTCAACTGCTTTAGATGCTCTAGGAGTTGGATAAAACTCACCCATTTTGACATCCATCCATGTAAGACCAGGTCCATGAGCAATGAGATAATCTTCATCCATATGGATGTCATTAATTGTTTTTGTTTGATATGCATGAATAATTGATTGCATCGCGGGAAATACCTTATCAACAAATCCCCAATCATTAGTGTATTTCAGGTATTGAAACACACGATCAATATACCAAAGCGAAGCATCAACTGTGTTATACGCTGGATCATTAGTTAAATCATCAAATGTGTTTGGAATAAGACCCTGTTTTTGATAGCGCTGTAGATTAAAAAGAATATCTTTCGCTGTTTGAAATTTACCTGATACCAACGTAATACCTGGAAGCGCAATAAGGGTGTCTCGTCCCCAATCACTAAACCAGGGATACCCTGCAAGAATTGTTTTTTCATTGTTTTTTCTCACAAGAAAAGAGTCAGCACTTAAAAGAAGCGGATGAAGTTCCTTTGAGAACTGTGATTGCGTACAGATTTTTTTCCGTCTCTCAATTTCATCATTAAAGATTTCTTGAGGTCCTTGAGGTTCATCTTCAATTGTAAACATTACGTAATAGGGAGTATTAGGAAGGATATGGGAGCTAAGTACACCGGGGGAGAACACATGATCATGAAAGGAATCAAGCCGTAGTCGATCAAGAGGATACTCGATGTGTTTCCAATGATGATTTGAAAAAAATTCTGATTTTTCAAGAAGTATTTTAATGATCTCATTTGTGTTATCTGGTTGAAGATAGACTCCATGGTTAAATGACTCAATGTCAAATCCAAGGTGTTCAGGTTGAAAAAGGACATGATAAAAATGTCTTGATGAAACATAGGGGTAATGTTGTATATGTAGTGGTTCTTGAAAGGTGGTATCATATCGAATGAGCGTAGTGTTATACCCATGGTGCATACAGATGGTTTTTGTGATACTTTTACCTGCAATTTCATATGTTAACTTAGGAAGAAACTCAAAAGAAAATCTTGCAGGAATCTTTGATAATTCATAGTGTTTTCCTTGTATCTCAACAACATCATACATATTGGAAACAAACACCCATCGATCAACAGGCGGATGAAGACTAGCGATAAGAAGGCCATGAAACTTTCTTTCATTCATCATATTATGAGTTAAGGATGTGTAACCTCCCAACCCATTTGTCACAAGCCATTCACGCATATGGTTTTCCTCACTACCATCTATGAGATCTTTTTATAAACACATGAATAATTTATTTTTAGAGGATGCTATTCCAATTTATAATTGTTTTTTAAAATCTTGGAGGATGTTCATATAATTCATGAATCCGTCATATGGGGTATCATAATGACTGAAATATTGATGCACTGCACCATCTTCAAAGCCCTTCGTAGAAATATAATACAAATGATCAGAGGTCTGTAGCTTTCTCCAAGCATCAAGTAGCTCTGGTTTCTTTTGTTTTTTCAATGACCTTCCGATATCCTGAAGTTCACGAAAACAAGACCGTTGCATGTCATTTCCAAGCCAGGTGGATACATCACGGTCCTCATCAGCCCATGAAATAGCCCATGGGACATCGATGACACCAACACTTTGAAATCTATCCACTACTTGATTAACCGTAACAAAATCAAGATGCTCATGAGCAAGTGCTTCACCTGGGAGATGGCGAAGAAACTCAAAAATCCCGGTCTCGGTCCATTGATGCTCACCAAAGGTCTCATAATCAATAAATAAATTGATAACATCACCAGGAGTCCTAGACATCCAAGATGCATATTTATCCGCGGTCAAAGGAAAACCCGTCCAGCCTTGGGAAGAAAACCGAAATCCAATATCATCACTTAAGGAATAATTCCGGAGTAATACTTTGATATCTCCTTCAACAGGGCTATATAAATAATTTGGTGAACGCCACCCAAGAATCCGATCAGTACCTTCAGTAATGATACCTTTATACCCCATCTCTGCAACCTTTTTCGCAATCCTATTATCATAAATTGCTTCAGTATTCCGAAATACTTTTGGAGTATAGTTAAACAAATCCTTCATAAGATGCCGATGCATCATTACTTGTTCCTCAAACTCATCAAGTTCATCATATAAACCAGATAATGAGTGAAAATAGGTTTCTTCTATAAGATCCACTGCACCAGTATCAACCAATGCTCGAAAACTATCAATGATATCTGGCACATGCTTCTTACAGTATTCAATAAATGTTCCAGTTAAACTATACGAGATACGAAATTTCTTATCATGCATTTCAATTAAATCTAAAAGTAATTTATTTGTTGGGAGATAACATTTCCGTGCGACTTTTTCAAAGATTTTCTCATTTAACGTTGCATTAAAATAATCATAGGGATTTTTTGTTTTTCCGATATTAAACACAGAAAAACGATTCAATCTCATAGGTTGATGCACTTCAAAATAAAAACAAATAGATGGCACGCTACCTGACCTCGTTATATACTTCTACTGTTCTATCCGCAACCCGATCCCATGTAAATAACTCGATTTCTCTTTTCCCCTCATGAGATAACGTTGATCGAAGTTCATCATAAGACAGGATACAAATGATTTTATTCGCCATTTCATCGACATCCCAGAAATCTGCAGCAAGTCGATGATTAACCGCCTCAGCAACACCTGCACTCTTTGAAACAATGGTTGGAGTCCCTGCTGAGATTGCTTCAAGAGCAGTAATACCAAATGGTTCACTTACAGAAGGCATCACATAGACACTAGAAATCTGATAAATATGCCGGACTTCTTCCTCAGTTAAAAGCCCTGTAAAGATAACATTATGTGATATACCTAAATCAACAGCTTTATTGATCAACCGGGGGAGCATATCACCATCTCCCGCGACAACAAAACGAGTGTCAATACCATAATCAAGTACTTTTTTTGCTGTATCTAAAAAGAACTCAGGACCTTTTTGAATTGTTAAACGACCAAGAAACAGGACAATGTTCTGCTTTTCTCCCTCACCCAATGGGTACACTGCATTATGCACCACATCAATCTTATTTGGGTCAATACCGTATTTATCAACAATAGTTCTCTTAGTAAAATGACTCACCGCAATGATACGGTCAGCTTTTTCCATCCCTTCTTTTTCGATATCAATGAACCACTGATTAGGATTCAGCCATCCGGCACGATCATACTCAGTTGAATGAACGCTCAACACTAAGGGTGCATTGAGTTTTTCTTTTAATGCTATCCCTGCCTTCATCGTCAACCAGTCATGGCAATGAATAACATCATAATGCCCATTGACCTTCTTCACTACCAAATCATTATAATAATAGACACTTTCAAAAAAACCGCCTTCGATTTCCCTATCTGTCGGTCGTTTATACGGGAAAATCGTTGTTTCTCCTACTTCTATAATGTTAAGATTTTGTTTGTCATTGATAGGTGTATGTTTTGTTTTGGGCATAAAAAAATCAAGCTCGACATGATCCTTATCGGCCAAACTCCTCGTTAAGCCATAGCAATGAGTACCAAGACCTCCAGCTTTAAACGGAGGGTACTCCCAACCAATCATTGCAATTTTCATATCAAGCTCCTAAGGATTCGTTGTTTTATGATCTATTTCAAGCGGTAGGTGTTCTTTTCGTCAACTTCAATTTTTCCTTCTCTGGCAAGCCATCCAAGCGCTGTATAGATTTGTTTATCCTCTGCATCAGCAAGCTTTTTTATAGTAAAAACATCAGCTTCATTCCAAATATCAAGGATTTTCCAGATACGTCCTGCAAGTGATCCAACTTCTTCTGTAAGATTCGTTTCAGAGGAAAGCAAATATCTATTGTCATCCTTTCGGATTTTATTTTCTCTAGCGAGCCAACCGATAGCAGTATGAACGTCTTTCACATTCATCTGTGTTTTTAATTGCAATTGATGCTCATCTACTCTGTTCTCTTCTATTAATGCTTTCCAAATCTGTTTTGCATTATCGCCGTATGAAACAGTTTCATTCCTCACAAGCATCCTCCAATGTGCAATTCCCAATATATCAATGAGTATTAAAAACTATCTAAAAAATAAGGATATAACCCCTATTAAAATTGATAATAACCTTATAAAAAAACGAGGTGAAATAGAGAGCGGGCTTGAGGGGATTCGAACCCCTGGCCAATCGGTTAAGAGCCGATTGCTCTGCCTAGCTGAGCTACAAGCCCATTCATAAAAAGCCTATGGAAAATACCCATGGTCTATTTAGGTATTTTGATAGCACGTATCAATGTTTTTCTATAATTTACATTTCTACGGTTTTTTTTATTAAAAAGCCAAAAAAAAGAAGCGGTAATATTTTACATATTAATCACGTATTTTTTGATTATCATCCTTATTTGTTTGATGAAACAAGAAAAAAAATATCAAAATTATGGTACATTTTATTGCCCTTTTTTTACTGATTTTTTCCCGGTGTGCTGTTTGACTTTTTTCTCATCCACCCTTGAAAGATACTCAGCAGGAACCTTATCCGTGATGAACACCTCCTCAGTCGCTTGATAGATACATACGCCATCCTGCTGTGCCTTATTGACATCAACCTGCAGGATCAATGGTTCATCACCCCG
>Ga0180430_10001056_pt1 | contig 28159 bp, 21 predicted proteins | sample SS_ome_9_FD_132999 | JGI IMG/M metagenome (GOLD analysis project Ga0180430, IMG submission 132999) | Hypersaline lake sediment archaeal communities from the Salton Sea, California, USA - SS_1_S_2 metaG | ecosystem: Environmental > Aquatic > Non-marine Saline and Alkaline > Hypersaline >... | reverse complement strand
TCTCGAAGTCGGGCGAATGATTGTCCGACCAGCGAGGCATTTCGTAGAACGTGCCATGGAACTGCGCGAGCCAGCGTCCCGATTGGACTTCGCGCACCCCGCGCAGCTTCGCCCCGTCGAATGCGGCCGGTCCCTTCGGAAGTCGGAATCGTCGACCGTCTTTGCGGGTAACGATCACCGACGCGCGGTCGACCTTTATCTGTGGCGCGATCGTGGCGACCTTCTTAATATAGTCGACACGATGTTCGATCCCTTCAGGCAGATCGAATCGCATGCCCGACTTTCCGTCGAGATCGATTTCGACGAACTCTTCGCGATCGCCCGTCCGGCGGAGCCACTGAAGCGTACGGTTATGCCCGGACGGTCGAATCGGTCCGCCGGCGACCGGGACGTCCGAACCGATATCGGCAAGTCCGTTGAAGAGTCGCTGCTCTTCGGGCGAATCTTCGCGCGGAGTGAAGTATTGGAAGAAGGCACGCGCGATGCAGGGCGTGTCGCTAACGACGCGAATCCACTCGCCGGGCGCGGCAGGTTCGAAGATCTTGATCGTGGTTGTAAACGGCGGCACGACGATGGTTTCTAGTTCGGTCCAACGACCGTCACCCTTAAGGTCGACTTCCAATCGGAACTGGACCGGCTCTTTCGCGTTATGTTTCAAGTACGCGCAGCGCTGCTGATAACCGGCGAAAAGGTACGGGTCGGACGGAACGCCGGCCTTGATTTCATCGCCGCGCCAAACACCGCCGTATCCGAGCGGGGGCCCGAATCGCTTCAGCTCCTCGAGCGTTCCGAACCAAAGATTCGACTGTGCTTGACCGCACATCGGATTCCCCATCATCGCCGCTTCGTCTGCGCTGATAACGATTCGCCCCTGATGATGCGTAAAGTCGGGCACATACCGAACGTGCGTCACCATCGGACGAATGCCGGCCGTATTCCCGTTGCTGAAAGTCGGCGGGAAATCGAACATCGACCCGTGCATGCACATCATCCATCGGCCGTCGGGCGTGATCTCGCGAATCCGCGGCCATTCGGTGTACCAGCCGTGATTATGATCGAACGATCGGCTCGCTTTGGGCAGCCGATAAGTCGACCATTGTCCCCCGTCGAGAAGCATCAAGAGTACGGAACGTTGATCCCATCCCATTGCCCAGAGTGGCGAACGGTCGTCGGGCGCGCCATCGATTCCACCCGGTCCGGTCACGTCGGTAAACTTTCGACGCAGTACGATTTCGAAATCCTTGCCGTCCCACTGGGCGAGCACTCCCGCGTCTTCGGGGCCCGCCGGTCCGTCGCCGACCAGCAGGTCGAGTAGGTTCGCCTTTCGCTCGCCATTATTCGAAAAGACGACGCGACCTTGCGACGTATACGCGCCCTTGCCGTGCCATCCGGGGAACGGCTTTTTGTAAAGTCGCTTCACAGCGAGCGTATGGACATTGACCTCGTAGATCGCGCCTTCCATATCGAAGAAGTAAACCATGTTTGCCGGATCTTTAAGGTGCCGCATCACGGCTGTCATTCGACCGACGAGCTGCTCGAGGTTGCAGGCCCTTACGTTTCCTTTTTTGTCGATAAAATACGGACCGATGATAAGCTGCTCCGACTCGCGATGAATCATCCGACACGCGTGCGTGCCGCCGACCGATTCGGGCCTGACCGTCAGGTTCATCTCCGGATCGACTTCATAAAGCTTGTCGTTGCTTCCTCGCGTCTTGTGCTGCGGATACGTGATGTACCATAGTCGGTCGGCCCAAGAGACGACGGCGCCGATGCCCGCCTCGCCGTGTGTCGAATCGGGACCCGACTCCGGTTGATTGAAGGCGGCCAAGTGAGGATAAACCCCGCCGATCTGCAGGTGTTCATCCTGAGCGTGGACGGCGGACGTTACGACGAGTAAAGCAAGCGGTGCGATGAAAGCAAGAAGTCGATTCATTCTATTTCCCTTGTCCGATGATCTTCGTTGAGCGAGCGGAAGCGTTACTACTTATCATAGCTTCGGGAAAGCCTGGAAATCAACCCCAGGCGATAAAAGTGTTTACATTTGTGCGCTTGTGAAGCGACTGGATTTGTAGGATAATGGTTGATTGGCTGGATGAACATGATTGCCCCGTACGACGGACTTCCAGTTCCGTCTATGAACGACATCGATCTTGGTTGATGGTTAAACTACTTCGATGTTGAATATGTCAGAATAAAAAATCAACAGAAACATCGATCATTACCCGGCGCATAAACTACTTCGATATCGAATACTCCAAACCATATATTTTAAACAATGTCAACTCTCGACGGACTTGGAAGTCCGTCGTACGGGGCGAACATCATGAAACACACCAAACGACTATTATCGATTCTCGTCGTAATCGCGATTTCCCTCTCGGCCGACGCCGCGACGCTTGTTGTCGAGAACATGAAAGACGGCGAGGCGATTCGCTACCCGGTTGCGCTTTTGCGTGGGCGAATTGAAATCGATGACGACGCTAGACCACAAAAGGCAACGCTCGTTGTCGTCAATAAAAGATCGGACCGAGAACCAAACAAACTCGACGGGCAAGTCACCGGCGATCGATTCCTCGCACTTACGGAACTTGTGCCCGGCAAGAACGATCTGGTGTTGAAACTGGGTGACAGCGAGCTTCCTTTCACGCTCAACTACAAACCGCAGACGAATTCCTACGTTGTCCGCGCGATTTATCACACGGGCGACGATGGAGCGACCGATTACCAAACGCAGCGTGAAGATGATCCGCAAGACTACGAGGCGAAACTCGACACGGCGATGAAGCTGATGCAAACCTTCACGGCCGAGTGTATGAACGAACTCGGTTACGGCCGCGTCACGTTCAACCTGGAATTGGACGACAACGGTCGTGTCAAGGTGCATACGATTCGCGGAAAGAAGTCGACCGAGCATTACCAGACGCTCGATTATCACCAAACGTATCAGTCGCTTCGCGAAGAGTCGATCGCCGCGCTGCCGATCGATCGCGCGGTCAACGCGGCGCTGCCCGCCTATACGCGATGGGATCCGGAAGCACGGAAGAACCGCGCGCACACGGCCGCCGGTGGTGGGCGGTTCGCTGCGTTCGGCTCGGCCGGTTTCTTCACTTGGCCCAGCAGCTTGGCTGACGTTTCCCGCGCGTTTGGAGACGCAACCGTGATGGATCGATCGAAGGTTTGCGACGACAGCGCCGGTCGTGGAACCTGCTGGGCCAACGCCGCCACGGGCATAGGCGCGCTGATCCACGAGATCGGGCACGCGATGGGGACGTTCCACTGTAGCGATCCGCGTGCGATCATGTCACGAGGCTTCGATCATTTCGCGCGCCGCTTCGTCCTGGTCGAACCGCCCTGCAGCCGTCATCATGATCCGCTACCCGTGGCGCCGAAAGACGCGTCGCGCTGGTCGCCGATCACGGCCGACTGGCTGGTCGCCACGCGTTTCTTCTCGCTCGACGATCCGGCACCTTACGAAAAGGAACTGCCGGCCCCGCGGATGAGTTTCAACGACCAAGAGCGAAAAGCGATCGTCGAGGCGCCCGCTGGTCTGCGATATGTCGGTTTCGGACGAAAGAGCGACACGTTCAGCTTCAACGCTTGGCGAGGCGAGAAACTGCCCACCGAAATTGTTGTTCCTTACGAAGCGATCTTGGGAGCGACGAAAAGCAACGAATTCCGCTGCCGCATGATCGACAATCGCGGCCAGGAGACGTGGCAAAACATCCGCCTTGCTCTGCCACCACAGCCGAAACCGGCAGAAGAGCAGGCCGAAGAGTAATCGAGCCGGCAAGATTCTCAGCAACTGGATGGAGATATTACTCGAAAAACGATATCTTGCGCCGAATTGCCCGCGCGAACCGGTTCTGATACAATTACATCCTAAGGTTAACATGATCAACGACTTAACAGGCGGTATTTAAGTCCCGTGTTGTGATTTCTTCCAATCAGTCCTGTTAATAAAATCAGCAAATTTCCATATTTATCAAGAAAAAGTCACATAGAGTGGGTGGATAAGCTCACTACAATCTAGTAAAACCAGTATACCAGAGAGGGGGAATTCGGTTTCTCTACGATCTCGAAGAATCGATCGCGGTTTTTCGAATCAGTCACCGTAGCCCAAATCGAAATTGTTATGACTCGCGTTGCTATTCTCGGCGGCAGTGGCTATACAGCCCTGGAGCTTATCAAATTGTTGTTGCGGCATCCCGAGGTCGAGATCGTCGCCCTGACGAGCCGGCAGGAGGATCGGCCGCATATTGCGGAAGTTCATCCGTCCCTTGCCGGGCGTCTGGACTTGTCCCTCGAACCAGCCGATCCCGAATCGCTTGCTGATAGGGCCGACTGTGTCTTCAGTTGCTTGCCCCACGCGGCCAGCGCCGAAATCTGCAAGTCGTTGCTCGATCGCGGGCTGAAGGTTGTTGACTTCAGCGCCGATTATCGGCTCGATTGTCCGGAAATGTTCGCTACATGGTATGCGACCGAACACGTCGATCCCGATCGCCTGACCGAAGTCCCGTACGGACTTCCCGAGCTTTTCCGCGAGCAGATCCGCACCGCGCAGCTTGTCGCCAACCCGGGTTGCTATCCGACGTCGGCCGTCCTTGCGCTCGCACCGCTTCTATCGGCCGGGCTGATCGAGCCGACCGACATGATGATCGACTCGAAGAGCGGCGTAAGCGGCGCCGGTCGAGCGTTGCGACTCTCGACGCTTTACCCCGAATGCAACGAAAGCATTTCGGCGTACAACATCGGCGGGCATCGGCACACGCCCGAGATCGAGCTTATCCTGGCGAAGATCGCGGGTATCGCGGACGCACCAGCCGCGGGTCGATTCGACGCACAGCGACCGGCCGCCACCGATGTCGAAGTTGTTTTTTCTCCACACTTAACACCAATGGATCGCGGCATCTTAACGACTGCCTACAGCCGGCCGACGCGCGATGTAACCGCCGCCGAGCTAACCGAAGTTCTCGCTGCGTTTTATCGTGACGAGCCCTTCGTCCGCGTTGCCGATCGATTGCCCGGCACGAAGGATGTTGCAACAACGAACTTCTGCGATATCGCCGTCCGCGTGGTCCGCGGGCGCGTCGTTACGGTTAGTGCGATTGACAATCTCGTCAAGGGAGCGTCGGGCGCCGCCGTGCAGAATTTCAACCTTATGTTCGGATACGACGAAACGACTGCTTTACTCTAAGGAAAGAACACAAAATGGAACCGATCCAACTCCCCAAAGGATACCAAGTGGCGGGGATTCACTGCGGAATCAAGCAGGACCCCGACAAGCAGGACCTTACACTGATCACGAGCGACACGCCGGCGACGGCGGTGGGCGTTTATACGCAGAATCTCGTCTGCGGAGCGCCTGTCACCTACAACCGAGGGCTGACGCCCGGTCGCGGGTTTCGTGCCGTCTTGATCAACTCGGGGATTGCCAACGCCTGCACGGGCGGTAAAGGGTTGCTCGACGCGCGAGAGATGGCAAAGTTGGCAACCGAAGCGGTGACGGTCGACGAGGGAGAAACTCCCAAAGCACTCGTTATGTCGACCGGTCTGATCGGCGAGTTTCTTCCGATGGATAAAATCGAGCAAGGTGTCTCGCAGGTCGCCGATCAGTTGGGCGATACCGAAGCGCACATCGTCTCGGCCGCCCGGGGAATGATGACGACAGACACGGTTCACAAGGTCGCCCATCGAAAGGTGAAGCTATCGAGCAGCGAGGTCACCATCTTCGGTATGGCCAAAGGCGCCGCGATGATCGGTCCGAATATGGCGACCATGCTGGGCGTCGTTCTGACCGACGCCGCGATTCCGATCGAAGTCATGCCCGAGATGTTAAAGGTTGCAATCGACGAAAGCTTCAACTGCATCAGCGTCGAAGGTCACACGAGCACGAGCGACTCGGTTCTTTTCTTAGCCAACGGTCAGGCTTCCGTCGATGAAGCGCATGTGACCGACGTGGTGGAAGATTTCCTCACGTTCCAGACGGCGCTCGATGATCTATGTATTGAGCTTGCCCGATCGATCCCGGCCGACGGCGAAGGGGCGACGCATCTGGTTACGATCGAACTGGAAGACATCGCCAATCGAGAGACCGGGCTCGAGATCGCCAAGGCCGTCGCCAACAGCGCGCTGGTCAAGACCGCCGTCGCAGGCGCCGATCCGAACTGGGGCCGAATCGTCTCGGCCGCCGGATATTCGGGCGTCAACTTCGACCCGCTCGGTGTCTCGCTCTGGGTGAACGACATTCTTCTCTACGAAAACGGCAACCCGGTCGAGTTCGACGAGGCGGCCGCCTCGGCCTCGATCCGAGACAACCGAGACACGTACATCCGCCTCCGATTCAAAGAGGGTACGGACAGCCTAACATTTTGGACGACGGATCTAACGTCCGAATATGTAAGGCTCAACGCGGATTATCACACGTAGAGTTTGAAATTAGGTTTGAGTTGATCAGAGAAACCTTTGGCCGTTAGGCCATGCTCACCATCGCCTAGGGCACCGCCCTAGGACTATGAGTCAGAAGTAAAATCTTTTGGCTGGCAGGCCAAATTCACCGTAGCCTGGGACAACGTCCTAGGCTATTGGTATATATCTTCTAAACAGCAAGAAACAATGGTCCAATCCTTCACAAAGCTCTATTCCCATTTAATATTCAGCACGAAAAACAGAACTCCCTTTCTTGACGATTCCATTCGCCCCAGAGTTCACGCCTACATCGCAACATTAATCCGCGACCTCGATTCCCCATTCGTTGTCGTTGGCGGAGTCGCCGATCACATCCATATTTTGCTCGACCTTGGCAGAAAACACGCTCCGGCCCATATTGTCGAAACCGTTAAACGCGAATCGTCAAAATTCATGAAACGGCTCGGCCCGAAATATTCCGATTTCTATTGGCAGCGAGGATACAGCTTGTTTTCCGTAAGCCCGATTCACCGTGACGAAGTGGAGGCCTATGTTCGGAATCAAGAAGAGCATCATCGGAAGAAGACGTTCAAGGAAGAGTTGGTTGCGTTTTTAGTTCGATATGGGATGGATTTTGATGAGAGGTATATCGGGGATTGATGACAAAGTTAAGGCGGTGTCTAATAAACTCTAGCCTAGGACGATGTCCCAGGCTACGGTGAATTTAGCCCCTTGGGGCCAAAGAAAGATAATCTGCCTTGGTTTCCTAGGGCGATGCCCTTGTTGTTCTACACAAGTTGATATCGTCCAGAATATCGGCCTCCCGCCCCCACTGAGCTTGTTTCAGTGGAGCGACAGATTGAAAACTAAAGGCAGATACTCAAAAAAATCCCCGCCGCTGACCGGGCAAAGCCCGGTCAGCGGCTACGTGGGGTGGGGTGCCGGTTCAATTAGTTGTCAATCTGTCGCTCGACCGAGGCAAGCTCGGCCGGGGCGGGAGCAAGCATAACGCATCGTCAACTTGTGTAGAAGAACAAGGGCGATGCCCTAGGCGATGGTGAGTATGGCCTATCGGCCAATAAAACAAGGAAGCTACATCCATGACTCGGCGCAATTACTACAAACTACGTGACGGCGAGACCGTTATCGGAGGGACGGACGATGCGGCGACGGTTTTCGATATGGGCGGGTTCCTGTTAACCAGCCAGCGGGCGATTCATATCAAACGACCCGACTTGAAGAATCAAGCCGGATTGCGCTCCGTCGATTTGGAAAAGATCGACGAGATCGAGTTCTTCAATGTGAAGATATGGCTCTATCTCATTTTCTCTTTAGCCATTTTCGGTTTACTTTTATTTGTCCGCGATATTGGCCGTTCAAAGGACGGCATCCCAGAGATTATTTTGATCTGCGGATCGGTTGGCTATTTCTTGCAATACCTTAAAACGAAAAAAAGAGAAATCCGAATCTTTACAAGCGATGGCGTCATGGTTTTGGACGCAAAGGAGATGTCCGATGAAAGTATTCAAGACATGATCGAAGAAATCGATCTGGCAAGAAGTCGGCGGATAGAGGAACTCGCTATGATAGATCAGGTGGCACATGATCGAACGATGCTATTATAAACTACGTCCCGGTGAAACCGTTATCGGAGGGACGGACGAAAAGTTTATTGTTTTCCGTGCGGGCGGGTTTCTGCTGACCGACCAGCGGGCGATTCATATCGACCTGGACGATCTGGAAAGCAAAGCAGGCGTCAGGTCGATGAACCTCGAAGATATCGATGCGATCGAAACGTCGAAAATTAGTCACCCGTTTTATATTCTGTTGACAGTCTTTTCTGTTTTATTGCTCGCAGTGTTTGGTGAGCTTACTTCAGGCTCGCTTTTTGGAAATTATATCTCTCTCGGATGTGCAATTTACTTCATGTTTATGTATTTCTTCACGCGCGGCGAAGTCCTCCGCCTGGTATCGAGCGATAGCTATATGATGCTCAATGTCACCAAGCTGTTCGAAGAAGAGGTCGAAACGATCGTCGAAGAAATCGATCAGGCGAGAAGCAATCGTATCGAAGAGTTGGCGCAATCTGAAACGTAGCTAGTGACGGAACTCTGGTTCTGAGTATTACCCGCATCGCCGATCGCTGCGAGACGATATTCTTCTTATCTGCCCTTTCGGGGTGTTTCAAACACCGGCAGCTATGCAGCCGTGCCGCTTACGTGCAAACATTCGTTGCGAATATTTTGCGGCAGTCGGGGCATAAGCAGAAGACGAAATCCATGAACGCGCCCTCGAAGTCGTGCCAAAACTCCGTCTCGCCGCCTACGGGGATCGGCGGGATCATGAGGATCGACTCCATTGGGATTTCCTTTTCAAACGAAGGGCAGTCTCCGTTATGACACGTCCAGGTATATCCGCTACGGATCAGCCCTCCGGTTCCGAAAAAGACCGCGTCGTTGCCGCCCAACTTCTCGCGTAGGCGATCGTCTTCTTCGTTGAAATCGACGAACGAAGCATGGGCACTAAAGAGCCGATGGCGAAACTCTTCGTACGTTAGCTGCACGATATCTGCCCGGGCAGGCGGGATCATCGGCTCGAGGAACGAGGCATGTTCCTTCGGGTCCGGCTCCTCGTCTCCCATGTAAATGATCCGGATCTCGTCGTCGCTGACAACCTCGTACTGCACTTCGCCTCCGCCGTAACCGTACGCAAGCGGATAGTAGAGTGGCAGATAGCGGATGCCGTCCGGGTCGAAATGAAAGGGCGAACGCGGGTCGGCCAAGTCGAGCGTTAGGAAATGATGCAGCGGCGTGTCGGTCCCCTCGGGTGTAACACCTCGATGCAGCGCGGGTCCGCCGAACGGGTGTCGGCCCTTCTCGTCCACGACGAGGCGAAATCCCATCAAATCCCGGTCCGCATGAAAGAGATCGCGCGGTTTGGTTGCTGCATCAGGCAGCTTCCCCTCGGGTTTCCAGTTCCACATGAACAGACCGTCGTTGCGATAAACGAGCAGTTCGATCGGCCGCGCGCGACCTTCGGGATCGACGACATACCACTCGTCGGACGAGAGATAGTAATCGATTTCGCCTTGGCAGAGTGCGTCGTAGGCGGATTGGTACTCGGCGGAGCTTTCGTCCTGCTCTTCCTCGTGAGCGATGCGAAAGAAGTTGGCCCAGACGTGGAACATGTCGGCGTATCGGCGTGCCTTCCAGCCGACGCGTCCTTTGATCTCTTCAACGAAATCGAGGCGACCGAAAAGTTCGGTCTCTCGCGGTTCGCTTTCCGTAGCGTCGATAATGCCGACGACGAAATCTTCGCGCACAAGTTTATATTCAGCAGAGTTCATGAGTGATCGTTCCAACGAGCGGAAAATAATGCACTACCACAAGTTGGAAGATAAGTGATGCGCGCGGCGTTGTCAATCGCCGCGCGAAAGAGGTTTGTCGGAAATACCGGCGGCAAACGCCGAGCCGCTTACAGCTTACGCGCGTTTTCGGGCTTCTTCGGTGTACTCGGCGATGCGGTTTATCGGAGCCGGTTGCTGCTGTTGCGACTTGTAGCGGTACTGCATTCGATACGCGTCTTCGGGCGTGTCGTCGTAGTAACCTCTCAGGAGGGCGACGGCGCGGAACCCGTTATCGCGGAAGAAGAGCTGGGCCGGCAGATTCGTCTCGCGAACTTCGAGAATAATCCGATTGCGGCGATTGGGCGTTAGCTTGCCCAGTAGCTTTTCGACAAGCTGCGAGCCGACGCCATGACGACGGTAGCGAGGCGAGACGGCAAAATTCAAAATCTGGATACGGCTTTTCAGCAACTCGTAAACCATGAAGCCGACGACTTCGCCATCGAGCTCGGCGACGATGCCCACACAATTTCGCTGTTGCGTACAGCGAATAAAATCGTGTTCCAGCCAAGGGAACTCGAAACTCGAGCGCTCGATCTTCAAGACTTCGGGCATGTCACGACGGGACATCCATCGCACACGAATACGGGTCGCTTGTCGCTGATCGAAAACCATGACGGCCTCCTTCCTTGCAGGCCCGCCGACGCATGAGGAACCCCTAGCGGCGGCAGTATCCGAATTTATTGGCATCGCGGGACGAGTGCGGATCGGTCAAAAAGCTTCGTTGCTTTTCGGCCAATCCAACGTGCGACCGGGGCCATTTACGCATCCGTTTCGTATGCCCCGTTAACCATGTCCTCAAAGATACCAAAGCGGCCGATTTTCTCCAATACGACTTTGCCGGGAAAAAAGAAAATCGGGCCGTCAAAACATGAGAAAGACAATAACGAAAAGAGGTCGAAATCAAAGATGCCACAAGATATCGTATCCGAAACGGCCGAATGTCCACAAGATAGCGGGCAGGAATTTTCCATGATTTTTCGGGCTCTTTTCCATCTCTCGTAAGGGCCCAGCGGGAGAAAACGCTATAGCGGTGCAAATAAAAACTTTTGCCCATCAGCGATAAGATTGTGCGGAGATGTTGAACAAAAGGCGAATCTACAAACTCGCTTCAAGGTTTGGTTTCTAAATGGCTGAAAATGGTGTCCTAGGCAATTATCTTGGTTCGGCGGTGTAAGGGTAAAACTGATCTTGCCCTATTTTCCGTATATTGCTAGAATTACATAGCTGCGGAGATTTTGTACACTTAATTGATGTGATTGAAAATTTGGGATCGGTCAGTTCGGCCAGCGCCCTTTTCATTCGGCTGCATGGATGAGTTTCGAGTCCGCCACGAATTGGGTCAACGAAACGGACAAAGCCGAGCGTATATAAATAACAGGGAAGTTAGTAGATATGTCGTCGGACGACAAGAAAAACGAAGGGAATCGAAACGACCGGGGCGAAGCGTCGCCAGATCGGGGCGAAGCGTCGCCCGATCGGGGCGAAACGTCGCCAGATCAGGTCGAAGCGTCGCATGACGACGGTGCGATTCTCGCGGCGCCTCTAGCGTGGATTACCAAGATGGTAATTCAACGGCCAGTTGCTGTTCTCGCCGTCGCCGTTTTGGCCTGTATATTGGCGGTCGGTTATGCGGCCGTGGAACTCGATTTTAAGACGAACAGGCTCGATCTGGTCGATTCCGACTGCGACCATAACCGTCTTTGGGTCGATTACATCAACGAGTTCGGCGACAAGAACGATGTAGTGGTCGTCGTCGAAGGTGCCGGTCGCAATGAAGTCATTCCGGTGCTCGACAAGTTGGCGAAACGTCTGCGAGGCCAAGGTCATCTCTTCCAGGCCGTGCTCCATCAGGTCGATCTTTCGAAAGTCCGCGCGAAAGGACTTCACTACTTATCGCCCGATTATCTCAAGAGTATCAACGGGTTCGCCGGTCAGGTCGAACCGATCGTTCGTGGCGGTTGGGCGCGGCTCAGCTTGGGCGATATGCTCGAAAACGGCTGTGTTCGTGCCGAGCGCGGCGATCAGCGTGCGGCAATGGAACTTGCGCGAATGGCGGACAGTCTCTCGTCCGTCTTTTGTGAAACCGGTCCGCCGCGTTGGCATTGGCCCGAAATGCCCAACGACTTTGCGACGCTCAGCGAGCTTACGAGCGATTATTTCCTCTTCGACGACGGGAAACGTGGACTCGTGCTATTGCGGTTGGCCGACGATCCGGCCGCCGGACTGGTTCACAACGGCAAATCGATCCGCACGCTCCGCGGTCTCATTTCGCAGGTCGCCATTGAACACGAAGGCGTGTCGGTCGGTCTGACCGGTCTGCCGATCCTTGAATACGACGAAATGCAGAGCAGTCAAGATTCGACGACGATCGCGACGTTTTTGTCGCTCTTCGGCGTGTCGTGTCTCTTCGTCGCCGGATTCGGTAGCTTCCGTCATCCGCTGATCACGGTCGCTGCCCTGCTGCTTGCCATCGGTTGGGCGCTCGGTTGGGCGACATACGGTATCGGACATCTGAATATATTGAGCATGTCGTTCGGCGTAGTGCTGATCGGGCTTGGAATCGATTTCGGCGTTCATTACGCGGCCCGATATATGCAAATCGCAGGGAAATCGGTCCCGACGCGCGAGGCACTGATTCGAACGTCGCGCGGCGTTGGACCGGGAATCGTCACCGGCGCGCTGACGACGGCGATCGCATTTTTCACTGCCGGTATGACCGATTTCCTCGGAATCGCGGAGCTCGGAATCATCGCCGGCGGCGGCGTCCTGCTATGCTGCGTTGCCGCAATTATCGTGCTGCCTGCGATGCTTTGTCTTTCGGACGGTCGACGCCTTCGCGCGCAACTGCCCGAGCCGCTCGATACGTACGGCTGTATCAAGCCGCTGATGCGTCGACCCGTGCTGCTGCTGTTCGCAACGCTTGCGTTCACCGGCACGCTGGCGGTCGGACTGCAGAACAGCCGATTCGATCACAACCTGCTGAACATGCAGCCCGAAGGCTTGCAAAGCGTGCAGCTCGAAAAGAAACTGCTCAGCGAAAACGGGCAAAGCGTTTGGTTCGCCCTGTCGATTGCCGACTCGCCCGAGGAATTGCTCCGTCGCAAAGCGCAATTCGCGGAAATGGAATCGGTCTCGCAGGTGCGCGAAATCGCATCGGTTCTCTATCCGAAGAATAGTAAAGAGAAGCAGCCGATCATCAAATCGATTCACCAGCGACTGTCGGGCTTGCCCGAGCGCCCGCCGCAGATCCCGCTCGATTCGCTCGAACGGGTCGGCCAGCTCTTGGGCCGCGCGCAAATCGCTACCGCCGGAGTTCAGAATCAGAAGGCGTCGAACCAATTCAATCAAGTCAGACAAGTCCTCCGCGGCATGTCGCGAGGCGAGGCTCTCGGACAGGTCGCCGAATTTCAACAAGGCAGCGCGGGCGATCTGCTGAACCGGCTTCATCTGCTCGGCTCGATGTCGACCCCCGTCCCGCCAAAGAAATCGGACTTGCCCGAAGGTTTGGTCGCCCGATACGTTGGTGTCGATGGCCGGCACCTGCTGCAGATCTATCCCAAGGGCGATATCTGGGATATGGATGCGATGGAGCAGTTCGTCCGCGACGTGCGAAGCGTCGATGAGAAAGCGACGGGCAATCCGCTGCAGACGTATGAAGCGTCCAGGCAGCTAAAAAGCAGCTACGAAATGGCCGCGATCCAAGCACTGATCGCGATCTTTTTGATCCTCTATTTCGACTTCCGCTCGGTCACGCACGTCATTCTCGCGATGGTTCCGTTAGGACTTGGGATGACGCAATTGTTCGGCCTGCTCGGACTGCTCGACATTCCGCTGAACGCGGCGAACATGATCGTGCTACCGCTGATCCTGGGTATCGGGATCGACGACGGCGTGCATGTGATGCATGACTTTAGGCGGCAAAAGGGACGCTATCGGATGAGTAGCTCGACCGCGAGCGCGGTGCTCATTACCTCGCTGACGACGATGGTCGGATTCGGCAGTCTCATGATCGCCGAGCACCGCGGCCTGCAGAGCGTCGGCCGTGTTCTAACGCTGGGCGTAAGCTGCTGCCTCTTCACGTCGCTGATCATGTTGCCCGCGATTCTTACGATCCTGACACGGAATCGGCCCGAAGCCGAATCCGATCCGGACGATGTTCCCCGAAGGCGGCGTGACCGCGACGATCGAGTCGATCCTTCGGATCGCGCGACCGGCGGTGGTGCACCGGCACCACACTTCGATCCGGGCAAAAAAGAGACGCACGATCCGAAATCGCCCAGGCCTACGATGCATCCAATCCTCGAAAGACGTTCTGACGCAAAGGGTTCTTGGAGCTAGTGTACTCCTGCTCGAGCGATGCATCGGCCGCCAGCGCGTCGACCATCGCGCGGAACTTCGCGTCCAGATCGTCCGCGTAATGTACGATTAACGCCTCGGGCGTCATCGGCGGCTTGGGCGATCCCCACTCGGGCAATCGCTGATGCGCGATCACCAAATGCTCGAGTCTCAGCCGCGTCTCTTCATCGATCGTCTTTTCGACGGACGCCTCGCGGATCATGTCACGCCCCATCAGCAGATGTCCGATAAGGACTCCCTCGGATGTGTAGCGGATTTCGGACGGCAGGGCGGCAAGTTCTCGAAGCTTTCCGATGTCATGCAGTATGGCCCCGGCGACGACGAGCTCGCAATCGAGCGGCGGATCGAGATCGAGGTATTGCGTCTGATAACGGTCGGCCAGTGCGACCGCGTTTTCGGTCACCGCAAGCGTATGCTCCAGCAGTCCGCCGCGATACGCGTGGTGATGATGCTTTGCCGCCGGACAAACGAGCCACCCCTCCCGATTCGATTCGAGCAGATGAAGCACGAACGCCTTTAGCGGTTTCGATTTGATATGTTTCTTGACGATTTTCAGCAGATCGTCGAACATCTCTTCACTATCTCGCGGCGCCGAGGGCATGCACATGCCTGGATCGAATCCGTCGTCACGGTCGTCGTCCGTGGCTTCACGAATCCGCCGGATATCGAGCTGCGGACCGAAGTTCGTTTCGCGGAAGACGGCGCGGACTTTGTAGAAGTTGCCCGGCGTCCAGTGTTCGCGACACTGCTCGGCCAACGGCGAATCGCCCCAGATCGGGAACGAGACTTCCCGCTTCGCGTCGCGAAATCCAACCTTGTAATACGGATTGCCCGTCTTCGTCGTCAACTGTTCCTTCGACGTCATCAGAACGAAGAGGTCGGCCTCCATATCGGGTGTCATTTCGGAAAGTGCAACGATAGGGATAGAGCGCGCCATTTTTTTAAGTGGGTAGTCGGTAGTGGGTAGTCGGTAGTTTGAAACGCAGAAGCGTTGACCAGGAATATACCCCGACTACGCGCCAAAAACAAGTTAATGCCGAGTAGTTTTTCGAAGCACGCAACAAAAACGCAGCGCTGCAAGAACGTGCCGAGAACGTGTTAGCGGTCGAGTTTACTCGACGTGCAGGACTTGGCAACGTCCTTGTCCTTCCAAGAACCTTACCTATTGCAACCAGACGCAACACTTCACGACGCTTCATCCCGTCGACAAACTACAACCCAGCCGTTCGCCCGAATGCCAGGTAGCAGCCAGCGGCGCGAAAGCTCTCCACCGCCGCCGGTTTGAAGTGGAATGAAACGTTCGATTTGCAATCCAGCATCGCGAATTAATCGCTTTAGCTCGCGACGGCTGAACGTGTGCAGAAACATGTTGGGCAACCCGCGATAGGGATAATATCGATCGCCCCGTTCGTCCGCGCGTCGAAACGGCAACGTCAGCAGATGCTTCAGCACACGGACCCGGCCGGCCGCGTCGGTCAGGCTGTGCCAAAAGTTATGAACGTGCAGGACGAACTTCCCGCCCGGCTTGAGAATCCGTCGGATATGCGCCATCGCCGCTGCCCGATTCTCTCGACCGCGAATCATCCCGAGCGTGCTGAAGAGACAAATCGCGTACTGAAAGCTGCAGTCAGCGATTGCATCGAGCTCGACCATGTTCGCCTGGATGCACTCGACATTGAGTCCCTCTTGCCTGGACTTCTCCTCGATAACACGCAACATCGGCAGCGAAAGATCGAGCGCGACGCACGGAAATCCGCGTCGGGCGAGCGGCAAAATCGACCGGCCGGTCCCCGCGCCAAGGTCGATTACCCAGTCATTTTCCTGCACAACGCCGCGAACTATACTTTCGTCTACGTTAAAAAGTGGGCTCGCGGCAAAAAATTCGTCGTATTCTTCCGCGATGTGGTCCGACTGGACATAATCCCAGGTTCCGGGGCTGACACCGGGCGGAAGTTGCCAATTTGCTCGCTTACCTGTTGACATAAGTATATATATCGAACTTCAATGTTCGAATTTCTGCCGATCTTTACGGCTCGATTTCGTTAAGCCTTGTCCCATCGCTTGGCCGATATACCAAACTTCGGGTTTCTACCGGCTGATAGCATCTCTTACAGCCATGACGAATTATACCCGAAACTCGCCTGAATTCATATTCTATGAATTTCAGAGGCCTCTGGCCGGGGGCATGCTTGTCGCCATCGGTAAATACGGTATAATCAGTCTCTCTCTTTCTATGAGGTAGTACGCCTAGCTGGTAGGTCGGTCGCGCTCGGTAGAGTACCGTTGCGACAAAGCTTTTCACCTGCCAATCGTCGATCGGGCCGATCCAATTCGGCCGATCCGCAAACGCTGGGCCTGATTCGCAAGTGAAAGAACGGCACCGGAGTCGGCGCGAATGTCGACACTTCGATCCACCGAAACCATTGGATCGAACCGGTCGATTAGGCCGGCGGTCGGCCGAAACATAAGGTTTTTCTCCGCTTAACAGTAGATGCGGGGGCTTTTTCAAACTCTAAGGAGGTTGCTGTGGCTATTAAGGTTGGTATCAACGGTTTTGGACGAATCGGACGTTTGACTTTCCGACGGTTGATGGAACAATCGGACACTTTCGAAGTAGTCGGCATTAACGACTTGACCGACAACAAGACGCTCGCGACGCTGCTGAAGTACGACAGCTGTCACGGTCGATATCCCGGAACGGTCGAATACGACGACGAAAATCTGATCGTCGACGGCAAGAAGATCCGCGCGTGTGCGGTTCGCAATCCGGCCGAACTCCCTTGGGGTGAGCTGGGCGCGACGGTCATTCTCGAAAGCACGGGCGTCTTCCGCGCTCGAAAGACCGACGACAAGGCTGGTTTCGACAGCCATCTCGACGCTGGCGCGAAGAAGGTCGTCATTTCGGCTCCCGCCAACGGTCCCGACCGTACGGTTGTCATGGGCGTCAACGATTGCGACATCACGGCGGACGACATCTGCATCTCGAACGCGAGCTGCACGACGAACTGCCTCGCCCCGGTCGCGAAGGTTCTCCACGAGAAGTTCGGAATCGTCAACGGCTTGATGACGACCGTCCACTCGTACACGAACGACCAACAGGTTCTGGACTTCCCGCACAAGGATCTCTACCGAGCTCGCGCCGCTGCGGTCAATATCATTCCGACGACGACCGGTGCCGCCGCTGCGGTCGGTCTCGTTCTTCCCGAGCTGCAAGGCAAGCTCACTGGTTACTCGCTCCGCGTTCCGACGCCGACCGGTAGCTGTGTCGACCTGGTCGTCAACACCGAGAAGCCCGTCACGGCTGACGCTGTCAACGCCGCGATCAAAGAAGCCGCCGAAGGCCCCATGGTCGGCGTTCTGTCTTACACCGAAGATCCGATCGTTCTGCAGGACATCGTCCATGACGATCACAGCTCGATCTTCTCGGCCGACTGGACGAGCGTCGTCGGCGACCACATGGTCAAGATCCTCACCTGGTACGACAACGAATGGGGCTACAGCTGCCGCAGCGTCGACCTGATGAAGAAGATCGCCGGCATGTAAACCGCCTGCTTGATCTAACGAAAACAAAACGACCGTCTCCACCCGGGGGCGGTCGTTTTTTGTTTGCCCGGTAGTGCAACTGAGGTGATGCATGTATAATTGGAGTCTCTAAACCCTTGGTCTAGAATATGGAGCTGTCATGAAAATTCGCATCGGTTTGAACGGATTTGGAAACCTCGCTCGTGTGATTTTTCGTCAGTTGATGGAACAACCTGATCGCTTCGAAGTCCTTGGAGTTAACGATCTGGCCGATCCGAAGGCTTTGGCCGTATTACTGAAATATGACAGCGTTTACGGGCGATATAAGGGCAAGATCGAATACGATGACGAACATTTGATCGTTGATGGTCGAAAGATCCTCATTACTTCGGTACGCAACCCAGCCAAGTTGCCTTGGGGAGACTTGGGCGTATCGGTGGGCATCGAAAATAATCTTTACTGTCGTGACCGACAGATGGACGGCAAGCCTGGATATGACGGGCATCTTTCTGCCGGAGCAAAGCGGGTTCTTCTTACCATGACTGCACGTTATCACGATCGAACGGTGATTGCGGGTCTCAACGACAGTGAGATAATCCCCGAAGATTGCTGCATCTCTTGCGGGAGCGGAGCTGCGGGGGCGATTGCTCCGATCGTGAAAGTTCTCAACGATCGATTTGGCGTTCGCTGTGGGCAAGTAACATCGATCGACTCTTACTCGAGCGATCAGCAAATTCTTGATTCTCCACATCACGAGCTTCATCGGGCTCGCGCGGCAGCGATCAACATTATCCCGACCTATAACTTCGCTGTCGAAGAGGTGGGCTCGATTTTGCCCGAACTCCGCGGAAAACTCTTGGGCCTATCGCTCAGGGTCCCGACACCTGTAGGTCGATGCGTCGATCTTGTAATCAACACCGAAATGCCGATTACGGCCGAGTCGGTCAATGCGGCAATGAAGGAAGCGTCCGAAACCGAGTTAAGAGGAGTTCTTGGCTATAGCGAAGATCCCATCGTTCTGTCCGACATTGTAGGAGACCCCCACGCCGCCATCATAGCAGCGAACTGGACATGTGTTGTCGGCAACCACATGCTAAAGCTTGTCGCCTGGTATGACAATCAGTGGAGCTACAGCAGTCGTGTTGTCCAGTTGGTAGAGAAACTCGGAGAGATGTAGATAGTCATGTTCGCTACCTTAACGACGCTTCGATCAGGGCCTTGAGCTTCTGATAACTCTCTTCCTCGGTTGATCGCCAACCCTTAACTTGGCCCCAGCCGCCGGCTTCTTTGGCCAAGGGAGCTTTTAGGATGCGGCTTTCATCGATTTGGCCGACGTTGACCAGGGCGTTGATCGGGTCGTCAGCGAAGCGGTCGCCGAAGAGATCTTTGATCATTGCGCGGATGGCCGGTTCGGCGGCGCCGTCGATGCGGCGCCATTCGGGTTTGGTGCGGCCGTAGTCGCCGTAGCGGATCGCGTTCATGTCGAGCCAGTCGATCACGCGCTGCATGCTTTCGCCGTCGAGCTTGATCTTTTCATGACCGGCCAACAGCATGGGCGCAAGCTTCGATGCCCTCGCGAAGTAATCGCCCGGTCGGCTGTTGACGGTTTCCGAATCGGGACCCGCGTTCCCTTTTCGCAGTGCCATCTTGATAAGGCCCGGCAGCGTTGTCAGCGACGAATACGAGTCGGTCGCATCGAACCTGGGCGAGACGGGCATGCCGTTGACTTTGCTCCGCCGACCGTGATATTGGCCCAGCAGGTAGATGTCGCCCTCGGTACGTTCCAAGCCGTGGCACTCGATGCAATAGCGATCGAGTACCGGCTGGACGGTCCGCATGAAGCTCAGGCCGCCCTCGTAACGCGGGCCGACCGGCGGGGTGAGTTCAAGCGGCGGCGAGGTGAGTGCCTCGCAGCGCGGCGGTGGCGGAGTGCCGACCTCTTCGTGACACCCGACGCATGCGCGGACTTCGCCCGGCATGACGTGGATGAGCGTTCGTTCGGTCAGGACCGCTTGCCCGTGCTCGTCGAGCAGTTGCAGGTGGATCGGCGTTTTCGCAGGCACCTTTACGGCGACCGAACCGTCGGCTGCCACGGGTACGGTTCCCAAGATCCGTCGCGCGAAATCTTCTCGACTACCGGCCGAGACGGCTCCGGTGTGCGGTTGTGCGATGACTTCGCAAACCCGCAGCGATTTGATCTCGCCCGGTTTGATGAGTCCCTCGGGATCGTTCCGTGTGAGATAAACGTTCTGCACGATCAGCGTGCCGTATTCCTTCTCCGCGTCTTCGTCGGTTAAGACCGATGGCAGGACCGGAGGTGCGGGCCGTGAAACGATCGGCAGGGGCGTGGTGCAGGACTCGCCCGCGCTGACGAAGATCGGCTCGCGACCGCCGAATCGATCGACCAGCCGGATCGAGTAATCGCCCGTGGGGACGGACATCCGCTGCTTACGAAGCGGGAAGGGCGAGTAGGCGGCGAAGATGAGCGAATCGCACGTGGCGGCCGGCGACTGATAAGCGCCGGGTACCGTGAAGTAATCCTCCGCCTCGGGGTAGGGAACCTCGGGCGTGATGCGGACCAGCGGGTCGTAACCGTCTTCGCCCGTGTCGGGATCGATCACGACGATCGCACCGGCCGTGTACGCGTGATGCGTCGCGCCGGTCGCAACAACCTTTCGCGAGCCGGGAATCGGCCGGGTCTCGGAGATCATGTACGGCTGGATAACGCCGGCGATTTTCTCGGGCACATCGTCGTACCAGTGATTGGAATTCGCGGCTCGGTCATGATAAAGTTCCGCCCAGGGCGTCGCGGTATTCACGCCGTAAAAGTTCGATACGCCCGTTCCGTCGGGGCGGATCGCCCACAGCTTGTGGAAGGCGATCTGGTTTCTGTTGATGTATTCCCAGCGAGTGAAGACGATTCGTCCGTCGGAGAGCACGGACGGGAAATGTTCGTTCGCCTCGCCGTAAGAGATCAGGCGGATGTTTCGGCCGTCCGCGTCGCAACGATAGAGCAAGTAGCTGGGCGTGTAGCGTCCGCCGTGGCATCGGCCGAAGTTTTGCGAGCGCGTCGAGGCGAACGCGATCCCGCCGTCTGGCAAGTAACAAGGGTCGAAGTCTTCGATCGTGACGGTCGTTCGTCCGCCCCAGCCTTCCATCGGATCGTCCGCCGTGCCCGTCAGTTGTTTGAGGTTCGAGCCGTCGATCGCGGCCTCGTAAAGGAAGAATCGTCGATCTTTCGTGTGATCGCAGAACGAGAAAACGAAACGTGTCGCGTCGTCCGACAGGTTCGGTCGTGCGATATCGCCTGGCGGCAGTTTTTCCGCAAGCGGCTCGACGATCGTTGGCTTTGATTTCCAGCCCTTAAGGATCGCGACCCCGCGGCCGGGTCGGCTGTGTCGTCCCAGGTATTGATCGCAGTTGTGGCTGTACGAGGGCGGCTCGTGGCGGTTGATCAACAGGCGATCGAACGCGAGCGACGGGTGCAAAAAGAGCGCGGAACGTCGGGTGGCGGCGAGTCGCGAGAAAATCGTGGACCAGTCTGTCTGGACGGTTAAGTCGAGCGTGACCGACAGATCTCTGCCGTCTTGCGGTTCGATGAGTTCTATTGGCGCTGCGGTGTCGAGCGCTTCGGCCGACTGGTGAATCGCCTCGTCGAGTCGCGCGATTTCCTGCCGGTTCTCGGCATTGTCGATTTCGTCGGCGAGAAATTCGCGCGTGCGTCGAGCGACGTCGAGCAGCTTGGCCGTCTTTGTTTGGTAATAGATTTGTCGTGCGGCCGCAAGTCGCTGCAACTCGGTCGGTTTGCCATCCACGCCGATTTCCTTTTCGATCCGCGTCCAGTTGCCCGCGCGATCGGTCGCGGCCGAAAGATAGTAGGCCGTCAAAACGCTTTCGGGCGCGCCAGCCTTGTGCTTGTCCGCATAGTAAAGCACGTCGCACGTCTCTTCGACAATCTGGCGGATCGACTCGATGTCGCCGTCGTATTTCTCCAAAAGTTTTGCGTAAACTTCGCGAAGTTCGGCCGACTCGGAGCGAATCGCCAGGTAATCGTCAAACCAACCTGCCTGCGCGGGCGAAAATGAAATCGTGGCAAGAATGAATAGGCACAGAGCGAGTGTCGAGATCGTTCGTCGAGACATGGGATTGCTTTTTAAAGGAGGGAATCGGGGGAGGGAGCGTGTATTATGTTAGCGGCGGGGTTAACCTAGTTGATCTTTACAAGTCGACATTGCGGTTTGCTTGCGCCGTACGATGGGCCTCCGAGCCCGTCGCTAATCGGTGTTGAGCTTGGAATTCGTTTCAGGTTCTCCATCAATCGAAATCCAGAAGCTGGTTGCAAGAGAAATGTCAACACTCGACGGCCTCGGAGGGCCATCGTACAGTGTTTCTTCAGGTCGTCGAATAGCGTAGATGGGCATGGAGCATACCCCGCGCTTGCACGATCGTACCGATATTATAATCGATTTTCGTCGCTGAATCCAGTTTATTAACCGGTATATAAAAAGTCAGCCCTGAAAGATCGAAACTAAGGATATCCCCCTGTTTCGCCCTTTCAGGGCTTTATGCGATTTGTTGACATTTACCCTTTGGGGCGAAAAAATCGTGGCGACTATTCCGTCGTTTCAGCCGGTGCTTCGTCGGTCGTTTCGGCGGGAGCAGCTTCCGCGTCGTCGGCGGGTTGTTGGCCGTCCGCTTCGACGTTTTGTGGATCGTCGACCGTGTAGCCGTGCGACTTGAAGATCGCTTGGCCCTCGGGCGAACGCAGCAGCTCGATGAACTTGTAGGCCGCTTCCTTCTGTGTCGACGAAGTGAGTCGACCGATCGCGACGACCGAAATGATGATCTGGTCGTCGGGAATTCGGATAATCTCAATGTCGTCCTTGATCGTCGCCGCCATGCCGTCCCAGACGATTACCGCGTCGACCGCGCCGGCCTTGGCCGGAACAAGCAACTCGTTGACCGTCGACGATTGGAACTTCGTATTGTTTTTGATCGCCTCGAGGTCGAGATTATTCTTCTTGAAGATCTTCTGACTGAGGCGCCCAACGGCAGCGATGTCGGGCCGAGCGAGACCGAGCTTCACACCATCGCGGGTAAAGTCGGCCAAGCTGGTGACATTCGCCGGGTTTCCCTTGGGCGTTACGATCACCGGGACGAAGCTGCAGACCTTTTCCTTTTCAATGGCCAGATCGCGTTCGATTGCCTGTTCGACATAATGAATGGCACCGGGCATGTAGAGATCGCCCTTGCCGGTCGACGCGAGCCGCGTTAGCAACATTTCGCTGCCGCCCCATTCGGGATCGATCTTTATGCCGGTCTTCTTTTCGAACAGCGCGATCGCATCGATAGTCGGCGGTCGAAGTCCCGCTCCACAATAGAGGTGAAGCGTTTCGGTCTGGTTGCCACAACCTGGCAGGGCGGTGATAACGAGCAGCCCGAATAATAACGAAGCGACAGCGAATTTGAATTTCATGGAAAGGTCCTTTAGTTAGAAGTGGCTTTTCGACCACATGCGAATTTATGGATTATTCAGTGGGCTCGTCGACAGGGTCGTCGACCGATTCTACGATCGGCGGGTCGGCCGGCTTGTCGCCCTTCGTGTATCCGTGTTCCTTGAAGACGGTCGGCCCACGTTCGCGGAGGAAATCGAGGAACTCTTTGACCATTTCCGGGTTCTTCGAGTACGAAAGTCCGGCGACGGCGACCTTGATTTCTTCTTTGTACGGATAGGGTGCGGGAATGACCTCGAGTGCGTCGTTGAAGTTATGCGCGACGCCTCCCCACATGATGCCCGCGTCGCGATGACCGAGCTTGATCTGCGTGCCGATGTTCGAGTGACTTCGGAACATCGCGTCGCCGACGTTGGCCAGGAACTTCTCTTTGTATCCCGGTTCGGCCGCGTCTTTTTCGTCCAGATAGACGTCAACCATTTCGCCCGCGGTCGAGTAGTTCTTATCCGTAATTGCAACGCCGATATCGGGCTTGGCCAGATCGTCGATCGATTTGATCCCGAGCGGATTTCCCTTGGCGACGACCAGGACGGGCGCGTTGAAACCGACGGTGACGAAATCGGAAAGCGAGTTCGCTTCCTTCGTCAGGTCGATGAACGGATCGTGCGTGACGTAGAGATCGCCCACGCTTTGTGCCTTGACATGGGGCAGCAGATCTTCGCTACCGCCGATCGACATTTCGACCTCGACGTCGGGATGTTTCTCGTTGAACTCGGCGACCAGGACATCCATCGGCGTCTTAAACGAGTTGCCGCACAGAATCAGCAGTTTGTTCGCCGTTTCAGCAGTCGGCTCGGCAGGTGGCGTGTCGTCCGGGGTGTCGCCCGGCGCGTCGTCGCCAAGCTGCTTGCCGCAACCGGCCATCATCGTTATAATGAGCATTCCAAGAAATAGGGAAGAGAGTGCGAACCGAAAATTCATGAGACGATCCTTTCTGTGGTGATAGGATTTTTCCGATCGTCCGCCTTATGACAATACCCGTCTGGCGGATTTGAGGTATTTACGGTGTGTCGTTTCAACTTCGAGCGTAAGCTCTTATCGAAACGTACTTTATTATAAGACGATGAAAGCGAAGATGCAACAAGTGCGAAAAAACACTTATACAAGCTATTAGAGCATCACTAGGTGCGGTTTTTCGTCGGCCGCATCCATGCAAATACTACCCACTACCCACTTTTAAAAAAATGCCCGATCCCTCAAGCTGTAACATCGAACGATCTACGAGCCAGCTACAGCACGATTGGCACAACATGCTTGTGGTGAACGTGTCGCTGGTCGCCAACGCGCTTCTTGCGGTTGCGAAGACGGTAGTCGGAATCACGGGTGGCAGTCGCGCACTGCTGGCCGACGGGATTAACTCGACGGCCGACGTCGCTTATCTGATCGTCGTGCGTACATTCATGCGGATCGCCCGGAAACCGCCCGACCAGGAGCATCCGTGCGGACATAGGCAGCTCGAAGATATCGCGGCCGTCGTAGTTGGCGCGTTCGTTATGGTGACCGGTATCTTTATCTTCTTCGGTGCTATTGAGACGATTTGGATGTTAGCCGGCAGCGATACCCAAGAGCAGACGGAAATATCGTATCTGACACTTTGGATTGCCGGCGGAACCCTCGCGCTGAAGATCGTTCTAGTGATCTACTCGTTCCGCGTCGCGCGGCAAACCGGTTCGATCGCTGTCCACGCTCTGGCTCGCGATCACCGGAACGACATCTTCTCGATTTCGGTAGCGATTGGCGGTATCGTTTTAGCGCAGTTCGGATATGTCTGGTTTGATCCGGCCGCGGCCGCCGTCGTTGCGATCATTATTTTCTACACGGGTCTGTCGATCATCCTAGAGTCGGCGGGCGAACTGATGCGCGTCGCGCCCGACGAGGAAGAGACGCAGTGGCTCCACGATGTCGTCAGCAGCGTCGAGGGCGTTTCCGAGCTCGAAGAGATCGCCGTCCACCGGATCGGGTATTACTTGTTGGTCGACGTGGTGATTCGTGTTGACGGAACAATGAGCGTTGCAGAGGGTGACAAGATCGCGACACGCGTCGAACGGGCACTTCACGAGCGGATTGAATATCTCCGCCGCGTTTCCGTCCATTACCATCCCGATCCGCCGGCGGCGGAGGGCGGTTGACGGTTGTCAGATGATGGCGTTATTTGTCCCGAAGGGACGCGATCTTTTAGCCTGGGACGAAGTCCTAGGTAACCGGCTGAAAAGAAGAGTGACGAGTCCTGAAGGGACGATATCCCGGGCGACAGCTGACGTCTCTTCAGGACGTAAATCCTTTACGCGAGCTCTATTCCTAGGACTTCGTCCCAGGCTAGACGATGACGTCCCGTTGGGACCATATAATAACCGACAACTATCATACCGACATGCAGTACGCGATCATCCTGCTTGCCATCTCGGTCTATATGGGTCCGTGGATGTGAAGTTCTTTACTTCTTGCGGCGGCGGCCGAAGAAGATTGCTCCTGCCAGTCCTAGAATCGCAAGCGAAAGGGTTGTCGGTTCGGGAATAGTGGGGACAGGCAGCACGTCTTCCATCGTCGCGCCGATTCGAATCTCGTCGAGGCCCGGTGCGTCTTTCCACATAATGGCAAATGTGTCGAAGGCTGCCTGATCGAGGTTCGGAGCGAGAAGTGTTTGAATCGGTGTGCCCAGATCGATCGTACTGCCCGAAGCGAAATCTTCGCCCGGGGCGTAAAGCGTGAGTGTCTCGCCGGCGGCGCCGACACCCCAATCGATTTTGCCGACCAGGAGGGCTGTCTCTTGCGTAATGCCGAACCAGCCATTGTCGCCCGATTCGTGTAGGTTACCGTAACCGTCCGGTCCGGTTCCAGCGTCGTTGTCGTTCAAACCTTCGTCTTGCCAGTAGGCTGTTCGGAACTGACCGTGTCGAGTCCACGTGCCGTTCACGTTCCTGTTCATCGGTTGCTGCGAGATACCAATCCCTTCACCGTTGTTGAGAATATGTCCCATGCGGGAATATCGCTCGTTTCCGTTGGCGTCGCCTCCCCATCCGGCAAGCATGGGATCTGAAGTCAGGGCGACGTTAAACTCGAGGTTGGTTATGATACCCTGACCTCGCAGGTCGGGCGTTAAGCTGAACCAAACGGAAGAGCCGTCGTTGAGCAGACCGGCATTGGCCAGAGTCGAGCCGAACGAACGATGCAAGTTGCTGTGTCCCGTTGCGCGTACCCGGCCGCCTTCGGTGATTAGCGAACCCCAAGAGACTCCATCGCTATAAGATTTTGGCGTCCCCCACGAGGAGCTCCAGTTTCCGTTCCAGCCAATGCCACCGCTTTGGCCGGCGACATTCTGGTCGTCCGGATAGTCGAACGATTCGTAAATCAGCGGATCGGCTGCAACGAAAGCGGTCGTTCCTGTCATCAAGGTTAGCGTCAAGGCCGCGACGATCATCTTCTGAATGGTCCACATAAGTTGCTTCTTTCTTAAGTAAGAGCCTATTCTCGGAATCCACCTTTGGGGAAAAAACTCCTCCGCATTTACTACTTCTATAGCGAGCTAAATTTCATCATAATAACCCGCTCAACCGCAATCAATGGAATTTTTAGAAATTTTTACATAAAAAGGGGAGGGGTGTTTCGTCAGTCGGCGGGTTTTCGTCCTGAAGGGGGCGTGAATCCGTTATGCGAGTTCTATTCCTAGGATTTCGTCCTAGGCTAGACGATGACGTCCCGTTGGGACAATCGATCAATCGACCGGGCCGATCTGTTTGACTTCGATCGGCGGCTCGGCCGTTGCTTCGGTCGGGCGGTAGACGGCGCAGCTTTTGGGATTTTCCCAGAGGGCGACTTCGACGACGTCGAATCCGTTGTCGACTGCTACTTCCGCAACCAGGCGTGCGAGATTCTCTGCCGTCGGAATGACGTCGAGTACGGTGATCGGTTCGCCCAGGTCGACGAGCACTTGCACGGCCGGGTCGTCGGTGCGGAGGATCATTCGGTGATCAAGAAAACGATCGACCCAATCCTCAACCGTCGTTTTCAGGGTCTTGAAATCGACGACCATACCGAGCTCGTCGAGCCGACTGGCACGGACCGTGACCAGCAGTCGCCCGTTATGCCCGTGCAGTCGCCGGCACGCGCCCGGGTAGCCGATCAGGCGATGTCCGTAGCAGAAATGGATTTCTCTTGAGACTTCGTACATGGGGGAGTCGCTGCGCTCCAGTGGTTAGGTGCTAGTGGTTAGTGGCTAGTTGTTTTGCTGCGACGTTTTTCTGCTTGTCTCCCGCCCCCGCCGAGCTTGTCTCGGTGGAGCGACAGATTGGAAACTAGCGACGCGCCGCAGTACGAGCGCCCGATGCCGCTTACCGACCGCTTACTTCACCTTTTTTAGTTCCTCGATTTTTGCTTCGACGTCGGCGATCTTTTTGTTGATATCGTCCAGTTCCGACGGATCGTCGAGCTGCGACTCGATCATCTGCTTCTTTTTACGCAGCTCTTGGATCTTTTTGTTCAGGACCTGCAACTGTTTTTTCTCTTTCTTATTCATCGGAATCCTTTCGATTGTGAGAAGGGCAGGGACACGTGCCGCCTTAGAGGCATTGTTAAGTTTACTCGCTCGGTCGATCAAGGTCAATCGGGTGGTTCGGTTGTTGCGCATGACCAGACGCGCCGAATCTCCCGATCGAGATCCCCGGCGCGCCGTATCTTAATGCAGCAAAACCGCGAATCTTTAGTGACTATGACCTTCGTGGCCGTGACCTTCGTGACTATGCGCTTCTTCGATTTCTTCCGGGGCGGGGTCGGCGACCGGCTCGGTTACCTCGACTGCATGATCGTGACCGTCGTGATCGATCGGCTCGACCGGTGCGGCGTCGTCATCGTGACCTTCGCCTTCGTGGGCGTCATGATCATGATCCGCGTCGGCGTCGTGTCCGGCACCTTCTTCGTGATTGGCGTCCGCGTCTCCGTGATCGCAATCCGGTCCGTGTAC
>Ga0180430_10001053_pt1 | contig 28243 bp, 26 predicted proteins | sample SS_ome_9_FD_132999 | JGI IMG/M metagenome (GOLD analysis project Ga0180430, IMG submission 132999) | Hypersaline lake sediment archaeal communities from the Salton Sea, California, USA - SS_1_S_2 metaG | ecosystem: Environmental > Aquatic > Non-marine Saline and Alkaline > Hypersaline >... | reverse complement strand
TTTTGGGCATCTTGACGCCCCCTCATCCAGCGCTTAGGCAGCCGGCGTCGACTCCAAGTCGGTCAGGGTGTCCAACAGCTCGACCGACGACTCCTCCATCTCGATCACGAACCGGTCGATGCGCGAAACGTAGAAGTTGTACATCATCTGCGCCGGAATCGCGATCACCAGCCCGCTCATCGTTGTAATCAACGCCTCGGAAATACCGCTCGCGACGACCTTCGCGCTGACCTGCTCGGCGGCCGCAATCGCCTCGAAGGCGTTGATCATGCCGGAGACCGTGCCCAGGAAGCCGAGCAGCGGCGCGATGTTCGCGACCGTGGAAAGCACCGGCAGGCCGCGCTGCAGGAACGACATCTCGATCGCTCCGGAATTCTCGATCGCCTTTTCGACCGCCGCCGGACCCCGGTCGACCTTGCTCAGACCGGCGTGCAGGATGGCCGCGATCGGCCCGCGCGTGCGCATACAGATCTCCTGCGCTGCCTCGACCCCCTTCGACTTCAGGTTCGAAATCACGGCCGACATCAGCTTGCGCGTGTTCGTCTGGGCACGCTGCAGCGAGAAGGCACGCTCGAGAATCACGGCCAGGGCGACCACCGCCAACAGCAGCAGCGCCCACATGAACTTCCCGCCCTTCTTGAACAGCTCGACGAAGCCACTCTCGCGATCCTGCGCTGGGAGCTCAACGTCCGGATCGGCTGCCGCGGCGACCTCGCCCGCCATCTCCTGCGTCCCGTCGCCGGTGTCGCCGGCGGGCGCCTGGGCACTAGCCGGCCCGCTCGCGAATGCGAGACCCATGCAAACCAGAACGACGCCAGCCAACCACAACGAAGCGAGTTTCCGGAGTCTCATGCGCACCCTCTCCTTGGGAGGTCCCCAACGGATCTCCAGCCCATTCCCCCTTTGCAACCCCGCACGCGAGGCGCAAGACAGCATCACCACGACCGCAGCGTCGTGATCCACTACGCGCGATCGTCGCAAGTATAAGAATAAACGGGATGGTAGGAGCGCCCCCAAGAAGTGTCAACCCGTAAAATCCAAGCCCATTTCGCCTAACGCGTTCTTAGCATTGCCGCAAGCGCGGCGCCTGCGCCTCCGACGCGGCGCCTCCCCCGCTGCCTATGAGCCGAGCCACGCCTCGACCGCCGCGGCCAGCGTCGGCACCGGACGCGCGGCGGCGGGTAGCTCCGCCCGTCGCGTCGCAGCTTGCTCCGCCCCGTAGCCGCTGGCGACCAGGTAGGTCTGCGCCCCGACCTGCGCCCCCGCCTGCAGATCCTCGACCGTGTCGCCCGCCAGCGCCGAGCGCGCAAGGTCAAGATCGAGTTCGAGCGCTGCCTGGCGGAGCATGCCACTGGCCGGCTTGCGACAGGCACACGGGCCAGTCCAGTCGGGATGATGCTCGCAGTGGTAGCAGCGCGCGAGCCGCACACCCTGCGCGGCGAGCTGGCGCTGCAGCTCGGCCTGGACCGCCTCCAGCTGCGCGCGCGCGAAGAGGCCGCGCGCGAGACCCGACTGATTCGTCACCAAAACCAGCAGCACGCCGGCCGCCTGCAGGCGCCGCAGTCCAGCGACCACATCCGGCAGCAGCCGTACACGCGCGGGATCGTGCAGGTAGGGTACCGGCTCGATCAGCGTGCCGTCGCGGTCGAGAAAGAACGCAGCCGCGCGCTTGACGCCCCCGCCGAGACGCGCAACCACGGCAGCGAAGACCGTCGAAACGTCGATCGCGGCCATGCAGGGCGCCGGCTCGCCCAGGGGGCAGCGACGATGGAAACAGGGGGTGCACGGCTGCGGCTCGCGCACGACGCGATGCCCCACGCCGCGCGGCCCGGTCCAGCGCGGATCCGTCGGTCCGAAGAGCGCCACGACGGGGGTCCCGACCGCCGCCGCCAGGTGCATCGCCCCACTGTCGTTGCTCACCGCCACGCGCGCCCGGCGCAAGAGCTCCGCCGACCAGCGCAGCGACCCCGCGCCGCAGGCCGAGATCCAGCGTCCCGGCGCGGCGGCGACGATCGCCTCCCCCGCCGCCTGTTCCGCGGCCGCACCGACGACGACCCCGTGCGCGTCGGTCTCACGCGCTAGCCGCGCGGCGAGCCCGATGTAGCGCTCGAGCGGCCATTGCTTGGCCGCCCCGTAGCGCGCGCCCGGACAGAGGGCGACGTACCCGCCCTCCGGCGCCCCGCGCCGCCCGAACTGCGCCGCCAGCCAGGCCTCAACCTGAGCAGCAGCGTGCGCATCGACGGGCCACGTCGGCTCCGCCGGCAATGCGTGTGCCCCGGCGCGGCGCGCCAAGGCGGCGAACTCCTCCACCAGGTGAAAACTCCCTCGGGGCAATCGCGCCACCGCGTCCGTTAGCCAGCAGGCACGTCCCTGCTCCGCCCATCCAATGCGCTGCGGCACGCCGGAAAACCACAGCTGCAGGGCCGCCGAATGGGCCGGCGTCAGGAGGAGCCCTTGCGACGCGCGGTGGCGGCGCAGCCCGTGCGCTGCGCGAAGGAAGCGCCAGGGAACATGGCTACGCCGCAGCGCATGGCGCGCTCCGGGCAGCGCTGTGGGCACGAGCGCGAGGGGCCCGGCCCGACCCGCCCAGACCGGCTCCGCGTTCGCTCGTTGCGCGAGGCCCGTCAGGGCGGGTAGCGCCAGCACCGTGTCACCGATCCAGTTGGGCAGGTGGATGAGAGAAATCATGGCTCGCTTCCCGCCAGACTGCGCAGCGCCTGCGCGATCGCTTCCTCCTGCGCCGGGCCGGGGCCGAGCTCGCGCGCCGCCTCCAGCGTACGGCGCGCGGCCGCGGGCTGTCCGCTGTTCGCCAAGGCGATGCCCAGCAGATAGTGCGCTTCCACATGGGCTGGCCAGGCGTCAGTGACTCGCGCCAAGATCAGCGCCGCGCGATCCCAGTACCCGACGCGGGTCAAGACATGCCCCAAGCTGTAGAGCACATCGGTCGCGTCCGGATAGAGCGCGCGCGCCGCGTCCAAGTGCCGTCCCGCGTCGAGCGGGCGGTCGAGCGCCAGCAGGGCGGCCGCCAGGTTGATGTAGATGCCACGCTCGCGGTAGCCGGCCGCCAGCGCTTCTTCCAGCAGATCGGCAGCCGCCCCTGCGTGACCCGCTTCGCTCAGCGCGGCGCCCAAGCGGGCCAGGAACTCGCCCTGCAGTCCATGCTCAACCCCCGCCGTCAGACGCTCGCGCCACCCCTCACCCAGCGGCGCGTCGTCGCCCGGCTCGAAGCGCAGCCAGCGCAAACGTTGTCCGGCACGCTCCCCGAAGGCCCGCTCCCCTCGCGCTCGCTCGCGCGCCGCCCGGTAGAAGGCGAGTACGTCGGGAAACGCCGTGCCGCGCCGCAAGAAACGGCGCACCATGCGCTCGCTTAGCACCATGCCGTCGAACGCGGTGTACCAGCCGATCCAGTAGGCGCCCCGTTGCCAGGCGGGATCGATGCTGTGAAACGGAATCGGCATCCAGATGTGGGCGGAGCTCGCCGCGGGCGCGTAGCCGAGGTCATGGGCCAAGAGGAGTTGCGCAGGCTGGGCCTCGCCCAGCCAGTCACGCAACGCGTGTTCGGCGATCGCCGCACCGCGCTCGAAGCGCGGCTGCGTGGCCAGCAACAACCAGAGTGGAATCAAGGCGACGGCGCCCAGGGCCAGCTGTACCCGGTGCGTCGGAGCACGCCGGAGGAGCGCGCGCGCTCCGCGTCCCGCCTCCCCCGCCAGCAACGGCAGCGCGAGCAACAGCGGTGCATCGTGAGCGAAACGCGAAGGCAGGGCCAACAGCGCCAGCAGCACGAGAATCGCCGGCGCGGCATCGCCCGCCGCCACCCGCCGGGGCCAACCGGGCACGCCCCGCACGACGAGCAACCAGCCTGGCAGGTGGAGCGTGACAAAGAGCGGCGCGAGACCCCGGACCAGCGCGAATGCGCTGGCCTGAGTGGCGAACCCGGTTGCGATTCCCTGCCAGTGCAACGCCCCCCACCAAGCTGCAGGCGAGCGCAGGACGCTTGGATGGAGCAGGCCGAGCAAGCCGAGGCCGATCACAGCACTCACCGCCAAGCGACGCCGCTCGCCTCGCTCCCGCCACCAGCGGCCGATCCACGCCGGACCGAGAACCACCCAGCTCCATGGGGACCAGCCCCCGGCCCAGGCGAGCGCCACGCCGAGCGGTCCGGCGGCCAGGCCCCCGCGCAGGAGCAGGAGCAGCAGGAGGGCGAGGCCCACGTACGGGTCGGCGGACCAGCTCGCGCGAACCCAGAGCGGAGAACTCGCCAGCAGCGCAGCGGCGAGGATCCCGTGCGGGCCAGTGGCAGCGGCTGAGGCCGCGGCGCGCACCGCGCCGGTACGCGTAGCACCCCGTGCCAGCAGCATCACCGCCGCCGCGCCGGCCAGGATCCCGATCAGACGCATCGCCGCCAGTACCGCCGCCGGCGGGCAGCCCCAGCGCAGTGCCAGGACGGCCGGGGCCACGCGCGGATCTTCGGCCGGCGCACAGGCGGTCAGCAGGGACCCCCCTTGCCCGCGCAACTGGCCAGCGATCTCGCCCGCCCGCGCCAGCCACGCCGGTTCGCCGTAGGGGCCGTGCAGCCAGACCGAACCGGCGACGAGGAGCAAGAAGAGCAATGTCGGCAGGCGCTCGAGCCAGCGCGCCCGGGCGCCGAGGGAACCGATCATCAGAACTCCCAGCCGATCGAGACCTCCCCGCGCGCCTTCCCCCGCCAACCGGCGAAGTCGGTACGCCGCGCCAGATCCCAGCGCAGGACGGTGAAGCCGAGGTTGATCGCCGCCCGGAAGCCGACGGCGGCGTGCAGGTCGTCGAGCCGCCACCCTCCATCGTCGCTGCGAAACGCGCGGAAGTCACGCGCGTCGTCCCACGCCGCGCCGAGGTCGCAGAAAAGCGCCCCGCGGATGCCGTAGAGCGCGAAGCGCAACGGCCAGGCAAGATGAAGGTTCTCAATGAACGGGAAGCGGAACTCGACGTTCATGAACGCGATCGATGTGCCGTAGAGCGGCGATTCCGTATGGCCGCGCAGGGAGTAGGGCCCGCCGAAGGCGAGCCGTTCACGGTCCGGCCCCCACTCACCGGCGAAGACCGTGCGCAGCGCGAAGGCGTACCGCTTGCGCACATTCCAGTAGAAACGATAGTCGGCCTCGGCGCTCCAGGCACGACGATCGCCGATGAAGACGCCGCCCGCAAGTCGCGAGCGCTTGCCGCTCAGCGGTCCGGTCGAGCCAAAGAGCGCCGAGTCGTGTACGTAAGCCAGGCGCGGCGCGGCATAGTTCAATCGACCGGTCTCATCTTCCCAGCCACAGCGCCAGATGTTGGTGCCGCTGAGCGTCTCGCATTCCCAGCGGTAGCGCTGTTCTTGAACAGCGTCGAGCGAGAGTTCCAGTCGGCGGAAGCGCGAGAGGGGATAGATGAGGCCCGCGCCAACACCGCGCACGAGGCGCTTCAGGTAAAGATCGGGATAGCCGGGCAGCGCACCGTACCCATAGCCGCTCAAGTACTGATAGGCTGCCACGCTCCAGGCCGGCCGGCGGCTTTGGTTCAGGTAGCCGAGGTAGTAGTTGCCCTCGGCAAAGGACCCGGCGACGTCGGCGCCCACAAAGAGGTTGCGGTGCCCGAGCACGTCGGAAAAACCGACGACCGTCTGCGCCACAGCGCCGAAGCCGGTCGCATAGAGCCCCCCCGCCTCGACGAAGTCGATCGTCAGGCGCGACCGGTACGGGCGCTCACGCACGATCGTCGTCTCCGGCAGAGCGGCTGTCTCGGTGAAAAGAAACGCCAGGTTTTCCACGGGCGGCCGCTCACGCAGCGCGCTCTGCGCCGTGTCCCCTGCGGCGGCGGTGTTACGCCGCTGCTGGCCGACCGGCGTTGCCCGGGGCGCGGGAGGCGTGTCCGGGGCGCCCCGCGCGGAAACCGCGGAAAGCGCAGCCTGGCCCGGCGGCTCGTGGGAGGCGGCGTGCGCAGCGCCGAGCGCCGCCGAACCGAGCGGGCCCGCCACACTCTCCGCCTGCGCCACGGCGGGCGCCCAAGGGGCACGCTCCTGCAGCAACTGCAACGGCTCCTTGAGCGCGAAAAGGTCCCAGCCCATCGCTTGGTAGACGCTGAAGACGGCTCGCCGCCCATCGTCCGACAGACTCACCGCTGCGCCCGTGGGCGTGATCCCCGAGATCCCGGTATGCAGATCCGTCAACTGGTAGTCGATCTGAAGCTCGAGATCGTGGACGAAGAGATTCGAGATCCCGCTCCGGTCGCTAATGAAGAGCAAGTGGCGCCCGTCCGGGAACCACTGGGGGTTGATGCTCTTGCCCCCGCGCAACGCCAGGAGCTCACGCTGGCCAGTCTCCAGATCGAGCACGGCGATCTGCCACGGCGAACTGCCCGGTGCCGGGGAGTGGGACACGTGTCCCTCGTCGGTCACGTAGGCGATCCGCTTCCCCTCCGGCGACCAGGCGGGCTGCAAGGCGGCCCAGCGATCCGCGGTCAGCGGCTCGAGACCGCGCCCGTCGGCGCCGACGGAGTAGAGATTGCTGCGTCCAGCGCGCAAGCCGACGAAGACGAGCCGTTCCCCATCGGGCGACCAGCTCGGTGACTGCATCTCGTCAAACCCGAACGTGAACTCGCCGGTCACGCGGCGCGCCACGACGTCGAATAGCGTTAGACGATCTTCTCCCTCGATGCGTCCGATCAACGCAATGGTCCGCCCGGATGGGGCCCAGTCGATCGAAGAGGTGAAGTAGCGCACCGACTCAAAGGTCTCCGAGCGCGCTCCCTTGATGATCCGTTGGACATGGCTGCCATCGATTGCCGAAGCGGTGAAGACATCGGGATAGGGCGTCTCGTTGGCGACGTAGGTGAGCTGGGTCCCGTCCGGCGAAACGGCGGGCGTGACGTGGAAGTCGGCCAGCGAGCGGCGGTGATCGGTCAACCGGCGGGCGACGCCCTCGGGCGCGTCGAAGCGGGCCAGATCACCGAGGTAACGCCGCCGGACCCAGTCGCGCCAGTCCGTGGAGAGCTTCTCGACGGTCATCCCGATGCTCTCGGCCGTGCCGCGCGCGAAGCTGCGCCGTCGCGCCATCGTTCGAAACCAGGGCCCGAGCGCCTCGGTACCGAAGCGCTCCGCGATGTAGGCGACGATCGCCTGGCCGAACCGGTAGACGCGCAGATCGCCGACCAGCGCCAGTGTTTCGATGTCGATCAAGCGGCCATTGAGCGCCGCATCCCGCAGCCACATCTCGGTATTGGCATCGAGCCCCGGAACGCTGAGGTACTCGCACAGCCCCTCCATCACCCACAGCGGCGGCGCCCAGCGCAGCGGCTGCGCACCGCCCCCCGGCGTGCGGCCCTGCAGGATGTCGATTTGGAAGGCGTGCTCGAGTTCGTGGGTCAACACGTGGTCCATCTCAGCGATCGAACCGAAGGCGGGGACAATGACGCGCCGCTTGTAGAGTTCGGTCAGCCCCGCGGTGCCCTCCCCGATCAGCCCGCTGGCGGCTCGCGTCTGGCGGAACTCGCTCTGCGAGGCGTAGAGGATGACTGGGATTCGCGCGCTGACATCGTGGCGGTGAATGCGGCGCAGGCGCGCATAGGCCCGTTCTGCGAGCTGCAGCGTCTGGGCCGCGATCGTGCGCTCGGCTTCATAGAAGTAGAGCTCGAAGTGGGCGCTTTCGAGAACGCGCCAGTTCCGCGGCGGGCCCGGCACCTTGTTCTGCCCGAAGTACTGCGCGCCGGCGCCGGCGACCACCGCCACCAGGCCGAGTACGAGCAGCGCGCCGCGGCGCAGCCGATGCCTGCGTGAAGCCCTCATGCGCCGCCTCCCCTAAAGACGGAACGGGGCGGCCGGCCGCCCCGTCTTCTACCGTACGCCCGGCGCGATTCGAACGCGCGACCTTCTGCTCCGGAGGCAGACGCTCTATCCAGCTGAGCTACGGGCGCATGTCGCCTGAAAGGCTCACTGCTGGAAATCCGTACCAGATCCCTTGCGCCGCGGCAACGGATTTCCCTGCTCCAACAAGCGCCGCGCATGGTCGCGTGCTTGCCGCCCCTCGGGTTCACCGCTCAGCATGCGCGCCACTTCGGCGATCCGCTCACCGGCACGAACCTCTGCGACCTCCACCCGAGTCTCACCGTCGCAGTTCCGCTTCGCCAGCCGGAAGTGGCGCGCACCGTGCGCCGCGATCGGAGCGAGATGCGTGACCAGCAGCACTTGCCGGTGCAGAGCGACCCGCACCAGACGCTCGGCGACGGAGCGCGCCGCCCCACCCCCAAGCCCGGCATCGATCTCATCGAAAACGGCCAGCCGCGGCTCGCCGCGGCGCCCCAGGATAACGCGCAGGGCCAATGCGATGCGCGCCATCTCGCCCCCGCTGGCGATTTCGCCCAGCGGCCTGAATCCGGTGCCCGGATTCGTCTCCACCGTGAAGCGCACGCGCTCAGCCCCGCGCGGACCGCTCGAACCCCCTGACGGGAGTGTAAGTGGATCCAGCTCGATCCGGAAGCGGCAGTGGGGCATCGCCAGGCCCGCCATCTCGTCCGCGAGCGCCCGCGCGAGTTCCTGCGCCGCTCGCTTGCGGCTCTGCGTCAGCCGGCCGGCGGCGGCCGCCAGCTCCCGGTCGGCGGCGGCCACGTCCGCGGACCGCTGCGCCAACGCTGCCTCCCCCTCAGCGAGCAGCTCGAGATCGCGGCGCCAGCCTTCGGCCAGCTCGAGAATCGTCTCCAGCGAACGGTGGTGCTTGCGCTCGAGGTCCTCGAGCGCCGCGAGGCGCGCCTCCTGCTCCGCCAGCGAATCCGGTTCCGTCTCCAGGGCGCGTTGCAGCTCCTGCAGCCGGCGGTAGAGCGCGCGCGCCTCGCTGCGCAGCGTGGCGACGCCGGCGGCGAATTCGCGCCACGCCGGCGCCTCGCGCAACGGCCCGAGGCGGTGGTCGAGTTCCTCGAGCGACTCGAGCACCGCTCCTTCGCGACCATTGAGCAGCTGTTCGGCCAGCGCGGCCAACTCCCCCTCGGTCGCACGGCGCCGCTGCGCGGCGAGCCGTTCGCGCAGCGACTCGAGTTCGTCCGGTGCCGGCCCCAACCGCTCGATCTCGTCGAGCTGATAGCGAATCCAGTCTTCCTCGCGCGCCAGGCGATCGAGTTGCGCCGCCGCTGCCTGGCGCGCCTGCGCCGCCGCGGCCCAGGATCGATGCGCTTGGCGCACGGCGCGCAGGAGTGGAGCATGGTCGCCGTAGAGGTCGAGCAGATCCCGCTGGGCCTCGGCCCGACGGAAGCGCTCCTCCTGCCGCTGGCCGTGGATGTCGACCAGATGAGTGCTCAATGCGCGCAGCGTCGCCACCAGTACCCGCTGCCCGTTGACGAAACAGCGCCCGCGCCCCCCTGCACGCAGCTCGCGCCGCACGATCAACTCCTCGCCCTCGAGGGGAATCCCATGGCGCCGAGCCAGACGCAGTGCGCGTGGCGAGGCGCGAAACGTGCCGTCGACGCAGAGTTCACCTGCGCCCGGGCGGATCCAGTCCAACGCGCCGCGCCGCCCGAGCAACAAGGCCAGCGCCTGGAGCAGCAGCGACTTGCCGGCGCCGGTCTCACCGGTCAACACATTCAGGCCCGGCGCGAAGGCGAGCTGCGCCGATTCGATCAGGAGGAAATCTTGCACGCGCAATTGCGTCAGCATCGCCCGCTCCGCACCGCTAGGTGCCCCATTTGAGCTTGTCGCGCAGGAGGTCGTAGAAGGATCGTCCCCGCAGGCGTACGAAGCAGGAACAGCTATCCGCCCGGCCCACCTCGATGCGCTCGCCGCGGTGCAGTGGCAGCAGCAGCTGCCCATCGACCGAGAGAAACGCCTCGCCCCGACGGCGGCCCGGCTCCAGCCGCAACACCTCGAAGGCGGGAAAAACCAGCGGCCGCACGGAGAGCTTGTGGGCGCAGATCGGCGTTGCGATCAGCGCGTCGAGCAGCGGATTGAGGATTGGTCCGCCCGCGGACAGCGAGTAGGCGGTCGAGCCCGTCGGCGTCGCGACGACGATCCCGTCCGCCTTGAAGCGCCCGACGCGAGTCTCGCCGATACTCATGTCGACTTCCATCACGCGCTGGCCCGCCTCGTGCAGCACGGCGTCGTTGAGGCCGTAGAGCGTCGCGCGCGAGCGGCCGTTGCGTCCGATGATCGCCACGCGCAGCAGCATGCGTCGCTCGATCGTGTACTCGCCGCGCAAGGTCTCTTCGAGCGCCGGGTAGAGCTCCTGAACTGTGGCCGCCGTGAGGAAGCCAAGCCCGCCGAAGTTGATTCCCAGCAACGGGACTTCGCGGGGCAACACCATTCGCGCCGCAGCGAGCAGCGTACCATCGCCGCCCAAGACGACGAGCAGGTCGAGCTTCTCACCGAGCGCAGGCGGCCCCAGACGCCGGACACCCGCAGGCAATTCGCCCTGGAATTCCTCGCCGACGAAGACGCGGCACCCCTCCGCCTGAAGCCAGGCGACCAGCTCACCGAACGTCCTGCGGCAGCGACGCTTGGCAAAATTGGGCACGATCCCGACCGAGCGAATCATGCGCCGCGCCATGCTCCCCCCTTCTGCTGATCGCGCCGCGGCGCGAATCAGTCGCGCGATGTCTCGCCGTGCGGGTCAGAGGCCAACCGACCGTCTTCGAGCAACACCGCCAGCTCCTGCTCGGCCTGGGCCAGGCGCTCCACACAGGCACCGTGAAGCTCGCGCGCTTCCCGATAGAGCGCCAGCGACGCCTCCAAATCCAGCTCGCCCACTTCGAGCTGCGCGGCGATCTCCTCCAGGCGCGCGAGCGCCACCTCCAACTTGATCATTCGTCATGCCTCCCGCGCGGCGTACCCGCGTGGCCGAGACCGGATGCCTCCGCCTGCGGATGGATGCTCGCGATCGTACAGCGCAGCTCGCCGTCGGCCATGCGCAGGCGCAGCTCTTCGCCCGGGCGCCGCCCGCGCACCCGGGGCACGAGTCGGCCCTGCGCATCAAAGGCGAGTGCGTAGCCCCGCCCGAGCACCGCCCCCGGCCCGAGTGCTTCGATGCGGTCTCCTGCATGCGCCAAGCGCTGGCGCACCTGGTCAAGACGCTGCGCGATGGCCCGCGAAGCGCGCTGCAAGAGCTCATCGCTGCGCTGGCTCGTCTGCTGCAAGCGTTCGGTGGGGCTGCGCAACGCGGCACTGCGCAAGACGGCGTCGAGGCGCAGCCGCAGTTCACGCAGCTGCTGGCGCAACGCCCGCGTGCAGCGGTCACGATTGCGCTGCAGCGCGCCCAGCGCTTCACGCACGTCCGGCGCGACCAGCTCGGCCGCCGCCGACGGTGTGGGGGCGCGCAGGTCGGCCACGTAATCGGCAATCGTCTCGTCGATCTCATGCCCGACGGCGGACACAGTCGGGATGCGCGAACCTGCGATCGCGCGCGCGGTCACCTCCTCGTTGAACGCCCAGAGGTCTTCGAGCGAACCGCCGCCTCGCCCGACGATCAGCACGTCGACATCGTCGCGCCGGTTGATCGCACCGATCGCCGCGGCGATCTCCTCCGCCGCCCCGGCGCCCTGGACGCGTGTCGGTCGTAGCAACAAGCGCACCGCCGGCCAGCGTCGGCGCAGGACGCGCTCGATGTCGCGGATCGCGGCACCGTCAGCCGACGTGGCCACAGCGACCACCTCGGGATAGGCCGGCAGGCGACGCTTGCGCTCGGGGGCAAAGAGCCCTTCGGCGGCGAGGCGCGCCTTCAGCGCCTGGAACGCGGCCTGCAATGCCCCCTCGCCCACGGGAAGCATCCGCTCGACGATCAACTGGTACTGGCCACCGCGAACGTAGACGCGGATCCGGCCGAAGGCGACGACCTGCTGCCCATCCGCCGGACGGAAACGCAAGCGTTGGTTGAGCCCGCGAAACATGACCCCGCGCAACTGTGCGTCGGCATCCTTGAGCGAGAAGTAGAAATGTCCCGAGCGGTGGGCCACGAAGTTGGAGATTTCGCCTTCGACCCAGAGCGGTACCAGCCCCTCGTCGAGGCACGTCTGCACCATCGCCGTCGCTTCACTGACCGTGTAGCGCGCCGGTTGCATCACGCGCCCCTACCCCCCCGTTCCAGCGTCCGCCTGAGCGTGGCTCCACTCCGCCGCCTGAATCGTGTTCTCGAGCAGACAGGCCACCGTCATCGGGCCGACACCGCGCGGCACCGGCGTAATCGCCGCCACGCGCGGCTCCACGGCGTCGAAGTCGACATCGCCGAAAAGGCGCGACTTGTCGGGTTTCTGCGGATCGGGTTCGCGATGCATGCCGACATCGATCACGATCGCCCCGGGAGCAACCATCTGCGCCTTGACGAACGCCCGCCGGCCGACCGCCGCCACGAGGATCTCCGCCTCGCGCGTGACCGCGGCGATGTCGCGCGTGCGGCTGTGGCAGAGCGTCACCGTCGCGTTGCCCGTGGGCGCTTGGGCCGAGAGGAGATTGGCGAGCGGGCGACCGACGATGCGACTGCGGCCGAGAATGACGACCCGCCGCCCGGCGATCTCGATCTCGTAGTGCTGCAAGAGACGCAGGATCCCCAGCGGCGTGGCGGGCACAAAGCCCGACAGCCCCAGACAGAGTCGACCTACGTTGACGGGATGGAAGCCATCTACATCTTTGCGCGGATCAATCGCGGCGAGCAGGTCCTCTTGCGGCAGATGAGCGGGCAGGGGCAGCTGGAGCAACACCCCGTGCAGCAGCGGGTCCGCATTGCAGCGCTCGATCTCGGCGCGCAAGGCAGTGGCTGAGACGTCGGCCGGCAGAACGATCGTCTCTGAACGCAGGCCGAGACGCTGCGACGCCTTCTCCTTGGCCGCCACGTAGACGGCCGAGGCGGGATCCTCGCCCACGCGGATCATCACCAGCGCCGGTTCGACCCCGGCCGCCTGCAGTGCCCGCAGGCGCCCCGCCAAGCGCTCCTTGAGCGCGCGCGCCGCGGCGCGCCCATCCAACGTCAGCGCCATGCCGCCCCCCTCGCGCTAGCGTGCATATTCGACGGCGCGCATCTCGCGGATCACGACAACCTTGATCTGGCCGGGATACTGGAGTTCCTTCTCGATCCGCTTGGCGACGTTGGCCGCCAAGTCCACGGCGTCCTCGTCGCTGACCTGCTTCTGCTGAACCATGATGCGGATCTCGCGCCCGGCCTGGATGGCAAAGCACTTGTCGACGCCGGAGAAGGACTCGGCCAGCGTCTCCAAGCGCTCGAGCCGCTTGATGTAGGCCTCTAGCGTCTCGCGCCGGGCTCCGGGCCGCGCGCCGGAGATCGCGTCGGCCGCCTGGACCAGCAGCGCATAGGCGCTGTCCGCCTCGGCCTCTCCATGATGCCCCCCCACCGCGGCGGCGATCAGCTCATCCTCTCCGCAGCGGCGTGCCATCTCCATCCCGATGATCGCGTGCGGCCCCTCGACGTTGTGATCGATCGCCTTGCCGATGTCGTGCAGCAATCCGGCCCGCCGGGCGAGCGTCTCGTCGAGGCCCAGCTCGGCCGCCATCATGCCCGCCAGCAGCGACACTTCGGTCGCGTGCTTGAGCACGTTCTGCCCGAAGCTCGTGCGGTGGCGCAAGGCGCCAAGATTGCGGATGATCTCATCGTGCAGGCCGTGCACGCCCAGATCGAGTGAGACGCGCTCGCCCGTCTCGCGCAGCTCGCGTTCAACGTCCTGGCCGACCTTTTCGACGATCTCCTCGATCCGCCCCGGGTGGATGCGGCCGTCGCCGACCAGGCTCTCAAGCGCCAGGCGGGCCACTTCTCGCCGCACCGGGTCATAGCCGGACAGCAGGACCGCCTCGGGCGTGTCGTCGATGATCACATCGACCCCGGTCGCTGTCTCGAACGCCCGGATGTTGCGCCCTTCGCGGCCGATAATCCTCCCCTTCATCTCTTCGTTGGGGAGCGAAACGACGGTCACCGTCGACTCGACCGATTGCTCCGCCGCCAGTCGTTGAATCGCGATCGTGATCAGGCGGCGCGCCTCCTTCTCGGCACTGCGCTGCGCCTCCTCGCGAATGCGCCGCGCAAGGAGCGCCGCCTCGCCGCGCGCCTCATCCTCCATGTTGCGCAAGAGCTGCTCGCGCGCCGCCTCGGCCGTCAGCCCGGAGATTTGCTCGAGACGTTCGTTCTGCTGGGCGAGCACCAGTTCGAGCTCGCTCTGGCGCTGTTGGATCAATGCCGCCCGTTCCTCGTTGCGCTTCTCCCCTTGACGCAGTTCGCGCTCGCGCCTGTCGAGTTCCTCATCTCGGCGCCGAAGATGACCCTCGCGATCCGCCAGGGACTGTTCCTTGCGCTCCAGATCCTGCCGCGCTGCCCACATCTCCTTGTCGAACTCGGCCTTGGCGCGGATCCACTCTTCGCGGGCTTCGATCGCGGCACTCTTCTTGATCAGCTCGCCTTCTTTGGCCGCTTCGGCGAGCAGCTTCTCGGCCTGCGTCTCGGCATCGTTCAACCGGGCGCGCCCAATGCGCCGGTGAATCCAGATGCCGATCACCAAGCCGAGGACCGTCACCACGACGGCGACGATGCCGAGGACGATCCACTCTGTCAGTCCCAACATCCCGGCCCCCTTCCGCCCGGCGCTGCTGCCAGCGGGCAAAACGTAGAAAACCCCGCCCAAGCCGTGGGTCGCGGAACGTTCGAACCGGGTCTGTCCAGGTGGGCTCCGCAGTGACTCCCATCGGGCGCCCCGCGCGGGGTTCCCCTAGAAAGCCCTATGCAGATCCCCTGGCAAGTGTGTTGGCTCGATTGCTCCCGCCAGCCTCACGTACCAGGCAGGGTTCCCAAGTCATTCTACTCTGTGCGCAACGCCCGGCGCCAGCGCGCCTACTCCTCCGAACCCCTCGGTGCGGCGGAGGATCCCTCCGACTCTCCCAACCAGCCGCTGACCGCGGCGTCGATTTGCGCCACGCGGGCCTGCAACTTGGCCGTCAGGGCAGCCGTGCGGGCCCGTTCGCGGAAGAGCTCGTCGGCGAGGTTCATCGACGCCATCACCGCGATTCGCTTTGGATCGATCGCCTGGCTCTGGCGGCGTACCGCGTTCATCTTATCGTCCACATAGGCGGCCAACTCCGGGACAGGCGCACCCTCCGGCTCCCCGGCGATGCGGTATTCCTCTCCCAGGATGGTGACATGTGCGTACGTTGTCTCGCCCATGCCTCGCGATTCCGATGGTGAGCGGCCAGGGTTGCGACTCCGGCTCCTTCCCGACCCCTGCCACAGCGCATGTGCTACTGCGCCTGCGGGATGCAGTTTAGGAGCCGTGCTGCAGCAAGTCAACCTTCTGGATCAGTGCCCCGAGCCGCTTGGCAACAGCGGCGCGCTCGGCGCTCAGAACTCGGTTCTCGGCCTCGAGCGCCTTCCAGCGCGCCACGAGCCCGAAGAGCGCCGCGCTCTCCTTGACGCCCGCTTCCCGCTGCAGGCGCTCCTGCTCGTCGCGCAGCCGATCACGCTCGGCTGCCAGCTCGTCGCGCTCGGCGCCCAGGGCAGCCACCTCCTCGCGCAACGCCTGCACCACACTTCCCACGCGGTCGAGCCGTTGCGCCAGCTGATCGAGCTCGCCCAGCAGCGGATGCGCATCCTCGGCGGCGGGCCCAACCTGCGGCTGAATCAAGGAATCCATCGCTTCTCCTACGTCTCGCGCAGCTTATCCGGCTAGCTCGCCTCGCCGCCAGCCCGGGCCGCGGAGACGATCTCGCTAAAGGCATGCGCGTCGCGTACGGCGAGGTCGGCGAGCATCTTGCGGTCGATCTCGACGCCCGCCCGCTTGAGCAGCGCGATCAGGCTGCTGTAGCTCAGGCCGTTCATCCGCGCCGCGGCGTTGATGCGCTGGATCCAGAGGCGGCGCATCATGCGTTTGCGGACCCGCCGATCGCGGTAAGCATATTGCTGGGCCCGCATGACATTTTCGCGCGCCACGCGGTACAGGCGCGAGCGCCCTCCGCGGGCCCCCTTGGCCCGGCGCATGATCCGGCGCCGGCGCGCGCGCGCCGGTACAACGGTTTTGGCTCTCGGCATATCGACCTCCTTCCCCGGTCTCCCCGTCTCCCTCGCTCCACGGCCGCGCTTCTACTGGAGACCGAGTTGGCGGCGGATCTTGAGTTCATCTGGTTTCTTGACCAAATCGCCTTGACGAAGATTTCGCTTACGCTTACGCGTCTTGCCGGTCAGCAGGTGTCCCTTGTTCGCCTTGCGGCGGCGAATGCGCCCCGTGCCGGTCAGCTTGAAGCGCTTCGCCGAGGCGCGGCGGGTGCGCAGCTTCGGCATCTCTCTCTCCTTCGCCGGCCTCGCATGGCCGGCCCTTTGGCCAGCGCCGCCCCGGGCGGCGCCTGCAGCGGTCTACTTCGTGGAGCGCGGTGAAACGACCATCGTCAACGTGTGCCCCTCGCGCCGGGGCGCAACCTCGACCGTCGACACCTCCTCCAGCTCCTCGGCCATGCGCAGCAACAACCGCTGGCCGAACTCCAAATGCACGATCTCACGGCCTCGGAACCGAACCGTGAATTTGACCTTGTCGCGCTTCTCCAGGAACTGTCGTGCGTGGTTCAGCTTCACCTGGAAGTCGTGCTCTCCGATCTTCGGCCGCATCTTGACCTCTTTCAGCTGGGTCTGATGCGTTTTCTGGCGCGCCTTGCGTAACCGTTTTGACTGTTCATACTTGTAGCGCCCGTAATCCATGATGCGACAAACGGGCGGGCGCGCTTGGGGAGCCACTTCAACCAGATCGTAGCCCTGGTCCCGGGCGAGGCGCAGCGCATCGGCAATCGCCATCACGCCCACCTGGCCGCCCTCAGCATCCACCACGCGCACCATCGGTGCGCGGATGCGTTCGTTGACCCGGGTCCTGTCCTTCACGCGAACTCGCGGATCTCCTCGGATGTGTCATCCCTCCGCGGGCGGTACCGGGGCGCGCCACTCACGCCCCACGCAAAAAGAGAGACAGCACGCGGCCGCCTCTCCCTGGATCTTCGCCGGGACCCCGCCCACGAGTCCCGCTCTGATCGCGGCCCCGAAGCAACCCCGGCGGGGCGCCGCGAGGCGAGAAGCGTTCGCTTCTGCTTGGCACGAGCTTGAATGCTCGCCTCCGCGGTGAGCTGCGCCGCTCATCCGCGGGACTCCGCCTTGCCCTTGCGGCGGCGGAGTTGGCTGTGGGCGATACTGGAGTCGAACCAGTGACCTCTTGCATGTCAAGCAAGCACTCTAACCAACTGAGCTAATCGCCCACATACTTCTCCATCGGATGGAGAATGACCTATCTTAGGTTCCCCGACGGCGCCTGTCAAGCCTCTGGCCCGCAGGAGCTCAGCCCGCCCCGCCGAGGCCCGTCAGTTCTACGCCCCGCGCTCCGGGAGAGACCTCCCCGATCCTCCAGGCGCGCTCGCCACGCTCGCGCAACTCCGTCTCCCAGGCCTCGGCGACCTCCGACGCGACGGCGAGAATCCAACCGATGCCCATGTTGAAGACCCGGTGCATCTCCAGCGGATCGACCCCCTGTTCGGCCAGTAGGCGAAAGATCGGCGGTCTCTCCCAGGCATCGACGGCGACCCGCGCGCGGCAGTCGCGCGGCAGGACGCGGACCAGGTTGCCGGGGATACCTCCGCCGGTGATGTGCGCCATGGCGTGCAGTTCCGGCCGCTCCAGAAGCGGGGCGACGGCCGAACGATACATCCGATGGCGCGCGCTGAGCGCCGCCGCGACCGTCTGGCCGTCGGGCAGGCGAAAGTCCCCACCCGGACCGCCTTCGAGCAGTAGTTTCCGCGCCAGCGAGTAGCCGTTCGTGTGCAGGCCGTTCGACGCAAGGCCGATCAGCTGGTCGCCGGGCCGCACGCGATCACCCGACAGCAAGGCCGAACGACGCACGCTGCCGACGATGCAGCCCACGAGATCGATCTCTCCCGGGCAATAGACGCCCGGCATCTCCGCCGTCTCGCCACCCAGCAACGCGCAGCCCGCCTCCCGGCAGGCATCCGCCATGCCTCGCCCCAGCGCGGCGATCGCCTCCACATCGAGCGCGGCCGTGCCAATGTAATCGAGGAAGAAGAGGGGCTGGGCGCCGTGCACGAGGATATCGTCGACACAGTGGGAGACGATGTCGTATCCGGCCGCTTCCCAGGCGCCGGTCAGCCGCGCGACCTTCATCTTCGTCCCCACCCCGTCGATGCTGGCGATGAGCAACTGCTCCCCGCCTACGTCGGGATAGGCAAAGAAACCGCCGAAGCTGCCGAGACCGCTTTCCACGTGGGCCGTCGCGGTTTCCGCCGCCAGCGGTTTGAGCCGTTCCACGACCTGATCGGCCGCCCGTAGGTCGACGCCGGCCGCGCGATAGGCGGGCGCCTCGTGCTCGTTCATTCCTCGCCCTCCTCCGCCCGCCATTCGCCCTCCACCCGCACCTCGGTCCAACCGCTCGGCGTCACCGTCGCCAGCGTGCGGTTGAGCGCGGCGAGCGTTGCCCCGATCGCTGCGCGACAGCGGTCATCCTCGACCGGGCAGGCGCCGACCAGCCGCCGTTGCCCGCGTAAGCCGACCACGCGCACTTCGACCAGTACGACGGGCCGTTCTCCGAGGCGCCGCACCGCCAGGTCCCCGGGCGCCAGGCGAATCTCTTCACGCACCATGTGCTGCAGGGCACCCAGCGTCGCCTCGACCGCCAGCCGCTCGGTCATGCCGGCCCCCGCCACGCCGTTGGCGAGACCCCGCCACTCCCGACCACCCGCCTCCAGGCGCACTTCCACCTCGGCTCGGTCCGCCTCGAGCGCAACGTGCAGCGCGCCGAAGCGCACGCGGCCTAGGACGGGCGCTGCTCCGCCACTCGCTTCGCGCGCCGCAACCTCCTCGCCCTCCGGTTGACATACGGCGACACTGATGCGCTTGTGATCGACCCATAGATCGAGCGCCGCCGCCAGGCAGGAACGCACATCGCGGGCGACATGCTTGGGCCGCATCCCGGGAGCGGCAACGACGTGGATCTCGGCCAGCTCATCCCCACTCAACGTCACGCGCGCCGCCTCGACGCCGACCAGCCGGCGCAGCGTCGCCTCGATGCGGGGCACATCCAGCGGCGTCGCCATCACGGCCTCACTCCCCCGCCGCCACCGGCGGCAGATCGAAGTGGGTCAGTTGCCGGAGGCGCGCGTAGCGCTCGGCCAGCAACCCCCTGCGATCGGTCGCCAATCCGTTCACGCCGTAGGACTCGACGGCGATCGAGGCGATCGCCGTTCCCACCGCCAGCCCGGTGGCGAAGCAGGCGCGGTCGCGCCAGTTGCGCCCGGCCAGGTAGCCGATCAAGCCGCCGGCAAACGAGTCGCCGGCGCCGGTCGTATCGCGCGCCGCTGACAGCGGCAGGGCTGGCAAGGCGAGCCACCCCCAGGGTCCGAGCGCGAGCACGCCGTGCAGACCCTTCTTGATCACGACCGCCTCGGGGCCGGACTCGCGAATGCGCTTGGCCGCCTGCACGAGATCCTTCAAACCGGTGAGCAACAGCGCCTCTTCGTCGTTGATCAGGAGCAGATTGGCGCTGCGAATCACATCCGCCAGCGCCAGCGGCTTGCCCTCGATCCAGAAGTTCATCGTGTCCACCGCGACCAGCGGCACCGGCCCGACCCGCTGGAGAACATCCTTCTGCAGATCCGGGTCGATGTTCGCCAAGAAGAGCGCTTCGAGTTCTCCCGTACCGGCCGGCAAGACGGGGTGGAAATCCTCGAAGACCCCGAGCTCGGTGCGCAGGGTCCGCCGATCCTGCAGGTCCGCGCCATAGACGCCGGTCCATCGGAAGCTGCGCCCGGGGCGGCGCTCAAGCCCCTCGAGGCCGATGCCGCGCGCTGCCAGCAGCTCCAGATGGGTCGGGGGAAAGTCATCGCCCACGACGGCGACGAGCCCGATCGTGCTGAAGTGAGTTGCAGCAAGGGAGAAGTACGAGGCTGAACCACCGAGCAGATCGCTGTGGACGCCATCCGGAGTTTCGATCGTGTCGAGCGCGACCGACCCGACGACCAGTATGCGCACGGCAGCCTCCCCGAGTGCTAGTCTGCGCTGTCGGGCTCCGGCTCCGACTCCGCCTGTTCTTCGGCGGCCTCATCCGCAACCGATGCCTCGGTTCCGTCGCCGATCAACTCCCGTGGCGCGTCGCCCCACAAGCGCTCGAGCATGTAGTAGTCGCGCGTCTCGCGGTGGAACAGATGCACGACACAATCGACATAGTCGAGCAGAATCCAGCGCCCATGGGCGCGACCCTCCAGGTGCCACGGCCGAGCCCCGAGACGGGCATCGATGCCGTCGGCAATCTCATCGGCCATGGCGCGCACATGACGTTCGGTCAACCCCGAGGCGATCAGGAAGAAGTCCGTGTTGAGCGGGAACTCACGCAGGTCGAGGCAGACGACATTCAAGGCCTTGTTCTCGAGGGCGAGTGCGCCAGCGAGTCGAATGATGTCTTCTGCCTTCGGTGCTTGCTCTTGCGCGGACTGATCGCTGCTCAATCGCCCCTCCGTGGGTCACCCTGCGCAACGGTTGGGACCGACGTCAATCTAGCATGCGCGGGCGCCCCGTTCAAGAATCGGAACGTGGCGCTTGGCGCGCACGCCATCTTCCCCATGCCTGCCGGCCGCGATCCGCCAGCGCACCGATCAGCAACGCCGTAAGCGTGCCGAGCAGGGCGCCGCCCAGAACGTCGCCGGGATAGTGGACACCGACGTAAACCCGCGAGATGCCCACGAGGAGGGCGATCAGCAGCGCCGCTGTCCCCGCGCGGCGATGGCGGCGAACCAGAATCACGGCGGCGCCAAAGCTGTTGCTGGCATGCCCCGACGGGAACGACGGTGATCGTGCTTGGTTGATCAAGGCCTGCATCTGATCGATGGCAAAGCAGGGACGTACGCGGTCGACCCACGGCTTGATGAGATGGCTCGACAACTGATCCGTGGCAATCAGGGTCAGCAGGAAGAGCAACGCCAGCCAGCGCCCCGAGCGCCCGCCGAAGGCGAGCAGCCCGAGCCAGACCACGGCCAGCGGAATGACGAAGTGCCGCGCGGTCGTGAGCCAGACGAAGAACCCGTTGAGTAGACTGGTTCGCACATGCGCCTGCACCCAGAGCGCAAGCTGTGCATCGAGAGCTTGCAGGGCCTCCATACCATGACCTCGCTGCTGTGCGCCTCTCCGCCACCACGGCCAGCGCTGCGGTCAAACACGCGGGCCCACGTCCGGATCGCTCGACTCGGGCGCGCTAGCTGAAAGCGCCCGGCGCCGCGCTTGTCCCTCCCGCTCTCGATTGCTAGCCTGGCCGGACATGGACTCTCGCGATTCCTCCCCGGCCGACACGCCCCCCATCGGCGGGCGGCCCGGCCCACCGCCCACCGGTGCGCCGCCCGGGCCGGCTTGGTGGCCCCTACCGGCGCCCCCCCGCCCGACCGTGAGCGGCGGAATCAGCACGCGCTGCGGCGGCATCAGCCCGCCCCCCTGGGCGAGCCTCAATTGCAGTACGCGCACCGGCGACAGCCCACAACGCGTGGCGACCAACGTCGCGCGTCTCGCGCGGGCGACCGGGGTCGATTTCGACGTCGCTGCACGCATCGCTTTGGAGCATGGCATACGCGTTCGCTGCGCCACGCGCGGGGGTGCGTGCGGTCCGGGCGACGCGCTCGTGACCACCCGTACGGGTGTTACCCTGGCGCTGACTGTCGCCGACTGCATCCCTCTCTATCTCGTCACCCCCGGCGCGCTCGCTCTCGCGCACTGTGGCTGGCGCGGCGTGCGCGATGGGATCGTTCCCGCTGTACTGCTCGCGCTCGCGCAGTGCGACGCGACGCCGCGTGACGCCTGGTGGGCCTGGATCGGGCCCGGGATCGGGCCCTGTTGCTTCTACCTGCCGCGCCGCGCAGCGAGCGCCTTCCCCTCGCAGCACTGGCAACGTCACGACGAGACCGATCCGCAGCGCGAGACGCGGGTCGACCTGGCTGCAATCGTGCGTGCCGCGCTGTTGGAGGGCGGGCTGCGGCCGCGGGCGGTGCACTCGGCGGCCGCCTGCACCGCCTGTCGCGCCGACCTCTTCTACTCCCATCGCCGCGACCGGGGCCGCACCGGGCGCATGCTGGCCTGGATCAGGAGCTGATGCCACCCGTGTCCTTTCCGTTGTCGTCCTCCTCACCACCGCCGATGTCAAACAGGTCGATCAACCAGATCGAGGTCAAAACGGCACCCGCCCCGACGAGCAGCGACTTGCTCCAGTCGAAGCGGCTGATCTCGACATGCGCCACCTGCTCGGCGTCGAGCACCGTGCTGCGCTCCACATCGATGTAGGCAATCTCCGCGTCACCGCGCACACGCTCTTCGACGATTCGGTAGAAGCCAATCAGGCTGTCGTGACGCGCCGTCACGCGATCGAAGCCGTAGCTGTATCCGTCGCGCAAGACGACGCGCGCGGCACCCACGCCCTCCGGCGGCAGCTCCGCGACCGAGAGCTGCTGGACCGAACTGCATCCGGTCAGCACCGCGCCCAGCGCCAGCAGCGCGCTGAGCGCATACGCCACGCGGGGGGAATTGAGCAGGGATCGATCTCTCTCGGGTCTCATCCGACCTCCTCCTCGCCGGCAGCATCGCCCGCACTGCTTGGTCGCACCGGCCGTCGCTCGGTCGTGCCGGGCGCTTCGAGGCGCCGCTTCCAGACCTGCAGCCAGAGTAGGGCTTCCACTCCGGTCAAGCGATCGAGGTCCGTGCGCCGCAGTTCCCCAGCCAGCGCCTCGAGCTCCGCCCGGCCGCCGGCCGTCTGCGCGGGTGGCGGCGACTGAGCCTGCCTGCCGTCGGGCGCTGCCGCCTCGGCGGCTGCCGGCGCCTCAGCCTCCGCCGCCGCGCCCCCGGGCCCCGACGCTTCGCGCGCGCCCCCGGCAAAGAGCCCGATCTGCGGCTCTGCGCGCGGATCCGCCCCCTCGAGGTGCCCGGGGCCGTGCGCCTCGAGGTCACGCAGGATGCTGCGCGCTCGCTCCAGCAGCTCCGGGGGCAGCCCGGCGAGGCGCGCCACCTGGATGCCGTAGCTGCGATCGGAAGCGCCCTCGCTCACCCGGCGCACGAAGACGATCTTGTCCTTCCACTCCTTGACCAGCACATTGAGGTTCACGTAGCCGGGGCACCGCCGCGCCAGCGCCGTCAGCTCGTGGAAATGCGTCGCGAAGAGGGTGCGCGGACGCCGCAGCGGATCCCGACGCAGTTGCTCGGCGACCGCCCAGGCAATCGCCAGACCGTCGTAGGTGCTCGTGCCGCGACCGATCTCGTCGAGCAGCACGAGGCTGCGGCTGGTCGCATTGTGCAGAATGCGGCTCGTCTCGATCATCTCGACGAGGAATGTCGACTGACCGAGGGCAATGCGATCGGTTGCGCCGACGCGCGTGAAGAGCCGGTCGACGAGCCCGATGCGCGCCGCCGCCGCCGGAACGAACGAGCCAGCTTGAGCCATGATCACGAGCAGTCCGATCTGGCGTAGGAAGGTCGACTTGCCCGCCATGTTCGGCCCGGTGAGCACCTGAATCTGGCGCCCGCGCGTATCGAGGCGAACGCTGTTGGGCACGAAGCTGCCCGCCTCGAGAAAGCGCTCGACGACAGGATGCCGACCGTCACTGATCTCCAACTCGTCGCTCTCGTCGACCTGCGGCTGGACATACTCGCGTTCCCGCGCCCGTTGCGCGAACGCGGCCAGCAGGTCCCACTCGGCCAAGCGTGCGGCCGCAGCCTGAATCGCGGTCGTCGCCGACTGCGCGGCCGCGAATAGCTCGTCGAGCAGGGCCTGTTGGCGGGCCTGGGCGCGTTCCTGAGCCTGCGCCAAACGCTCTTCCCAGTCCTTGAGCTCGGGCGTGACGAAGCGCTCGGCGGCCACCAGCGTTTGCTTGCGTTGGTAGTGATCGGGGACACGCTCCGCATGGGCCCGCGTGACCTCGATGTAGTAGCCGAAAACGCGGTTGTGCGCGATCTTCAGCGACGGGATCCCGGTCGCGGCCCGCTCCTGCGCCTGTAACTCCGCCAAGTACCCCTCGCGGTCCTGCGCCAACCCCTGGGCCGCGTCCCATTCTGGGTCATACCCCGGACGTAGGCACGAGCCCCCCGCCCGCAACTGCATCGTCTCCACCAGCGCGCGCGCGAGCCGGGCCCCAAGCTCTGCCGTCGCTTCACTGCGTGGCCCGCCAGGATACGGGCCCGCGTCGGCCAACTGGGCGCCGATCTGCGCCAACTCAGGCAAGCCGACGAGCGCATCGCGCAAGCGGCCCAGATCCTGAGGGCGGCCGCGGCCGCTATGGATCCGCCCCGCCAGTCGCTCGAGATCGGGCAGTCCGGCGAGTGCCTCTCGCAAGCGCCCGAGCAGCTCCGCCTCGGCCACCAAGGTCCCCACGGCGGCATGCCGCGCCTGGATTGCATCCCGCTTCGTCAGCGGCCGACTCAGCGCTCGCCGCAGTGCGCGCGCGCCCATCGCCGTGCGTGTGGCGTTGAGCACCGCGAAGAGACAGTGCCGGCCACGCCCTTCCGCCGGGGCGAGGATCTCTAAGTCGCGCAGTGTCGTTTCGTCGAGCAGCAAGTGGTGATCAGACTGCAGGCGCTGCGGCGGATGCAAGTACCCGAGCGAGGTGCGCCGCTTGTCGCGCGCGTAGGCGAGCAGCGCCCCGGCCGCCGCCAGTCCGGCCGTGAGGTCCTCGATCTCGAACGGGGCCAGCGTCGCCACGCCGTAGTGCTCACAAAGCAGATCACGGCCGCGCCGCGCAGAGAACTGCCAGTCGTCCGCCTGCGTGACCGAGATCTCCGGATGGGCCGCGACAAAGGCCTCGAGTTCGGGGTGCGCGAGCAGTTCGCGAGCGGCGAGCAACTCGCGCGCCCCGTAGCGCGCGATCTCATGCAGGGCGGTCGCATGATCGCACTCGCCCACTGTCAGCTCGCCGGTCGAGACGTCTGCGATCGCGAGTCCCCAGCGGGCGCGCAGGCGCGTGAGGGCGGCAAGATAGAGATTGGGTTCGTCCCCCAGGAGGTCCTCATCCACGACCGTGCCCGGCGTCAAGATCTCGATGATCTCGCGCTCCATCAGGCCGCGCTGACCCGGACGTTGCACCTGCTCACAGATCGCCACGCGTTGTCCCGCCTGCAGCAGACGCCGAATGTAGCGCCCCGCGCTGTGCCACGGGACGCCGGCCATCGGCACCGGATCGTCGCTCTCCTTGTCGCGTGAAGTGAGGGTGATGTCGAGCAACTCGGCGGCGAGCACGGCATCCTCGAGGAACATCTCGTAGAAGTCCCCCATGCGGAAGAAGAGGATTGCTTCGCCCGCCTCCTCCTTGAGCTGGAGGTACTGAGTCATCATCGGGGTCGCTTTCATGGCTCCTCGACGATGCGGTAGGGCAGGAGCAGCCGGCGTTGCAGACGGGTCCCGAGGCTCTCGGCTCTCGCCAGGGAGGCGCCCTCCCCCAAGATGACGCGAAAGAGACTGGGCGCGCCGCCGGCGCTGTCGGGCACGACCCGTCCCCTGAACCCGTGGTGCGCCAGCTCGGAGACGAGCTCGCGCGCCTCGTGTTCCTGTTCGACAGTGCTGACCAGGACGACGAATCGCCCCCCGCTCCCGCGGCGAGCCGCCGGCGGCGGTCTCCGGCGCTCCAGCTCCGCAGGCAGGAGTTGCGGTACGCGGCCCGCACCCCCAACCGCCTCGCCTCCCGGCACCGCATGGACCCGCTGAGCCAACGCCCATTGCTCCGGCGCGCGACTCAAGGCACCCGCAGCAATGGTGTAGACGTCTGCCGCCGTGCGCCGTAGCGATGCGCGCGAGCTGCCGGTCAGGCGCCAGAGCCATGGGCCGAGCCATCCATGGCGACGCACCGCCCCCTCCAGGCCTAGGGCGGTGCGCATTTCGGGGCGCGCCTCCAGGGGCGGCGTCAGGGCGACGAGCTGCGCTCCGAGCGCCCAGCGATCGCCCTCCGCCACGGGCGCATCCGGTGCTCCGCCCGCCCTCAGGTTCTGCCCCAGCAACCGATTCCAGTAACACCACTCAGTATGGAGCGAATCGCCGGCAGCCGGGGGCGGTGTCGCGACCAGCAGTCGCGTGGCACCCGAACGGTCGCCCCGCGCCATGGCGTACCGCACCTGCCAAAGCGTTGCGCTCAGTTTCCATGCCGCGCTGGCAGACGCCGGGAGTTGCTGCCAGAGAGCCCGCGCCAGGCGGGCGTCGCGCTCAGTTCGTGCCCGCCGGGCAATCCAAGCTGCTTGCTCGTCGGGGGGGGCCGCAGGCTGCGCGGCCAGAATCTGCCCTGCGCGCGACTCCGGCGTACCCGACGCCGTGTTGAGAGCGATTGTCGACCCCGTCCAGGCAAGCGTCAGCAGCGCCGCGGCCCAGCCGCAGCGGATCAGAACGGGATGGCGGCGCTCGTGAAGGCGTTTCACGTGAACGGTCATCCCTCCGTCGCATCCCCTGCTGCAGGCTGGGGCAGCCAGGCCCCGCAGTCGGGACAACGCACCGCGGTCGGCTCCGTCGGTCTGCCGCAGTCGACACAAACGACCGTTTCCCGTCGGACTGTGGCCTCTTCCGCAGTCCGCTTCAGCGCGCGCCGCAATTCGCTATGCCGCCCCGCCTCGTCAAGGAGGTGCAGCTGCCACTGGCGTGCGGTCGGATCGTAGGGATCTTGCTGAACGAGCTCTTCGACCAGGGCCAGACCGCGATTCGTCTCACCCTTGCGCAGCGCCATGCGCGCCAGTGCGAGACGGACCCCAGCCGTCGCTTCCGATGCGCTGCCGAGCAGATCGGTGTAGATCTCCTCGAGCTCGCCGAAGCGCCCAAGCTCGAAGTAGGCCTTTTCCAGGCGCGCCAGCAACCAGGGGGCCGCGGCCGGCTGCCGCTTGAGCGCCTCGGTCAGGACTTCAGCTGCCGAACCGTGTTGGCCGGCATCCATATGCAGGTCAGCCAGCATCAGCGTGGCGGGCAAGTAGCCCCGGTCGATGCGCAGCGCCTCCTCGAGCAAGCGCAGCGCGCCGCGCTCGTCGGATCCCTGCAAGCGCTGGCGCGCCAGCCAGGCACGCACCGCCGGGGCCTCAGCCCGGAATGCGCGCTCGTCGCGTCGTCGCAAACGGTCCAACTGGTGCAAGGCCGTCTTCTCGTCTCCTCGCTCCAGCGCCGCAAGCAGTCGCGCGCGAGCCACCCAGGGATCGCGCCGCTCGAGCGCCTCGAGCGCTGCAGCCTGCGTCTCGGCCTCCCGGTAGCGCTGCAGCTTGGCCAGGTCGGCGATCAAACCCACCAGAATCTGGTGCCGCAGGCTCTGATCCCTGAGCTGTCGGGCGAGCAGGCTGCTGCGCACGGCGATCGCCCGATCGAGATTGCCTTCCCGCTCGAGGATGCGCACGAGATGCAGGTAGGCGCCAATGTCCTCTGTGTCGGCACGGATGATCGTCTTGAGCTCCTCGCGCGCGGCCGCCAGGTCGCCTTCCAACAGCGATGCCGTGATGCGCTGATAGCGCGTCAAGAGACTCGTCAGGCCACGTCGCCTCCGTCCGCCCCAGAAGGGCAACCAGAGCAATCCGCCCACAAGTAGCAAGAGCAAGACCAGCAAGAAGATCTGGACAAGCGTCATGCCTCCTCCGTCCCGGCGCCCGTTGCGCTGCCCACCGCGGACGGGCCGAGTGAAGCGTTTGCCGGATCATCCAGCGGAGCGGTCCTCAGCCGGTTCAGCTCCTCCCGGGCCGATTCCAGCTGCCGGCGCAGGTCGCGGGCTCGGCGACGCAGCTGGATCTCGCGCACCGCGGAAACCAGTAGCAGGGTCAGGCAGCCGAGCAGATAGGCCACGATCAAGGCCAGGGTCAGATTGACCTCGAAGCCGGCCGCGGCCGGATTCCACCAGCGCAGCGTGACCCGCGTCTCGACGTTGGCGAGCGCGAAGAGGATCACTGCCAGATTGATGACCAGTAGGATGAGTAGCCGGATATACCACATGCTCCCTCCCCCGGAGATACCGGTGTGGACTCCGGCGGGGATTCTAGGCGTGCCCCAAACCCAATGCAATCGCTTGTGGATCGACTGCCTGCCGCTCGTCCCGCAGAACTCCCACAGCCCACAGCGGTTGTAGAGTTCCCCACCGAACACAACATCAAGTCCTCCCCTCCGGTCCTTCTCAGGCTATTCCCCACCTTGTGTCCATCACGCGACGACATCCGCGACGCCGGCGCCCGGGCGGGTACCGACCGCCCTGTTGCCCCAACCCCCAGTGCCGCTTTCACCGGCAGCCCGAGGGCTGGCGTTACACCCGGGCCGG